>Ga0209810_1000046_pt1 | contig 356800 bp, 325 predicted proteins | sample Coa_R1_7_FD_187159 | JGI IMG/M metagenome (GOLD analysis project Ga0209810, IMG submission 187159) | Surface soil microbial communities from Centralia Pennsylvania, which are recovering from an underground coalmine fire - Coalmine... | ecosystem: Environmental > Terrestrial > Soil >...
CCGCGGCGTGAATGGCCGGCAGGACGTCGAGCGAGGCCGGCGCCTGGTCGAGCTGGCGGCCGCCATGGTTCGAGACGATGATGCCGTCGACGCCGATCTCGGCGGCGCGCAAGGCGTCGGCCGGGCTGAGGATGCCCTTGACGATCAGGGTGCGCGGAAACAGCCGGCGGTAGCGTTCGAGATCGCGCCAGGTCTGCGCCGCGGCGGGGGTCTGGCTGCGGCCGAACGCGATGACCTGCGCGGTGCTGGCGCCGACGGGGGCGTGCGGCGCCCAGTTGCCGAGCGTCGGCGCGCCGCCGTTCCGAACATAGTCGAACACCCAGGCGGGATGGGTCAGCGCCTCCAGCAGGATCGCCGGCTTCAGCTTCAGCGACTCCAGGACGCCGCCGCCGCGCACCCGGGCAAAACCGTTGCGGATGTTGCGCTCGCGTTTGGGGTGGATCGGGACATCGACGGTCAGGACCAGGGCGCCGAGCCCGTTGTCGCGGGCGCGGCCGATCAGCGCATCGGAGATGCTGCCGTCCTTGGCGGCGTAGAGCTGGAACCACACATGGTTCGGGGCAACCCGCGCCGCTTCTTCCATCGCGGCGTTGCTGCCGCCGGACATGATGTAGGGGATGTTCGCCGCCGCCGCCGCTGCGGCCAGCATGACCTCGCCTTCCCGGCGGTAGAGGGCGACCCCGCCGGTCGGCGAGATGCCGAACGGGCTTGCATAGGTGCGTCCGAACAACGTCTGCGACTGGTCGCGCCGGGAGACGTCGACCAGATAGCGCGGCAACAGCCGGTATCGGTGAAAAGCCTCTTCGTTGCGCGCTAGGCCGCGCTCGTCTTCGACCCCGCCCTCGATGTAGTCGAAGATGATGCGCGGCAGCCTGCGCTTGGCGATCCGATGCAGATCCTCGATATTGACGGCTTCCTGCCATCTCATTTCCGGCGATCCTTGCAAGAATGCGGGCCGGCCGCCGAGCGGCCGCGCCCCCTGCCCGCCGCGCTGGCGGCGGGCTATGCGGGATAGACGATCGTGCGCAGCATGATGCGGCGTTCCTGCGGCCGATAATCGCCGGCGCCGCGGTGCATTGTCGCGCGCTCGTCCCACATGACCAGATCGCCGACCTGCCAGCGGTGGTGGTAGACGAAACGCTGCTGCGTCGCATGGGCGGCCAGCTCTTCGATCAGCCGCCATGCCGCCTCGCGCTCCATGCCGACAAAGCCGTGCGTATGCATTGGGTTGACGAACAGCAGCGGGCGGCCGGTCACGGGATGGGGAATGACCGCCGGGCGCCGTTGTTCGGGATAGTCCCGCTCGGTCATCCGCCGGCCCTCCTGCGGCGTATAAAGGCGGCGGCCGGCGGGGCCGTCGGTGCGGCCGTGCAAGCCGACAAGATGGGCCAGCCGCTCCTTCATCGCCGCCGGCAGCGCGTCATAGGCGGCGCCCATATCGGCAAACAGGGTTCCGCCCTTTTCCGACGGCACTTCCAGCGCGTGCAACATGGCCAGCAGCGGCAATTCCGCCTCGTAGGTCGAATCGGTATGCCAATCGGTGGCGCGTTTGACGCCGTACCAGTCGATGTTGCCGGCTTCGTCGACATTGCGCAGCCATGAGACTTCGGGATGATCGGGATGGCGATAGCCGACCAGCGCGTGCGGGCGCGGCCGGCCGAAGCGCCGCCCGAAGGCAGCAAGCTCGGCGGCTCCCAGATGCTGGTTGCGGAACACCAGCACCGGGTTGTCGGCGAAGACCCGGACGATCCAGGCAAAGCTCTCCTCGGCGAGCGGCCGCGAAAGGTCGAGGCCGACAACTTCGGTGCCGAGCGCGGGGCCGAGCCGGCGCAGTTGCGGGGTGGTCATGCGGCGTCCTCCCTCCAATCCGGTGGCGCTCTATGCTATGCAGGATCGCGGGCGCTGCTGAAACAGAAAGATCAAGGAGGGATCATGCCGTCCGGTGCCGGCGCGCGGCGCCGCTCTCATGCCGCTGCGGGCGCTCGCGACGCCAACCGCCGATGAGCGCGGCAGACCAGCAGAAAACCGCCGGGGTCGATGTCGCCGAGGCGCAAGCGGGGCTCGAGCGCATCATCGCCGCGCTCACCGCCACTTGGCCCGCGGCCGGGATCGGCGCCGTCAAACTGCCGATCGGCTATTTCGCGAATGTCATCGATGTCGGCGGCATCGGCCTTGCGATCTGCACCGACGGGGTCGGCTCGAAATCGCTGATCGCGCAAATGCTGGGCAAATACGACACGATCGGCATCGATTGCATCGCGATGAACGTCAACGATCTGATCTGTCTCGGGGCGCGACCGTTGTCGCTGGTCGACTATATTGCGGTCGAGCGCGCCGATGCGCGCATGCTCGGCGCGCTCGCCGAAGGCTTGGCGCGGGGAGCGCGAGAGGCGGGGATCTCGATCTGCGGCGGCGAGATCGCCCAGCTCAAGGACAATGTGCGCGGCTTTGATCTGGTCGGGACAGCGGTCGGCATCGTGCCGCTTGACCGCATCATCACCGGCCGCGAGCTGCTGCCCGGCGATGTCGTGATCGGCCTCGACAGCAACGGCATCCACGCCAACGGGATGACCCTGGCGCGCCACGTTCTGTTCACGCGCGCCGGGCTTGCGCCCGATCACGTCTGCGCGGAGCTCGGGGTGCCGCTGGGCGAGGAATTGCTGCGGCCGACGCCGATCTATGTCCGCGAGATTCTTGATCTGATCGACCGCGTTCCCGGCGTCACGGCCCTCGTCAACATCACCGGCGACGGTCTATTGAACCTGCCGCGCGTCGCCGCCGAGGTCGGTTTTCTGCTCGACGATCTGCCGCCCGAGCCGCCGATCTTCCGGCTGATCGAAAGGCTCGGCGGGGTGGCAAGGGCGGAGATGTTCGAAGTCTACAACATGGGCGTCGGGTTTTGCGTCCTGACCCGGGCCGAGGCGGCCGACGCCGCGCTCGCGCTGCTCGCCGGCCACGGCCGGCGGGCCCGGGTCATCGGCCGCGTCATCGCCGATGCGAACAGGGGCGTCCACCTGCCGCGCGAGGGCCTGGTCGGCTACGGCAAGCGCTTCCGCCGCGCCTGAGCCCCGGCCATAGCGGCCCGGATCAGCCGGCCGCGCGCGCGAACAGGCGTTGCGCATCGGCATGCGTCGGCATGCCGGCGGGCGGCGCGATGCGGCCGCCCTCGCGCAATGCCTCGGCGCTGGCGCGGATCGCGGCCATCGCCGCCAAGGTCAGCGAGGTCGCCGTGCTGGCGCGGGCGACGCCCAATTGCGCGAGCACGGCCACGGCGGGGGCGCCGGGGCGGAGGATGATGTTGACCGGGGCGGCGAGCGCCTGCACGAGATGCCCGATCGTCGCCGGGTCGGTAAGCCCGATCGGGTAGACGCAATCGGCGCCGGCGGCGAGATAGGCCTTGCCACGCGCGAGGGTCTCGGCAAAGCGCGCCGCTTCGTCGGCGCCCGGGCGCAGATAGAGGTCGGTGCGGGCGTTGATGACGATCGGCACCCCGGCGCGCCGCGCGGCTTCGCGCGCCGCGCCGATGCGCTCGGCCGCCGCCGGCAGCGGCCGCAGCGGCGCGGCGTGATCGCCCGGCACCCCGTCTTCGAGATTGATGCCGACCACCCCGGTCCCGATGATCTCCGCGACCGAGCGCATCAGCGCCGCGGGGGTGTCGGCATAGCCGGCTTCGATGTCGGCGGTGACCGGCGCCGCTCCCGCCACCCGCACGATCCGCGCCGTCGCCGCGACGACCGCCTCCCACGGCGCCTGCTCGCCGTCGGGGTAGCCGAGCGACCAGGCCAGCCCGCCGCTGGTCGTCGCCACCGCCTCGAAGCCGGCGGCAAGAAAGAGCCGGGCGGAGAGCGCATCCCAGGCGTTCGGCAGGACCAGCAGCGGCGCCCGGTGGTGCCGCTGGCGAAAGGCCTCCGCGCGGCGCGCTTGTTCGTGCACAATCATGACGTGGCTCCCGCTGTGGTCGGAGGGCGCCGCCCAGCCTCCCCCTGCCGCGATGCGCGGTCAAGCCCGATCCCTCGCCGCCGGCCGCGCGGCAGATTCCGGCAAAGCGGCTATGGACGTTCCCGAAGGTTTCCCATACGTTCGGTCGTGCACGCTGCAGGATTGCCCGCACCCTTCCGGCGGAACAGCCGGCGGGGCGGCGGTTGCCGCCGGCACGGGGAAAGCCATGAATTCCGATTACGCCGAGCTGAAATCCGACGATCGCATCGTCGCCCGCTTCCTGATCCGGTACCATCAGAACTGGCAGAAGCACTTTCCGGGCCTTAACAAGCGGGCGCACTGGCACGCCATCTTTCTGGCGCGATCGCAGGCGCAGACGGGGATCTCGTGCCGCTCGCTGCACCGCACGCTCTACGGCATGTACGGCACCGATATCCGCACCTGCATCGAGCGGATCAAGGATTGCGAGCGGGACGGCTTCATCCGCATCGTCGACGCGCGGGGGACGCCCTGTGCCGCTTCCCCGGCCTGTCTGATCAAGGCGACCGACAAATTGCTCGCCAGCTTCGATCGGCATTGCCAGGAGATCGTCGCGGAGGTGTGGGCGATCTTCGCCGGCGAGGGGCGGCGCGCTTTCGCCGCGCCGCGGGCGGATATGAGCGCGATCGCGGCGCTTTATGCGTTCTTTGGCGCCTATGAGCGCAAATGGCGGGAAACGAGCGAGACCGTCGCGCGCAAGAAGGGGTTGACCCCGGTCCATCTTGAAGATGCGATGGACCATCTGGTCACCTATCAATACTGGGCGATCGTCATGCTGCTGTGGACCGCAAGCCCGTTCGGCAATGATGGCGCGCTCTCCCCGGCGCTGGTCATCGACGAGATCAGCAGCCGCATGTGGGATGCGCTCAGGCTCGGCCACCTGGCGATCAAGGAGCGTATCGGCAATCTGATCCGCTGGGGCTTTTGCGCCGAAGAGACGATCAAAAAGCACAAGGCGGTCTCGCTGACCCCGGCGACCGGCGCGGCGATCAGCGACAGCCTCAGGGAGACCAAGCCGCTGTTGCGCGAGCTCCGCGACAATTTCATCGCCCCCGGCAGCGAGGCGCTCTCGGCCTGAGGGTGTTGCAAAGCCGCGCTGCTTCTTCCGACAGCGCCTGGTCGCGCAGGGCAGGAACGCCGATGTTGCGGGCTCCCCGGCTGATCGCCGCCCTTGCCGGCTGTCTTTTCGTCGTTGCGGCGAGCGCCGCGATCAGGGCGCCGGCCGGGGCGCCGCCGGCGGCCGCCTCCGACCCGGCGCCGCGACTTGCCGCCTATGCCCGGCAGCGCTTTCGGGCCGGCGATTTTGCCGCGGCCCTGGCATTGCGCCGCCGCCTCCTGAGGCTGGCGCTGCGCCGTTCCGGCAGCGCCTCCTACCCGGCCGCGCGGGCGATGACCGGGCTGGCCCGGCTTTATATCGAGATGCATCGCTATCTCGACGCCGAGCCGCTGCTGATCCTCGCCCGCCGCGACCTCCTCAGGCTGGGCGGGCCGGACGATCCGGCGCTGACGCCGGTCTTATGCGGTCTTGCCCGCATCGCCCGCGCGCGCGGCGCGGCGCGGCAGGCGCAGGAATGGGCGGCCGAGGCCGTCGCCCTGGCCGCCGGCGAGCGCCGGGGGCAGGGGGCGCAATACGGCGCGGCGTTGCGCGCCCTTGCCGGCGCGCTCGCCGCCGAGAAGCATTTTGCCGAGAGCGCGCGCGCATTGCGCCGGGCGCTTGCGTTCGATCGCCGGCAGGGGCCCGACAGCGAGGCGATCGCGCGCGATCTTGCCGCGCTCGGCATGGTCTATATCCGGCAAAAACGCTATGCCGCAGCCCTGCCGCCGATCGAGCAGGCGGCGCTGTTCGACCAGACCCGGCTCGGCCCGACCCACCCCTATATCGCCGATGATTTTCACGAGCTGGGGCTGGCCTATCTCGGCCTGCAGCGATTGGACGCCGCCGCCGCGGCCCTGCGCTTTGCGATCTGGGTGTTGGTGCGCGGCGCCGGCAGCGGGACGACGCGGCTTGCCTATACCGAGCTGACCCTTGCCCGCGTCATGCATCAGCAAGGCCATGCCGACAAGGCCGCAGCGCTGTTCGACGACGCCCAGCGCATTCTCGGCAAGGCCGAGAGAGCGGAGCGCCGGCGCGAGGACCGGGCATAGCGGGCGGCGCGGCACGGTCGCTTGGAGGCAGGGCGCGGCGGTTTTGCTTGGCGCGCGCCGGCACATATGCACAATCGTGGCGAGGGAGCGGATCGGACGAGCGGGGCGGCGGTGAGCGCGAATGGGATTGTGGTCGCGTGGCAGGAGCTGGCCGATGGCGGCCGCGTGGCGCGGGTGACGATCGACAATCGCGCGAAGCGCAACAGCCTGGGCCGCGCCCTGCTGGAACGGCTCGTTGCGGCGGCGGAAGCGCTGGCCGGCGACTCCAGGTTGCGGCTGGTCGTGCTCTCCGGCGCCGGCGGGCATGCCTTTGTCGGCGGCGCCGATATCGGCGAGATTGCCGCGCTCGACCGCGAGGGCGCGCGCGGCTTCATCACGCTCGTCCATCGCTGCTGCGAGGCCTTTCGCCGGCTGCCGGTGCCGGTCATCGCCCGCATCGACGGCTATGCGCTCGGCGCCGGGCTGGAACTGGCCGCTTCCTGCGACCTGCGCGTCGCCAGCGAAGGCTCGCGGTTCGGCATGCCGGAGGTCCGCATCGGCATCCCTTCGGTGGTCGAGGCGGCATTGCTGCCGCGGCTGGTCGGCTGGGGTCGCGCCCGCCGCCTGCTGTTGACCGGCGAGACGATCGACGCCGCCGAGGCGCTCGCCTGGGGGCTCGTCGACGCCGTCGCGCCGGCGGCGGCGCTCGATGCGGCGGTCGAGCGCTTCGCCCGCCCGATCCTCGCGGCCGGCCCGCAGGCGATCCGGCTGCAAAAGGCGCTGATCCGCGAGTGGGAGGATTTGCCCGTAGGGGCGGCGATCGCCCGCGGCCTCGACTATTTCGTGCACGCCTTCGACAGCGACGAGCCGAACCGGATGGCGCGGGCGGCGCTGGCTGCGCTGCGGGCCCGGCGGGAAGCGCCCCCGCCGTGACCGGCCGCGCCGCCCCCGCCGCGACGCCGCATTTCCACGGCCATCGCCAGCGGCTGCGCGAGCGGCTGCTTGCCGCCGGCGAGACCCTGCCCGATTACGAGCTCCTCGAAATCCTGCTGTTCGCCGCCAATCCGCGCCGGGACATGAAGCCCCTGGCCAAGCGTCTGATCGCGCAGTTCGGCGGCTTTGCCGAGGTATTGAGCGCCGATCCCGCGGCGCTCTTGGCGGTCGCGGGGCTCGGCATGCCCGGGGTCGCCGCCCTCAAGGCGGCGCGCGAGGCGGCGCTGCGCCTCCTCCGCGCGGAATTGCACGAACGCCCGGTGATCGGCTCCTGGGACAAGCTGATCGATTTCTGCAACGCCCAGATCGCCTACGGCCAGGTCGAGGAATTTCACTTGCTGTTTCTCGATCGCAAAAATGCGCTGATCCGGCACGAGCGCCAGCAGCGCGGCACCGTCGATCACACCCCGGTCTATGTCCGCGAGGTCGTCAAGCGTGCGCTCGAACTCGGAGCTTCGGCGCTGATCCTGGTGCACAACCACCCCTCGGGCGACCCCACCCCCTCCAGGGCCGATATCGCGGTCACCCGCGACATCGCCAAGGCCGCCGCGCCGCTCGGCGTCACCGTGCACGACCACGTCATCATCGGCCGCGGCCGGCATACCAGCCTGCGCGCGCTCGGCCTGATTTGAGGCCGTCCCGGTCCCGGCGCGGCGACGCCGAAAAACCAGTTGAGCCGCGGCCGCCGATGCCGCTAATGGCGAAATCGCCGGCGGCGGCCGGCGAGCAGCCAAGGGAGGGCACGGTGTTTTTGAGCCTGTCCGACGAGCAGCGCCGTTTCATCCACAGCGTCCGCGATCTTGCGCAGGGCGAATTCCGGGCCCGGGCCGGCCGGTACATGGACGGCACCTTCCCGTGGGAGAACATGCGCGCCCTCGCCGCGCTCGGCGTCCTCGGCATGGCGGTTCCCGAGGAATATGGCGGGCTCGGCCTGCCGGTGCTCGATACCGCGCTGGTCCTCGAAGAGATTGCCAAGGCCTGCTATGTGACGGCGATGGCGGTCCTGGGCGAGGTCGGGGTGCAGACCCGGATCATCGCCGCCTACGCCCCCGAGGCGATCAAACGCCGCATCCTGCCGGCGGTGGTCAGCGGCGAGTGCCTGCTCGCGATCTGCATGACCGAGCCCGAGGCCGGCACCGATGTCGCCAATTACAGGACCAATGTCGACCGCCTCGGCAACCGGCTCAAACTGAACGGCGTCAAGACGCTGATCAGCCGCGCCCGCGAGGCCGGCCTGTTCGTCGTCTTCACCCGCGTCGACAGAAAACCCGGGCGCGAGGGGATCGGCTGCGTGCTGGTCGAAAAGGGGACGCCGGGCCTCGAGATCACCGGCACGTTTCACACGATGGGCGGCGAGAACCTGCACGAGGTCCGCTTCGAGGATTGCGAATTGCCGCCGGAAAACCTCGTGCTCGAGGACGGGTTCCGCAAACTGCTCGACGCCTTCAATACCCAGCGCTGCCTCAACCCCAGCATCTCCCTCGGGCTCGCCGAGGGCGCCTTTGAGGAGGCGGTCAAATATGCCAAGGAGCGCAAGGCCTTCGGGCGCGCGATCGGAGATTTCCAGGGAATACGCTGGAAAATCGCCGAGATGTACCGGGACATCGAAGCCGCCCGCAGCATCCTCTACCGCGCCTGCCTGAGCGCCGACCCGTTTCCCGATCCGCTGTTGGCGGCGGTGGCCAAGATCACCTGCAACGAAATGGCGCTGCGCGTGACCAGCGAGGCGGTCCAGGTGCACGGCGGCTACGGCTTTACCGACGAGTTCCCGGTGTCGCGCTTCTATCGCGGCGCCCGCTACGGCACCTTGGGCGGCGGCACTTCGGAGACCCTGCGCGAGCTGATCGGCAGGCGCGTCATCGCCGGCCTCGACCCGGTGGACGGGATCCTGGGGCTTCGGATGTTCTGAACCCTCGGGAGCGCCGCAGCGACGGCGGCACCGCCCGCTTTGCGCCCGCCGCCGCGGCCGGGTGTGCGGTTCTCAGGACGGAACGGTCAGCGCGATCAGCCTTGCGGCGGCGCGGTCGATCTGATCGAGATGGCGGCAGGTATCGATCAGCGCCTCGAATTGCGCCGTACCGATCGCCAGTCCGGAGGCGAGCGGCCGGATGCGCCGGGCCTCTTCCTCGAAATCCCAGATGAACTCGCGCCCGCTCCCCTCTTTCGTGAAGATCCGGCCGTCCTTTGTGAACACCGTGATGCGCGGGCCAAACAGGGCGCGGCGCGTCGAAGGAATGAGGCTCACGCGCTGCATCAGATCGAGCACTTCGGGCGGGTCGCTCTCGCCCGGGCCGGGAGCGGCGCCGCGCAGCAGCGGGTAGCCCCGCATGACCGCGCCCCAGGCCGTGAAATACTGCGTGCTGCCGACCCGCGGCCGGCCGTCGCCGCCCGGCGTCGGAAAGGCCGGGCTTGGATATTCGGTTTCAAGCCAGTTGACGAGCGCCTCGATCCGGTCGATGTCCTCGTAGCGCAGATCGTGCTCGGCGCATAGCTGCGCCGTCAGCTCGATAGGGGCGAGGTTATAGCCGGCCGTCGAATAGATGCGGTAAAGGGTTTCGAGAAAGATCCAATCCCGCCCGAGGCCTGCGGTGATCTGGGCGAGATCGGCGCGGTTGGCGCCGGTGAAGCTGTAGCGCAGCCGGCCGAGATTGTTGCCGGCATAGGCATGATAGAAGCCGGCCTCGCCTTCAAGCACGCTCTCGCCGCCCGGCATCCCGTGCCTTGCCAGGGCGACGGCGAGGAGCGCATTGCGCACCGCCCCGCTTTCGCGCAACGAGCGCCCGCCGCTGCGCGCCCCTTCGAGATTGCCGGCGGCGAGATTGACGCATTGGGCGATCGCGCCGTGGATCCGGTCGGCGTCGAGGCCGGCGAGTTTCGCCGCCGCGACGGCGGCGCCGAAAATGCCGAACACCGGCCCGGCGTGAAAGCCGCGCGCCATGACCGTCGGGATGAAATCGGCGGCCAGACGCTCCATGACCTCGTAACCGGCGGCGATCGCGGTCAGAAATTCCCGGCCGTCGGATCCCGCCACCTCCGCCGCGACGAGCGCCGCCGGCAGGATCGCCGTGCCCGGATGGGTCAGCATGCGGAAGGTGTCCCATTTGCCGCCGGCGAGGAGCATCTCGGCATCGACAAAGGCGGCCCCGGCCTTGGTCAGCTTCCTGCCGCTGCCGAGCACGGTGGCGATCCCGCCGCCGCCGGCCTCCTCCTCGATCATCACCGCCAGCGCCTGTCTGCTCGCCGGCGTGTCATGCGCAAGGAGCGCCGAAGCGAGCGCCTGCAGCGTGACCCCCTTGGCGCGATCGACCACCGCGGGCGGCAGGTCCTGATAGCTCAGCCCGGCGACGAAGGCGGCGAGTTCCCGGCTCAGCGACATTGGCGACCCCTGCGGAGGGCGGGTTTCGGATCAGGCGATCGTGACGCCGCCGTCGACGACGATGATCTGGCCGGTCACATAGGCGCCGGCGGGCGCAGCCAGCATCAGCGCGACCCCGGCCACTTCCTCGGCGGTGCCGAGCCGCCGCAACGGCGTCGCCGCTTCGCGGGCGGCGCGGCGCTCGTCATTCTCCCATAGCGCGCGCGAGAATTCGGTCTTGATCAGGCCCGGGGCGATGCAGTTGACGCGAATGTTCCAGGGGCCCCACTCGACGGCGAGATTGCGCGCGAGCGCGGCGTCGGCGGCCTTCGTGACGCCGTACATGCCAAGCTGCGAGGAGCCGCGCAGGGCGGCGATCGAGATGATAAAAAGGATGACGCCGTCGCGCCGCTCCTTCATCTCCGGCGCAACCAGGCGCGCCAGCCACAGATTGCTCAACACATTATTAGTCATCATGCGCTCGAATGCGGCGTCGGTCAGGCTTTCGAGCGAACCGAAATGTGGATTGATCGCGGCGTTGCAGACAAGGATGTCGATGCGGCCCCAGGCGTTGCGCGCCGCCGCGACGAGGTTTTCGAGCTGCGCCCGATCCGAGATGCGGGCCGGGACGGCGATCGCCTCGCCGCCCTTGGCCTTGAGCGCGGCGGCGGTCTGCTCGCAGATCTCGGCCTTGCGGCCGGAGATCACGACCCGCCCGCCCGCCTCGACGAAGGCCTCCGCGATCGCCCGGCCGATGCCGCGGCTCGACCCGGTTATGACCGCCACTTTCCCGGACAGATCGAAGAGCTTCATGATTCCCCTCTGCAGGCTCGGCCGTGCCCCCATCATGCGGGATCCGCCCCCTCCTCCGAAAGGGGAAAACCGCCGGCCGCGCCCCTGTCGGCTCCGGCGCGGCGGATCCGTTCCGCCGGGTATTGGCGGCGCGAGCGCCGCGCCTGCAGCGGATTTCATTCGAATCTTGTCGGATTTATAAATATCTCAAAAACAACCTATGCGTGTTTTTGATACTTTGCGAACCCAGATTCGCACTAGGAAAACCCTTCTTCATACTTCAAAAATGAGAAATACCTCCCTACAAGACAAATTTATGGTTGCAATTTACGCTGGTCCGTCTATGATCGGATGTAACGTCCGGAGGATGGAGCGCGGCTTCACACCCGGTCCGGCTTCCATCCCGGGGATATAGAGGCTCGCAGGCAAGGCAGGACCATGGCCATCATCACACAGCCCTACTTCTGGGACGAAGAGGCCGCCCATGCCAAACTCGAACAGCTGGTCTGGCCGAATGGTCCGGTTTGTCCGCATTGCGGGGGAGCCGAGCGGATCGGATCCGTCACCGGCAAGGGCGCCCGCACCGCGCTGAAGTTCTGCTGCCATTGCCGAAAGCAGTTCCGGGCGACGATGGGGACGATGTTCGAAGGCAGCCACGTCCCGCTGCACAAATGGTTTCAAGCCTGTTTTCTGCTGATCGCCACGCATAAGGGGATCAGCCCTCACCAGCTGCATCTGCGGTTGGAAGTGACCAACAAGACGGCCCTGGCGATGGTGCACCGGCTCGAAGCGGCGACGCGGGCGATCGGGCGTGCCGGCGGCTTGCCCGCCGGCATGCCCGCCGCGACCTCCGGCTTCGCCTCCGAGGGACCGGCGCCGGCGCAGCCCGAAAAATACGGCCTCGTCCGCGGGGTGCGGCGACGGGTGCGCTGGCGGGCCGGGCCGGCCCCGCAGATGCCGCGGGGCAGCCGGCCGGGCGCGTTCGAGACCGGCGCCGGGGAGGAGGAGGTCCCGTGGGCCAGGGCGCCGACCGGCCCCGGGCGGCAATTCTGCACCTTTGTCGAGACCGCGCGCGAACTCGGCTATGACGAGGACGGGGGCGCCTTCGAGGAAATCCTGGCGGGGATCGCCCGCTACCGGCCGCCGCACCTGACCCGGCGGCGTCCCGACGCCGGAGAGATCGGGCTTTCGGACCGCTCCGCCGCGGCCTCCCACGAGGCGGGAACGCGTCGTTTCGGGTGAGCGCGCCGCGGACGGCTCTTCCGCAGAGCGCCGGCTTCACCAGCGCTCGGCACGGTAAGGGGAGAGATCAAGGCCGGGATCGCGGCCGGCAATCAGATCGGCGATGATGCGCCCGGAAACGGCGGCCAGCGTCAACCCTAGATGCTGGTGGCCGAAGGCGAAATAGACGTCGGCATGGCGCGCCGAGCGGCCGAGCACCGGCAGCGAGTCGGGCAGTGAGGGGCGGAAGCCGAGCCAGCGCGAGCGCGGCTCGGAAGAAAGGCTCGGCAGCATGATGCGGGCGAGGCGGGCGAGCCGGTCGATGCGGCGGTAGTCGGCGGGCATGGCAAGCCCGGCGAATTCGACGCCGCTCGTCAGGCGCAGCCCGTGCTCCATCGGGACCAGGTTGAAATAGTGTTCCCCCCACTGCGTGGGCCGCCCGAGCGAGGGTTCGGGCGTCTCGAACATTAGATGGTAGCCGCGCTCGGTATCGAGCGGAACCCGCGCACCGAGCCGGGCGGCGAGCGGGCGCGACCAGGCCCCGGCCGCCAGCACGATCGCCTCGCAGGGATGGCGCGAATGCTCGGTCAGGACCGCCTTGTCGCCGTCGATCGCAAAGCCGGTCGCCCGTTCGCGCAACAGGCGCCCGCCGCCGGCGACGAAGGCGCGCGCCAGGGTGTCGACGAGCCGCTTCGGATTGAGCACGAGGCCGCAATCCGGAAAAAACAGGCCGTGGCCGAACAGCGGCGCGAGCGCCGGTTCGAGCTGACGGATCTGCGCCGCCGTCAGAACCTCGAAACGCACGCCGTGCCGGCGTAACAACTCGCGTTCCGCCGCGGTTGCGGCGAAAGCCTGCGCCGAGGCGTAGACCTTAAGCCAGCCCGGCCGGCGGACGAGATCGCTGGCCCCGGCTTCGGCCAGCAGCGCGTCATAGGCCGGCATGGCGCCGGCGAGCAGCGCGGCAAGGGCGGCGGCGGTCCGCTCGACCCGCTGCGGCCGCGCCGCCGCGATCAGCCTTATCAGCCACGGCGCGATCCGCGGCAGGTAGCGCCAGCGCAGCACGACCGGGCCCTCGGGGTCGAGCAGCATCAGCGGAATGCGACGCAGAACCCCGGGCATCGCGATCGGCCACACTTGGCAGGTGGCGATGATGCCGGCATTGCCGAACGAGGCGCCTTCGCCGGGTTCGCGCGGATCAATGATCGTGACCTGATGGCCGTCGCGCTGCAGAAAGAGCGCGCAGCACATGCCGACGATGCCGGCCCCGACGACGCTCACCGAGCGCGGCCGGAACTGGCGGCGGGAAGAGAGTGTCATTGCTTGCGGATGCGGCAAAAAGCAATTTGTGCCCTCCGAGAGTGCGTCGCCGCAATGCTCTCCGCAACACCGGGCTGCGCCGGCCCGCGGGCGGCAGCGCATTTCCGCCGGCGCCGGCGGCGCGGCAAATCCCGGCCGCGCCGCAGCAGCCGGGCGGGATCGGAGGGCTGCGATGGCATCTGTCGTTTCCGCGATCGTGGCGGCCGCCGCCGCCCATGCCGTTCTCGCCTATGCGCTGGCGTTGCTGTCGGCCGCCGCCGAGGCGCTGCCGGTGCTGGGGGCGGCGGTGCCCGGCACTGCGATCATCATCGCCCTCGGCGCGCTGGTGCCGAGCGGCGCCCTGGCGCTCTGGCCGCTGCTGCTGGCGACGACGGCGGGCGCCGTCGCCGGAGACGGGTTTTCCTACTGGCTGGGCCATCATTACAGGGGGCGGACGGCGGACATCCCGCTGTTGCGCAAAAGGCCGGAATTGATCGCAAAAGGCGAGGCGTTCTTCGCCCGACACGGCGGCAAGGCGGTTCTGATCGCCCGCTTTACCCCCGGCGTGCGCGCCGTGGTGCCGCTTGTGGCCGGCATTCTCGGTATGCCGGTGATCCGCTTCTCCATCGTCAACCTGGTCTCGGCGGTCGCATGGGCGCCGGCGCATGTCGCGCTCGGTCTGCTGATCGGCGCCTCGTTCGACGTCCTCGGGGCGATCGCCGGCCGCCTCGCCGCGCTCGTTTTTGTATTGTTTGCGATCGTCGTGATCGTGGCATGGGCGGTGCCGCCGCTGGTGCGGCGCGTATTGCGGCTGGCCGAGCCCGCCGCCCTTTGCCTGCGCGGCTGGGCGATGAATGGTGAGGGCTGGGCGCAGCGCCAGCTTCGCTCCCTGCTCGATCCGGGCGGCAGCGAAATCCGCGGCCTTGTCCTGTCCGGGGCCCTGCTCATCGGCGGGTTCTGGCTGTTTTTCGGAGTTCTGCAGGACGTTCTGGCCGGCGATCCGCTGGTGCGCGCCGACCGCGCCGTGCTGCACTTTTTCGAGGCCTTGCGAACGGAATGGATCGACCGCATGGCGGCGGCCGTCGCCGCGTTCGGCACCGCGCCGGTCATCCTCGCGGTCGCCGCCGCGATGCTGCTCTGGCTCGTCCGGCAGCGGGCCTGGCGAGCCGCGCTCTACGAGCTGGCGGCAATCGCCGGAGCCGCCGCCTTTGCCGCGGGGATGCGGGTGATCGCGCCGGCCGGCGTGCTCGCGCCGATCCGGCCGACCGTGCTGCCGCCCGCCTGGCAGATGGCCGAGGTGACGGCGCTGTCCACCTTTCTCGCCGTGCTGGTGGCCAGGGAGGGAAGCGCCCGCCTTGCCGCCGGCACCGCCCTGGCGCTCGTCCTGGTGGTGGTGCTGCTCGGCCTCGCCCGGCTCTATCTCGGCGTCGATTGGCTGTCGACGATCCTGGCGGGGGTCGCCTTCGGCACCGCCTGGGCGGCATTGCTCAGCCTTGTCCATCTATTGCACCGGCCGCGCCCGCTGCGCCCGCTCGGGCTGCTCACGGCGGCCGGCATCGCCTTTGTCGCGGCGGGCGGGACCGCGATCAAGCTTGCCCCTCCGCCCAAGGTCTGGCCCGCCGCCGCGACGCGGCCGAGCGCCGTCATGTCGTTCGCCGCCTGGCGGAGCGGCGGCTGGACCGGTCTGCCGGGGCGCCGGATCGATATTTTTGGCCGGCGCGGTGCGCCGCTGAGCCTGCAATGGGCGGGCCGGCTCGATGGGCTTGCGGCCGATCTCGCCGGGCATGGCTGGCGGCGGCCGGTGCCATGGACGTGGCGTTCGGCTCTGGAATGGCTGTCGCCGAAGAGCGCTCCCGCGGCCTTGCCGGTGCTGCCGCACCTCGAGGACGGCCGGCCGGAGGCGCTGGTCATGATCAAGACCGGCGCGCCGCTGCGCAAACACGAGCGAATCGTATTGCGGGTCTGGCCTTCGGGGGTGGCGTTGCGGCAGGGCCGGCAGGTGCTGCCGCTGTGGATCGGCGCGGCGACGATCGAGCGGATCACGCCGGTCTCGTTCCTGTTCACGACCGCCGTCGAGGAGAAGCGCGTCATGCCGGCGCTAAAGGCGTTGCAGGCGGCGCTGCCGGCGGCCGCGGTCGTGCGGCGCCCGGGGCTTGCCCCGTATCACGGCTGGAACGGCACGGTGCTGCTCGGCGCAGCCTCGCCGCAAGCGGGTCTTGATGCCGCCAAAGGGCGCCGCTAGGTTGAGCCCCGCGCGGAGGGAGCCTCCGCCGACCGCTCGACGGCGCAAATCCGGTGTCTCTCCAGCAGCGCCTCCAGCGCAGAATTTTCCCGCTGGCCGCGGTTATCTGCGTTGCCGCGCTCGTGCATTGCGCCGCCTACCGGCCGCGGCGGCTTGATCCGGCGGGGACGGCGGCGGCGCTGTTGCGGCGCAGCCTGTCGGATCCGCGCCTGCTGCGCTTTATCGCGATCGCAAAGCGGCAGCCGGGCCCGCCGCGCTGGGATCTCGATACGCTGACCCTGGTCGCCCTCTACGAAAGGCCGGACATGCCGCTCGCCGCGGCGGCGCTGCAGGCCGCCGCGGCGGCAGAGATCACGGCGGCGGCGCTGCCCAATCCGGTTGTATCGCTGCAGCCGACCTACAATGCGACGGTGGTGCGCCCGTCCCCCTGGAAGGATGTCGGGCCGGTCGTGACGTTTCTGATCAACAGCCTCGCCGAACGCCCGCAGCGCATCGCCGAGGCCCGCGCCCGCACGCGGGCGGCCCGGCAAATCCTGGCCATCACCGCCTGGAAGTTGCGCGGCGCGGTGCGCACGGCGCTGATCGACGTATGGGCCAGCCGGCAGCGGGTCGGGCTGGCCGCGCGGGCGCGGGCGCTGGCGCGCGATTATCGGCGCGTTGTCGCCCAGCGCTATCGGGCGGGGCTGATCTCGGCCGCGCGGCTGGTCGATGCCGAGCTGGCCGAGAACCGGGCGGCGCTGGCGCTGGCGGCGGACGAGCGCGCGGCGCGGCTGGCGCGCGCCGAGCTCGCCACCGCCCTCGCCGTGCCCGAAAAGGCGCTGCGGGGCATTAGGCTCGATCTGGCGGAATTCTCCCATCCGCGGCACCCGTCCGATCTTGCCCCGCTGATCCGCGAGGCGCTGACCGCAAGGCCCGATCTGGCAGCGGCGCTGGCCCGCTATGCCGCCGCCGAGGCCGCCCTGCGGCTGGCCGTCTTGCGGCAATATCCCGCACTCGATATCGGGCCCGGCTATCATTACGATCAGGGCAGCAACGAGTTCATCCTGGCGTTGTCGCTGCCGCTGCCGGTCTTCAACCAGAACCAGGGACCGATCGCGCAGGCGCGCGCCGCGCGCCGGCTTGCGGCCGAGGAGTTCCTGGCGGTCCAGACGCGCGTGCTGGACGAGATCGAGCGCGCCCGGGCGGCCTGGCGGGCAAGCCGGCCGGAACAGAGAGAGGCGCGCCGTCTGCGCGCCGCGGCGCGCCTCACGCTCGCCCGCCGCCGGGCCGATTTTGCCGCCGGTCTGATCGGGCGCCTGCGGCTGATCGGGGCGGAACAGGCTCTGATCCAGGCGGAGCAGGGCACGCTTGCCGCCGCCGTCGACGAGCGCCGCGCCCTCGGCGAGCTGGAAGCGGCGCTCTATCACCGCTTTCTGTGAGGGGGCATGCCATCCGCCTTGTCGGCCATTGCCGCCGCCGGGATCGCCGGGATCATCGCGGCCAAGGCCGTTGCCGGCGCCGTCATCCTGGATCCCGGGGCGGCAAGGCGGGCCGGGATCGCCGTGCAATCCCTGGCCGCAACGCGCCTTGCCCCGACGGTGCAGGCTGTCGGCGCGGTGCTGAACCCGGCCGGGCTGCTGCGGCTGCGCGGCCGGGTCGCCGCCGCCGCGGCCCGGGTTGCCGCCGCCGCGGCGAAATTGGCGCTGGAACAGAAGGAGGAGGCGCGCGCCCGGCTCCTTTACGGCCAGGCCCATAACATCTCCGCCGCCGATCTGCAGAAGGAAGAGGAGGATGTCGCCGCCGCGCAGGCCCTGCTCGCCGAGGCGCGGGCCAAGCGTGCGGCGTTGCTGGAGGCGGCCGGGATCGATTGGGGGGGCGCCTTGGCGACGGCGCTCGCCGGGGGCGGCGATCCGCTGCCGCAACTGGCGAACGGAAGCGCGATGCTGGTCGGCCTCGGCCTGCCGCCCGGCACCGTGCTCGCCGCGCCGCCGCGGCGCGCCGTCGCCGAAGCCGCTGGCATCCGCTTTCCCCTCAGCCTGATCGGGCCGGTTCCGCGCATGCTCGGCGGCTATCCGGGCCAGAGCCTGCTGTACCGCTCGGCGGCGCAAGCGGGGGTCCCGATCGGTGCGACGGTGGTGGCCTTTCTGCCGGCGGGGCCGGAACGCACGGGTGTCGTCGTGCCGCGCTCGGCGGTATTGTGGCGGGCGGGCCGGCCGCTCGTCTTTCGGGTGCGTTCCGGAAACCGGTTCGAGCCGGTGACGATCGCGACCGACGCGCCCGCCGCCGGCGGCTATTTCGTGTCTGCGGCGCTGAAGGCCGGCGATCGCATCGTCGTCCGCGGCGCGGCGCTGTTGCTGGGCGCCGGCGAAGGGCCGGCCGCCGGCGGCGAAGACGAAGACTGAGCAAAGCCTTCCGGGGGCGCCATGCTGCGGGCGATCGTCCGGTATTCCCTCGCCTATCCTTGGCTTGTGACCTGTGCGGCCCTCGCCCTCGGCATCGCCGGCGTCCTGGCATTGCGGACGGCCGATTACGACGTGTTTCCCGAGTTTGCCCCGCCGACCCTCACCGTCGAGACCACCGCGAGTGGGCTGGCGCCGGAGGATGTCGAGGCCCTGGTGACGACGCCGCTCGAGGATGCGGTGATCGGGGTGCCGGGCCTGGCCCGGCTGCGCTCGCAATCGCTCGCCGGCATGTCGGTGGTGACCGCCGTCTTCCGCGGTGGCACCGATCTCTATCGCGACCGCGAATTGGTGGCCGAGCGCATCGCCGCGGCGGCGCCGTCATTGCCGGCGATGGCGCGCCCGGTGCTGGTACCCTCGCAATCGGCGACCGGCAATGTGCGCGATTTTGGGGTGACCTCCTCGCGCCTGTCGGCGATCGCATTGACCCGGCTGGTCCGCTCCGAGATTCGCCCGGCCCTCCTCGCGGTCCCGGGGGTCGCCGACGTCGTCGTCTTCGGGGCGCGCCCGCCGCAATGGCAGGTAAGGGTCGCGCCGCAGGCGCTGGTCGCCGCGCATCTCGGGCTCAACCAGGTCATGCAGGCGGCCGCCGCCGCCTCCGCGATCAGCGCCGCCGGCGTCGTCGACACCGCAAACCAGCGCTTTGTGATCCGGCCGCACGGCCAGGCCGCCGATCTCCCGCAGGTGGCGCAAACCGTGATCGACGGCGCTGCCGTCCCGCCGCTGACCCTCGGCGATATCGCCCATGTCGCGCTCGGCGCGCCGCCCGCGCTCGGCGCCGCGCTGGTCGGACAAAAGCCGGGGCTGCAGCTGATCGTCTCAGCGCTTTACGGGGCCAATGCGCTCGCCGTCGCCCGCGGGGTGCGGCAGGCGCTCGACCGGCTTGCCCCCGCCCTCGCCCGTCAGGGCGTCGCCCTCGATCTGAAAAGCCACGCGCTGGAGCCTGCCGGCTTTATCCTCAGGGCGCTCGAAAATCTGCGCAATTCGCTGCTGATCGGGGCCGGGCTGATCCTCGTCGTCATCGTCTTGGCCTTGCGCAACTGGCGGGTGGCGCTGATCTCGTTCGCGACGATCCCGCTCGCCCTGTTCTTCGCCGTTTTCGCCCTCGACGCGTTCGGGTTCAGCATCAACACGCTCGTGCTCGGCGGGCTGGCGATCGCGCTCGGCATCATCGTCGACGATGCGATCATCGACATCGAGAACATTCGCCGCCGGCTGCACGAGAACCAGGGCAGGCCGGCGCCGCTGCCGCGCCTGCGGGTCATTCTCGAGGCCGCGCTCGAAGTGCGCACCCCGATCATTTTTGCGACCTTGGCGATCGTCGTCATCTTTTTGCCGATGTTTGCGCTGACCGGCATCGCCGGGCGGCTTTTCGCCCCGCTGGCGGTCGCCGTCATCGTCGCGATCCTCGCTTCGCTGCTGCTGTCGCTGACCCTGACCCCGGCGCTGGCGGCGCTGCTGCTCGGCAAAGGCGGCATCGCCGCCGCGGATCCGCCGTTTGTCAGCAGGGCGCGCGCGCTGCACCAGCGGGCGCTCGCCGCCGCCCGGCGGCACGGCGGGGCGGGGCTGGCGGTGTTCGCGGCATTCGCGCTGGCCGCGCTGGCCGGCCTTGTTCTGTTGCCGACCCGGCTGCTGCCGCGCTTTCACGAGAACGACGTGATCGCGCATCTGCTGGCTCCGCCCGGCACCTCGCTGGCCGAGATGGAAAGCCTGGTGCGGCGCGCGGTGGCGCGACTGCAAAAGCTGCCGCAGGTCGCGCAGGTCATCGCCCATATCGGCACCGCCGCTCTCAATCCCGAGCACGGGCCCACCAACACATCCGAGATCGACATCACGCTGTCGCCGCGCGGCACCCGCGACAGCGCCGCCGCCGAAAAGGCGATCCTCGCCGCGATCGGCGGGGTTCCCGGCGTCCGTTCCTGGGCCAACACCTTCCTGACCGAGCGCATCCACGAAGTGATTTCGGGGACGACCGCGCCCGTCGTCGTTCACCTTTTCGGGACCGATCTGCGGGCGCTCGACGCCGATGCGCGGCATGTCGCCGCGGTGCTGCGTCGCCTGCCCGGGGCCGGGCCGGTTGCGATTGCGGCGCCGCCGGCGACCCCGTCGATCTCGGTGCGGCTGCGTCGCCGCGCCCTCATTCGCTACGGCTTCCGGCCGCAAAGCGTGCTCGACGCCGTCGCGGCCGGATCGATCGGGCGCGAGGTCGGCCGGGTCTATCGCGGCGGCACGTCATGGCCGATCACCGTCTTGCTGTCGCCCGGGCATCCCGTCGATCCGGCGACGCTCGGGGCGCTGCCGCTGCTCGACGGGCGGGGCCGTCTGGTGCCGCTGCGCGCGCTCGCCCGGATCAGGCTCTATGACGGGCGCAGCGTGATCCTGCATCAGGATGCCCAGCGGGTTCAGAACGTGATGGTGGAAAGCGTGCACGGCGGCGCCGACGCTTTTCTGCGGCGGGCCGAGAAGGCGCTCGGCGCGCTGACCTTGTCGCCCGGCACCTATATCGCCTTCGCCGGTACGGCGACGGCCTCGCGCGCGGCCGAGCGCACGCTGCTGCTGTCCGGACTGGCCGCCTTTGCCGCAACCCTCGGCCTGTTGACGGTGGCGCTGGGGCACAGGCGGCCGGCGGCGCTGTTGGCGATCAATCTGCCCTTTGCGCTGACGGGCGGCATTGCCGCGCTGTGGATCGCGCGGTTGCCGTTGTCGCTCGGCGCCGCCGTCGGCCTCGTCACCGTATTCGGGATCACATTGCGCAACGGGCTGATGCTGCTGGCGCATTACCGGCATCTCGTCAGCCGGGAAGGGGCCGTATGGTCGGCGCAGACGGCCGAACGCGGTGCCGTCGAGCGGGTCGTGCCGGTGCTGCTGACCGCGGCGGTGACCGCGCTCGGGCTGCTGCCGCTGGCGATCGGGGCCCGCCTGCCGGGCCAGGAGATCGAGGGGCCGATGGCGATCGTGATCCTGGGCGGGCTTTTGAGCTCGACGCCGCTGACCCTGCTGGCATTGCCCGGCTTGGCGGCGCGGCTGTTGCGCGCCGAGCATCTCGCCGGGCCGCCCGAACTCGCCTGACGCGGCCGGCCGCGGGCCGGCGCCGGCAAGGTCCTATTCCGCGGCGAGTCTCGGCGGTTGCAGCTCGGCGACGCGCGCGCGGGTATAGAGGTCCGTCCAGTTGACGAGCGCGAAATCGGTGACCTGGCGCGGGTCGTAATCGCGCTCGGGGATGCGGAGTTCGCGGCCGGCGATATAGACCGCGCGCAGCCGCGCGCGGTCCTGCAACAGGCGGATGTCGGCAAGCGGCGAGCCGTCGAGCACGATGAAATCGGCGGCGCGCCCCTGTTCCAGCACGCCGATCTCATGCCCCCCGGTCATGAAGCGGGCATTCGTTTCGGTCGCCGCACGCAACGCCGCCGCCGGCGTAAAGCCGAGATCGGCGACGAACAGTTCGAGCTCGCGGGCGTGCCATTCGCCGTAGGGGGTGACGGCAAAGCCGGTGTCGGTGCCGGTCAGCAGCGGCACGCCGCGCGCCCGCGCCTTTTTCCAATTGTCGCAGCCGAGCGCGTATTCGCGCCGCACCGCCTCGGGGCGGCCCTTGTGGAAGGCCGGTTCGTGCGGCTGGGTGAACTCGATGACGTTCCTCGGATGCGTCAGGGTCGGGCACAGCATGCTGCCGCTCGCCAGCATCGCCGCGATGCATTCCTCGTCGAGGTAGTTGGCGTGCAGGATCAGATCGACGCCGGCGCGCGCCGCATAAAGCGTCGCCTCGCGGCCGCGGGCGTGGGCGACCGCCTTGCGGCCGAGGCGGTGGATCTCGCGCACGATCGCATCGGTTTCCTGTTGCGTAAAGGCGGCGACGAGCGTGCCGTCGCCGCGGCGCTCGATCCCGTCCAGGGCGATCTTGATGCAGTCGACGCCGTCCTTGACCTGGCGGCGGACCTCTTCGATCGCCTCGGCGGTGGTCGTGACGAGCTTGCCGATCGAGGTCTGGGGGGCGCCGATCCAAGTCGGGTACCAGTCGGTCAACCCCTGATGAGTCGTCAGGTAGGGGCCCGCCGCCATGACGTGCGGCCCGTCAAACAGGCGGGCGCGGATCGCGTCGCGGATCGACAGGCTGATCCGCCCGGCATCGCCCGGCGAGCACAATGCCGTGAACCCGGCGGCGGCGACCTTCTGCGCAAAGAACAGGCCGCGCAGGGCGCGAAATTCGAGCGGGCTGTAAAGGTCGATATCCTCTTCGCTTTTGGCGTTGCCGTAGGCGAGATGGGTGTGCACGTCGATCAGCCCCGGCATCACGAACAGGCCGGAATAATCGACCAGCGCATCGCCCGCTTCGCGGGCCGGCGCGCCCGCCTCGGGGCCGACATAGGCGATGACGCCGCCGGCGTCGAAGACCAGCATCTCGCCGGTGCGGGCTTCATCCTCGCGCCCGGTGAACAGGCGACCGCAGCGGACAAAGGTCTTCATCGCGTGCCTCCCGCCCTGTCGACGGCAGCATAGCCTTGCGGCGGCGGCCGCGACAAGCCGGCCTTCGTGCTATTGTGAAAACCCGGCCGACGGCGGAACGGGAGAGGGACATGAAGATCGCGCGCATCGAGAGCTTCATTCTCGGCACCGGCAGTTCGAAAGACCTGCTGTTCTGCCGGGTCGAGAGCGAGGACGGGCTTTACGGCTGGGGCGAATCCTACGTCACGCACGGCCGGGAAAAGGTGGCGCAAGAGGTTCTGGCGGCGATGGCGCCGCATGTGATCGGCCGCGGCGTCTTCAACATCCGCCATACCGGCCAGGTCCTGTTCGACGATTTCGCGATCCGGCGCGGCTCGATGGAATTGCTCGCGGCGTGGAGCGCGATCGAGATCGCCTGCTGGGACATCATCGGCAAGCGCGCCGGGCTGCCGCTCTATAACCTGTTGGGCGGGCCCTCGCGCGAGCGCGTGCGCGTCTATGCCAATGGCTGGGCGCGCGGGCGGACGATCGAGGAGGGGGTCGCGCGCGGCCTGCAGGTCAAGGCGATGGGCTTTACCGCCGCCAAATTCGATCCATTCCCGGGCCCGTGGCGCACCCATGTCGACCGTAAGGACGAGGATTTTGCAATCGCCTATGTAAAAGCGATGCGCGCAGCCTTGGGCCCCGATTTCGAGCTGTTGATCGAGGCGCACCGGCGCTTTGCGCCCGAGCACGCAATCCGCATCGGCCGCCGCCTCGCCGAGTTCGACATCCAATGGTACGAGGAGCCGTGTCTTGCCGACAATATCGAGCTATTAGCGGAGGTGCGGCAAAGGGTGCCGATCCCGATCGTGACCGGCGAGGCGCTCTATTCGAAAGAGGCGTTCTTCCAGTGCCTGGCCCGCCGCGCCGCCGACATTCTGAACCCCGACATCTGCGCGGTGGGCGGCGTCACCGCGCTGCTCGACATCGCCGCGATGGCGCAGCCGCAGGCCGTCGCGCTGTCGCCGCACAATTACAACAGCACCCTGGTCGGCCTGGCCGCGAGCGTGCATGTCTCGGCGGTCATCCCGAATTTCAAGATCACCGAGTACTTCGTCAATTTCGAGGATGTCTGCAACGACATCGCGATTGCCGGGCTGCGCCGCGACGGCGGCTGGATCGAACTGCCGACAAACCCCGGCCTGGGGATCGACATCGATGTCGCAAAGCTGCGCGCCCGCCCGCATCAGGAGGCGACGGCCAGGGGCTTGCGCCAATACTGGGAGGAATATCCGCGCAAGGATTACGAGCCGCGGCTATAGGGCGGCCGCCATCGCCTGTTGCTTTTGCCGCGTTTCCCGGCGATCGTGCGCCGGGCCGCATCGGGGGGGTCACGGCATGACCGGCAAGCCCGCACTCTATCGCACTCTTGCCGAACGGCTGGCAGCGCTGCTCGCCGGCGAAATCGACCCGATCGCGGGCGCGGCCAATACCGCCGCGCTGATCTATCACGGCCTTCCCGATCTCACCTGGGCCGGCTTCTATTTTCGCCAAGGGGAGGAGCTGGTGCTGGGTCCGTTCCAGGGCAAACCGGCCGTGACCCGCATCGCGATCGGCGCCGGCGTGTGCGGCGCGGCGGCGGCGCGCGGCGCGGCGGTGCGGGTCGCCGAGGTCGACCGGTTTCCGGGCCATATCGCCTGCGATCCGCAGGCGCGCTCCGAGCTGGTCGTGCCGCTGGTCGAGGACGGCACGGTCACCGGCGTGCTCGACCTCGACAGCCCGCTTCCCGCGCGCTTCGACGCGGCCGATCAGGAAGGCTGCGAAAGGCTGGTCGCGCTGTTCCTCGCCCATTTCCGGCAAGCTCCGGCGCGGACCGCCTATCCTGCCGATGTCGATCCGCAATCCGGGTGCCGGCTGCCGCTGCCGCGGCGCGAGGAGCTCGACGAGATCGGCCGGCGGCTCTACGACCGCCTCGCCGACCCCGCGGGCGGCACGTTGCGCGGGCTCAGAGGGCCGGGCGGCATCCACTTGCACAGCCCCGGCCTGTCGCGCCATGCCGGGCCGCTCAACCATTATCTGCGGCACGAAGCAGGGCTCGGCGAGCGGGTCCGCGAATTGGCCGTTCTGGTGACCGCGCGCGAGTGCGACAGCCCCTTCATATGGCTTGCGCACGAGCCTGCGGCGGCGGCCGCCGGTCTTTCACGCGAGATCCGCGACGTTGTCAGATATCGCAGGCCCGCGGAGGGGCTTGCCGAGGCCGATGCGATCGTCATCGCGCTGGGGCGGGAGATTTTCGGCAACCGCAGGGTGGCGCCGACGACTTATGCCCGCGCATTGCGGCAGTTCGGCCGGCGGCGGCTGGTCGACCTCGTGGCGCTGATGGGCAACTATGCCGCGACCGCGGCGCTGCTCGCGGCATTCGACATGCAGCCCGATCCCGGCCAGACCCTGCCCTGGCCGCACTGACCGGGGCGCCTCCGGCCGTGCCGCGCGATATGCCGCAGCGCCCGCAGGCGGCGGTGGCGGAGCTTTGCGGAGCTGTATGCGGACCGCCCGAGGCGGTCGCCCGGGGCCCGCAGCGGCTTCAGGATTTGTAGAGCGTCTTCACCGCATCGTGCATCTTGAGCGCCAGCGGAGGGGCCGCGTAGGCGTCGGTCACGACTTCGATATAGGCCGCCCTGTCCCCCCGCCCGGCCTGCTCCAGCGCCCGGTCGAGCTCCCCACAGGTCGTCACCCGCGCCGTGAACCAGCCCTCGCAGCCGAGCGCTTCGGGCAGTTTGGCATAGCGCCACGGCGCGACGTCGTTGTACGCCATCGCCGGATGCTTGCCGAGCAGCCGCTCGATCAGATAGCCGCCATTGTTCAGCACGAACACGACCGGCTTCAGCCCCAGTCGCCCGAATTGGCCAATTTCCTGCGCCGTCAGTTGATGGGAGCCCTCTCCGGTCACCAACACCACGCGCCGTCCCGGCGCCGCCACCGCCGCGCCGAACGCGGCCGGCGTCGCCCAGCCGATCGACCCCCAGAGCGTCTGGTTGTGGAAGCGCGCACCGCGCGGCATGCGCGCAAAGGCAAGCCCCGCGGAGACGGTGCCGGTCTCTGCGATCAGGATGTCGTCCGGCCGCAGAAACCGGGCCCAGCGCGGATATAGGGCCTCGGCGCTGATCGCATCGCCGCCGCCGCCGGCGGCGGGCCCCAGATCGTCCGGCGCGATCCGCGCCCATTGCCGCCGCGGCAGCCGCTGCGCCAGCGCGGCCAACAGGTCGCCGATCTCGACATTGGGGTAGGACGCGCCTGCGATCTGCACCCGGTGATGGTATACGGTGATGGTCCGCGCCGGATCCAGCCGCGCGGTGAAGGCGCCGGTGTTGAAGTCGCTCATCGGCGAGCCGACCACCAGCACCCGATCGCAGCCCTCCACGAAATCGCGCACCGCCGGGGTCATCAGGGCGCCGTCATACATGCCGATATAATTCGGATGCTGTTCGTCCAGCACCGACTTGGCCATGAACATGGTGGCAAAGGGGAGCCCCGAGGCGTCGATCATCTGCAGCAGCGCCGGCTGCAGGCCCGCGCGCGCCACCAGGATGCCGGGCAGCACGCAGGCCGTTTCCGCCCGCGCCAGCGCCGCGGCGACGGCCTCGACCGCCGCCGCGAGCGAAGCGGCATCGCTGCGCGGCGGGGCCAGCGGCCGGGCCTTGCCGAGCACGGGCTGGCCGGCGGCGTCCCCGGGGAAGGCCATATAGACGGGGCGGCGGTGATAGAGCGCCTCGGCGATCAGCCGCTCGGTCTCCTACGCCGCGTTCTGCGGCGTCATCAGGGCGTGCGCGCAGACCACGGGCTCGCTCATGCGCCTGAAGAGGTCGTACTCGCCGTTGCCGAGCGTATGGTGAATGATCGAACGGGCCGCCTGCGTCGGCAGGTTCGGCATGCCGACGAGATGAAAGACCGGCAGGTGCTCGGCATAGGCCCCGGCGATGCCGTTGATCGCGCTCAGCTCGCCGACGCCGTAGGTCGTGCACAGAGCGGCCACGCCCTTGATGCGGGCGTAGCCGTCCGCCGCATAGGCGGCGTTCAGCTCGTTGCAGCAGCCTATCCAGCGCATCGCCGGATCGTTGCAGATCGCGTCGTCGATCGGGAACGCATAGTCGCCCGGCACGCCGAAGACATCGGCGATGCCGATCTCGCGCAGGCGCGCGAGCACGTGCTGGATGACGGTGCGGTTCATCGCAACCTCCGGAGGGCGCCGGCGCCTCAAAGGGCCGCAGCCGTGGCCGGCGCTTTGCGAGGAAGAACAAGAACCAAGCGCTCGGTCGCCGCCGGCCATGCCGCAGCTCCCTTGCGCTCGCAGGGCTTCCGGCCCCTTATTGCGGCGCGACCATATGATAAAAATCGAGCGACGTCAAGGATACTGACGCCATGGTTGCAGAGGGCGCGGGCGCCGGCGGCGGGCGATATGAGTTCCTCCTTTAATCCTCGCCCCGAAGGCAGCCGCATCGGCGCGAGCGGCCGGTGACGAGGTCGGGCCGGACCGGGATGAAGTGAGGGCCCGGATCGGCTGGCGCCAACATATCGCGCCGGCCGTGCTGGCGCATGCCTGTTTTGCCGCCCGATCCTGCAGGCCGCCGCCATCACCCGGTCGATGAGCCGTAAGGGAACCTGTTGGGATAATGCGCCGATGGGGAGCTTCTTCGGCGCGCTGAAAACCGGACTCGTTCCCCGGCGCGAATATCCCGATCGCGGTGCCGCGCGGCGCGACCTGTTCGCTTATCTTTAAGGATACTGCAAGCGATGGCGGCTCCGCTCCGCCATCGGCCCCCTCACCCCGCAACAGGCAGAGGCCGAACCCGCATAATCCGGTCTCCGCCTTTTCGCGGCGAAGGTCACCAAAGGCGCCCGCCAATTCGGGGGAGCCTCACCAGGTCAGTTCCGGATGTCGGTTGGGCACCCGAGATCAGCCCTCGAATTCGGCGACCGCCTTTGCGATCGCGTGCCGCGAGATGCCGTAGCGGTCGAGCAGCTGTTCCATCGTGCCGGAACGCGGCAAGGCGGCGATGCCAAGGCGGCGCACCGGCGCCGCCGTGCCGATCGCGGCGGCCACCGCCTCGCCAAGCCCGCCGGCGAGGGCATGGTCCTCGACGACGAGGACGCGGCCGGTCTCGCGCGCCGCCCGGCGCAACCCTTCGACGTCGAGCGGCTTGACCGAATAGGCGTCGATGACGCGCGCCGAAATCCGGTTGCGATGCAATTCTTCGTGCGCCGCCAGCGCTTCGTGCACGGTGATGCCGGCCGCCACGATCGCGACCCGGTCATGCGGCGAGGATCGCAAAACTTTGCTGCCGCCGATCGGGAATTCCTCGTCATTGCCGTAGATGACCGGCACCTTCGGCCGCGTCGTGCGCAGATAGACAAGGCCGCCGGCGGCGGCCGCGGCCGCGGTCAGCTTCTCGGCGGCGACGGCGTCGGCCGGGTAAAGCACCGTGCTGTCGATCAGGGCGCGAAACATCGCGAGATCCTCGAGCCCCATCTGCGAGGGCCCGTCCTCGCCGATCGACACGCCGCAGTGGCTGCCGCACAGGATCAGATGCGCCGGCCGGCTGTACTGGCTCATGCGGATGAAGTCGTAGGCGCGCGTCAGAAACGCCGCAAACGTCGCCGCGAACGGCCGCTTGCCGCAGGCCGCAAGCCCCAGAGCGACGCCGACCATGTTCTGCTCGGCGATGTAGGACTGGAAGAAGCGGTCCGGATGCGCCCGGGCAAAGCTCTCGGTGCCGGTCGAGTTCATCACGTCGCCGTCGAGCACGACCACCGCCGGATCGGCGGCGCCGAGCTTGGCGAGCGCGGCGCCGAAGGCCTGCCGCGTCGCGACTTCCTCGCCGAGCCGGTAGGACACGGCAATTCGCCGCGGCGCCGCCGGAGGCGGCGGCGGCGCCTCCCCGACCCGGCGCGGCGCGAGTGCGGGTGCGCTCCCGGCTTCGCCGAGTTCGGCGAGCGCCTGTTCCATCTGCGCGCGGTCGAGCGCGCGACCGTGCCAGCCGAGCGCGCCTTCGAGAAAGGAGACGCCCTTGCCCTTGACCGTGCGCGCCAGGATCGCGGTCGGCCCGCCCCGGCCGGCCTCCTCGAGCGCCGCGACGAGCGCCGCCATGTCGTGCCCGTCGATCGCGATCGTGCGCCAGCCGAAGGCGGCAAAGCGGCGGGCGAAAACCGCGATATCGTGGCGATAGGGCGTCGGGCCGCTCTGGCCGAGGGCGTTGACGTCGACGATCGCGATGAGATTTTCAAGCTTGTTGAGAGCGGCGAACTGCGCCGCTTCCCACACCGCGCCTTCCGCGCATTCGCCGTCGCCCAACAGGCAGTAGACGCGCGCCGCGATGCCGTCGAGGCGGTTGCCCGCGGCGATGCCGGCGGCGGCGGCCAGGCCCTGACCGAGCGCCCCGGTCGCGATCCGGACCCACGGATTGGTCGCGGTCGGATGGCCTTCGAGCGAGCTGTCGAGGCGGCGCAACGACAGCGGATCCTCGGCGATCGCGCCGGCTTCGTGCAGCGCCGCCCACAGGATCGGCGCGGCATGGCCCTTCGAGAGCACGAAGGTGTCGACATTGCGCGCTTGCGGATCCTTCGGATCCCAGCGCATGACGCGGAAAAACAGCGCCGCGACGATGTCGGCGCAGGACAGGCAGGAGGTCGGATGCCCCGAGCCGGCCGCGGTCGTCATGCGGATAACGAGGCGCCGCAATCGCCGGGCCGCCTCGCGCAGCGGCTGCAATTCCACCGATACTGCATAGCGCCGGCGCTTTGCCTCGAGATCGCGCAACAGCGCCTCGTAGGGCTCGATGAATTTCTCGATCCCCTCGTTTTCGAGCTGGGCCGTCACATGCCCGAAATCGATGCCGAGCCGCTCGAGGGCGGCCATCACGCCGCGCGCCTCCGCAAGGCCCTCCGCGACCGTCTCGCGCACCGCGCCGTGTTCCAGAAGGGCCGCGATCGTCCCCTCGGGCATCGTGCTGACCGTCATCGGGCCGACCAGCGGCGTGACATAGTGGAGCGCGGAATAGGCCGGGTTCTTGGTGCCGGTGCTCGCCCATAACAGGCGCTGCACGCGCGCTCCCTTGGCCGCCAGCGCCTGCCAGCGCGCGCTCGCGAGCAGGCGCTGCAGGCTCTGATAGGCAAGCTTGGCATTGGCGACCGCGATCTTGCCGAGCAGCGCCCGCGGGTCGGGATCGCGCGGCGGCGCGCCGGGGACGATGCGGTGCTCGAGGAGCTGGTCGACGAGCACGTCGATGCGGCTCAGGAAGAAGCTGGCGACCGAGGCGACGCGGTCGAGCGGCCGGCCCGCCGCAAGGCGCCGCTCGAGCGCGCGCAGATAGGCCTCGGCCACCGCCTCGTAGCGCGGCACCGAGAACAGCAGCGTGATGTTGACGTTGATGCCCTCGAACAGCAGCTCCTCGATCGCCGGCAGCCCGGCCGGGGTGCCGGGGATCTTGATGAACAGGTTGGGCCGCTCGACGCGGGCGGCGAGACGGCGCGCCTCGGCGATCGAGGCCGCGGTGTCGTGGGCCAGACGGGGCGAGACTTCGAGGCTGACGTAACCGTCGAGGCCGTCGCTCTCGTCATAGACCCGCCGCAGGATGTCGCAGGCGGCGCGGATGTCGGCGACAGCGAGCTCCTCGTATATCTCGGCGGCGGTGCGGCCGGCGGCGGCGGCGCGCTCGATGTCGCGGTCATAGTCGCCGCTTTCGATCGCCTTCGCAAAGGTCGCCGGGTTCGAGGTCACGCCGCGCACCCCCTGCTCGACGAGGCGGGCCAATTCGCCGCTCGCAAGCAGACGGCGGCTCAAATCGTCGAGCCAGCAACTCTGACCAAGCGCGACCAGTTGCGATAATGCGTTCATCAGTCTCGACCTTTGCTGCAATGCCGCAAGGCTTGCCGGCGCCAGCCCCGTCGTCCCGACAACGCCGCCGGCCGCAGGCCGTTCCCGCGCGGCCGGTATCGGCGGGACAGCGACGATATCGAGCGCCGCTCAATCGTTGCCGGCCGCGGCGCGGGCTTCCGCGAGCGACAACGGCTGCGGCAGGCGCGCGAGCATCTCCTTCGGCACGACCTGCCAGAAGCGCGGCAATTCCTCCTCCCAGTCGGCGAGCAGCCGGGCGGCAAGGCGCGAATGCGTCTCGCGCGCATGCTCGGCGACGAGCGCCTTCAGCACCCCCTCCCAATAGGGCGTCGCGACGCGCTGCCAGACGACGGTTTCCGGGTTTACGGCGGCGGGGAAGCGCTGCTCGGGATCGTAAACGAAGGCCATACCGCCGGTCATGCCGGCCGCGAAATTGGCGCCGACCGGCCCCAGCACGACCGCGGTGCCGCCGGTCATGTATTCGCAGCCATTCGCGCCGCAGCCTTCGACGACGACCTCGGCGCCGGAATTGCGCACCGCAAAGCGCTCGCCCGCCTGCCCGGCGGCGAACAATTTGCCGGCAGTGGCGCCGTAGAGCACGGTATTGCCGATGATCGTGTTCTGATGGGAAAGCAGCGGGCTGCCGGTCGGCGGACGCAGCACGATCGTGCCGCCGGACAGGCCCTTGCCGACATAGTCGTTGGCGTCGCCAAAGACTTCGAGCCGCAGGCCCTGCACGGCGAAGGCGCCCAGCGATTGCCCGGCCGAGCCCCTGAGCCGCACCGTGATGTGCCCCGGCTGCAATCCCTTCATGCCGAACCGCCGGGTGATCAGCGAGGACAGCCGCGTGCCGACCGCGCGATGCGTGTTGCGCACCGTGTAGGTCAGCTGCATCTTCTCACCGGCGTCGAACAGCGGCTTCAGATCCTTGATCATCTGCGCATCGAGCGTGTCCGGCACCTCGTTGCGCCCCTCCAGCGTGCAATAGCGCGGATATTCGCCGGGATCGGCCTGCGCCAGGATCGGGTTCAGATCGAGATCGTCGAGATGCGGGCTGCCGCGGCTGACCTGCCGCAACAGATGCGTGCGGCCGACGATCTCGTTCAGCGAGCGGGCGCCGAGCGAGGCCAGGATCTCGCGCACCTCCTCGGCGATGAAGCTGAACAGGTTGACGACCTTCTCGGGGGAGCCGGTGAACTTGGCGCGCAGCCGTTCGTCCTGCGTGCAGATGCCGACCGGGCAGGTATTGGAATGGCACTGGCGCACCAGAATGCAGCCCATCGCCACCAGCGAAGCGGTGCCGATCCCGAACTCCTCGGCCCCCAGGATCGCGGCGATGACGATGTCGCGCCCGGTCTTTAGGCCGCCGTCGACCCTAAGGCGCACGCGGTGCCTGAGGCGGTTCAGCACCAGGACCTGGTGCACCTCGGACAGCCCCATCTCCCACGGCACGCCGGCGAATTTGATCGAGCTTTGCGGGCTGGCGCCGGTGCCGCCGGAATGGCCCGAGATCAGGATCACGTCGGCCTTGGCCTTGGCGACCCCGGCGGCGATCGTGCCGATGCCGGAGCGGGCGACGAGCTTGACGCACACCCGGGCCTCGGGATTGACCTGCTTCAGATCGTAGATCAGCTGCGCCAGATCCTCGATCGAGTAGATGTCGTGATGCGGCGGCGGCGAGATCAGCGAGACGCCCGGCGTCGAATGGCGCAGCCGGGCGATGATCGGGCTGACCTTGAGACCCGGCAGCTGCCCGCCCTCGCCGGGCTTCGAGCCCTGCGAGATCTTGATCTCGATCTCGCGGGCGTGCGCCAGATATTCGGTGGTGACGCCGAACCGCCCGGAAGCGACCTGCTTGATCGCCGAGGACGGGTTGTCGCCATTGGGCCGCGGCTTCAGCCGTTCCGGGTCCTCACCGCCCTCGCCGCTGTCGGATTTGGCGCCGATCCGGTTCATCGCGATCGACAATGTCTCGTGCGCCTCGGCGCCGAGCGCGCCGAACGAGATGCCGGGCGCGACCAGGCGCTTTCTGATCTCGGTGATCGACTCGACCTCGTCGACCGAGATCCCCGCTTGCGGCCGCTTGAAATCGAGCAGGTCGCGCAGCGCGATCGGCGGCAGGCGGCGCACCGCCTCGGAATAGCGCTTGTAGGTGGTATAGCTGTCGCTGGCGACGGCGCTCTGCAGCATATGGATCAGGCCGGGATCGAAGGCGTGGTGCTCGCCGCCGCGGCGGTAGCGGTAAAAGCCGCCGACCGGCAGGGCGACAAAATCCTCGGCAAAGGCGCGGCGGTGCATCGCCAGCACCTGGCGCTCGATGCCGGCCAAGCCGATGCCGGAAATGCGGCTCGTCATGCCGGGAAAGAAATCGGCGACGAGCGTGCGCGACAGCCCGACCGCCTCGAAATTGTAGGCGCCGCGATAGGAGGAAATGACGGCGATGCCCATCTTCGACATCACCTTTAACAGGCCCTGATCGACCGCCTCCTTGTAGCGGGCGAGCGCGGTCTCGAAATCGCTCGCCACCAGGCCGCGGCGGTGCCGGTCGGCGATCGTCTCCTGCGCCAGATAGGCGTTGACGGTCGTCGCCCCGACGCCGATCAGCACGGCGAAGTAGTGGACGTCGAGGCATTCGGCGGAGCGGACATTCAGCGAGGTAAAGGTGCGCAGCTGCTGGCGGACGAGGTGCGAATGCACCGCCCCGGTCGCCAGGATCATCGGGATCGCCGCGCGCTCGGCCGACAGCCGCTCGTCCGACAGGATCACGTGCGTGCAGCCGCCGCGCACGGCGTCCTCGGCCTCGCGGCGGATGCGGGCGATCGCCTCGCGCAACGCCATCCCATCCGGCGTCCCGCCGGCGGCCTCTTGCGCCTGCGGCGGCACCGCGAACGTGCAGTCGATCTCGACCGCGGTGTCGGCCATGTAGGCGCGCATCGCCGCGAATTCGGCGTTTGAGAGGACCGGCGAGTCGAGCTGCAAGAGCCGGCACTGGCTTTCGTCCTCGTCGAGGATGTTGCCGAGATTGCCGAGCCGGGTCTTCAGGGTCATGACCCGCCGCTCGCGCAGCGAGTCGATCGGCGGGTTGGTGACCTGGCTGAAATTCTGCCGGAAGAAATGATGCAGGCCGCGATAGCGGTCCGACAGCACGGCCAAGGGCGTATCGTCGCCCATCGAGCCGACCGCCTCCTTGCCCTCTTCGATCATCGGCTGCAGGATCAGCTCGAGATCTTCAAGGCTCCAGCCGACCGCGACCTGCCGTCGGCGCAATTCGTCGCGATCGAACAGCACGCTCTCGCGCGCCCCGCGCAACAGGCTGTCGAGCGGCGTGATGGCCTTGACCCATTCGCCGTAGGGCCGCCGCGCCGCCATCAGGTCCTTGATCTCGCCGTCGCGGTAGAGATGGCCGGCTTCGAGATCGACGCCGATCATCTGGCCGGGGCCGAGCCGCCCCTTTTCGACGATCTCGGCCTCGTCGAGGCGGATCATGCCGGTTTCCGAGCCGGCGGCGAGCAGCCCGCCCGCGGTCACGGCATAGCGCAGCGGGCGCAGCCCGTTGCGGTCCATGCCGGCGAGCACCCAGCGCCCGTCGGTCATCGCCAGCGCCGCCGGTCCGTCCCACGGCTCCATGACCGAGTTGGCATAGCCGTACATGTCGCGGTGCGCCTGCGGCATGCCGGTGCCGTCGCCGACCGCCTCGGGCACCATCAGGGTCTTGACCGCCGGCAGCGGCCGGCCGGCGCGCACCAGCAGCTCGAAGACGGCGTCGAGCGCGGCCGAATCCGAGCCGCCCGACTGGATGACCGGCTTCAGGTCCTCGATATGCTCGCCGAAAGCCTCGCAGGCCATGCGCGTCTCATGGCTCTTCATCCAGTTGATATTGCCGCGCAACGTGTTGATCTCGCCGTTATGGGCGAGGATGCGGAACGGCTGCGCCAGGTGCCAAGTCGGAAAGGTGTTGGTCGAATAGCGCTGGTGATAGATCGCAAAGCGCGAGATGAAGCGCTCGTCGAGCAGATCGGGATAGAACGCCGTCAATTGCTCGGCCAGGAACATCCCCTTGTAGATGATCGAGCGGCACGACAGGGAGCAGATATAGAAATCCCGGATCTGCTCGGCGATCACCCGCTTTTCGATGCGCCGGCGCAGCACGTAGAGGTCGCGCTCGAAGTCTTCGAGAGCCGCCTCCCGGGGGCCGGCGATCATGATCTGTTCGATCTCCGGGCGCGTCATGTTGGCCTTGTCGCCGATCACGTCGATATTGATCGGCACCTGGCGCCAGCCGTAGATCGTATAGCCGCCGTTCAGGATCTCGGTCTCGACGATGCTGCGACAGCGTTCCTGCCCGTCGAGATCGGTGCGCGGCAGGAAGATCATGCCGACCGCGATGACCCCCGGGCGCGGCCGGTGGCCGGTATCCTTGACGTGCTCGCGGAAGAAATCCTGCGGGATCTCGACGTGAATGCCGGCGCCGTCGCCGGTCTTGCCGTCGGCCTCGACGGCGCCGCGGTGCCAGACCGCCTTAAGCGCCTCGATCGCCAGCGTGACGACCTCGCGCCGCGGCCGGCCGTCGATCGCCGCGACAAAGCCGACGCCGCAGGCGTCGTGCTCCTCGGCCGGATCGTAGAGCCCGGCGGCGGCGAGCCGGGCGGCGTTGTCGCGATAGCGTGCGATCTCGTCCATGATGCCCCTCATTCGGCCGCCGCCAGCGCCGGCTGGCGCGTCAGATAGCGGTGGATCCCGGCGGCGGCGTCGCGGCCGTCGCGGATCGCCCAGACGACGAGCGAGGCGCCGCGGACGACGTCGCCGGCGGCAAACACGCCGGGCAGCGCGGTCATCATCGTGCGGAAGTCGATCTTGACCGTGCCCCAGCGGGTAAGCGCCAATTCCGGGGCCTCGAAGGCGGCCGGCAGATCATCGGGATCGAACCCCAGGGCCTCGATGACGAGATCGGCGTCGAGGTCGAAATGGCTGTTGGGGATCGGCTGCGGCACCTGTCTGCCGGTCGCATCGGGCATGCCGAGATGCATCTTCTGCACCCGCACGCGCGCGACGCGGTTTTTGCGGCCGCGGGCGAGGAACGCGACCGGCTGCGACAGCCACACGAACTCGACCCCCTCCTCCTCGGCGTGCCGCACCTCGCGCAGCGATCCCGGCATGTTGGCGCGGTCGCGGCGGTAGAGGCAGCGCACGCTTCTGGCCCCCTGGCGGACGGCCGTGCGCACGCAGTCCATCGCCGTATCGCCGCCGCCGATCACGACGACGTTCTTGCCGCGCGCGTCGAGCGCGCCGCTATCGAACGCCGCGACCCTGTCGCCCAGCCCCTTCCGGTTCGACGCCGTCAGATAGCTCATCGCCGGCACGATGCCGTCCAGCCCAGACCCCGGACAGGTGAGGCGACGCGCGTTGTAGACACCGGTGGCGAGCAGCACGGCGCCGTAGCGGGCGCGCAATTCGGCGAGCGGATAGTCGCGGCCGATCTCGGTCTCGAGGCGGAATTCGACGCCGCTTTCCGCCAGCAGGCGGTGGCGGCGCGCGACCACCCTCTTGTCAAGCTTGAAATTGGGGATCCCGTAGACGAGCAGCCCGCCGACGCGATCGTAGCGGTCGTAGACCGTGACCCGGTAACCCTTCGCCCGCAATTGTGCGGCGGCGGCAAGCCCGGCCGGGCCGGCGCCGACGATCGCCACGGCAAGGCCGAGCTCGCGCCGCGGCCGGATCGGCCTGACCCAGCCCGCGGCGAAGGCGGTCTCGGTGATGAACCGCTCGACCGCGCCGATCGTCACGCTCTCAAAGCCCTTCTCGATGACGCAATTGCCCTCGCACAGCCGGTCCTGCGGGCAGATGCGGCCGCAGATCTCGGGGAAGTCATTGGTCGCGGCGGCCAATTCGTAGGCTTCCTCGATCCGGCCCGCGGCGGTCAGCATCAGCCAGTCCGGGATATTGTTGGAGAGCGGACAGTGAACCTGGCAGAACGGCACGCCGCATTGCGAGCACCGCCCGGCCTGCAGCGCGGCGCGCGCCGGATCAAACTCGGCATAGATCTCGTCGAAGTCGCGGCGGCGCTCCTCCGCCGGCCGCTTGTCCGGCATCTCCTTCGCGCGGGAGACAAACTGCAACAATTTTTGGGCCATCTCGCCGATCCGGAGCAGGGGCAATCGTTTATAGGTCGGGAACGGCGGGCGGGCGAGCGAAAACCGACATAAAAGTCAATATATCTGCCATATTCTCCGACAGCGGGCGCAGAATTTGTCTATCTTCGGTTTCGGTATCGGCGATATGCCGGCAAAATGGTTCCGAATAGAGACTATTTCTCGAATACGGCGCAGGTGATCCGGTAGGGGGCGGCGAGCCAGTAGAGTTTTGCCATCGACCGGCGCCAGCGCACCGGCGATAGGAACGGCAATGGCAGGCGCGCGAGGTGGCGCAGCAGCAGCCACGGGCGCGCCCGCACCTCGTCGCGGTAGCAGAGGCCGACGTCAAGGATGCGGGCCTCGTGCAGGCGGGCGCCGGCGAACAGCCGCGCGAGCTGCGCCGGGTCCGGCCGGTACATCGTGTCGATCGGGTCGGCGTGATGGGGGTAGCTGAACGGCACGGTCACGAACGCCAGGCCGCCGGCGTCGAGAAGGTCGAGACAATGGCGCGCCAGCAGCGCCGGTTCGGGCACGTGTTCGAGCAGATTGCAGCACAGCAGCGCCCGCGGGCGCAGCGCCCGCAGGCGGGCGAGATCGCGCCGGTCGGTCAGATCGGCGCGGATGTCGACGCCCGGGGCCGCGCGCCGGTCGACATGCACGACGGCAATACCGCGCGCGGCCAGCGGCCCGAGCAGCTCGGCCGTGATCCAGGGCTGCCGCCTTTCGCGAAACTCGGCGTCGCTGCTGCCGAGGTTCAACAGCGGCGACAGCCGTTCCGCCGGAAACCCGTCGAGCCTGTCGCGCAGCCAGCGCGCCTCGGCCGCGAACATCGCCCCTTCAGAAGCGCTCGACCCACGGCCGCAATTCGATCTCCCAGCTCCAGGCTGAGCGCGGCTGCCGGATCAGCTGCCAGTAGGCGAGGGCGATCGCATCCGGGTCGAGCATGCTGTCGGGCCGGTCGGGCGGCTCGACGCGGCCCGGATTGCGGATCGCGCCGTCGATGACGAAATGGCCGACATGGATGCCCTGCGGGGAAAGCTCGCGCGCCAGGCTCTGCGCCAGGCCGCGCAGCGCGAACTTGCCCATCGCGAACGGCGCCGACTGGGGATAGCCCTTGACGCTGGCCGAGGCGCCGGTGAACAGGATGGCGCCCTTTCCTTTTGGCAGCATGCGGGCCGCCGCCTGGCGGGCGACCAGGAAACCGCCGAAGGCTGACACCAGCAGCGCCTGGCTGACCTCGCTCGGCACGAGATCGACCAGGGGGCCGCGGGCGCGGGCGCTGGCATTGTAGACGACGAGGTCGGGCGGGCCGATCTCGGCGTCAACCGCGGCGAACAGGCGCTCGACCTGTTCCGGGTCGGCGGCATCGCAGGCGAAGGCGCTGGCTCCGGTCTCGGCGCATAGCGGCTTGAGCTTTTCGGCATCGCGTGCGGCCAGCGCGACTTGCAGCCCCTCGCGGACGAACAGGCGGGTCAGCGCGGCGCTCAATCCTTGCCCCGCTCCAACGATCAAAGCGGCTTCAAAACTCGGCTGTTGCATCTCTCGGCTCCTCCGCCAGGCTCGGGCACCCCGCACAATAGCATTTTGCCGCCGCCGGGAAGCGTTCCGTGCGCCGCGCGGCAAGGCGGTTTCCTCCACGCGCCGTGTTGCCGCGGCGGAAGGTCCGGCACCCATGCCTTCGCCGCCGCCGGCCCTCCGGCACGGCGGCATGTCTTCATCTTCAATAATGTTAAATAAAAACCTTAAAAGAAAAAGAAATTTCTCTGAAATCCTATGCAGATTTGCTTGCAGATTTTGCCAATACTTCTTATCAGGCGATAAACAGAACAAGCCATCAACCGGAGACGATGCCAGCCCGCCTTCGTTCGCCGGCATGTTCGGCCGGATTTGCGCTTGTCCTCGCGGCCGGCTTGGCCGCCTCCTTCCTGTCCCCGCCGCGGCCATCCGCAGCGCCGCGGCACGGGCCGATCCATATCCGTCGCAATCCCGACGGCAGCCTCGAACGCGGGCTGCGCCACGAATGGATCAGCAACAACTGGGCCGGCTACGAGCTGGCCTATTTCCAGACCGGGCAGAGATATGCCCGGGTGCGGATGAGCTGGGTCGTGCCGGCCGTCAGCTACGGCCCGTCCACCGATTCGACCGCCTCCGCCCAGTACTCGGCGAGCTGGGTCGGCATCGGCGGCTTCTGCGAGAACAGCGTCTGCTTCCGCGCCGACAAGACGCTGATCCAGCTCGGGACCGAGCAGGACGTCGCGCCGGACGGCACGACGCAATACTATGCCTGGTACGAAATGCTGCCGCAGCCCGAGAACCCGCTGCCCGCACGCTACGGCGTCGGGCCGGGCGACGTGATGACCGCAAGCCTCGTTTGCGTCCGCCAATGCTCGGCCGCGACGCAGATCTGGCAGCTGACGATGACCGACCAGACCCGGGCCTGGACGTGGTCGCGGAGGGTCCGGTACGGCTCGTCGATGCTGTCGGCGGAATGGATTGAAGAGGCTCCGTACGACGGCGGCATCCTGCCGCTCGCCGATTTCGGCGCCGCCGGCTTCGCGGCGACAAGCGGAGCGAACGGCCTGCCCCCCTCTCTCTCCCCGTCGGCCAACGCCATTCAGATCAAGGACCCGTGGGGGCAGACCGCGAATCCGTCCGCTCCCGATGTGCTGGCGGATTTCAATATCTGCTGGGGCTATCAGAGCTTTGCGAACTGCCCGACGCCGTAGCGGCGCCAGGCGGGTTGATCCCGGATCGCGACAAACAGAGCGCATCGCCGCGCGGGACCGCGGCCGCCCCCGCCTTCACGGGCCGGCGCTCTCCGGTTCCGCCGGATCCGCGCGCCGGCGCGGGCCGGCAAAGGCGGTCACAATGCCGTGCAGGGTGCGGATCTCCTGTTCGGTGCAGCGGGCGCGCTGAAACAGGCTCTTGAGATTGCGCATCATCCGCGGGCGCTTGGCGGGGTCGCGCAGAAAGCCGGAAGCCGCGAGCGCCTGTTCGAGATGGGCCAGGAAATTGGCAAGCTCCTCTTTCGTCGCCGGCCGGCTCTTGCCGGTGTGCAGGAGTTCGGGCGGCGCCGGCGTCGCCGCGGTGAACCATTCATAACCGACGATCAGCACCGCCTGGGCGAGGTTCAACGAGCAGAAGGCGGGATTGAGCGGCACGGTCAGCACCGTGTCGGCAAGCGCGACGTCGTCATTGACAAGGCCGGTGCGCTCCGGCCCGAACAGCACGCCGCACGGTTCGCCGGCGGCGAGGTAGGCGCGCATTTCCGCGGCGGCGCGGCGCGGGGTCACCTGGCGGCGGACCATGTGGCGCTCGCGCGCGGTCGTGGCATAGACATGGACCAGATCGGTGATCGCCGCCGCGGTGTCGGCAAACAGCCGCGCTTTTGCCAGGACCGCGTCGGCGCCGCTCGCCGCGCTTATCGCCTTGTCCGAGGGCCAGCCCTCGCGCGGGCGCACGAGCCTGAGATCGTCGAGCCCGCAATTCATCATCGCCCGCGCCGCGGTGCCGATATTCTCGCCGAGCTGGGGCTCGACCAGAATGATCGCCGGGCCGCCGGTGACCAGAGCGCGACGGTGATTGGTTCCGGCCACGTCACTCCTTGCGCCACCAGGCCGTCGTTCCATCGGGCTTGTCTTCGAGGATGACGCCTTCCCGGGCGAGTTCGGCGCGGATGCGGTCGGCCTCCGCAAAGCGCCGCGCCCGCCGCGCCTCGGCGCGCGCGGCGATGCGTTCCTCGATGCGGCGCGCATCGGCGGCGGCGCTGCCGCGCAGCCAGTCGAGCGGGTTGTGTTCGAGCAGCCCGAGCAGCCGGCCGCCGCGTTCGAGCGCTTTCTGCAAGGCCGAGCGCTCGGCGTCGGAGCCGGTGCGGTTGATCCGCCCGACCAGCTCGTGCAGCGCGGCCAGGGCAAGCGGCGTGTTGAGATCGTCCAGCAGGGCCTCAAAGACGGGCCGGAAGGCCGCGTCGGCCTCGCCGGGGCGCTCGAAGACGGCATCGCCCGGCAGGGTCAGCGCGCGGTAGAAGCGGTCGAGGCTTGAGCGCGCCTGGCGCAGTTTCTCGTCCGTCCAGTCGAGCGGATCGCGGTAGTGCGTCGACAGCAGGGCGAGCCGGATCGCCTCGCCCGGCGCGCTCTCCAGCAGATCCCGCACGGTGCGAAAATTGCCGAGCGATTTCGACATCTTGGCGCCGTCGACGGTGAGAAAGCCGTTATGCACCCAGAAGCGCACGAACGGCCGCCCGTCATGGGCGCAGGTGCTCTGCGCGATCTCGTTCTCGTGATGCGGGAAGATCAGGTCGAGACCGCCGCCGTGAATGTCGAAGCTCTCGCCCAGATGCGCCTCGCTCATCGCCGAGCACTCGATATGCCAGCCCGGCCGCCCGCGCCCCCACGGGCTGTCCCAGCCCGGCAGCTCCGGCGGGCTCGGCTTCCACAGCACGAAATCGCCCGGATCGCGCTTGTAGGGCGCCACCTCGACGCGGGCGCCGGCGATCATTTCCGCGCGCGAGCGCCGCGACAGCCGGCCGTAATCGGGGTCGGAGGCGATCGCGAACAGCACGTGGCCGTCGGCGACATAGGCGCAGCCCCTGGCGATCAGGCGTTCGATCATCGCGATCATGTGCGGGATGTGGGCGGTCGCGCGCGGCTCGACATCGGGCGGCAGCACGTTGAGCGCCGCCATATCGGCGTGGAACGCCGCGATCGTGCGCTCGGTCAAGGCCGGGATCGGCTCGCCATTGTCGCGGGCGGCGGCGATGATCTTGTCGTCGACATCGGTGATGTTGCGGACATAGCGCACATGCGCGCGACCGTAGAGCGCGCACAGCAGCCGGTAGAGCGCGTCAAAGACGACGAACGCCCGGGCATTGCCGATATGGGCACGGTCATAGACCGTTGGGCCGCAGACATAGAGCCCGATGCGGTTGCGGTCGAGCGGCTCGAAGCGCTCCTTGCGCCGCGTCAGCGAATTGTAGAGAAAAAGCGGCATTATAGACGCCTAGCATCCTTAAAACGGCCCCGCAAGGCCCGGCCGGACGGCAGGCGGGCCGCCGTATTTCCCAGCAGGCTTCACGCCCCTTCGCCATGGCGGCCGCGCCGCTCGCGGTAAAATCCGGCCTTGCTGAGCGCGGCGCAAAAAGGTTCCGGATCGGGATCGTTGAAGACGAACCCCTCCTGTTCCTCCGGCTGCGCGCGGCGCTTTCCAATGTCGCGACATTGGCCCATGATTTCAAGGCGGCCTCATTGCCGCTGCGGGCAACGAGCGCGCGCAGATAAGCGGGCCGCCGCCGGGCGCGCATGTTCGCCAGCACCTCCTGCCGGTCCGGCTGTGCCGGGTTGTCGAACAGCATTTCTGCACCCCGAGCGGGGCGATCCTGTTGCGCGGATAGGCGCTAAGATCGCCGTCGACCGCCTCCTATCGTCTTGCGGTTCTCGGGCGCATAGAGCATGCCAACGAGATCCGAGCGGCGGCCGCCCGATTCGCACGGGATGCGGGCCGCCATCTGTCTGCCGCATACCCGCCGATACCGCGCATCCTGCCCTCTCCGTTTGATCGCGGACACCAAAGCCAGCGGGGACGACCATGCCCGATCGCCGCGGCCGGCACACCCGCTCGGGGGCAGCCATGCGCTCGCGGCGACCCGCCCGTGTTCCGCCCTTGCTCTTGCCGACGCTCCCGATTACGGATCATCGCCGTCGGGGAGGGCGCCGCCCCGATCGGCGCCTATGCCCGCCGGCGGCGCCGGACGAGCGCCGGGACCAAGGAAAGTCTTCCGATGACCGCCGTCCAAGCCTATCTGACCGCGTTCCTGCAGGGGGTCACCGAGCTTTTCCCGGTCAGCAGCCTTGGCCACGCCGTTCTGCTGCCGCGGCTGGCGGGCTGGCATATCGATCAGGAAGCGCCGAGCTACCTGCCGTTTCTGGTCGTCCTCCATCTCGGCACGGCGGCGGCATTGCTGCTGTATTTCTGGCGCGAATGGATCGATCTGCTGCGCGCCGTGCTGGGGCGTCCGACCCGGCATCGGCGCGCCGACGAGCTGCGGCTGCTGGGGTTGATCATCGTCGCCACGCTGCCGGCCGTCGTCATCGGCTTTGCCTTCGAAAAGCGCCTGCGCACGCTGTTCGCCGCGCCCGAATTCGCCGCGCTGTTCCTGGTCGTGAACGGTTTCGTGCTGTTCGCCGGCGAGAGGCTGCGCCGCCGGACCGGCGCGCGGCCCCCGGCGGCCGGCGAGGACGAGGACAAGGCGATCCTTCGCGCCCTCGGCTGGCGCGGCGCGCTGCTGATCGGACTGTGGCAATGCGCCGCCTTCCTGCCCGGCATCTCGCGTTCCGGCGCGACGATGGTCGGCGGGCTATTGGCCGGTCTGCATCATCGCGCGGCGGCGCGGTTCTCGTTCCTGATCGCCACCCCAGTCATCGCCGGCGCCGGCGTGCTCGAAGTGCCAAAGCTGCTGTTCCGTCACGGCGCCGCCGGCGGCGCCGGCTTCACCGCCGTCGCCCTGATCAGCGGGATCATCGCCGGCGTCACCGCCTATGCCAGCATCGCCTTCCTGATGCGATATTTCGGCAAGCACGATATCGAGGCGCTCGATCCCTTTGCCTGGTATTGTTGGGCGCTCGGGGCCGCCGCCTTTGGCTGGCTGCTGGTCGGGGCATAGGCGAAGGCCGTGCAGCTCCGTGCCGCGGCGCAAGGAAGGCGCATAAAGGGATGACCACGACGCTGTCGGCGCGCCCGGAGTCTGCGGAATCGCTCGCGCTTCTTGCTTCCCGGCGCTTCGGCCCCTTTTTTGCCACGCAGTTTCTGTCGGCGTTCAACGACAGCGCGTTCAAGAACGCGCTCGTCCTGATGATCGCCTACCGGGTCGACAGGACGGCCGCGCTGTCCGCCCAGCTCCTGATCCCGCTTGCCGGCGGCCTGTTCACTCTGCCGTTCTTTCTGGGCTCGGCGACCGCCGGCCAATTCGCCGACGAGACCGACAAAGCGCGGCTCGTGCGCCTGATCAAGCTCAGCGAGATCCCGGTCATGCTGGCCGCCGCCGCCGGCGTGCTCGCCGGCAGCACCGTCACGCTGTTGGCGCTATTGTTCGTGATGGGGGTCGAGGCCGCGTTTTTCGGTCCGGTCAAATACGCGATCCTGCCTGACATTCTGGCGTCCGATGAGCTCGTGCTCGGCAATGCGTGGGTCGAGGCCGGCACCTTTCTCGCGATCCTTCTCGGCACGATCGCCGGCATGTTGATCGCGGCGCCGTACGGGACGGTGTTGGTCGCGGTACTGATCGTCGCCGTGGCGCTCGCCGCCTGGGCCACCAGCCTGCTGATCCCGGCGACGGGGGCGGCGGCGGCGCATCACCGGATGCGCTGGAACCTGATCGCGGCGACGGCCGAGATCCTGTCCGAGGCGGCGCGGGAGCGGCTGCCGTTCCGCGCCATGCTCGGCATCTCGTGGTTCTGGCTGGCCGGCGCAACCTATCTGTCGCAGTTTCCGGCCTATGTGCGCTTTACGCTCGGCGCGCGCGAGGCGGTCGTCACCCTGTTCCTGGTCGTCTTCTCGGTCGGCATCGCCCTCGGGTCGCTGGCCTGCAGCCGCCTGCTGCGCGGGCAGTTGAGCCTGCGCCCGGTCCCCTGGGGGGCGTTCGGCATCGCGCTGTTCTCGAGCGATCTGTGGCTCGCCAGCGCGCGGCCGGCGGCGGGGGCCGCGCTCGCCGGTCTGTTGCCCTTTCTTGCCGCCCCGGCGCATTGGCGCATCCTTGCCGACCTCCTCGGGATTTCGCTCTCGGGCGGCCTCTTCATCGTGCCGCTCTATACGCTGTTGCAGGCGGCAAGCGCGCGCGAGCGGCGCGCGCGCATCGTCGGCGCCAACAATGTCGTCAATGCCGGGGCGATGGTGCTCTCGGCGCTGGCGACGATGGCCCTGCTCGCCGCCGGCGTCAGCGTCGCCGAGCTGTTTCTGATTACCGGGCTTGCGAGCCTTGTGGTCGCGGCCCTCTTCCGGCTCGCCCTGCCGGGCTTTCCGGTTGGCCTGCCGCCGGCGGAGGGAAAGTAAAGGGCTTGTGCGCCGGGGCCGCGGGCGGCGCATGCCGGCCCTCCGTCCACAACCAGGCGACAAGCCCGGGCATGCCGACGGCGACGTCCCGCAGCCGCTTGAGGACGGCGATCGCAAGAGCGCTCTCGGGAGGCAGGCCGACAAGGCTGCCGGCCATGATCAGACCGCCCTCCTGGGCGCCGAGTCCGCCCGGGATAAAAAACCCGGCGCTGCGCGCCGCCATGCTCAGGCTTTCGACGGTCACGCAAGCGGCCAGAGGGAGGCGATGGCCGATCGCGACGAGCACCAGCCAGATCTCGCCGGCGCCGAGCAGCCAGGCGCCGAAATGGTAGGAGGCTGCGATCAGGGCCGCCCGGCGCCCCCGATACAGGCGGATCAGGCAGTCGTGCAGCCGCGCCTCGGCCAGCCGCGCCAGCCGCGGCCATTTGCGGGCCAGTTGCGCAATCCCCCGCTCGACCAGCTTCAGCCCGCCCCGGCGCTGCGCGGCGATGAACAGCAAGACGGCCAGCCCGGCGATCGCCAGCGCGGGCAGGCTCCAGCCCGGCATGCGCGGGTCGGGCGCGGTCGCGAGAAACAGGGCGATCCCGCTCGCCGTGAACAGCATCTGCGTGATCATTTCCACCGTCGCATCGAGCGTCAGGCTGGCCCCGGCCATGCCCGCATCGATGCCGCCCCGGATCGACAGCCGCACCGCGACCAGCGCCGCCCCGACCCCGGAGACCGGCACCAGCGCCGCGATCGAGGAGCGTATCCACCGCATCCAGATAAAATAGCGCCGCGACGGCCGCGGCCGTTCGACCAGCGCGTGCCAGGCGCAGCCGCAGCCGGCATGCTGGAAAAGGTGCAGCGCCGCGACGGCGGGGATCACCCAGCCGGATAAAAGCGCGATCCGCCCGGTCCCGGTCAGCGCGCCCCAGGCGAGCGCGCCCGCCACCGTCAGGCCGCACAGCACGAAACCGGCTCGCGCCAATCCGGCGGGGCTGCGGCACGCATCGCTCTTCCTTTGCGTCATCGGCGCGGCGCTCTCCGAAAGGCGAGGGCTTCCCGTGCGGTAAACGCCGTCGCCGCCACCGGGAAGCCGGTCTCCGCGAAGATCTGGGGGCAGGGCCGGCCGCGGCGCGGCGGCCGCCGCGCCGCGGTGCGCGGATCCGCCCACCCGGGCATCGCAGCCTCCGCTTTCGCGTATATCGCCTTGATGTCGGGATCCTTGCGGAAAATGGATCGTTGGCCCTGCCGTTGCGGCTGAGGAATGGCTGACGTGAAGGCGGAAGGCCACCAAAAAGTGGCGGCATGCGCTACTCTGTCCCTTGCGAGTGACGAATGATCGAGATGATGGCTTTGCTGCGCCGCCCGCTTTGTGCGGAAGAACTGATCGCTCAGGCGCGGCGGCGGACCGGGTTCTCCGATTTTGGCGACACGCCCTTTCAGCCCGCCCTCGAAGTGTTCCTGCGCGCCTGTGCCGAGGAAGCGGCGTTGAGCCTATTCGGACGCTTCGGGACGCGCTGGGACGTGATCCGCTTTCTCTCGAACCTCTTATGGCTGCGCCATGCCGAGCTCGAGAGGCCCGAGATCCTCGAACAGCCGATCGAACGGCCGCTCTTCATCACCGGCCTGCCGCGCTCGGGCACGACCTTCCTGCACAGATTGCTGGCCGAAGACGGCGACAATCGCGTTCCCCGGGTGTGGCAGATGATCCATCCCTACCCGGTCGAGACGGGGAGCCGGCGCCCCGATCGCAGGCAGCGGCGGGTCGCCCGCCAGCTTCGCCTTTTTCAGAAGCTGGTCCCCGAATTCCGCCGCCTGCATCCGATCGACGCGATGTCGCCGCAGGAATGCACGGAGATCACCGCCCATGTCTTCGCCAGCCTGCGTTTCGACATGACCCATGTCGTGCCGAGCTATCGGCGATGGCTCGATCGGGTCGGGCATCTCGAGGCCTATCGCTTTCACAAGAGATTCCTGCAGCATTTGCAATATCAGGAGCGGGCGGACGGGGCCGGGCGATGGGTGCTCAAATGCCCGGACCATGTCTTTGCGCTCGACGCGATCCGGGCGGTCTATCCCGATGCGCGGATCGTCTTCGTGCACCGCGATCCGTTCCGCGCGCTGCTGTCGGTCGCCCGCCTGACCGAAGTGCTGCGGCGGCCTTTCACCCGCCATATCGATCGGATCGCGCTGGGCCGCGAGCAGAGCGAGCGCTGGCTGACGGCGGCCGAACTGATGGTCGCCGCCGCCGACGCCGAGCCTTTCGCCGAGCCAATCTTTCACGTTTGCTATCGCGATCTCGTCAATGATCCGCCGGGCACGGTGGCGGCGCTCTACCGGCATTTCGGGCTGTCTCTGACGGCCGCCGCCGCGGCGCGCATCGCGCGCCTGGTCAGGGCCGAGCCGAACGGCGGGTATGTCACCAATCGCTACCGCTTCGAGGAATACGGGCTCGACGCCGCCGTCGAGCGACAACGCTATGCGCGCTACATGACCCGCTTCGGCCTTGTTCCCGAAACAGACGCGGCCGCACCCGCCGCCGCGGGGCAGGCGGCGGCTTCCGCGCCGCGGCTGTCGGCCGAATTCGCCGAATGAAACCGTCACCGGCCGCGCAGCGGGCGACACCACAGGCGCAACAGCGTGCGGGCGAGCGCCGCCAGCTCGCGCAGCCCCAATACCGCCTCCCGCGCCGGCGCCGGCGGCAAGGAAGCCGCCCGGCCGGCGACGTTCAGCCCGGCATGGCGGAACAACAGCGCCGCCCGCGGCAGATGGACGCGGTCGCTGACCAGCACTACCGTGGACAGTCCGCGCGCCCGCAAGATCCGCGCCGTCTCGCGCGCGTTTTCAAGCGTATTGCGCGAGCGCGGCTCGACGATCAGCGCCGCCTGCGGCACGCCGGCGGCGACGGCGAGGCGGCGCATGACCTCGGCCTCCGGTACGGCGGTAAGGCCGCCGCCCGACAGCACGAGAACGGGCGCCGCCCCCTGCCGGAACAGCGCGACCCCGCGCGCGACCCGCCGGCATAGGGCCGGGCTCGCCCTTCCGTCCGCCTGCAGCCGGCAGCCGAGGACGACGATCGCATCGGCCCTTGCCGCCGGCGCCGGGCGCGGCCGAGCGGCATCAGGTGTCGGCCGCGAGGGCATCGGCGCCGGCGATCTTCTGCGCCAGTGCCGCCGCCAGGAAACGGTCGAGATCGCCGTCGAGCACCGCCCCGGTATTGCCGGTCTCGACCCCGGTGCGCAGGTCCTTCACCAGCTGATAGGGCTGCAGCACATAGGAGCGGATCTGGTGACCCCAGCCGATCTCGCTCTTGCCGGCGTTCATCGCCTCGGTCCTGGCCTCGCGCTTTTCGAGCTCGCGCTCATAGAGCCGGGCGCGCAGCATCGCGAAGGCGCGGGCGCGGTTCTGGTGCTGCGAGCGCTCGCTCTGGCATTGCACGACGATGCCGCTCGGCAAATGGGTGATGCGCACCGCGCTGTCGGTCTTGTTGACGTGCTGGCCGCCGGCTCCCGAGGAGCGATAGGTGTCGATGCGCAGGTCCTTGTCGTTGATCGCGATCTCGATTTTGTCGTCGACCACGGGATAGACCCAGACCGAGGCGAAGCTGGTATGGCGGCGGGCGTTCGCGTCGAAGGGCGAGATGCGCACAAGCCGGTGCACGCCGCTCTCGGTTTTGAGCCAGCCATAGGCATTGGGGCCGATGATCTTGATCGTCGCGGATTTGATGCCGGCTTCCTCGCCGCCGCTCTCCTCGAGCCATTCGACCTTGTAGCCGTGCGCCTCGGCCCAGCGCACATACATGCGCAGCAGCATCTCGGCCCAGTCCTGCGCCTCGGTGCCGCCGGCCCCGGCATGAACCTCGAGATAGCAGTCATTGCCGTCGGCCTCGCCCGACAGCAAGCTTTCAAGCTCGCGCCGGGCGGCCTCCTCGCGCAACCGCCCGAGCGTCGCGGCGGCTTCGGCCACTATCGCCTCCTCGCCCTCGGCCTCGCCGAGCTCGGCGAGTTCGAGCGCCTCGTGGAGCTCGCGCTCAATGCGGCGATAGCCTTCGATCGCCTGGGCGAGGCGGTTGCGCTCGCGCAGCAATTTTTGCGCCGCCTCGGGATTGTTCCACAGCAGCGGGTTCTCGGCCTCGGCGTCTAGCTCGGCCAGGCGGCGCGTCGCATTGTCCCAGTCAAAGATGCCTCCTCAGCAGCGCCAGCGACTTTCGCGTGTCGTCGGCGGCCGCTTGTATCTCGGCGCGCATGCTTTCCCTCCTTCCGCTCATCCCGCTCCGCCGCCCGGGGGCAAGCCCGCGGCGGCGTCGCCGTCCCGACTATATAGGCATCCTAATAGAGGCCGCCGGTCCCGGCGGCCGGAACGTCGTGCGCCGGCAGCGGCGCGGCGCCGGCATTGCCGCTCTGATCGGCGACCGCCGCCGTCCCTTCCCCGGTCATGACGCGCAGGGCGAAATCGCGATTCTTGCCGGGTGCCGTTCCCGGCTTATAGGGCTCGTAGATGGCCGGCTCGCCGGCGGAGGCCGGCAGGCCGGTCGTCGGATCGACGCGATAGAGCTCGACCCCCGGCGGGATCGGGAACGCCCGCGGCGGGGTATTCTTCAGCGCCGCCATCATGAAGTCGCGGAAAATCGGCGCCGCGACCACGGCGGCCTGCTCGCCATTGCCGAGACTCTTCGGCTCGTCAAAGCCGACATAGGTGCCGGCGACGAGATCGGGAGTAAAGCCGACGAACCAGGCGTCGCGGAAATCGTTGGTGGTGCCGGTCTTGCCGGCGACCGGCCGGCCGAGCGCGCGCACCGCCCTGCCGGTGCCGCGCTCGATGACCCCTTCCATCATCGAGACGACCTGGAACACCGAGGCCGGATCCGCCACCTGCGGGCGCGTATCGGGGATCTGCGGCACCGGCTGGTGCGTCCATGCGACATTGCTGCAGCCGGGACAGACGCGCTGATCGGTGCGATAGATCGTCCGCCCGTAGCGGTCCTCAACGCGATCGATCAGGGTTGGGACGATCTCTCTACCGCCGTTGTCGAGCATCGCATAGGCCGTCGTCAGGCGCAGCGGCGTCGTGTCGCCGGCGCCGAGCGCCATCGAATACTCGCGCGGCATGTGGTCCATGATGCCGAACCGCTCGACGGTCTTGGCAATCGCGTTCATGCCGATCATCACCGCGACGCGCGCGGTCGCCGCGTTCAGCGAGTGTTCGAGCGCCACCCGCAGCGGGACGACGCCGCGGTATTCGTTGGCATAATTGGTCGGGGTCCAGGGCGGCAGCCCCGGCCCGATATTGATCGACACCGGCGCGTCGAGCACCAGGGTCGAGGGGGTGAAGCCGTGTTCGAGCGCGGTCAGATAGACAAAGGGCTTGATCGCCGAGCCGGGCTGCCGCTGCGCCTGGATCGCCCGGTCGAACTGGCTGACCGCGAAGCTGAAGCCGCCGGAAAGCGCCAGCACGCGCCCGGTATGCGGATCGAGCGCGACAAGGGCGCCGGAGACCAGCGGCACCTGGCATAGCGTGAACAGCCCCGGCCGCGCCGTCCGCGCGGAGGCGTGCGGCGACCACGGCGCAATGATCGGCGCGACCATGACGACATCGCCCGGCCTGACGACGTCGGCGGCGCGTTGCGGGCTCGGTCCGAGACGGCCCTCGGCATGGCGCCGTCTCGCCCAGCGCAGTTCGGAGAACGGAATCCGCCCGCGCGTGCCGTCGGCAAAGCCGATCGCGGCGCCATCGCCGTCGTCGTGCAGGACCACCGCGAGCCGCCAGCCGACATCGTCCGCGACCGCCGGCACCGGGACGCGGCCGAGCCTTGCCGCCCAATCGCCGGCAGGGTCGATATGGGTGACCGGCCCGCGCCACCCGTCATGGCTGCGGTCATAGGCGATCAGGTGCTGGCGCAGCGCGGCGTCGGCGGCCGCCTGCATTTTCGGATCGAGGCTGGTGCGCACCGTGAGGCCGCCCTCATACAGCATCTTCTCGCCATAGCGGGCGAGCAGCTCGCGCCGCACCTCTTCGGCAAAATAGGGGGCGCTGACCTCCTCGGTCGGGCGCCGGCTCTTCAGCACGATCGGCTCCGCCTTGGCGGCGGCCGCCTGCTGCGGCGTCACATAGCCGTCCTCGACCATGCGATCGATGACCCAGTCGCGCCGCGCCTTGGCGGCCTGCGGGAAGCGCCGCGGGTCGTAGCGGCTTGGCGCCTTCGGCAGGCCGGCGAGAAACGCCGCCTCGGCTGGCGTCAGCCGGTCAAGCGGCTTGTCGAAATAGGTCAGCGCGGCGGCGGCGACGCCGTAGGCCCCGGAACCCAGATAGATCTGGTTCAGATACAGTTCGAGGATGCGGTCCTTGGGAAGCGCCGCATCGAGCCGGGTGGCAAGCAGGATCTCCTTGATCTTGCGGGCGAGCGACAGCTTGTTCGTGAGCAGCATGTTCTTTGCGACTTGCTGGGTGATCGTCGAGGCGCCGATCGGCCGGCGATGCTTGCTCAGGCGGCCGATATCGGTGATGGCGGCGCGCAGGATCGACACCGGGTCGATGCCGTGCTCGATATAGAAGTTTTTATCCTCGGCCGCGATAAACGCGTCTTTGACGAGCGGCGGGATCGCCTCTATCGGCACGAACAGGCGCCGCTCGCTCGCGTATTCGGCCAGCAGCCGGCCGTCCCCGGCATAAATGCGGGTCATAATCGGCGGCTCGTAATGGGCGAGCTGCTGGTAATCGGGCAGATCACGTCCAAAATACCATAGTGTGATGCCAATCACGCCACACCCGGCTATGGCCGCGAGAACGGTGCAGACAAACAGGAATCTGATCAGCTTGACCATCGGCGTATGCGATACGACCGGCTCCCGCAAAATCACTTGCCGGGGCGCCGGCTCCCCTGGAAACGCGCCTCTTATGCGCCAACCGCATCGGCATGGGAAGGAGGTTTTGCCGGGCCGCCGCCGGGCCCGGCGCTGCAGCCCGCGCCGCCATGCGGAAATCGTTGTAGCAGGCGGCCCTCCTATGTAAATTGGCCGCCGCGAAACCCATCGCCGTCCGCCGGCCGGGTGCGATGCCCGGCGCGCTGTGACGCAAGCTCGTACAATCGGCATGATGATCGTGCCGCCGCCTCGGGTCACAGCGCCGGACGCGAAATTGAGCAACCCCGAGCCGTCCCCTGACGAGACGCCCATGACCGAGAGAGCGCCGGTCCGCAATCAGAGACGTTCAGGCCGCGGCGGCTTTTCTGCCCCCATCATCGCGCCGCCGGCCGGATTCGATGCGGCCGCAAGGGCGCGTCCCGGAGTTATGCCCGAATGGCAAAACGCATGCTCATTGATGCTACGCATCCGGAAGAGACCCGGGTGGCTGTCATCACCGACAATCGTCTGGAAGAGTTCGACTTTGAATCTTCCACAAAAAAACAGGTAAAGGGCAATATCTATTTAGCAAAGGTGACGCGGGTTGAACCGTCCCTGCAGGCCGCCTTTGTCGATTACGGCGGGAACCGTCATGGTTTCTTGGCTTTCAGCGAAATTCATCCGGACTACTATCGAATTCCGGTAGCGGACCGAGAAACCGACGAAGCCCGAGCGGCGCCAGCCGAGCCGGCCGAGGCCGGCGCCGAGAAAGGGGAGGAGGCCGGAGTTCCGCTCGAAACCGCCCTGCCGGAGCCGGTGCCGCTCCCGGAACGCGGCGCGGCCGATGAGGAGACTGCCGAGGCCGAGCTTGCCGCCGCGGCAGAGGAGCCGCCCGCGGAGGGTGAAGGGGAGCCTTCCGCGGCAGCGCTCTCCTCATGGGTAACGGCGGTCGGCAACGGCGCGGCCTGGGATACCGAGACTGCGGCCGAATGGGAGGGAGCGACGGAAGCCGCTGCGGCCGCTGCGGCGGCGGGCGCGCAGGCGCGGCCGGCCGAAGAGCCTGCCCGGACCCTCGCCCTCAGAGCCGAGGGGGAGGCGGCGCTGACCCTTTCCGGCAACGTTCCGGCGGGCGAGGAGCGCGCCGAGGGCGACGTCGAGGCCGAAACCGTCGAGACGATCGGCGGCGACGAGCTCGACGAGGCCGAAACCCACCGCTCGCGGCCGCTGCGCACCTACAAGATCCAGGAGGTCATCAAGCGCCGCCAGATCATGCTGGTGCAGGTGACAAAGGAGGAGCGCGGCAACAAGGGCGCCGCTCTGACCACCTATCTCTCGCTTGCCGGGCGCTATTGCGTGCTGATGCCGAATTCCGGCCGCGGCGGCGGCGTCTCGCGCAAGATCACCAATATGGCCGATCGCCGGCGGCTCAAGGAGATTCTGGAGGAGCTCGACATCCCGGAGGGGATGGGGGTCATCGTCCGCACCGCCGGCGCCGAACGCTCGAAGGCCGAGATCAAGCGCGACTATGAATATCTGCTGCGGCTGTGGAACGAGATCCGCGATCTGACATTGCGCTCGACGGCGCCGGCGCTGATCTATGAGGAAGGCAATCTGATCAAGCGCTCGATCCGCGATCTTTATACGCGCGACATCGACGAGGTGTTGGTCGAGGGCGAAGAGGGCTATCGCACCGCGAAAGCCTTCATGAAGATGCTGATCCCGAGCCACGCCCGGCGCGTACAGCCCTATCGCGATCCGCAGATCGGGCTGTTCCACCGCTTCCAGGTGGAAAGCCAGATCGATGCGATCCATTCGCCGATCGTGCAGCTGCGCTCGGGCGGCTATCTGGTCATCAACCAGACCGAGGCGCTGGTCGCGATCGACGTCAATTCCGGCCGCGCGACGCGCGAGCGCAACATCGAGGAAACCGCGCTGCGCACCAATCTCGAAGCCGCCGAGGAGATCGCCCGCCAGCTCCGCCTGCGCGACCTTGCCGGGCTGATCGTCATCGACTTTATCGATATGGAGGAGCATCGCAATCAGTTGGCGGTCGAGCGACGCCTCAAGGAGGCGCTGAAGAGCGACCGGGCCCGCATCCAGGTCGGGCGGATCAGCCCGTTCGGCCTGCTCGAGATGTCGCGCCAGCGGTTGCGGCCGTCGCTGACCGAGGCTTCGACTCAGCCCTGCCCGCATTGCGGCGGCACCGGTTTTATCCGTTCGACCGAATCGACGGCCCTCTATGTGCTGCGCTCGATCGAGGAAGAGGGGATTCGGCGCCGCTCGGCCGAAATCTGCGTCTATGTGCCGACCGCGGTGGCGCTTTATATCCTCAATCAGAAGCGCGACTCGCTGATCCGGCTGGAGGGGCGCTATGGGCTGCACGTGCTGGTGGCGCGCGATGATACGCTGATCCCGCCGGCGTTCCGGATCGAACGCCTGCGGCCCTATGAGGCCGCCGAGGCGGCCGCGAGCGCGCCGGCTCCGCTGACCCAGGCGGCGCCTGAGAGCGAGGCGGAGGAGGCCGAGCCGGTCGAAACGGCGGCGCGCGGGGCCGAGGCCCTGGCCGCCGCGGAAGAGGAAGAGGAAGAGGAGGAGCGCGTTCGCAGCCGCCGTCGCCGGCGGCGGCGGCGGCGGTCCGAGCCCGGCCAGCGCCCCCCTCGCTATGCGGCCGGCGAGGAGCGCGCGGGCGAAGAGGGCGCGGGCATCGCCGCAGAGGCGCGGGCGGCGGCCGAGGGCGGAAGCGAGGAGGAGAGCGAAGCCGAAGCGCGCCGCCGCCGGCGCGGCCGGCGCGGCGGTCGGCGCCGCTCCCGGCGCGGAACGCCCGGGAGCGAGGCTCCCCGCCCGGCGGCCGAGATGATCGAAGCGCTGCCGCCGGCGGAAGACATCGAAGGACCGCCGGAGCAGCCGCGCGAGACGGGCGAGACATGGAGCGCGGCGGCGCCCGCAAGCGCGCTTGAGACGGCAAGCCTGCCGGCCGTCGCCGGCGAGGGCGAGGGGGGGCCGGCGGCGCAGATGCCCGCCGCCCCCGAGGCCGCGGCGGAGGATTTGCCGCCCGCTCCGCCGGCGGCACAGCCCGAGGAGAGCGCACCCGGCCCGCAGCAGAGCGAAGAGCAGGCGCCGCCGTCCCGGCCGCCGCTGCCGGTGCAAATGATCACGGAGAGGCCGGCGAATCCGCGCCGGGGATGGTGGCAGCGCGCGCTGCACTCCTGAGAGCGCGCCCGCTCCTCTCCCGCGCCGGGAAGGTCGCGCCGCGGGCGTATCGCTTGCCCCCGCCCTGCCGCATTTCTATTCTAGGGGAAGCGGATCGGCATGCCTTCGCCTTTCGGGCATGAGGCGCCCGCCGGCTTTGGAAGCGGCTGTCATGGGCTTTGGTGCGACCCTCAGGACCACGGTCCTCGCCCTGGCGGCGATATCGGTCGGTTTCCTTGGGCCCGCCGTCGCGCATGACGGCTCGGGCGGGATGACGGTTCTGCGCGATACCGAGATCGAGGCCGACATCCATACGATGATGACCCCGATCTGGCGGGCGGCGGGGCTCGATCCCGATGCCGTGCACGTCTATGTCGTCGCCGATCCGACGATCAATTCGTTCGTCGCCGGCGGTCAGAACATTTTCATCAATAGCGGCCTGCTGCTGCACGCCGACACCCCGAACCAGCTGATCGGCGTCCTGTCGCACGAGACCGGCCATATCGCCGGCGGGCATCTCGAACGCGGCGCCGAGGCCATGCGCAATGCCGGCATCGAAGGCCTCATCTTCACGGCGCTGGGCGCGGCGGCGGCGGTGCTGGGGCCGGGGGACGAGAGCGGCGCGGCGCTGCTGGGCGGCACCGCCGTCGCCGAGCGCGCCTACGCCCGCTTCTCGGTCACCCAGGAAGCCACCGCCGATCACGCCGCTCTTCGCTATCTCGACGAGACCCATCAATCGGCCCGGGGGCTGCTGCAATTCTTCGAGAAATTGCAGAGCGAGAACATGCTGACCGGGGCCTATCAGGATCCCTATCTGCGCGACCATCCGCTGACGCAGGAGCGGATCGATTACGTGCGCGAGCATGTGCGCCGCTCGCCCTATTCGAACGTGCCGGATCCGCCCGCCTATATCGCCATGCTGCAGCGGATTAAGGCAAAGCTGGCGGCCTTTACCGAACCGCCCGCGCAAATCCTTGCCCGATACCCGCCACAAGATCGCTCGGTCGCGGCGCGTTACGCCCGCGCCATCGCCTACTATCGGATCCCGCAGCTCGACAAGGCGCTCGCGATCATTGACCGACTTATCCACGATTATCCGGGCGACCCCTATTTTCGCGAATTGAAAGGGCAGATGCTGTTTGAAAACGGGCACATTCACGCCGCCATCGCCCCTTACGAGGCGGCCGTACGCCTTGCCCCGAACGCGCCGCTGCTGCGCATTGCCCTCTCGCAGGTCTATATCGAATCGCACGATCCCGCCCTGAACCGGCGGGCGATCGGCTATCTCGACGAGGCCTTGCGCAGCGAGGACCAGGACCCCATGGCTTGGCGCCTGCTGGCGACCGCCTACGGCCGCGATCATCAGATCGGCATGGCGGCGCTGGCGCTGGCCGAAGAGGGTCTGGCCGCCGGCAACAAGCGCGATGCCGTCGGGGAGGCAAAGCGGGCGCAGCACCTGTTGCCGAAAAGCTCCGCCGGGTTTGCGCGCGCGGTCGAGATCGAGCGCGAGGCGGAACAGCTCGATTCATCCGATTGACCCTGCCGTTGGAGTTCTCGATGCGGTTGCGCGCAGGCTTGCCGCTGCTGGCGCTGGGATGCGCCCTTCTTGCCTTCGTTGCGGCCGGCACGGCCGGGGCGGCGGAGATTGGAGCGTCGCAGCGCCGGGCGATCGAGGGGGTTATCCACGACTATCTGCTCTCCCACCCCGAGGTTTTGCTGCAGGCTCTGAACGAGGCCGAGAAGAAGCTCGATCAGAGCGCCGGGGAGGGCGCCCGGCAGGCGATCGCGGCCCACCGGCGCGCGCTTTTTAACGATCCGGCGACCCCGGTGGGCGGCAACCCCGCCGGCAATGTCACGATCGTCGAATTCTTCGATTACAGCTGCCCGTACTGCAAGGCGGTCGAGCCCACGCTCGAGCGGCTGCTCGGCAGGGATCACAACCTGCGCTTTGTCTACAAGGAATTCCCGGTTCTCGGGCCCGAATCCGTGACGGCGGCGCGGGCGGCCCTGGCCGCCAGCTGCCAGGGCAAATACGTGGCCTTTCACGACGCCATGATGACCGCCAAGGGGCCGCTTGACGACGAGCGCATTTATCGGGTCGCCGGCGCGGTGGGGCTTGATCTTTCGCGTCTGAAGCGCGACATGGCCGCACCGTGGGTGACGGCGGAGCTGAAGGCCAATATGGCCCTGGCCGCCGCCCTCGGCGTGCAGGGCACACCGACCTTTGTCATCGGCCATAAGATCGTGCCGGGGGCGGTCGATCTCGATCGCCTCGAGCGCCTGATCGCCGCGGCCCGCAAGGGATAGCGGGGCCGGGTTTGCCCGCCCGGCGGATTGCAGATTCGCGGGCGGGGTGGATACGGATTTTTTACCTTCCCCGCCTACGATAGACGCCCTCACGCACCGTTAACCTTGACCGCCTATGGAAGAGCCGAAGACCGCGGCGGCAAAGGAAGAGGGCGCGGCGCAGCGGACCTGCGCCGCGGCGACGGACCCCGGCGGGGGACGTCCCGAGCGGCGGCGCAGCCCGCGCCGCCGCGCCCTGAAGAGCGCCCGCATCCTCTTCAATGACGGCCATTGCAGCATGAGCTGCCATATTCTCGATACCTCCGAGACCGGCGCGCTGATCATGCCGGCGGATATCCTGTCCTGCCCCGACCACTTCATCCTGGAGCCGCTATCGGGCCCCCCGCGCGCGTGCGAACTGGTCTGGCGCAAAGGGACGAAGGCCGGGATCCGCTACCTCTAGCGGTTGGCGGGGACGCGCCGGCCGGCTAGGTCGGCGCGGGCGGGAAGCGAGGCCCCGGCTTCGCCGCGCATGATCCATACCAACAGGACGAGGCCGGGCACGCAGGCGGCGGTGCTCAGAAAAAAGAAGGGCGCCCAGCCGAGCGCGTCGGCAAGCGCGCCGCCCGAGGCGGCCAGGGTGGTGCGCCCGACGGCCGCGAGGGAGGACAGCAGCGCATATTGCGTCGCCGTGAAGGCGACATTGCAAAGGTCAGACAGATAGGCGACGAAAGCCGCCGAACCCATCGCCCCGGTCAGGTTCTCGACGCCGATCGTCACGGCCAGCACCGCGAGGCTGTGCCCGGCCCATAATTGCAGCGCATACATCAGGTTGGACAGCATCTGCAGCACGCCGCAGACGAGCAGCGCGCGAAAGACGCCGATGCGCAGCACGATCGCACCGCCCAGCGCCAGCCCCAGCAGGCTGGCGGCAAAGCCGTAGATCTTGCCGATATCGGCAACTTCGATCTTGGTGAAGCCGAGCGCGACATAAAGCGGGTTCGACATCGTGCCGGCGAGCGCGTCGCCGAATTTGTAGAGGATCACGAAGCCGAGGATCATCGCGGCACCGGGACGGCGCAGCATGTCGGCGAACGGACCGATGACGGCGCGCTCAAGCCAGCCCACGGCGCGCGCGAGCGCGCTGGCGCCAGGGAGCGGCTCGGGCGGGCGGATGCCGCCCGGCTCCGGCGTCAGCCATACGGTCAGCATGCCGACCAGCATCAGCGCCGCCATCACGCCGTAAGCGGTGCGCCAGCCGCCCAGGCTGGCGACGAAAAGCGCTCCCGCCGAGGAGGCGAGCATGCCGAAACGGTAGCCCCATTGCGTCGCGGCGGCGCCGGCACCCTGCTCTTCCGGCCGCAGCAGCTCGATGCGATAGGCGTCGATGACGATGTCCTGGCTCGCCGACAGAAAGGCGACGATGACCGCGGCCAGCGCCGTCGCGGCGGGGTCAGCGGCGGGGTTGGTCAGGCCCAGGGCCAGGATCGCCAGCGCCAATGCCGGCTGGATCGCCAACGCCCAGCCGCGGCGCCGCCCGAGCCGGGTTGTCCACAAAGGGAGCGGCAGCCGGTCGATCAGCGGCGACCACAGAAATTTGAGACTGTAGGAGATGCCGACGAGCGCGAAGAGCCCGATCGAGGTGCGCGAGACGCCGACCTCGGCCAGGCGAAAGGACAGGGTGGCGAAGGTCAGCGGCAGCGGCAGACCGCTCGAAAATCCCATCAGCAGCACGGCGATGAGCCGCGGCTCGCGATAGACGGCGAGCGCCGAAATCCACCGGCTCAGCAGAGTTGCGGCGCGCGGCGGAGCGGCGGGGGTCACGGGCTCTGAGGCGGCTGTCGGCCGTCGGCGGCGACCCGCATGCTGATGATGCGGTCCGGGTTCGCAACCATGCCGTTGCGCATCGGGTCGCCCTTTTTGATGCGGTCGACATGCTCCATTCCGGAGGTGACCGCGCCCCAGATCGTGTATTTGCCGTCGAGCGAGGGGGCGGGCGCGAACATGATGAAAAACTGGCTGTCGGCGCTGTCCGGGTCGGAGGCGCGCGCCATCGAGACGGTGCCGCGCAGGTGCTTTTCTTGCGAAAACTCGGCCTTCAGGCGCCGGCCCGATCCGCCGGTGCCGTCACCCCTGGGATCGCCGGTCTGCGCCATGAACCCGGCGATGACCCGGTGGAAGGCGAGCCCGTCGTAGAACCCGCTGCGCACCAGCCGCTTGATCTGCGCGCAGTGATTGGGCGCCAGATCGGGGCGCATCGCGATCATCACATGGCCGGAGGCGAGCTCCATGTCGAGCGTATTTTCGAGATCTGCATCCATTGACCGCCTCCAAACCCTATAGGGGGAGCGGCGCGCTTCCCTCGCCGTCGGGCGATTGTCCGCCGCTGCCGTCGGCCCGACCTTAACGAAACCGCGGGCGCGGCGAAAGCGGATAGGCGGCGGCGACGGGGAGGCTCAGCGCGGCGGCCGGTCGTACCAACCGCCGCGGCGAAAACGATCGAGATAGGTGGGCAGAATCGTCTCCAGCGGGGTCGGCGTCAGGCCGAGGGTTTCGAGCGTCATCGCCCCCGCCGAGACGATATTGTCGTGCCGCAATAACTCGACCTGGTCGGGGGTCAGGGGCGGGGTCGGCAGCAGCGACAAGAGCCGCGCTTGCAGCTCGGCAACGGCGAACGGCAGATCGACGAGCAGGCGCCGACGCCGGATCTCGGCCAGCAGCAGCTCGACGAGTTCGCGGAACGTATAGATCTTCGGGCCGCCAAGCTCGTAGGTGCGCCCGGCCGCAGCCGGATCGGTCAGGCATCGGACCACGGCATCGGCAACATCGCCGACATAGACCGGCTGGAGCCGGGTATGGCCGCCGCCGATCAGCGGCAAGACCGGCGAGATCAGCGCCATCGCGGCCAGGCGGTTGAAGAACTGGTCCTCGGCTCCGAAGACCACCGAGGGGCGCAGGATCGAGGCGGTCGGAAAAGCGTCGCGCACGGCCTGTTCGCCGGCCGCTTTGCTGCGGGCATAGGCCGAGCGCGATCGCGGGTCGGCGCCCAGCGCCGAGATGTGGACGAAGCGCTCGATCCCGGCCTCGCGGGCCAGGCGGGCGAGCCGCGCCGGCCCCGTATGATGGACGAGATCGAAGGTCTGCGCTCCCCGCTCGTAAAGAATGCCGACGCAATTCACGACGGCGTCGCTGCCGGCGAGAAAGGCGGGAAGCAGCGCCTCGTCGCCGATCGACAGGTTGACGACCGCAATCTGACCGACATTCCCCATCGGCTGGAGGAACTTGGCTTCCTCCGCATGGCGGCAGCCGACGACGACGATTTCGCCTTGCGCCGCCAGGCGCCTGACCACATACCGGCCGATGAAGCCCGATCCGCCGAGTACCGCGGTGCGGCGATGTCTCATATCTGCCCCCGGAACACGCCGCCGGCCCTCATCGTGCTTGATCCCCTTTCAGGGCCTTAGCAAAAGCCGCCAGTTCGGGCAATATCGTCGCGTGAAGGCGGGAGAGCACGATGAGCGCGGGACAGCGGCTTGGCAATGCATACACTATACCGGAGCGGATGAAGGCCTGGGTGCTCGGCGGGCCGGATGAGATCCGGCTTGTCGAAAAACCCGTGCCCGAACCCGTAGAAGCCGAAGTTCTGGTCCGCATCGACGCGGTCGCGATCTGCGCGACCGATCTTGAAATCCTGCGCCACGGCGCGCCGGCAATGGTCGACGGCGGGTTGCCGTTCAACAGGAACTTCACGATCGGCCACGAATATATGGGGACGGTGGTCCGGCTCGGGCCGGGGGTCGACGAATATCGTGTCGGCGACCGCGTCACCGTCGAGGTTCATGCCGGCTGCGGCCGCTGCCGGCGCTGCCGCCAGGGCATGTACACCTCCTGCCTCAATTACGGCGATCGCCGCAAGGGGCATCGCGCCAACGGGTTCACGACCGATGGCGGGTTCGCCGAATACGCGGTCAACCATGTCAACACGCTCGTTCATGTGCCGGAGGATATGAGCGATGAGGAGGCGACCCTCGTCGTCACCGCCGGCACCGCGATGTACGGTCTCGACGTGCTGGGCGGGCTGGTCGCCGGGGAAGGCGTCGCCGTCATCGGACCGGGACCGATCGGGCTGCTCGGGGTCGGCGTTGCCAAGGCGCTCGGCGCCGAGCCGGTCATCCTGATCGGCACGCGCGAGCGCCGCCTCGATCTCGGCGCCAAGCTCGGCGCCGATCATCTCGTCAACGCCCGGCGCGAGGATCCGGTCGCCGCCGTCCGCCGCATCACGGAAGGGGCCGGCGTCCAGTTCGTGCTCGAATGTTCGGGCGCGCCCGCGGCGCTGAACGAAGCGGCGCGGATGGTCGACCGCGGCGGCCGCATCTGCCTTGCCGCCTTTCCTCACGATCCGGCGCCGGTCGACCTCGCCCATATCGTGCGCAACAATATCTATGTCTTCGGTATCCGCGGCGAGGGCAAAAGCGCCACCCACCGGGCGATGGCGCTGATGAAGCAGAAGCGCTTTGCGGCGCGGCTCGTCCACACCCACACCTTCCCGCTCGACGAGCTGCCGACGGCGCTGCGCTATGCCCGCGAGCGAATCGACGACGCGATCAAGGTCGTCGTCAAAGCCGCGCCGTAGCCCTGGAGGCGTGCCTACTCAATAGGCAGATGGCGGGCACCGCGGCATTGCGCCGATGCCCGCCCCGGCCCGATCTTATTCCGCCGCAACCGGCACGCGGCCGCCTTCGCCGTGCAGCGCATAAGCCTCCTCCCCATGCACGGCGTCGTCGCCGATTTCGAGCATGCGCTCGCTCATGCGCAGCGGCACGAACAACGAGATCAGTTTGAGGATGACCGCGGTTGCGACGGCATTGGCGGCGATGATGAACAAGGCGCCCTCGGCCTGCAGGACGAGCTGGTGGAAATTGCCGTAGAGCCAGCCGGTCACGCTGACGCCGGGGGCATCCTTTGCGGTGCCGATGTATTCGAGCATGGCGGGATTGCCGAGGATGCCGACCAGCAGGCCGCCGGTGATCGCCGCGACGCCGTGGGTGTGAAAGACTCCGAGCGTGTCGTCGATCTTCTGGAAGAGCGCCGTTTTGGCGAGCTTGTTGAAGGTCAGCCAGGGCACGATGCCGCCGCCTATGCCGATTATGACGGCGCCCCAGCCGTCGACATAGCCGGCTGCCGGCGTAATCGCGACAAGGCCGGCGATCATGCCGTTGACGGCACCGAGGACCGAGGGCTTTTCATAGGCGAGCACGTCGAGCACGGTCCAGGCGAGCACCGCAAAGGCGGTTGCGACATTGGTATTGAGCACCGCCGCCGCGGCATCGGCATTGGCGAAATAGGGGTCGCCGCCGTTGAAGCCGTTCCATCCCAGCCACAGGATGCCGGCGCCGGCCAGCGTTACCGGCAGGCTGTTCGGCACGAAGCTGTCGCGATCGCGTTCGAGCCGCGGCCCGACCATCGCCGCGGCGACAAAGCCCGAGGTGGCGGCGGCGAGATGGATTACATAGCCGCCGGAGAAATCGACGACGCCGAGGCTCGCGAGCCAGCCGCCGCCCCACAGGCTGAAGGCGCCGATCGTATAGACGAAGGTCATCCACAGCGGCACGAACACCACCCAGGCCCGAAAGCTCATCCGGCCGAGCACCGCGCCGGCGAGGATGATCACCGTGATCGCGGCAAACACAAACTGGAAGAACACCATCGTGGCGCCGGGAAAGGCGAGCGCCGGCATGCCCGCGGCGGCGGCCGGGATCACCGCCTGCCCGGTCTCGCTGGCCGCTCCCAGGATCGGGCCGGGCTTGCCAAGAAACGGCAGGAGCTGCGGCCCAAAGCCCATGTTATAGGCCCACAGCACCCATACGACCAGCACCGCGCAGAACGCGTAGAACGCCATGAAGGCGGAGTTGATCGCCCATTTTTTCTTGACGACCCCGGCGTAGAGCACGACGAGCCCGGGCACGCTCTGCAAGCCGACAAAGGTCGCGGCGGCGAGCTGCCAGGCATTATCGCCGGTATCGAGCCATTTTGGCGACGGGATCAGCATTTCCTTTCTCCTTGGTCAGAGACGGGCAGCGCGGCGTCGCCGCGGCCCGGATGCGGCAGGCCGGGCGGGCGACTTGCTGACGTCGGAGCAGGAGCAAATCGCGTGCCAATGGGCGCCGCCGCCCGCAAACCGGCCGGTTTGCGGGCGGTGAGCCGGTTGACATCGGGGCGGCGGAGAATTATGTCCGGCCTCGCGGGAGGCCCAGGTGGCGGAATTGGTAGACGCGCTAGATTCAGGTTCTAGTGAGCGAAAGCTCGTGGAAGTTCGAGTCTTCTCCTGGGCACCATTTCGCAGCAGCCGGGCATAAGGCGGCGCGGCCGCGGATGAGCTACTACCTTCATCGCGGCGATCTGCCCGAGGGGATCGATTTCGGGCCGGTGGTGGCCGTTGACACCGAGGCGATGGGCCTCAACCCCCATCGCGACCGCCTCTGCTTGGTGCAGCTTTCGGCGGGCGACGGACAGGCGCATCTCGTGCAGCTGTTCCAGAGCGCCTATGAGGCGCCGCGCCTGCGCCGCCTGCTCGCCGATCCCGGCGTCACCAAGCTGTTCCATTTCGCGCGCTTTGATCTGGCGATGCTCTATCGCTATCTCGGGGTCATGGCGGCGCCGGTATACTGTACAAAGATCGCCTCGCGCCTGGCGCGCACCTTCACCGACCGCCACGGGCTGCGCGATCTGTGCAAGGATCTGCTCGGCATCGAGCTTGCAAAGCAGCAGCAGAGCTCGGATTGGGGGGCGCCCGAACTCTCCGAGGAACAGCTGCGCTATGCGGCCGCCGATGTGCTCCATCTCCATGCGCTGCGCGCCCGGCTCGATGCGATCCTGATGCGGGAGAGCCGGGCGGAGCTGGCGCGCGCCTGCTTCGAGTTCTTGCCCTATCGCGTGATGCTCGATCTCGGCGGCTGGGCCGATCAGGACATCTTCGCGCATTAGCAATATCAGGGGGTGATTCCGAAGCCCGCATTGCGCCCGTCCCCGCCTTCGTGCGCGCCTTGAGGGCCCGGGGGATGGTCTTCGGGCCGGCGCGCCGTGACGGATACAGAACAGATCGGGCAGTTGAGGCTTTGGCGTCTGCCGCCGCCCGGCAAGCCGTCTTCGAAAATCGCGCGCGTTTTCGTGGATGAATCCGGTGAAATTTGCTTAGAACGCGCTGTAGTCTTGGCGCAAGGCTGCATGGTCGGGGAAAGGGGGGTCTATGCCGGCTTGTTCGTGTCATGGCCCGCGCGCGCCGCGGGGCGGGTTGGCGCGATGAGCGAGTCGTTCGAGGCTGCGCCGCCGGGCGCAGGGGCGGCCGTTCCTGCCCCGCCGCAGGATCGCGACATCGCCGTCGCCCGGCGCGTGATCCTGGCGGAGATGAAGGGGCTTGCATGCCTTGCCGAGGCCCTCGACTGCGCCTTTTCAAAGGCGGTCGATCTGTGCGCGCGGGTCGATGGCCGGATCGTCGTCACCGGCGTCGGCAAGAGCGGTCATGTCGGCCGCAAGCTTGCCGCCACCCTGGCTTCGACCGGCGCGCCGGCCCAGTTTGTCCATGCCGCGGAGGCCAGCCACGGCGATCTCGGCATGATCGGGCCGGGCGATGCCATCCTCGCCCTTTCCTATTCCGGCGAGAGCGCCGAGCTCGCCGATGTCATCGCCTATTCGCGCCGTTTCAAGATCCCGCTGATCGCGCTCACCGGCGGCCGCCGCTCGACTCTCGCCGGCGCCGCCGATATCGTGCTGCTCCTTCCGCAAGCGGCCGAGGGCTGCCCGATGGGGCTGGCTCCGACCACCTCGACGACGATGATGATGGCCCTGGGCGATGCGCTGGCGATCGCGCTGTTGGAGCGCCGCGGTTTCACCGCCGCCGATTTCCGATTGTTCCATCCCGGCGGCAAGCTCGGGCGGCGCTTGTTGCGGGTCGGCGACATCATGCATACCGGCGCCGAAATCCCGCTCGTCTGCCCGGACGATCCGATGTCGGAGGCGATCCTGGTGATGACGGCGAAGAGTTTTGGCGTCGTCGGCGCCTGCGATGCGCAGGGGCGGCTCATCGGCATCATCACCGACGGCGATCTGCGCCGGCACATGAGCGCTTCGCTGCTGTCGCGCACGGTCGCCGAGGTCATGTGGCCGGCTCCCAAAACCATCGCCGCAACGGCGTTGGCGGCGGAAGCCTTGGGGTTGATGAACCGGTTCGCGATCACCTCCCTGTTCGTGATCGACGCCGAGGGCCGGCCCGTCGGTTTTCTGCACATGCATGATTGCTTGCGGGCCGGGGTCGCATGAGACATTCCGTGTCGTCCTCCCGCGGCCAAGCGGCGTTGCAGGCGCGCCCGCCGCTCGTCGCGATGCGGCCCCCGATCGCGCTTTCGCGCCGGAGCCGGCCGGCGGCCGGCGATCCCTACAGCCGGCGCGTTGCCCTGTTGAAGCTGCTGCTGCCGGCAATCGGGCTGGCATTATTGCTGCTGATCGCCGCCTGGCCGCGGCTGCAGGCCCTGTTCGAAAGCGTCGGCCCCGGCTTTGCCAGGATCGATCTGCGCGAAGCCCGCGAGCTGAAGATGGTCGATCCGCGCTACGCCGGCACCGACCGGCAGAACCGGCCGTACGTGTTGACCGCGGCGATCGGCCGCCAGATCCCGGACCGTACCGATCTGCTGTCGCTCGAACGGCCGCGCGCCATAATCGCATTGCATCACGGCACCGTCACCGTCACCGCCGCGACCGGGATCTACCAGTCTCAGGCCAAGCTGTTGGATCTGTTCCGGCGGGTATCGATCGTCCGTCAGGACGGCACGCGCTTTATCACCGGCAGCGCGCATGTCGATTTCTCCGACAATTCGGCGGCAGGGCGCGATCCGATCAAGGGGCGCGGGCCATGGGGCGCCATCGCGGCGCAGGGGTTTCGCATCCTCGACAAGGGCGACAGGGTGATCTTCACCGGCCGCTCGGATCTCGTGATGCGGAGCGCGGCGCCGGTCCCGACGCGGGCCGCGCCGCCTCTTCTGCCGCCAACGGTGGCGGCCCGGGCGGCGGCGATCGAGGCGCGGGCGGCCGCCTCCGCCGGGCCCAAACGACGCCGTCCCGCCGCGGTGCGACGGCGGCCGGCGCCGATCCGCAGAGCCGGGCGCCGTGCCGGCTGAGCCCGCGGGAAGACGGCGGCGCCGGGCGGCCGGATGGCTGGCGGCGGCGCTGTTCGTCCTGCCGCTCTGCGCGCGGGCCGCAGGGCTCGCCCTGGGCGCCGCCGCCGACCAGCAGCCGATCACGATCTCGGCCGCTGCCGGCATTGAGTGGCGGCAGAACGCCAAGGTTTACATCGCGCGCGGCCATGCCGTGGCGACGCGCGGCACGACCCGGGTCGAGGCCGATACGCTGATCGCCCATTACCGCCAGGGCAAGGGCGGCAGCGAGATCTACCGGGTCGACGCCGACGGCAACGTCGTGATCAAGGGTCCGGCGCAAACCGTCACCGGCGACCACGCCGTCTACGATGCCGATCAGCAGATCGCCGTCGTCACCGGCAAACATTTGCGGCTGACGACGGCGAGGGAGGTGGTGACGGCGCGCGACAGCCTCGAATGGTACGAGCAAAAGCAGATTGCCGTCGCCCGTGGCGATGCGCTGGCGGTGCGCGGCGACAAGCGCATCCGCGCCGATGTGCTGACGGCTTATCTCGACAAGGCCGGCGGCGCGCCGGCCGCCGGCAAGGGCCGGGCAAAGGAGCCTCAGGCGACCGCCGCCGCATTCGGAGCGGAGGCCTCGCGCATCCGGCGCATCGACGCCCAGGGCAATGTCATCGTCTCGACCGCCACCGATGTCGGCCGCGGCGATTACGGCGTCTATGACGCCAGAACCGGCATCGTCACGCTGCTCGGCCACGTCACGATCACCCGCGGGCAGGACGTGGTCCGCGGCCAGTATGCCGTCGTCGATCTGAACCGGAACATCAGCCGCATCATGAGCCTGCCGAGCCGGCCAGGCGGCAAGGCGCGGCGGGTCGAGGGCCTCTTCGTGCGCCAGGGCGCGACGGCGGCCGCCGGCCCCGCGCGGGGCGGCCGGCACCCGCGATGAGGGCGATCGGAGCCCCGCGCCCCGCCGCGCCGCGCCCGTCCGGCCCGGTCTCCCGGCCGCGCCTGGTCGCCGACAACCGCGGCCTTTCGGGGCGCGGGCTTGGCAAGAGCTTCAAGCGGCGGCCGGTGTTGCGCGGCGTCAACCTCTCGGTACAGCGCGGCGAAGTCGTCGGGCTGTTGGGGCCGAACGGGGCCGGCAAGACCACCTGCTTTTACATTATGACCGGGCTGATCGCCGCCGACAGCGGGGTCGTCAGCCTCGACGGACAGGACATCACCGAGCTTCCGATGTACCGCCGCGCCCGCCTCGGAATCGGCTATCTGCCGCAAGAAGCCTCGATTTTCCGCGGACTTTCGGTCGAGCAGAATATCCGCGCCATCCTCGAGATCGCCGAGCCGGAGCCGGAACTGCGCGCGGCGATGCTCGAAGCGCTGCTGGCCGAGTTCTCGCTCACCCATTTGCGCCGGGCGCCGGCGATGGCGCTCTCGGGCGGCGAGCGCCGGCGCTGCGAGATCGCCCGGGCGCTTGCCACCCAGCCGCATTTCATCCTGCTCGACGAGCCCCTGACCGGGATCGATCCGATCGCGGTCGGCGAAATTCGCGACCTCATCCGCCATCTGAAGGACCGCGGCATCGGCGTTCTGATCACCGATCACAATGTCCGCGAGACACTCGATATTGTCGATCGCGCCTATATCCTGCACGAGGGCCGCGTATTGCGGGAAGGCGAACCCGCCGAGATCGTTGCGGACAGCGACGTCAGGCGCGTTTACCTGGGTGAGCGTTTCAGCCTATAAGCCGCCGCGAGCGGAGCGTTGCCGGTGAACAGGATAGGATTTTCGCAGCGACTCGAACTGCGCCAGACGCAGGCGCTGATCATGACGCCGCAGCTGCAGCAGGCGATCAAGATGCTGCAGCTTTCCAACCTCGAACTCTGCGAGTTCGTCGACGCCGAGATCGAGCGCAACCCGCTGCTGGAACGGCAGGAGCGCCCCGCCGCGCCGCCGGATGAACCCGCCGCGGACGGCCCGTCGCCGCAATCCGGCGCGCCGGAGGATTTCCCCGGCCTCCTCGCCGAGGCGACCGAACATTGGCATAGCGCAGCGGGCAAGGAAGAAGGCGACGGCTCGCTCGATTGGGCCGGCGATCCGCAGGCCTGGCGCAGCGGCAGCGGGACGGCGGAGAAGCTGCCCGATCTCGATCGCATCGCGGCCCGGCCGCGCAGCCTGCGCGATCATCTGAGCGAGCAGATCGGGGCCGATATTGCCGATCCCGAGGATCGCGTCATCGCCTTCCATTTGCTGGATCTGCTCGATGAGGCGGGCTATCTGCGGGGAACCGTCGCCGCCGTTGCGGAGACCCTGGGATGCTCTCTCTCCCGGGTTGAGGCGGTGCTGGCGCGGCTTCAGCGCTTCGATCCGGCCGGCGTCTTTGCGCGCGATCTTCGCGAATGCCTGAGTCTGCAATTGCGCGAGCAGGGCCGCCTTGACGCCCCGATGCGGTTGTTGCTCGACAATCTGCCGCTCGTGGCGGCGCGCAATATCGCCGCGCTGTGCCGGCTGTGCCGCGTCGAACCGGACGCGCTGGCCGCCATGATCGCCGCGATCAAGGCGCTCGATCCCCGTCCCGGCCACGCTTTCGATCCGCCGCTGGCGCAGCCGATCGTGCCGGATATCCTGATGCAGGCGCGGCCGCAGGGCGGCTTTGTGGTCGAGCTCAATCCCGAAACGCTGCCGCGGGTCCTCGTCAACCATCGCTACCATCGGGAAATCAGCCGCGCGGCGCGCAGCAAGGCCGAGAAGGATTACCTGACCGATCGGCTCAACGCGGCCAATTGGCTCGTGCGCTCTTTGCACCAGCGCGCGACGACGATCCTCAAGGTCGCCGCCGAGATCGTGCGCCAGCAGGATGCCTTCTTCCGTCACGGCGTCACGGCGCTGCGGCCGCTCATTCTTCGCGATGTCGCCGAGGCCGTCGGCCTGCACGAAAGCACGGTCAGCCGCGTCACCGCGAACAAATACATGGCCACGCCGCGCGGCCTCTTTGAGCTCAAATACTTCTTCACCTCGGCGATTGCGGCTTCGCATGGCGGCGATGCCCATTCGGCGGAGGCGGTGCGCTCCCGCATCCGCGGACTGATCGACAGCGAGCCTCCGGGAGAGACGCTGTCGGACGAGCGCATCGTCGAGCTGCTGCAGAGGGAGGGCGTCAATATCGCCCGACGCACCGTCGCCAAGTACCGTGAAGCGATGCGCATCCCCTCCTCGGTGCAACGTCGCCGGGAAAAGATGCTGGCCCTGTGAACGGGACCGGTTCTGGGCATCGCCGCCGGCGCTCTTGACGGCCGCACGTGCGCTGCCTAGCGTAGCTCGGATGGCCGCTTGCGGGCGGAGCCCCCTCCGGCTTGCCGGCGGCCGCGAGGGCCGCTCCGCTCCCGCGCAGGTGCTTGCCCCGATGCAGCTCACCGTCATGGGCAAACGGCTGCTCTTGTCGAGATCCTGACCGACATGCCGATGCGGGCTGGAAGCAATTGAGCGGATCCGCGATGGAGATTGCCGATCTGATCACGCCGAAGAGCGTCATCGCGCAGCTTCGCGTGACCAGCAAAAAGCAGGCCCTGCAGGAGCTCGCCAAGCGCGCCGCGGCGCTGACCGGGGTCGGCGACCGCGCGATCTATGACGTTCTGCTCGAGCGCGAGCGCCTCGGCAGCACCGGCATCGGCAGCGGAATCGCGATCCCGCACGGCAAACTGAAAGGGCTTACCCGCCTCTACGGGGTCTTCGCGCGGCTGGAACGTCCGATCCCGTTCGAAGCGATCGACGAACAACCGGTCGATCTGATCTTCATGCTGCTGGCGCCTGAAGAGGCCGGCGCCGACCATTTGAAGGCGCTCGCACGCATTTCCCGGCTGTTGCGCGATCGCGCGATGTGCGAAAAGCTGCGCGGAACCGATAATGCCGATGCGCTCTATGCGCTATTGAGCGACTACGCCGCGAGCGATGCGGCCTAGATTCCCGGCCGCGGCAAGCCCGGTGAAGACCGGGGACAGCCGTCCGGCGCGAACCGGGATCCATGCGCGGCCCGGCCATCCCCGCATGCCGGCAGGCCTTAATGCACGCTCATCGGCTCGAGATCGTGTTGCCGCAGCATCGCAAAGGCAATGTCGCGATCGCCGATGACGGCGATCGCGGTCCCGTCGGCGGCGTGGACCGCATAGCCTTTGACGCCGTCGACAACGATCGGCTTGACATAGGCCATGTCCTGGACGCCAAACAGCGCCAGTTCCCGGCGCGACATTTGGCGAATGCGTTCGATTTCGCTCATTTTTGCCCCCTAGGCCGCGGTATTGCGCAGCGCGCCTTTGCCGGCAACCGTTGCGGCGCCTTCGGCCGCGCCGTTCTTCTTGTCGCCGCTCTTGATCTCGATCGTGCGCACGCGGGTCTCGGGCTCGGGACGCACCAGGTCGATGTGCAACAGCCCGTTGTCGAGCCAGGCGCCGCTGACCTCGATCCCCTCCGCGAGAACAAAGGAGCGCTGAAATTGCCGGGCAGCGATGCCGCGATGCAAATAGACCCGGGTTCCGTCCTCTTTCTGCTTGCCGCGGACCACAAGCTGATTGTCCTCGATCGTGATCGACAGGTCGTTCATCGCGAAACCGGCCACGGCGAGCGTGATGCGCAGCGCGTTATCGCCGAGCTGCTCGACGTTGTAGGGGGGATAGCCGTCGCTCGAAATCTTGCTGACCCGGTCCAGCGCCCGCTCGAAGTGTTCGAACCCCAACAGCAGCGGTGAGCTGAATAGCGATACTCGCGACATTCGCCTTTCTCCTCCTCGGTGAGCGAGAACGCGAAGCCGGGCCCGCACGCGGCGCCCGCTCGCGTACCGAACACCGCTGATCTGGGAGCGGAGGCGCCGAGAATCAAGCGATTCTCGCGGATCGCGCGAGACGGGCGGAGCGCGAGCGAAGGCTCTCGCGGTCGCCGATTGTCGCGTATTAATATATCTCGCGCTTCTTGTTGCACCTGTTGCGGGGACGGCCATGTCAAAATCGGCATTGGGCGCGCGTCTTTTCTGGATGCTGCTGTTTTGCGCCAGCCTTGCGCTGCCAACGGCCGCGCAGGCGCGGGCCGGTTTTACTCGGGGCGGGGTTCATTTGAGCATCGGCAGCCGGGGAGCGCGGACCCACGAGCCCGGCCTCGGGCAACCTTTGGTCCATACCTATACCCATACCCCAACGCCGGCCGCCGGCGCCGGCAATCTCTCCGGGCGCTCTCCCTTTCTGACCGGCCTGTTCGGCGGCTTCCTCGGCGCGGCTCTGTTCCGGCATGGCGGGCTTTTGGGGCTCGGCCTGATCCTCGCGCTGCTGTTCGTCCTGTGGCGGGCGCGCGGGCGATGGTTTGCGGGCCGCCGCGGCGCGGCGCCGGCGATGCCCGGCCGCGGTGTCGATATCGCGCTCCCCGCTTCCGATCTCGAGGCCTTCCAGAAACTCCACGCGGCGATCCAGGAGGCGTGGAGCAACGCCGATCTCGCGCGTCTCTCGCAGCTCGTGACCCCGGAGATGCTGCGCTGGTTTTCCGGAGAACTTGCCCGCAATGCCGCCGCGGGCGTGCGCAACGTCGTGTCCGGCGTCACGCTCGTGAAGGGCGAGCTGACCGAGAGCTGGGAGGAGCGCGACAGGCAGTATGCCACCGCCTTCCTGCGCTGGCGCGCCTTCGATTATCGCGTGCCGCTCGACCGCTCGACCGGCGAGCGCGATTTTCTCGCGGCGGGCGATCCGCGCGTGCCGGTCGAGACCGAGGAGGTGTGGACCTTCATGCGCCGCCGCGGCGGGCCGTGGCTGCTGTCCGCCATCCAGCAGGTCTGACCGCTCTTCCAGCCCCTTTCAGGGCCAGGCGGCAAGCGGCGGCAGCGACATCAGGATCGCCTCGACGTCGCCGCCGGTCTTGAGGCCGAACAGGGTGCCGCGATCGTAGAGCAGGTTGAACTCCACATACCGGCCCCGGCGCAAAAGCTGGTAGCGCCGCTGTTCCTCGTTCCACGGCAGGCGCATGCGGGCTTTGACGATCGCCGGGTAGGCGGCGAGGAACGCCTCGCCGACGGCGCGGACAAAGGCAAAGTCACGCTCCCACGCGCCGCCGTCGAGATAGTCGAAAAAGATCCCGCCGCTTCCGCGCGGTTCGCCGCGATGCGGCAGGAAAAAGTACTCGTCGCACCATGCCTTGAAACGGGCGTAGGCCTCGCGGTCGTAGCCGGCGCAGGCGGCGGCGAGCGCCGCATGGAAATCGCGGGTGGCGCTCTCATCGGGATAGATCGGCGTCAGATCGGCGCCGCCGCCGAACCAGGACCGGGTCGTGACGAGATGGCGGGTATTGAAATGCGCCGCCGGGACGAGCGGCGAACAGGGATGCGCGACGAGCGAAATGCCGCTCGCCCAGAACCGCGGATCCTCGGCCGCCCCCGGAATGGCGGCGCGGAACTCGGGCGAGAACTCGCCAAAAACGGTCGATACGTTGACCCCGAGCTTCTCGAAGATGCGGCCGCGCAAGATTGCCGTCGTCCCGCCGCCGCCGCCCGGGCGCCGCCACGCGCGCCGGGCGAAACGGGCGGCCGGCGCCGCGGCATCGGCCTCGCTCTCGATCGCTTCGAACGCCGCAACCAGCCTATCGCGCAACTCGATAAACCAGGTCTCGGCCCGCTGGCAGCGTTCGGGATCGGGCGGAAAGGCATTTTGCGCGGTCATCGGAATGCCGAGAGTGCCCGACCTGGGGCGGCCGCGCAACGCCCGCCGACGCCGTCGTCGGAGGCGGAAAGACGCATCGATGGGGGCAATTCCATATCCTGGCCGCAAGGCGCTTGCACGGCGGGGTCGGCCGCGCCGATACTGGCGGGATCCCCTCGGCGCAGGTATAGCGATGAAGCTCTATGGTTACTTCCGCTCCTCGGCCGCATTCCGCGTGCGCATCGCTCTCAATCTGAAAAATCTCGCCTATGACTCGGTCTATGTCCATCTGCAACGCAATGAGCAAAGGCGGCCGGAATTCCTCGGGATCAATCCGCAGGGGCTGGTCCCGGCGCTCGAAGATGGGGGCGTCAGAGTGACCCAGTCGCTGGCGATCATCGAATATCTCGATGAGGTTTATCCCGACCCGCCGCTGTTGCCGAAAAATGCGGCAGATCGCGCCAGGGTTCGCAGCCTTGCCCAGATCGTCGCCTGCGACATCCATCCGATCAACAATCTGCGGGTCCTGCGCTATTTGAAGCATCAGCTCAACGCCGAGGACGCCGCGATCGCAAGCTGGTACAATCACTGGATTGCAACCGGGTTCGAGGCGCTCGAACGCCTGCTTGCCGGCGACCCGCGCACCGGCGCCTTCTGTCATGGCGAAAGGCCCGGGCTTGCCGATATCGCCCTTGTTCCGCAGGTTGTGAACGCGCAGCGCTATCGCCTCGATCTCGCTCCCTATCCAACGATCGCCGCAATCTATCAGCGGTGCATGGCGCTTGCGGCCTTTGCCGCGGCGCACCCGGATCGCCAGCCCGATCGCGAAGCTTGAAACGCGCCCGCCGGGGCCGTGACGGAAAACTCCGGCCGCCGTTCGGCCGATGCGGCCGACGGCGGCGGCGCCATCGGGCGGGACAAGGCGGCGCTTCCGGTGCCGGGCGGGCTTCAGAACAGAAAGCCGGTCTCGACCAGAAAACGCGCCTGTGTCGTGGTGTTGCCGCTCTTGCCAAAGGCAAGGCCAGGGGTGATGTGGGCGGCGCCGACGACAGAACCCTCGGCCCGCACGAAAAAGCGGCCGTACTGCCAAGTCGGGGTTGCGGTCAACGACCAGGCCCGGCTGCCGGGGCCGTAGAGCAGGTTCGGCGCGCCGTCTGCGACGCTTCCGCTGGTCCCGATGATCTCGGCGCGGCCCGCCAGATTAAAGCGCGGCGTGAAGGCGTAATCGACCAACACCGCGCCGCCCAGGGTCGAGGCGGGGGCGCCGAAGCCGAGACTTGCGATCTTCGGCACGTGCGTGAATTGAAGATATGGCGTGATCGTCCACGGGGCGGCGGTGTAAGTATAGATCAGGTTGACGATCGCGCTGTTGTTCTGCGGCAGCGGCGTCGCGATCGTCGCCGTCGTCGAGCGGCCGAGATTGCCGCCGCCGACCACGGTGAGCGTATTGCTGCCATTGATCGTCCAGGCGGCCGAGCCGACCAGCCAGTTGAAGCGATCGGAATAGAACCCGTCGTTGAACGATGCCGCAAGCGCGAGCGGCCCCAGCGTGTAGTTGGCCTGCACGCCGCGGCTGATTGCCGGCTCCTGGTTCCATAACAGGCCGCGCTCGATATTCATGTTCTCGAAGGTGAAAGTGTACTCCGCTCCGATCAGGGTCGGCAATTTGCCGCCCGCGATCGAAAACTTGTCGGTCGGCGCCAGTTTCAAATAGGCTTCCGGCATGGGCCCGAAGAAGTCGGTGTTGGCCGCGCTCGCCCGGATATAGGGGGCGCCGAGCGCCGGCAGCGAATAGAGGCCGGCCTGTGCATAAAATTGCAGCAGACCGTCGATCTTCTGAACGATCGCCTGAGCGTTGCTGATATCGAAGTGGCCGGTGCGGTCTCCCGCGATGGGATGGCTCTGCACCAGTCCAAGACCGGTCAACACGCCGGTGCCGTAGAGCGGCCCGAACATTCCGATCCCGAATTTGAACGGCGTCGGGTTAAGGCTCAGAGGTCCTGCCATCGCGGTGGCAAGCGCCGGCGCCGGCGGCGGCGCGGCCGGGGCCGTCTGGCCGTCGGCGGCCGGCGGGCAGGCAAGGCCTGCGGTCGTGCCGGCGATGGCGGCAGCGGTCAGCAATATCCGGCCCCCGAAAGCGCGGCGGCGCGCGTTCTTGCGGGCGCGCAAAGGAGCATTTTGCATGGCGGATCGTCCTTTCCCGTGAGTGCTGCGGACGCGGCGCGCAAGGCGGCAGCGACGATCCCCCTCCAAAAATCATGCCAATCGAGTGAAATCGGCGCTTCGCCGCGTAAAACGCGCCGGTCCGCGGGCGGCCTGTCCGAGGCCGGCGGCGGGCGCGCGCCGAGTTATTTGCCGACAGGCCGGAAATCGTAGGCGCCGACACCCTGGATCAGCAGGAAACGGACGTCGTCATCCGAGCGGTTGGCGACCAGATGCGCGGTTTTCGGCGGGATATGATAGCTCTCCCCAGGGAGCAGACGGCGGCGCTCGGCGGGGGCGCGCGTTTCGATCGATAGACGGCCGGCGAGCACGAAATACCAATCCGCCACATGGCTGTGGAAATGCCACGGGATCGCTTCGCCCGGCGCCAGCGTGAACAGGCGCGCCTGCACATCGCTGCCGATCGCCACGGGTTCGACCGATTTGACTGTGTATGCCGGAGGTTGCGCCATTGCTTCACCCCGTCGCGGCCGTTCCGCCATAACAGAAAAGCTCCGCCCGGTGCTCCTTGAGCCAGGTCCGCGCCGCCGCGCTGCCGGGACAAAGAGCGGATACGAGCCGCCAGAATTGCGGGCCGTGGTTCATCTCGACGAGATGGGCCACCTCGTGCGCGACGACATAGTCGAGCACGCTGTGCGGCGCAAAGACAAGCCGCCAGCAGAACGACAAATTGCCTGCGGACGAGCAGCTTCCCCAGCGGCTCCTCATCTCGCGCACGCCGATCCGCGCCACCTGCCGGCCGATCCGCGCCGCGCAGATCCGCGCCCGGCGGACGAGTTCCGCGCGCGCCAGCGCCATCAGATGATCGCGCACCGCACCGGCGAGATCGGCTCCCTCGCCATGCACGCGGATCTCGCCTCCGGCGATCGCCACTTTCGGCGCCGCCGGATCATGCTCGCAGCGGATGCGGTGCGGCACGCCGAAGACCGGAAGGGTGGCACCCTCGACGAACGGCACCGGCTGCGGCAGGGCGTTGAGCCGGGCCGCGATCCAATCCCGTTTCGCCGCCAGAAAGCCGAGACCGAGCCGCTTCGGGACGCCGCGCGGCAGGATCAGCTCGACGCCGCGCTCCGCGGTCATCACGCGCAGGGCAATGCGCCGCGCCCGGCGGCTGACCCGGATCGTGACGGGGGCGCCGACCCCTTCCTCCCAGCCCTGCAGCATGCCGCGAACGCCCATTTCTCCCGCATTTTGCACGCTGGCGCCGATCCTATCCCGCCGTCCCGGCGGCGCCTAGGGACGAGATCACTACGCGCGGTCGATCAGATGGATGAAAGAGCCGCAGACGGAGCCACATCGCGAGCCGCAGGTTCCAAGATCATTGCCGCACGAATCGGCGACGGCGAACAGCGGCGCCGACCCTTCTTCACCGACAATGCCGGCATAGTGAAACTCATGTCCCCGGAAAGCTGTGCCGGCGGCGCCGAGCGGCCCGTCCGCCAGCAGCCGCAGCGCGCGATAGCCGAGATGGCGCCGCGGAGCGGCAAAGCTTGTTTCCAACGGCAACAGCCCGGCCATTGGCCACCGGCACCCCGAGGCGTCGCGCAGCGCGGTGCCGAGGACCATGTATCCGCCGCACTCTCCATAGACCGGCTTGCCCTGCCGCGCGGCTTGCCGCAGCCCGGCGAAACACGCCGCGGCGGCGGCGAGGCGGCCGGCCCACAATTCGGGATAGCCGCCCGGCATATAGACCGCGGTGGCGACGGGGTCGGGCGGTTCGTCGGCGAGCGGCGAGAAGAACACCACCTCCGCCCCGTGCCGCCGCCAGTCTTCGAGCACGGACGGGTAGGCGAAGCAAAACGCCTCGTCGCGCGCCACCGCGACCCGCTGCCCGAGCGGCGGGATGCCGGCCGGCCGAGCCGTGCCGGGCAACCCCGACGGCCGCGCCACAAGGAGCAGTCCTCCGATGTCGACGGCCGCGCCGACCACCTCGGCGGCCCGTTCGATCAAGGCCTCGCCTGCGGCGATCTCGCCCGCCGGGACGAGCCCCAAATGCCGTGACGGCAGCGCCAGGCGCGCATCTTCCGGCACGGCGCCGAAGCACCGTAGATGCGGGGTATGGCGCGCCGCCGCTGCCGCCAGCAGCGCGCCATGGCGCTTGCTGGCGACCCGGTTGAAGACGACCCCGGCGAGCGGTACCCGCGGGTCGTGCCCGGCGAAGCCCCGCAGCAGCGCGGCCACTGAGGCGCCCTGGCCGCGCGCATCGACGACCAATACGACCGGCCAGCCGGTCAGCCGGGCCAGCTCGGCGGTCGAGCCGGCCTCCCCCGCCGCTCCCGTCCCGTCGAACAGGCCCATGACCCCTTCGCACAGCACCAGCTCGGCCCTTGCTTCGAGCTGTGCGATAAGGCCGGCGAGCGTCTCGGGCCGCATCGCCCAAGGGTCGAGGTTGTGGCACGGCCCGCCGCCGGCCGCGGCGTGAAAGCTCGGATCGATGTAATCCGGCCCGACCTTGGCGGCGGCGACGGCAAGCCCGCGGCATGCCAAGTGCCGCACCAGGCCGAGCGTCACCAGCGTCTTGCCGCTGCCGGAGGCGGGCGCCGCGATAATCAGCCCGCGGCCGCGCACGTCCTACTCCCGATCCGTTTTGTCGCCGGCAAGCCAGTCGAGCGCAGGGCGCAGGCGCACCACCTCCCCGACGACGATGATCGCCGGCGCCTCGATACCGGCGGCGGCGGCCGGCAATTCGGCCAGGCTCGTGCTCCGCACCCGTTGCGCCGCGGTCGTGGCCTTGCTGACGATCGCCGCCGGCTCGCCGGGCGCGCGCCCGGCGGCGATCAGGCGCGCGACAATATTCGGCAGGTGCTTCAAGGCCATATAGAACACCAATACCGGCGCGCCGCGGGCGATCGCCTGCCAATCGAGCCCGTCCGGCAGCGCGCCGCCGCTGGCATGGCCGGTCAGAAAGGTCACGGCCGCGTTGATGCCGCGATGGGTGAGCGGGATCCCGGCATAGGCGAGCCCGCCGATCGCCGCGGTGATGCCGGGGACGATGCGGAACGGAATGCCGGCGGCGGCCAGCGCCAGCGCCTCCTCGCCGCCGCGACCGAAGACGCAGGGGTCGCCGCCTTTCAGGCGCAGCACGCGGCGGCCGCGTCGGGCCAGGCGGATCAGGCGCGCCGAAATGTCGGGCTGGGTCGGCGAGGGCCGGCCGCCGCGCTTGCCGGCATAGTCGAGCCTCGCACCCGGGCGCGCCAGACGCAGGATGGCGGGATCGACGAGGGCGTCGTAGACGACGTCGTCGGCATAAGCGAGGGCGTGCAAGGCGAGCACCGACAACAATCCCGGGTCGCCCGGCCCGGCCCCGGCCAGCCAGACGCTGCCCGGCAGGAATTCCGGCAGAGGCAACAGCGCGCTGTCGATCATGCCCAACCTATAAGGACAAAAACCGCCGTCGCAAAGCCCGGGCGCGCCGCCGCAGATGGCCATTTATGGCAGCTTTGCTAAGATTGGCCGATGGCACGACCGAACCGGCGCCGCGGCGGCGCCCCCAATTGTCCGGCCGGGCAGCAGCCGGCCTTGCGCATCAGGAAGGCGCCACGATGAGGATTAGCCGCCTTGTTCCCGCACTTCTGGTCGGTCTCCTTCTCTCCGCTTCGGCGGGAGCCCAATTGAACCCCTTTGGCGCCTATTACAGCAACATCGCCCGCGCCGCCGCCAGCAACGACGCCGCCCGCGTCAACGAGCTGGTCGGCCTGGGCAGCAACCCGAACGAGACCGATGACAGCGGCTATGCCGGCCTACATTACGCCGCGATGAACGGCAACCTGCCGATGATCGCGGTACTGATCAAGGCGGGCGCCCGGATCGACCAGCGCGACCGGCTCGGCAATACGCCGCTTGCCCTTGCCGCCGCCCGCGGTCAAGACGCGGCCGCCGAGCTGCTGATCGCCGCCGGAGCCGATGTCAACGCCCGCAACGGGGATGGCGTGACGCCGCTGATGATCGCCGCGCGGCGCGGCGATCTCGACCTCGTCCGCGCCCTGCTGGCGCGGGGCGCCGATCCGAGGATGCTCGACTACACCGGTCACGACGCGGCGAATTGGGCCGCCGACAGCCATCGCCCCGCGGTCGTCGCGGCGATCCGACGCGCGCTCGCCGAGGCCAAGCGCTAAAGCCGTCCGGGCCGTCAGTTCATGCCTTGCCCGGTTTCCTCGCGGTGGGGAGCGCCCTGCCCGCAATGGGCCAGCGACGGCGGCATGTCTCTTCCGGCCGAAAAACGGCGGCGGGAAATGCCGGAGCGGGCACCACAACGCACGGAAGGGCGGAGGTTCCAAAATCCCCGCCCCCGAAACCCTCGGATCCGTGAGTGGTTCTTCAGACCCGTTCTTCCGGCTTGCGCCGCGGCCGGCCGATCAGGCCGAAGCCCAGCAGAGCGGTTCCGAACAGCGCCAGGGAAGCCGGCTCGGGAACGGCGTGCGGTACCGCCGTCGACGCCGCGACCGGATCATTGCTGATATCGTACCAATCGCCGATCGGGCCGGGGATGCCGTTGCATCCGGCCACATTGGCGCAAAAGTCGTCGCGAAAGCTAAAATCCGCAAGCGTGCCGATTGCGGTCGTGAATGTTCCGGTAGCGAACTGGCTCGCACCGCTGCCGCCGGTAATAACCCCGTAACCGCTCGCCGTACCGCTCGGAGGAACGGTGGCCGAGGTCAGCGTAGCGAGCAGCGTATCGCCGGCCTTATCGGCGCCCGGGACGAGATTGACGGTCAGGAATTGCGTGCCGCCCACATCGGTAATGCCGTGGTAGCATAGCCCGCCTATGGCGCAGCCCCCGGCCGTATAGCCGCTCGTACCCTGGCTGAAAACGGGCAGTGACGATACCTGGTAGAGCACGATCGTGCCGCCGCTGTTTCCGATTGTGTTCGAGCTGACACTTGTTGCCGTGATGCCGTTGAAGACGCCTTCGAGGAAGCCGTTGCTGCCGCCCGGCGTCCACAGCGTCGCCCCGGTGGTGGCCGAGTTGATGCTGGTCACATTGATGATCCCGACATTCTGATCGCCGGCGACGATAGAGGATCCGACCGGGACAACACTCCCCGAGGAGGTGAGGAAGGTGTCAAAATCCTGAAATTTGAGGTTTATGGCGGTACCGGCGGGCAGGCTGATCGGAGTTAGCGGATCCGCGGCGGCGGTCCCCGCGGCGCCGATCAGGCCGATCATCAGGGCGCCGAACGCTGCGCTCGCGGTCAGTGAAGCTCGGAAAGTCATCGCTTGCTGGCTCCGAAATAAATCTCTGCGATTTAGAGATTAGCAAGTTGTGTGCCAAACGAAATTTTTAAGGAATTACAAGAGTTTGTCCAAAAACAGTAAAGGGTACAGATCGAATCTGTATGGAATTCTGACATAAATCTTTGTTATATGTTAACTCATATTAAGAGGTATGGAAAATTTAGGTGAAATATAAACAGATGATTTTGACATCATGTCGTTAATCCATGTTATTAACCGAAATCTTCGCAACGAGCAGGGCGGGCAAGCACCGTTCGTGCTTGGATGCTGCGGCTCCCCGAAGGAGGACGCGGCGTTGTCCGGCCGGCGGTTCGGTCACGCGAACCCCTTCCTCCGGGATCACGCTCGTGTAAAGTTTTGCGACGGCGAATGGCGATCCACCTCCGCCGCCCGATCGGAGTGGCCGCGCAGCCCGCGGCCATGACAATAAAGGGACATCAGGCCGAATCGCGCCTCTCCTGTTGCTCATAAAAGTCATATAAATCAATAAGTTAATCGGGAGTCCCCGGGCGGGCGGGCGACCGCGCCAGGGCCGCGCCGGTCACCGGGTCTGGCCTCGCGCAAGCCGCATGTTGTAAGTGAGCCGCGGGGAATGGTCACTGAGGGCCGGGAGCGCGCCGCCGCGCCCGCGGCCCAGTCCGCGGGGGGCGCGGGTGTCAAATTCTACGACAAGCGCTGCGGCCGGACCGGGCGGCGAGGTTTGGAGCGCAAATCTCGCCGCGGCGATCCGCGCCTGGCGCGCGCGCCTCGGGGAGGCGGCGGTTCTTGTCGGCGAGCGGGCGATGCAGTCCTACGGGTTCAGCACGATCGGCCTCCAGCGGACGGTGCCGGCGGCGCTGCGCCCCGGCTGCGTCGACGACGTCCTCGCTATTGTCGATATTGCCCGCACCAGCGGCGTCGCCCTCTATCCGGTCAGCACCGGGCACAATTGGGGGTACGGCGACGCCGCCCCGGTAACCGGCGGCTGCGTCATCGTGGACCTCTCCGCTCTCGATCGCATTGTCGACATGGATGCCGAACTGGGCCTTGTCACCCTTGAGCCCGGCGTCACCCAGCAAAAGCTGAAAGACTTTCTCGACGACAAGGGCCTCCCGTTCCTGGTGCCGACCACCGGCGCCGGGCCGCATTGCAGCATTCTCGGCAATGCCCTGGAGCGCGGCTACGGCATTACCCCCTATGCCGATCATTTCGGCGCCGTCACCGCTCTTGAAGCCGTCCTGGCGGACGGCCGGATCTACCGCTCGGCCGTGCGAGAATTGGGCGGGCAGGCCGTAGACCGCGCCTTCAAATGGGGCGTCGGCCCCTATCTCGACGGCTTGTTCGCCCAGGGCAATCTTGGCATCGTCACGCGGATCACGATCGCGCTGGCGCCGCGGCCCGAAAGGATCGAAGCATTCCTGTTCGGCGTGGCGCACGATGCCGGCCTCTCCGCGGCAGTCCTCGCCGTCCGCCAAATCCTGCGGAATTTCAAAGGTATAACGGGATCTATCAATCTGATGAACGCGCGCCGCGTGCTCGCGATGATCGAACCCTATCCGCGGGCACGGGTCGGCGGCAGCGGGATACTGCCGGCGGAGGTCGTCGCCGAGCTCGCCGACAAGAATAGAATATTGCCGTGGACCGGGCTCGGGGTCCTTTATGGGAATGCCGGGGTCGTCGCGGCGGCGCGCCGCACAATCCGCCGGCTGCTGAAGCCGGTCGCGAGCCGGATAGCCTTTATCACGCCCGGATCGGCCTCGCTCCTCAACCGCCTGTTGGGACGCGTTCCGCGCCTTCGCCACGGCCCGATCGCCGGCCGGGCGCGCGCCCTCGATAAGTCGCTGCGGCTTGTCGCCGGCGCGCCGAGTGAGGTCGCTTTGCCGCTGGCCTACTGGAAATCGACGGCGCGCCCCGCGCCCGAGGGCAATCTGGATCCGGCCAGGGACGGCTGCGGGCTGATTTGGTATCCGCCGCTCGTACCGATGAAGCCGGCCAGCGTCACCCGTTACGTCGAACTGGTCGGCGGCATCTGCGAGTCATACGGGATCGAGCCGCTGATCACATTGACGAGCCTGTCCGATCGCTGCTTTGACAGCTCGGTTCCGCTGCTTTTCGACCGCCGGGATGCGGACGAGGCCCGGCGCGCCCGGTCCTGCTATAACGCCTTGTTCGAGGCCGGCAAACGCGAGGGCTTCATCCCTTACCGTGCCGCAATCCATGCAATGGATCACGTGATCCGCCGCGGGACGCCGTTCTGGGACATGGTTGCCGCAATAAAGTCCGCCGTCGATCCGGAGGAGATCATCGCGCCGGGACGATACGCCCCAACCGGGAAATCGGATGGGGAGCAGGCGCGCCGGGCTCGGCCGTCATGGGCGGGAGTCGTCGAATAGGAGGCTTACGGGGGATTGGGGGATGAAGTTATGACGCATCCTTAGGGCGCAGACATCCGGCCATATCGGCTTGTCGCCGCCCTTATTATCGGTCTCGGCAAAAAGCAGAACCGAGCGCTGCCGTAAAACGCGGCGGCGCCCCGATGCCAATCTGCACCACGGCATCGGTTGGGATTGAGCCACCTCCCGCGAAGTCTGTCCCCGTGCCGGCGGGGAAAGGGGTCTGTTCTCCCGGCTCGATCCGAAGTCAAGCGCCTGCGCTTCCCGACTTTCTGCCTATGCCGGAGCCGCGACGCTTTCAACTATGGATTGCAGGCGCTGCGGGTCAGACCCGCAGTCGCTATAGGGAGACAGTGCGGATGACCGAACTTATTAAGGACTTCACGAATTGCTATGAACGGTACTTTCGGGTCGTAAAGGCCGATACGCCCTCTCTGCTCGATCAGGTGTATCGTCTACGTTATCAAGTATATTGTATAGAAAACCCCTTTGAAGACCCGGAAGAACACCCGGATGGGAGAGAAAAGGATGAGTATGATGAAAGATCTGACCATGTGCTTCTGGTTCATCGTGACAGCGGCGCGGCGATCGGCACGGCACGGCTGATCCTGCCGCAATGCGCGAGTGGATCAGGGCTTTTCCCGATACAACGAATCCTTGCACCGAATAATCGGAAAGATTTCGAACGCTTGCCATTAAATCGGACCGCTGAAATCTCCCGCTTTGCGGTCGGCAAGGAGATGCGTCGCTGCTGGCGGGACAGGCTGCTCCCCCGCACGGCCTTCCCCGGCATCGTGCGCGAGCTTAGGGCCGGTGAAAAACTGCTGACGCGCTATATCACCTTCGGGCTGCTGCGCGGCGTTCTCGATATGTGCATGGAGCACGCCATTCTCTATCTCGCCGCCGTGATGGAGCCCGCTCTGATCCGGGCGCTCGCCAGGCTCGGGCTCGATTTCGAACCGATCGGCGGCCAAGTCGATTATCACGGCATCCGCCAGCCCTGCATCGTCCGCCTTGCCGATCTGGTCGAACGCTCGCGCGGGCGGCGCACGCCGCTGTGGCAGTATCTGAGCGCCGCCGCCGGGTTTTAGCCGATCGACGCCCGCTCGCGCCCCCCGCCCGGGGGAAGCCGGGCGGCGCGCCGCTCACGCGCGGCGCGGCCGCATCCTGTGATGATAGTCGGCGGCGTAGAGCCGGCTTTCGCCGGAAAGTTCGCCGGCAAGCGCCCGGCCGACCAGGATCAGCGCGGTGCGGGTGATCTTCGCCGCCTTCACCTTGTCGCGAATATCGGCGAGGGTGCCGCAGATCAGCCGCTCATCGGGCCAGCTGACGCGGCAGGCGACGACCGCCGGGCACTCCGCGCCGTAGAGCGGCAACAGCGCGCCCACGATACGGGCGAGGTTGGTGATCGACAGATGGATCGCCAGGGTGGCGCCGCTCGCCGCGAGCCGCTCGAGGCTCTCGCCCGGCGGCATCGGCGAGGCGCGGATCGCCGTGCGCGTCAGGATCACGCTCTGGGCGATCCCGGGCAGCGTCAGCTCGCGGCGCAGCGCCGCCGCGGCGGCGGCGAAAGACGGCACGCCCGGGGTCACGTCGAACGGGATGCCGAGCGCTTCGAGACGGTTCATCTGTTCGCCGATTGCGCCGTAGAGCGAGGGGTCGCCGGAGTGCAGCCGGGCGACATCGAGGCCGCGGCGATGCGCCGCCGCCATTTCCGCGACGATCTCGTCCAGGGTCAGGGGCGCGGTATCGATGATCCGCGCGTCCGGCGGGGCGACGGCGAGGATCTCGCGCGGCACCAGCGAACCGGCATAAAGGCAGACCGGACAACGGGCGACGAGCCGCAGACCCCGCACCGTGATCAGATCGGGGGCGCCCGGGCCGGCTCCGATAAAATGGACGGTCATCGGCGCACCGTTTCCGAGATTCTGCCCGACCGCCTCAACTTTCCTTTCCTCTGGCCGCGCTACGGGTCCCGGTCGAAATAGCCGCGCGGCGTATAGACGAGGTGCGGATCGGCGGCAAGCCGGCGGGTCCGGCGGCTGCCGACGAGGACGATGGTCAGCATGTCGATCTCCGTATGGGCGAGCTCGCAAAGGGCGATCGTGCGCACCCTCTCGCCGGCGCGGCCGAGATTGCGGGCGACGACGACCGGCGTGTCGGGCGGACGATGACGGGACAGGATTGCCGCCGCCTCGTCCAGCAATGCCGACCGCCGCGCCGAGCGCGGATTGTAGAGCGCAACGACGAAGTCGGCGGCGGCCGCGGCCTCGAGGCGGGCGCGGATGTCGGCGGCCGGGGTCAGCAGGTCGGACAGCGAGATCGCGCAGAAATCGTGGCCGAGCGGCGCCCCGGCGCGACTGGCGGCGGCCTGCAGGGCCGAGAGTCCCGGATAGACGCGCAGCGCGACCGTCTGCCATTCCGGCTTCGGGGCGCGATCGAGAAGCTCGAAGACCAGAGCGGCGAGGCCGTAGATGCCGGCATCGCCCGAGCAGATCAGGGCCACGTTGCGGCCGGCCGCGGCGAGATCGAGGGCCAGCCGCACCCGCCCCTCTTCCGCGCCGATCGCGCCGGCGTGCCGGTTCTTGCCGGCGATCGCGGCGCCGAGGAGGTCGAGATAAAGGCCGTAGCCGACGATGTCGCTCGCCGCCGCCAGAGCCTCGCTCGCCTCCGGCGTGCGCCAGGCGGGGTCGCCCGGGCCGATCCCGATGATGGCGAGAGCGCCGCGCGCCCGTCCGATCGCCATCGCCGCGATCGGCCGCGGCGCCCGCGCCACCGCGCAGGTCGCGCGGACGCCGCGGCGCTTCGGCACGACCAGCGCGCCGTCCGCCCCGGCCGCGGCGAGTGCCGCTCCCTCCGCCACCCCCCAGCAGCCGGTCGCGCGAAAAGCCGCCGGCGAGCGCTCGCTCAGGCGGGGCGTCTCGGCCAGGAGCCGCGCCGCCGGGAAAAAGCGGGCCGGCACTGCGAGCGCCTGCGCCAGCGCATGGATGCCGGGCTCGGCAAGCTTCGATTCGACCGAGACGACCGCGGCGACCGCCGCCGCCGCAAGCCCGGCCTCGGCCAGCGTCGCCCTGGCCAGGGCGATGATCGCCTCGGCCGGGCAGTCCCGTTCGCAGCCGATGCCGAGCGCCAACACCGGCGGATGCAGGACCAGCGTGTCCGCGTCGGGCATGATCGCCCGATCGGTCACCACCACGCGCCTGCGGCCTTGCCGATCCCAGCCGATGCCGCTCGCGCGCAGCCATTCGCCGCCGCCCGCCTCCTCGACGAGCGCCACCTTTTCGCCGGCCAAAAGGGCCGCCGCCACGCCTTTTGCCGCCTGCGGGTTGGCGATCCGCCAGCCGCAGGGCGGCTCGTCGAGCGCAAGGCCGAGATGCAGATCGCCCGCCGTGGTGATCGCCGCCACGCCGCCGGTCAATGCGGCGATCGCGCGCGCGAGGCGATTGGCGCCGTGATGTCCGCCCAGCAGCGGCACCGCCACCGACCCGTCCTCGGCGACCGCCACCACCGGCGCTTCCCGATGCTTGTCGGCAAGCAGCGGAGCCACCGCGCGAATCAGGATGCCGCTGGCGCCGATCCCGACGATCGGCCGCCGCGCCGCGAACAGTGCGGCGAGGTGCGGCATGAGGCGGTCGTAAGCATGGTCCCACCCGCCCGGACGGGCGCGCGGCCCGTGCAACAGGGCGCCCGGCAATGCCGCCCGCAACCGCCGGCCGAGGGCGGCGCCCGCGCCGCTGATGACGACGATCGCGCTGCCGCTTGGAAGATCGCTCATGCGGCGCGCTCGCCCGGAAATGACGGGGAGAGGATCCGACCCCGCGCCGCCGGCCCGGACATGATCCCGACATTGGCGCATGTCCGGGTCCCGGGCAGGGCCGCTCCGGGCCGAAGGCGCCGGCGCGGCGAGGCCGCGGGCGCCGCTCCCGCGGGCCGGACCCGGCCGTGACATTGTCCGCCGAATACAACGCCGGCTGACAGATGTTCGCGCCCTTTCCGGGAGCCGCGACAATCACCCCAAAAGCGACACGATGTCGAAGTATCGGCGGGAGGAGCAAACGGCGTCTTGTCGATTGCCGAGGGACATGACTTAATTCCGGCGTCAGGTCGTCCGGCGGGGGGTCTCATTATGCGATCCTTTCTGAACAGGCTCGCGCTTGCGGCCGCCTTCGTCCTCGCTCCTATCGCGGCGCCGGCTGGGTCGTCCAATATGGCCCCGATCCCGCCCGCGCACTCGGCCCCGCCGCCTTCATCGCCTTTGGCTCCGACCCGGGTCGGCTGTCTGAGCCTCCTCTCCGGAAAGGTCTGGTTTCGCGCCGCCGGCGCCGCGAACTGGCTTGCCGCCGAACCGAATTTTCCCGTTGCCACCGGCGAAGCCGTGCGCACCGACGCCCAATCCCGCGCCACCATCGAGATCGGCCCGCACACCCTCGACCTTGCCCCGCAGAGCGAAATCGACATAGATGCACTCAATCGAAAGCTGATCGCCCTGAGCTTGCCGCAAGGGCGCCTCTATCTTCACCTGCGCCGCCCCGCCGCGGATGAGGCCGTTAAACTTGCCGTTCCGGGCGGCGGCGTGCAGCTCTCCGAACCCGGTGAATATGACATCGCCGCCGGAAGTCAAAGCCAGCCGGCGCGAATCGCGGTATTTGCCGGGGATGCGCGCTTTTCCGGCGGCGGCGCCGACACCGCGATCGCGCCCGGCCGGACGGCCGTGATCACCGCTGCGAAGCCGCCCGCGGCGCGCCTCGAGAAGGCCGCCCCCGACGATTTTGACGCCTGGGCGCGAGCGCAGGATTACCGGCAGGCAAAGCTCGTGTCGCTCGCCTATGTCTCGCCCGAGATGACCGGCTATGCCGCGCTCGACGGCCATGGCCGCTGGCACGACAGCACTCGCTACGGCGAAGTCTGGTATCCGGACGGGCTGCCGGCGAATTGGGCCCCGTTCCGCTACGGCCATTGGCGGCACATCGCGCCCTGGGGCTGGACCTGGATCGACGATCAGCCTTGGGGTTTCGCCCCCTCGCATTACGGGCGCTGGGCCTTGATCGGCAACCGCTGGGGATGGGTGCCGGGCCGTCCCGTCGACGATCCGGCCTATGTGCCGGCGGTCGTCGCCTTTCTCGGCACGCCCGGCGTCGGGTTGAGCGTCGCGAACAGCGCGACGCCGGCGATCGGCTGGTTTCCGCTGGCGCCCGGCGAGGTCTATTGGCCGAGCTATGCGCGCGACCTCGATTATGTTCGCAGGCTCAACCGGGGCGATGTCGCCGACCCCGCCCGCATCGTCTTCAATCCGGACGGCAATCCGCCGGTCGAGATCGTTACCGACCGGTTTGCCGATCGCCTGATGGCGAGCGTGGTGTCGCGGCCGGACTTCGTGGCCGGACACCCAGTCGCGCCGGCCCTGCTGCAATTGCCGGCAGAGCGATTGGCCAATGCTCCGGTCATCACCGGATCGCCGCGGCTCGGCCCGGCGCCGACGCCGCGTCCGGAGGTCGCCGTCGCGCGCGCCAAACCGGCGGTCGAAGGCGCGGCGAAGCACAGGCCGGAACGGCTCGCGGCAAGATATCGGTCGGCGCGCAGGCCGATCGCAACCCGGCGGGTCGCCGAGAGGCGCGTCATCCCACCGGGGCGATCGGCCCGTCTCAGGCGGCGCGTACGCGCCGCCCATCTGCGCGTTCCGGCCTATGCCGGACGCACGTTCCGCGCCCGCCGCCTCGTCGCCTACCATCCGCGGCGCGGCGTCCGCCGCGCCCGCCGGTGAACCGCAGCCCATGATCGATTTCCGCAGCGACAATACCGGCCGCGCCGCGCCCGAACTGATCGAGGCGCTGGCCCGGGCCAATATCGGCACCGCGCCCGGCTACGGGGCCGACGAATGGACGGCGGCGTTGCAGAAGCGCTTTTCCGATCTGTTCGAGACTGCGGTGCGGGTCTTCCCGGTCGCCACCGGAACCGCGGCCAATGCCCTCTCGCTGGCCGCGCTCAGCCCGCCCTGGGGGCTCGTCTATTGCAGCGAGTTGGCGCACATCAACACTTCGGAAGCAAATGCCGCCGGCTTTTTCGGCGGCGGTCTGAAGCTGGTTCCGCTTGCCGGCGAGCACGGCAAAATCGCGGCCGACCGGCTTGCGGAGAAACTGGCCGAGATCCTGCCCGGGCAGCTCCATCGCGGCCAGCCGGCGGCGGTCAATCTGACCCAGGCAACCGATCTGGGCGCGGTCTATACCGAGGACGAGATCGGGGCGGTCGCCGAGACCGCGAAACGGCACGGCCTGAGGCTGCATATGGACGGGGCGCGCTTTGCCAATGCGCTGGCGCGGCTCGGCTGCAGCCCGGCCGCGCTGACCTGGCGCGCCGGGATCGACATCATGTCGTTTGGCGCCACCAAGAACGGCGGCGCCTTGTGCGATGCGATCGTCGTCTTTGCGCCCGATCTCGTCGATCCGCTTGCGATCCATCTGCGTCGCGCCGGCCAGGTATGGTCGAAAATGCGCTTTGCCTCGGCGCAGCTGCTCGCCTATGTCGAAAACGACCTCTGGCTCGACATGGCGCGCGCCGCAAACCGGGCGGCGGCCCATATCGCCGCCGGGCTCGCCGGGCTTCCCGGGCTGGCGCTGCGGGCGCCGGTCGAGGCCAACGAGATCTTCCTCGATCTCGCCGGCGCGACGATGGATGCGCTCGAGCGCGACGGGGTTCTGTTTCACCGGCGCGCCGGCGGGCTGGCGCGCTTTGTCTGCCGCTTCGATACGAGCCTTGCCGAGGCCGACGCGCTGGTCGCGGCCCTGCGCCGCCACCTTGGCGGCCGCGCCTGATTCTGTCCGCCTAGCGGGGCGAAGGAGCGCGGAGCGGGGCGCGCGTTATTCGGCCGCCCGCGCCTCCCCGTCCGGTTCCGGCACCATTCCGAGCGCGCGCTTGTACAATTCGAGCAGGCTCTCCTCCTCGTCGCGCTTGTCCTTGTCCATTCTGCGAATCTTGATGATCTGGCGAATGATCTTCGGCTCGAAGCCGCCGCCCTTGGCTTCGGCATAAACCTCCTTGATATCCGCGTTCAGCGCGCGCTTTTCCTCATCGAGACGCTCGATTCGCTCGACCAAGGATTTGAGCACCTCGCCGGCAATCCCTGCGACCGCAGGCATGGTCCCCTTTTCCCCCGATACCGTGCCACGATGGCGGCGACGATAGCGGGGGTGCGGGGGCGAGGCAAGAGAGGGGCTGTCAGTGTCGGGCCTGCTGGGAGGCGGCGAAGGCGGCCTGTTGCTCGGCGCTCGCCTCCTTCTGGTATTTCGCCTTCCACTCTTCGTACGGCATGCCGTAGATGATCTCCCGCGCCTGCGGATCGGACAGCGCAACGCCGCGCTCTTCGGCCGCGGCAAGATACCATTTCGACAGGCAGTTGCGGCAGAAGCCGGCCAGGTTCATCAGATCGATGTTCTGGACGTCGGTGCGCTCGCGCAGATGCGCGACGAGCCGGCGGAAGGTTGCGGCCTCGAGCTCGATACGGGTCCTGTCGTCCATCGCACGCTCCTCTCGTTCGGGATCGCCATCGCAAACCCTATGTGGCGCCGCCGCGGCTTTTTGTCAGCTTCGCGCCGCGGCGGGTCTCCATCAGCGCATGCCGAGGATCGAGTCGGTCATCGCGCGCGGGTCGCGGCGCGGCCAGCGGCCGCTTTCGACCTGGTGGAAGAAGTCGTCGCAGCTCTGGTTGAACAGGGCCGGCTCTTCGAGGTTCAGGGCATGGCCGGTATTGGGGAAGACGACAAGGGCGGCGGTGGGGATCGTCCGCTTCATCAGAAGGGCCGGTTCCAGGCAGGGCTCGTCCTCGTCGCCGGTCATGATCAGGGTCGGGACTTCGAGCCGGCGCATCGGTTCGACGAGATCCCACAGCGAGGGCCGCCGTCCCTGCACGCCGCGCATCGTATTGGCCGAACCCAGGCTCGAATGCTCGGCCAGGCGGGCGGCGAACTCGGCCCAGCCGCGCGGGTCCTTATTCTGATACTGCACGCGGGTCGGCCCAACACTGTAGATCTTGGCCGCTTCCGCCATGCCGGCGCTCTCGATCAGCGCCGCCGTCTTGGCCGTTTCTTCGAGGAATTGCTGCCGCTTTTGCGGCTCGGCGCCGTAGCCGCAGCCGGCCACGACCAGCGACAAGGCCCGTTCGGGGTAGGCAAGCCCGAAATGCAGCGTCGCAAAGCCGCCCATCGAGAGACCGACGATATGCGCCTTCGCGATATTGAGCGCGTCGAGCACGGCGCGGATGTCGTCGCGCGCCCGTTCCTGCGAATAGCGGGTCCACTCCGCCGGCACGTCGGAAGGCGGATAGCCGCGGGCATTGTAGGCGATGCAGCGGTAGCGCCGCGCGAAATACCGCAGCTGCGGCTCGTAACCGCGGATGTCGTCGGCGAATTCGTGGACAAAGACGATCGGCGTTCCGCGGCCAACCTCCTCGTAATAGAGCCGGACGTCGTCATCGGTCGATAGATGGGGCATGGTCATTCCTCCGTATCAGCCGGGCGCAGGCGCCCGATCCCGCCGCACCGCATGCGCCTGCGCCGCGCACAGCGCCGCGCGCAGACGCGGAACCGCGATCCCGTGACGCTCGGCGCGGCGCACGAGATCGCCGATCGTATGATCACCCTCACTCGGGCGCCCGTGTTCGAGATCGACAAGGATCGACGGGCGATAGGGCGATCCGGCCCGCGCATAAAGACCGCGGACCAGCGCGCCGGTCTCGGGCGGCGGCGGATAGCCCTCGGCGCCGGCGACGCGCGCGCACTCCTCGAACACCGCGGCGACAAAGCGGGCGCCTTCGGCCGTCGCGGCGACCTCGCCGGCGCTCGCCCGGGTTATTGTCGCGACCGTCGCAATGGCCGCAAAGGCCGCGAATTTCTGCCACATCTCGGCCAGGATGCGGGGACTGACCATGCTCGGCACCCCGCCCTTCTCGAAGGCCCGGGCAATCGCCTCACAGCGCCCCGAGCGTCCGCCATCGAGCTCGCCCAGCACGATCCGGCCCGGGATCTCGGCGAAGCCGACAATCTCGCCCGCTGGCGAGAGATGGGCGTTGACCGTCGTCATGCCGCCGAGCACGTGCGCCTGCCCGAAGCGGGCGGTCAGCCGCCCGATATGGGCGATGCCGTTCAGTACGGGGAGGACAACCCCGCTCTCGCCGAGGGCCGGGGCGACGGCCGCGATCGCCTCGTCGAGATCGTAGGCCTTGCAGGCCAGCAGCACGACATCATAGTGACTATCGAGCGCGCCGGCGAGCAGCGTCCTGACCCGGCGCCGGATCAGGCGCTCGGGGGTTCTGACAATGAGCCCGTCGCGGGCCAATTGCTCGGCGCGCCGCGGCCGGACGAGAAAATCGACCTCGGCGCCGCCCTCCAACAGCAGGGCCCCGAGATACCCGCCAAGCCCGCCGGCGCCGAGCACCAAAAACCGCATCCCGCCTCCGCTTCTCCGCCAGGCGGCTAAGAGAGCACGGGCATCCTAAAAGCGACCGCCGCGCCGGGGCAAGCGGCGCCGGGCCGGTGCGTCGTTTGCGCCGGAACATTCCAAGACGGCCGCGACCGCAAAGGACCGATCCGGGCCGGGATGGCCGGAGCGCCTCCGGATCGCAATCCCGGATCGGTCCGCCGCCGTGACCGTACGGCTTCCCGCGGATCGTTCATCCGGCCGGCGGTTTCACGTCAGAATGATCCCGCATTGCAGAAGCGCCAAGCGCTGCCGTCGAGGGCGTAGAGGGCGGCGATGCGCTCCTTGCCGGAATGGGCCACCAGCACGCGGAAGCGCTCGCCGGTGCATGGGGAGAGCGCATTGTCGGGCGGCGGCAGCTTTTTGGCGGCGGCGCAACGGGCGACCGTTTCCGGCAGCGCCCCGGAGAGGGCGGCGATGCGCTTGCCGCCGGCCACGACGTAGTAGTCGGAAGCCTGCCCCCCCTTGACCTCGGCGCGCAACACGAGCGTGACGAAACGCGATTTGTAGATGCCGGCCTGCTGCTCGCCGTCGCTGGCGCCCGCGGGCAGTGCACGGTACGAGATGGCGGCGCAGGAGGGCGGTCCCTTGGCCGCCATCCGATGCGCCGCCGCCCTGTGCACCGTCCGATGCGCCGTCGCCTTGTGCACGGCCGCCTTTGGCGCGGCGACGGCGGCCAGCGCACAGAGGACGAACGCCACGCCAACGCCAAACCCGATCGTGGTCCTCATCCTTGTCTCTCCTGAGAAGCGGCTTTCGGATATCCGCCGGGGCCGCTTATAGCGCCGCTTCTCGCGTAATAGTAGGGGTAGAACCGGACCGGCTTCGCCTTTTCTTTGCCAGCTACTAACCCTGCCCGCCGCCGTTCTTTTTACCGGATTCCGCGGTTCGGCGGCCGGGGACGAAGCCGGGCCCGCCCGCCGCCGGCGGGCGATGCCGCGATCGGCACCCCGGGCGATTCGTGGGCCGGCGCGAGACCCGCATCCGCGTTTGCGGCAGCCCGGTCGAGGCGGGGGCGGACCGGGAATGCGAGGATCCGGCGGGCGTATCGGTCAGATGCAGTAGGTGCGAAGGGGAGCAAAGCCGTTGAACCCGACCGAAGCATAGCTTGCGGTATAGGCGCCCGCCGCCAGGATTTCGATCTTGTCGCCGATTTCAAGGCCGAGCGGCAGTCGATATTCGGTCTGCTCATAGAGGATGTCGGCGCTGTCGCAGGTCGGCCCGGCCAGGATTACCGGTCCCAATGCGCCGTTACGGCCCGGCGTGGCGATGCGATACTTGATGCTCTCGCCCATTGTCTCGGCGAGCCCGTTGAACTTGCCGATATCGAGATAGACCCAGCGGCGCTCGTCGCCGTCGCCCTTTCTGGTGATCAGCACGACCTCGCTCTGGATGATGCCGGCCTCGCCGACCAGCGAGCGGCCGGGCTCGATGATGATCTCCGGCAGGTCATTGCCGAAATTCCGGGTGATGGCCGCCATGACCGCCCGCGCGTATTGCTCGATTTCCGGTATCTCGCCGCGGTAACGGGCCGGGAAGCCGCCGCCGAGATTGACCATGCGCAGGGCGATGTCGGACCGGGCAAGCAGCGAGAAGATCCGCGCCGCCTCGGCGATCGCCCCCTCCCATTGGCCGGTATCGGTCTGTTGCGAGCCGACATGGAAGGAGATCCCGTAAGGCTCAAGGCCGCGCGCGCGGGCCGCCTGCAACAGCTCGACCGCCATCTGCGGGGCGCAGCCGAATTTGCGGGACAGCGGCCACTCGGCGCCCTCGCAGGGCACGAGAATGCGGCAGAAGACCCGCGCTCCCGGCGCGGCTCGCGCCAGCTTTTCGAGTTCGCCGATGCTGTCGAAGGCGAAAAGTCGCACTCCCGCGGCAAAGGCGAAGGCGATATCGCGCTCCTTTTTGATCGTATTGCCGAAAGAGAGCCGCTCGGCGGCGATGCCGCCGTTGAGGCACAGCTCGATCTCGCCGCGACTGGCCACGTCGAAATTGGCGCCCTTGCGCGCGAGCAAGGCGAGGATCTCCGCCGCCGGATTGGCCTTCACCGCGTAATAGATGCGGGCGAGCGGCAGATGTCTGCGCAGCCGGTCGTAGGCCGCGGCGACCGCGTCGAGATCGATGACAAGGCAGGGGGTGTCGGGCGAATTCTCGGCAAGGAAACGCGCGATCCTCTCGGTCATAATCCTCGATGTCCTTTGGTCGGGCGGGGCGCCGATGCCGCACAGCCGACGCCGCGCCGGTATCGATACAGCGCAGCCGCTTTTGCCGCGGCGACGGTAACGGAAAGGAGGACCGGCGGGCGGCCCGCCGGAACCGCGCCGGTTCCGCCAGGTCAGCGCAAACTGCTGGGATCGGCGACGCAACCGCCCCGGCCACGCTGGCGCGTTCCGCGCAGGACGGCGTCAAGCGAGGGCACCAAGCCCCTCAGTCGGGTAGCAACCATGCCGACCTCCCTCTCGGGACCGGCAACGCGGCCGGACTGCCAAAAAGGACGCCTTACGTCGTTGCATAACCACGATGGGCCATAGGCACGTGCGGATGCGTCGCGGCCCTAGATACGCGCCTGTGTCGTAAAGGCAAGGGAAAATTCGCCCGCCCGAAACCGGCGGTCGTATCCGCCCGGTAATTCCCGCCGCGCCTTAATCCACGTTGGCGGACATGGACATGAAGCGGCAAAGATCCGGCGTCATGCCGCCGTCCCGGTCCGCCGGGCGCGGCCAACCTTTGCAATCCGGCGCGGCAATCTTCACGTCCGCGCCGGACAAGCCGGCTGATATGTCTGTGCGACGCCCGCTGCGCCCGCGTGGAACGAACGGCGCCGGACCGCCTATAATTGACCGGCGGGCGCCGCGTCAGGGGGCCGCGTGCAGGGCGATCGTGCCGATGCGCGCCCCGGTCGCCAGATTGATGACGACGAGCTCGTGATCGCCGCGGGGCAGCGCCAGATCGACGATAAGCCGGCCGGCATCGGTCATCATGGTTGCGATCCTGGCGCCATGCGGGATCGTGATCGGCGCGGCGAGGTAGGGACGGGCCACCGGAGAAACGGGATGATGTTTGATGCGGCCGATGATGACGGCGATCAGGACCGCGGTCCCGACGATCAGCATGATCCCCATGATGGTCGCCAGGATCGTCACGCCGCGCATGAGATGCCCCGCGAGGTCCCGGTCCGGCCTGCCGGCACGGTGGCGGTTCGTGCCGGCGAGGACGAAGCCGGCATGCGCCTTGACCGCGTGTTGGCAAGGCGGCTGCCGTCATTGTCGCGTACGCGGCTGAAGCGGCTCATAATCGAGGGCCGCGTCGGAGCGGCCGGCGCCGCATTGCGCGACCCCTCCTTCAAGGTTCGGCCCGGCCAGGATTTTGTCGTCCTCCTGCCCGAAGCCGAAACCGCCATACCCCCGGCCCAGGAGATTCCTCTCGCCATCTGCTTTGAGGATGCACATCTGATCGTCATCGACAAGCCTGCCGGCATGGTCGTTCACCCCGCCCCGGGCAATCCCGACCGGACCCTCGTCAATGCGCTGCTCGCCCATTGCGGCGACACCCTCTTGGGGATCGGCGGCGTCCGGCGGCCCGGCATCGTCCATCGCCTCGACAAGGACACGAGCGGCCTGATCGTTGTCGCCAAGACCGAGAGCGCGCACCAGGCGTTGTCGCGCGACTTCGCCCGGCGGCGGATCGATCGCGCCTATGCGGCTTTCGTATGGGGCGTGCCGACCCCGCCGGTCGGCGAAATCGCCGGCAATATCGGCCGCAGCCCGAAGAACCGCAAGAAGATGGCGGTGTTGGGCGAAGGCCGGGGGAAACCCGCGATCACCCGCTATCGCGTGGTGCGCGCCTACAAGCAGGCGGCGGCATTGCTCGAATGCCGGCTTGACACCGGCCGGACGCACCAGATTCGCGTGCATCTGGCGCATAGCGGGCATCCGCTGATCGGCGATCCGGTTTACGGCACGCGCGCCGGCCGCCTCGTGGCGCGCTCGGGGCCGCTCGGCGCCCGCATCGCCGCCTTCCCCCGGCAGGCATTGCACGCGCGACTCCTGGGGTTTGATCACCCGGCGGGCCGGGGCCGCCTCGTGTTCGAGAGCGCGCTGCCGAGCGACCTTCGGGAATTGCAAAATTTTTTAGAGGGACTTTAAACTAGACAAAAGCCGACTATCTTAGTAGGGTATCCCGGTAACGTAGAGAGGGACTGGCATCCGAGGGCGGGAATGCCGGTCTCTTTGCGTCTCCGCAATGCGGAGATGGAAACAACCGCACGCCCGTCGTCGTTAGTAGGCTGGAGGCAAAGATTATCGATGGCCACCCTTTCGGTACCCGTTTCGGCTGAGGGAAACTTGACGCGGTATCTCCAGGAGATCCGCAAGTTTCCGATGCTCGAACCGGAAGAAGAGTACATGCTGGCCAAGCGCTGGAAGGAGCACGGGGATCCCGAGGCGGCGCATCGCCTCGTGACGAGCCATCTGCGCCTTGTCGCCAAGATCGCGATGGGCTATCGCGGCTACGGCCTGCCGCTCTCCGAACTGATTTCCGAGGGCAATGTCGGAATGATGCAGGCGGTCAAGCGCTTCGACCCGGATCGCGGCTTCCGGCTTGCCACCTATGCGATGTGGTGGATCCGTGCCGCCATTCAGGAGTACATCCTGCATTCCTGGTCGCTCGTTAAAATGGGCACCACGGCGGCGCAAAAAAAACTGTTCTTTAACCTGCGCAAGCTGAAAGGGCAGTTGCAGGCGATCGAGGACGGCGATCTGTCGCCGGAAAACGTGCAGAAGATCGCGAGCGAGCTTGATGTGCCCGAGGCGGACGTCGTCAGCATGAACCGGCGGCTGGCGAGCCCGGACCATTCGCTGAATGCGCCGCTCAGGAGCGACAGCGAAGGCGAATGGCAGGATTGGCTGGTCGATGAGAGCGAGAGCCAGGAGACAAAGCTCGGCGAACGTCAGGAATTGGGGTTGCGGCGCGATCTGCTCGAGAAGGCGATGACGCATCTGAACGAGCGCGAGCGCCACATTCTGACCGAGCGGCGGCTGCGCGACAACCCGACCACGCTTGAGGATCTCTCGCAGCAATACGGCATCTCGCGCGAGCGCGTGCGCCAGATCGAGGTGCGCGCCTTCGAGAAATTGCAGAAGGCGATCAAGGCCGCCGCGATCGAGCGGCGTCTGATCACCCACTGAGCGCCTCTGCGTTCCCCTTCCCGGCGACCCAGCTCGCCACCACCCGGATCTCGCCGGGATCAAGCGCCACCATGTCGGCGCGATGACCGGGAGCAAGGCGGCCCAGCCAGTCGTCGATACCGAGAAAGCCCGCCGGGACCGTGCTGGCAAGGCGCAGCGCGGCGGGCAGCGGCAGCTCGAGAAGCCGCACGCAGTTCCTGACCGCGCTCGCCATGTCGAGGGCCGAGCCGGCGAGCGTGCCGTCCGCGGCCGTGCAACGTCCCTGACTTAGCGTGATCCGCCGGCCGCACAGCATGAACTCGCTGCTTTTGCCGCCGACCGGCGGCATCGCATCGCTGACCAGCATCGCCTGGCCGCGGCCGCGCAACGCCAGCCGCAGCAGGGCGGGGGCGACATGCATGCCGTCGGCAATCAGGCCGTACCAGGCGGCGGGCTCTTCGAGCGCCGCCGCGACCGGGCCCGGGGCGCGGCCGGCGATGGGCGGCATGGCGTTGAAGAGGTGCGTAAAGCCGGTCAGGCCTTCGCGCAGCGCGGCGCGCGTTTGTTCGTAACTTGCCGCCGAATGGCCGAGAGAAACCTTGACGCCGGCGCCAGCGAGAGCGGCGATAAAGCCCGCCGGAACCCGTTCGGGGGCCAGGGTGACAAGCGTTATGCCCCGGCGCAGCGAGGTCAGCAGCGCGAAATCCGCGGCGTCGGGAGAACGAAACATCGCCGGGTCGTGAATACCGGCCCGCTCGGGCGATAGGAACGGTCCCTCGTAATGGATCCCAAGGACGCTCGGGTGAATACCCGCCATCGCCGCCACCGCATCGCGCGCGGCGCGCATCTTTGCCGGCGCATCGCTGATCAGCGTCGGCAGCAATGCCGTCGTTCCGAACCGGCGGTGGGCGGCGGCGATCGCGGCGATCGCCTCCGGGCTCGGCGCGTCGTTGAACAATACGTCGCCGCCGCCATTGACCTGGACATCGATGAACCCGGGCGCCAGCCATATCCCGTCCGGCAAGGTCGCGACCCGCATTCCGGGCGGCAGGTGACGCCGCGGCACCAGCGCTGCGACGCGGCCCGCGGCAATCACGACGGCCGCGTCGCGGTGCACCCGGGCGCCGTCGAAGACGGTGCCGGCGGCAACCGCATGGCGCGGGCTTGGCGGGCTCATCGGGTGCGCGTCACTTTCTGCAGATGCGGCGGTCGATCGACCGCGGTGCCGCGCCTTGCGGCCAGGCGCAGCGCCATCATGTAAAAAGCTTGGATCAGACAGATGGCATCGGCTTCGGGATGATCGGCGGCGAGCGCTGGCAGCCGGCCGGTCTGCGCCGCGCCGGGCGCGGCGATGAGGACCCGCGCGCCGTTGTCGCCAAGATCGGCCGCCAGCCGAGAGAGCTCTGCGGCCGCCGCATCGGTCGGCATCAGTAGCAGGACCGGATAGCCCGGCCCGACCAATGCCACCGGGCCGTGGCGGAACTCGGCGCCGCTGAAAGCCTCGGCGTGCAGGCGGCAGATCTCTTTGAGCTTCAATGCGGCCTCGCGGGCGATCGCGAGGGTCGGTCCGCGGCCGAGCACGATAAGGCTCGCCGTTTCGGCAAGCATATCGCAGGCCATCCGCCAGTCGAGCGCGAGGGCGGCGGCGAGTCGTCCGGGCAGGCGGTCGAGCGCCGCCGCGATCGCCGCATCGGCCGTCCATGACGCGGTCCAGCGCAGCAAGGCGGCAAGCGTTGCGACAAAGCTCTTGGTCGCCGCCACGCTGTGTTCCGGCCCGGCGGCGACCGGCACAACGATGTCGCATGCCGAGGCCAGCGGGCTATCGGTCGCATTGACCAGGGCCACGGTCAGCGCGCCCGAGGCGCGCGCCATCGCCGCGGCCTCGATCAGATCCTCGCTGCCGCCGGATTGCGAGACGGCGAGAAAGAGCTGATCCCGCAGCCGCAGTCGCCGCCGGTACAGGCTGGCAATGCTGGGCGCGGCGGCGGCGACCGGAATGCCGAGATACCGTTCGAAGAGGTGCTTGGCAAAACTTGCCGCATGCGCCGAGCTGCCCCGGGCGCAGGTCATGGCGAGCAGCGGCGGCCGGCGCCCGAGCCGCGCGAGGAGATCGCCGAGCGGCCCTTTCACGGCTTGCGCCTGCCGCTCCACGGCGGCCGGCGCTTCGCGCAATTCCTGTTCCATGAAGGTGCCGAACCCGCTCGGCATGCGCCTTTCCCCTCCGCACTATCCCAGATTTGTCCGCATATCTCCCGCCGCCGCCGTCCCGTTCCGCCCGCCGCCCCCGGCGCCGGGCCGGATCCCGAATCGGACCTGCCCGGCGCCGTGTCGCCCATATTTTTGTCAATATTCAAGAAGCAAAAATACACTTTGGTCCATATATGTTGCGATTACGCCACAGATACGCGGAGGAGGCCGCAGTGAAGGATACCGAACGCCCCAGCCCGCGCTACTCCGGGATCGATCTGTGGAGCCCGTCCGATATCCTCGATGCGATGACCGAAGGGCAGTTCGCCGCCGTCGCCGCGGTGCGCGCCGCCCATCCGGCGATCGAGCGCGCCGCTCTCGCGATCGCCGCCCGCCTCGAGGAGGGCGGCCGGCTCGCCTATGCCGGCGCCGGCACTTCGGGGCGGCTTGCCGTCCAGGACGGCGCCGAGCTGACGCCGACCTTCAGCTGGCCGCGGGACCGCCTCCTGCTGCTGCTCGCCGGCGGCGTGGAAGCCCTGACGCAAGCGGTCGAAGGCGCCGAAGACGAGACCGAAGCGGCGGCGGCGCTGGTGCGGCGACATGGCCTCGGCGCGCGGGACGTGCTGATCGCGGTCGCGGCGAGCGGCACCACGCCTTTCACGCTTTCCTGCCTGCGCGAAGGCAGGCGGCGGGGCGCATTGACGGTCGGCATCGCCAACAATCCTGGGACGCCGCTATTGGCCGAGGCCGATCATCCGATCCTGCTCGACACTGGCGCCGAAGCGATCGCGGGCTCGACCCGCATGAAAGCTGGAACGGCCCAGCGCATTGCGCTCACGCTGCTCTCCTCGCTGGTCATGATCCTGCTCGGCCGGGTCTATCGCGGCCTGATGGTCGATCTGCAAGCGGTCAACAGCAAACTCGTCCGGCGCAGCGAGGACATTCTGCTGCATCTTTCCGGCCGCGATCGCGAGGCGGTACGCAAGGCGCTCGCCCGCGCCGACGGCAACGTCAAGCTGGCGCTGTTGTTGCTCGAGGGCGCCAGCCTCGACGAGGCGCGCGCGGTGCTGGACCATGCCGGCGGCCGGCTCGACGCCGCCAGGACGCTGATCGAGGCCCGCCACTCCCGGCAGCATCGCGCGGAAATGCGCGGCTTTCCCGCCGAATAACGGGATCAGCGCGCGGCAAACAGCCGGCCGCCGCGGAGCGGGCGGGGCGCGCCGGTCGTGGTCGGCAGCGACAGCGGCAGGCCCGCGACCGAGCGCACGGCGAGATAGGCAAAGGCCTGGGCCTCGAGCGCATCGCCGTCCCAGCCGACCGCCTCGACCGGGCGTACCGGCATGCCGAGCTGCTCGGCCAGCGCCGCCATCAGCGCCGGGTTGTGCCGGCCGCCGCCGCAGACGAGCCATTGCCGCGGCGGCGCCGGGAAATGCGGCAGTGCTGCGGCGACCGCCGCCGCGGTCATCAGCGTCAGCGTCGCCGCCCCGTCGGCGGGCGACAGCCCCTGCGGCACGGCGTCGCGGAAATCGTCGCGGTCGAGCGATTTCGGGGGAGGACGCGCAAAAAACGGGTGTTCGAGAAAGCGTGCAACATGCCGCTCCGCGGCGCGGCCGGCGCGCGCCAGCGCGCCGTCGAAATCGGCCGCCATGCCCAGATGCCGGCGCACCCAGTCGTCGATCAGCGCATTGCCGGGCCCGGTGTCGAAGGCGATGATCGCGCCCGCCGCGCCGATCCAGGTCACATTCGCGACCCCGCCGAGATTGAGCACCGCGAGCGGCTTGTCGAGCGGCGTCGCGAGGGCGGCATGATAAAGCGGCGCCAGCGGCGCGCCCTCGCCGCCGGCGGCGACGTCGGCCGAGCGGAAGTCGCTGACGACGTCGATCCCGACCAGCCGCGCCAGCAGCGCGCCGTCGCCCAGCTGCCGGGTGCGGCGCTCGGCCGGACGATGCAGGATCGTGTGACCGTGGAAGCCGACGAGGTCGATCGCAAGGTCGGGATGGCGGGCGCGAAAGGCCGCGATCGCCGCGGCGTGCAGCCGCGTCAGCTCGGCTTCGACCGCGGCGTGCGGGCCCTCTTCGCCCAAGACGCCGCGCAGCCGTTCGCGAAACGAATCCGGATAGGGGAGCGTCAATGCCGGCCCGGGGACGACCCGCTGCCGCCCGTCGGTCGCGATCAGCGCGACGTCGATGCCGTCGAGCGAGGTCCCGCTCATCAGCCCGAGCGCGTGCCGCATCGCCGCCGCGCCGCGCCGGGTTGGCTTGCTTGTCACGCCTGTGTTAGAGGGCTCAGCCATGGCCATGCGTTCCGAATTTCTCGCGACCGCCGCGGCGCGCGGCTTTATCCATCAATGCACCGATCTTGCCGGGCTCGATGCCCGTCTCGCCGCCGGCCGCGTCGTCGGCTATGTCGGCTATGATTGCACCGCGGACAGCCTGCATGTCGGCAGCCTGGTGTCGATCATGCTGCTGCGCCTGTGGCAGCGCTGCGGCCACAAGCCGATCGTGCTGATCGGCGGCGGCACGACGCGGGTCGGCGATCCGTCCGGCAAGGACAGCGCGCGGCCGCTGCTCGACGAGGCCGAGATCGCCCGCAACAAGGAGGGCATCCGCCGCGTTTTTGCCAAATTCCTCGCCTTCGGCGAAGGTCCAAGCGAGGCGGTGATGGTCGACAATGCCGACTGGCTCGACGAGCTGCGTCTGATCCCGTTTCTGCGCGAGGTCGGTCGTCATTTCTCGGTCAACCGCATGCTGACGCAGGACAGCGTGCGCCTGCGGCTTGAACGCGATCAGCCGCTGTCGTTTCTCGAATTCAACTACATGGTATTGCAGGCCTACGATTTTGTCGAATTGGCGCGACGCCGGGGATGCGAGTTGCAGATCGGCGGCTCCGACCAATGGGGCAACATCCTCGCCGGCATCGAACTGGCGCGCCGGGCCGACGGGCGGACGCTCTACGGCTTGACGACGCCGCTGCTGTTGACCGCCTCCGGCGAAAAGATGGGCAAGACCGCGGCGGGAGCGGTATGGCTCAACGCCGAAAAGCTCTCTCCTTATGAATACTGGCAGTTCTGGCGCAATACCGAAGATCCCGATGTCGGCCGCTTCCTGCGGCTGTTCACCGAATTGCCGCTGGCCGAGATCGCGCGTTTGGAGAAGCTCGCCGGCAGCGAGATCAACGAGGCCAAAAAGATCCTGGCGACCGAGGCGACGGCCCTCTGCCATGGCCGCGCCGCCGCCGAGGCGGCGGCCGCGGCCGCGCGCGCGGTGTTCGAGGGCAAGAGCGCCGCTGCCGGCTGCGGAGCGCCGTTGGCGGCGATCGGCGAACTGCCGCAAGTCGCGGTGCCGCGCGACGCGCTGGCGCGCGGGGTGCCGGTTTTCGAATTGCTCGTTCGGGCCGGGCTTGCTGCCTCGAACAGCGAGGCGCGGCGGCTTGTTCGCGGCGGCGGCGCGCGGCTCAATGAGGTCGTTGTCGAAGACGAGACCCGCCCGGTCTCGCTCGCCGATCTTGGTCCCGAGGGAAGCCTGAAACTGTCGGCCGGCCGCAAGCGGCACGTCCTGATCCGCCCGGCCTGAGCCTCACGGCCGCGCCAGCGACGGCGGCATGCCGAAATTCGGCTGCAGCAGCCGCCGCAAAAATCCGGGAGCGAGCGCGCTCAACGGATCGACCGTGATCTCGGGCGCCGCGCTCGGGCCGGTCAGACGATAATTGGCGGCGATCAACCCCTGGCCCTTGCCGCCGAGCAGCAGCGCGCCGAGGACCGGCACATTGCCGATGATCGAATTCAGCGTATAGGCGGGGATGATCGTTCCCTGCAAGTCGAGGCGATTGCCGGCAAGCGTATAGGCGCCGTTGGCGGTGATGCCGATCGCGCCGCCATAAGCAAGCAGGTCCTCCACCACCAAGCGGTCGCCGGTATAGGCGAAATCGCCCCGCAGCGTCGTAAACGGGATGCCGCTGCCGGACAGCATGCTGGCCGCCGCCGGCAGCGAGGCGAGCGAGAGGATCTTGGCGAAGATCGGGGCGTGCACGAGGTGATAATCGGCGCCCTTGAAGCGGGCGCGAAGAACCGGTCTGCCGCCGCCCGGGGCGATCGTGCCGGCGACGGCAACCCGGCCGCCGACGACGCTGTCGGTAACGGCGAAGAGGCGCAGCAGCGCGCCGAAATCGTCGCAGTGGAACGACAGCAGGGGCTGGGCCGCGGGGTCGCCGCCAAAGCGCAGCGTCAACCCGCCGCCGCCGTCGAGCCGGCCGTCGAGCCGCACGCTCCGCCAGCGCGCGCCGGCGCGGACGAGCCGGGCCCGGACCGCGTGCAGCACGCGCTTGGGGCCGAGTATCAGGCGCCCGAGACGGGCGTCGAGAGTGAGCCTGCGAGCGTGTCCGTCCGCTTCCGCGCCGGGCCGCTGCAGCCACGGCGAGACGTCAAGGCTGCGGCCGGAGAGCGCGACGTGCCAACCGCCGCCGATGCCGCGCATCGCGGTGCCGCTGACGTCGTCGTCGCCGGCCACGAGCCGCGCCGCATCGACGCGGACGATACGCCCGCTCGCCGGGTCGAACGCCAGCGCCAGATCGGCGGAGAGGCCGGGGGCGGCCAGCGCGATCCGCGACGAGACCGCCACCCCCCGATCGGCGAGGTCGAGGGTGACCCGCGCCCGCGCCGGCAGGCCGGGCGGTTTTGCCCATCCCGCCTCGGCCAGCGCCAGGCGCGCCTTGCGAAGGTCGAGCAGCGCCGTGAGCTTCCCGCCCCCTGCGGCGAATTGCGAGTAGGTAAGATCCACCCCGAGCGGTCCGGCGACATGGTCCGGCGGCAAATCGATGCCGAGGCGGCGGCGCTCCGCATCGTCGAGGGTCGCCGCAAGATGGTAGCGGGCCTGCAGCCCGTTTGCGGGAGTAAAATACAGCCTCGCGGCGATCGCCGCCGGGACCTCGCCGAGCCGCGCCTTTCCCTTGAGGGCGAGGCCGGAACGGGTGGCGTCGAGCGTGAACGCGCCGCTCGTAAGACTTTTCCCCATCACGACGCGGCTCACCGAGGCATCGCGCAATTGCGCCGTGACGGTAAAGGCGATGTCGGAGGGCCTTAAGTCTTTGACCAACGGCAGCGCGAAATCGACGGCGGCCGTCATCCGCCCGCCGAGCCGGGCCGGATCGAGCCCGATCCGGCGCCCATAGCCGCCGGGCGCATGCGCCAACAGCGCGAGAGCGCCGCGGAGCGGCCCGCTTGCAGTGAGATCGGCGGCAAGCCGCTGGACGGGCTTGTCGAGATCGGTGATCCGCACCGCTCCGCCGGTCACCCGCACCGCCCCGAGCCGGCCGGAGGCCGGCCTGAAATCGATGCGCTCGGGCCTCAGCCTTGCCGTGCCGGCGACCCGTCGCAGCGGCGCGAGCCCGTCGCGATAATGGATCGTCAGATCATGATAGCGCAGCTTGCCGCGCACCGAGACCAGCTTTGCCATGCGCGCCCGCGGGTCGAGGGCGAGATCGAGCCAAAAATCGCCCCGCTCGAGCGTACCCCTGCGGATGTTTGCGAGCACCCAGCGCCGTGCGCCCGGGCTGAGGGCGGTCGGCCACAGGCTCGCGAATTTGGCGACCGGGATATGCGACAGCACGATCCGGAAGCGGCCGCTGAGAAGGCCCGGGAGGCGGGACACCGCCGCAGGCCCGGAGCGGATGGCGCCGTCGATTGCGACCAGCGAGCCGCCGCCGAGATCGGCGGCCAGCTTCAGCAGGCGCAATCTTCCCTGCCGCGGCGCATAATCGGCGTGCAGCTCACCCCCGGCGAGCGCAAGCCCGCCCCCGGGCAGCAGCGCGCTCTCGACGCGGCCGCGCGCAAAGCCGACATCAAGGCGCATGCCTTCGGCGTGCAGCGGCGCGCCGGCGAGCCGTATCGCAAACGTGCCGGAAAGCGGCACATGAAGGGCGGCAAGCGGCGCCAGAACAGGATCGAGCGAAGCCAGAGCCGCCGGTTCGATGTTGCCGAAGTCGAGGACAAGCTCGAGCGTGCGGGCGGCGGCCGCGTAGCTGTAGCCGAGATGCAGTGCGGACGTGCGGGTGCCGATTGCGGCGGCAAGCGAAAGATCGCCGGAAAATCCCCCGGCCTTGCGGACGAGCGCGATATCGACGTGATTCGCCCGCCAGCGGCGACCGCTCTGGCGGTCGTCGAGCACGACCGCGGCGTCGCGCACGCTGATCCTTGTCGGCATCACAAAGGGCGCTTCCGGGGAGGGCGAAGCGGCCAGTCCCGCCAGCACCGCGGGGGCAAGGGCAGGGGGCTGCGCGCCACCGCCGAAGCCGAGCCGCACCGCGCCGTCCGGATCCCGGATCAGCCGTACCATCGGGCGCTCGAGCACAAGCCGGGTCGCCCTGGGCCGGCCGCGCAGCAGCGATGTGAGGGCAAAGCTCGTCCGGATCTCGGGAAAGGCGGCAAGCAGCTCTCCGTCCGGGCGCTTGAGGCGCACGCCGCTCATCTCAAGGTCGAGCGCGTGCCGGTCGCGATCGAGGCCAAGGCGAATCCCTGCAATCGCGATCGCGACGCCTCCGGCCGCTCGCCCGAGCACCGTCGCAAGAGAAGGGGGGATGCGATCGAGTGCGAGCGGGCCTTCGAGCAATCGCCCCATGACAAAGCCGGCCAGCAGCAGCAGGACCGCCGCGAGCGCGCCGAACAAACGCAGCAAGCGATGCAGGGCGCGCCCGATCCGCGCGGTCGGCGCGAGGCGGCGCGGCCGGGGGCCCCTTTTTCTTTGCCGCCGTTGCCCGGACGGGCCGGGGCGAAGCGGGGAGGGCTTGCTCTCGCCTTGACCGGACCGGCTAAAGCCGCCAGCTTTGCTGCCGCCGGCGGATGTCGGTCTATGGAATGATATTATTATCTCACATCTCCTCGCAGGCGGGGGAGCGGAGCGGCTTTCCGGAACCGGCCGATCCGCGCCGCATGGCGCACGGCTTTGAGGTGTGGGAGGCGACGCTGGCCCGCGCCGGTCGCGCGGCGGCGGGCGCCCGCGCCTGGAGCGGAAGCCCGGACGGGCGGCGTCTGCTCGCCGCGATTTTCGGCAACAGCCCGTATCTCAGCGGCATCGCCATCAAGGAGTGGGCTTTCCTCTCCTCTCTCGTCGAGAGCGGCCCCGATCCGCTCTTTGCCGAAATTCTCGCAGCCGTCGAAAGGCGCGACGGGCCCGACGAGGATGCGGCGGCGCTGATGCGTCGGCTGCGCCTCGCCAAGCGCCGGGTGGCGCTGCTCGCCGCGCTCGCCGAGCTCGCCGGCATCTGGTCGCTTGAACGCCAGATGGCGGGCTTGAGCCGCTTCGCCGAGGCCGCGCTCGGCGCGGCGCTGCGCCATTTGCTGCGACGGGCGGCGCAGAGCGGGCGGCTTATGCCCATCGACCGCGAGGACCCCGAGCGCGACAGCGGGCTGTTCATCCTCGGCATGGGCAAACTCGGCGGGCATGAGCTTAATTATTCGAGCGATATCGATCTGATCCTCCTCTATGACACGGCGCGGGTCCGGGTCAGCGACCGCGACGGCGTGCAGAGCTTCTTTGTACGCCTTGCCCGTGACCTCGTTCGCATTCTCGAGGAGCGCACCGGCGATGGCTATGTCTTCCGCGTCGATCTCAGGCTGCGCCCCGATCCGGCCTCGACGCCGCCGGCATTATCGGTTGCCGCCGCGCTCGTCTATTACGAAAGCGTCGGCCAGAACTGGGAGCGCGCGGCGCTGATCAAGGCGCGCCCGGTGGCGGGGGACCGCGCCGCCGCCCTCTCCTTTCTGCGCGAGCTGCACCCCTTCATCTGGCGCAAGAACCTTGATTTCGCGGCGATCCAGGACATCCATTCGATCAAGCGGCAGATCAATGCGCATAAGGGCGGCGGCCGGATAGCGGTCCTCGGACACGACATCAAAACCGGCCGCGGCGGCATCCGCGAGATCGAGTTCTTTGCCCAGACCCAGCAGCTGATCTGGGGCGGGCGGCTGCGCGAATTGCGGGTGGCGCCGACCTGCGAGGCGCTGGCGCGGCTTGCAGCGGCCGGCCGCATCGACGCCGCCACGGCCGCGGCGCTGGTCGCCGATTACCGGTTTTTGCGCCGCCTCGAACACCGCCTGCAGATGGTCGACGACGCCCAGACCCACCGGCTGCCCGCCGACCGCGCCGGCATCGCGCAGATCGCGACCTTTCTCGGCTATGCCGATCCCGATGCATTCGTCGCCGAGCTTTCCGCCCATCTCGCTTCGGTCGAAAGACATTACGCGATGTTGTTCGAAGAGGCGCCAAGCCTTGCCGGGCCGGGCAATCTCGTCTTCACCGGTTCCGAGGACGATCCCGAGACGCTGCGCACCTTGCGGCAGCTCGGCTTTGCCGACCCGGCCGCGGTCTCGGCGCTGGTCAGAAGCTGGCATCACGGCCGGTTGCGGGCGACCCGCAGCCAGCGGGCCCGCGAGATCCTGACCGAGCTGGTCCCGGCGCTGTTGCGCATTTTCGGGGCAACCCCGCACCCCGACGCGGCGCTCAATCGCTTTGACCGGTTCCTGTCGCGCCTGCCGGCCGGCGTGCAGCTGTTCTCGCTGTTTCATGCCAACCCCGGCCTGCTCGAACTGGTCGCCGACATCATGGCCGGGGCGCCGTTCCTTGCCGATAGTCTGGCGCAGCGACCGGCCCTGCTCGAGCCGGTCCTGACCGCCGGCTTTTTCGCGCCGCCGCCGGCGCGCACCGCCCTTGCCGCCGATCTCGCCGATCTCTTGGCCGCGGCGCGCGATTTTGAGGATACCCTCGACATCGTGCGCCGCTGGGCCGGCGAGCGGCGGTTTCAGGCCGGGGTCCAGTTGCTGCGCCGCACGCTCGACGGGGTTCGGGCCGGGGCCTTTCTCGCCGACATCGCCGAGACCGCGGTCGCGGCGCTGCTGCCCGCCGTCGAGGCGGTTTTTGCACGCCGCCACGGCCATGTGCCCGGCGCCGCTTTTGCAGTGGTCGCGATGGGCCGGTTTGGCAGCCGCGAGATGACGCTGGCTTCGGATCTCGACCTGATCTTGATCTATGACGCCCCTGCCGACAGCGAAACCTCCGACGGCGCGCACAAGCTGCCGGTTGCAACCTACTACGCCCGGCTCTCGCAGCGGCTGATCAGCGCGATCACGGCTCCGACCGCCGAGGGTCGGCTCTATGCGGTCGACATGCGGCTGCGGCCCTCGGGCGAAGCGGGACCGATCGCTTCCAGCTTTGCCGCATTCTCCCGCTATCAGCGCGAGGCGGCGTGGACCTGGGAACATATGGCCCTGACGCGGGCGCGGCCGGTCGCCGGCGAGCCCGCCCTGTGCCATCGGATCGCGGCGATGATCGCCGCAATCCTCCGCGCTCCCCGCGATCCGCAGCGGCTGCTCGGCGATGTGGCCGACATGCGCCGCCGCATCGCCGAGCAGTTTCCCCGCCCCTCCCCCTGGGATCTGCGCCATCGCCCGGGCGGATTTGTCGATCTCGAATTCCTCGTGCAGTATCTCGTGCTGCGCGAGGCCGCGCGCCTGCCGCGGCTGTGCGGGCTTGACACCGAACAGGCGCTCGCCGCGCTCGGGGAGCTCGGAGCGCTGCCGCGGCCGGCCTGCCGGGAGCTTACCGAGGCTCTCGCCTTGTTGCGCAAAGTGCAGGCGGTGTTGACGCTGTTCGATGGTCGCCTGCCCGAGACGGGCGTCCTCTCCCGTTCCGACGCGGCAACGCTCGCGCGCTGCACCGGCGCGGTTGACAGCGCCCGTCTCGAAGCGGAAATCTCGGCCGCCACGGCGCGCGTGCACGCCTGGTATCGGGAGCTTGTCGAGATCCCGGCCCGGCGCGCGAGCGAGCAGAGAAAAGAGGCCCCGCAATGAGCCTGCAACCCGGCGACAAGGCCCCCGACTTCACATTGCCCACCGACGGCGACGGCACCCTCACCCTGTCGCAGCTCGCGGGCAAGAAGGTCGTGCTCTACTTCTATCCGAAAGACGATACTTCGGGCTGCACCGCCGAGGCCTGCGCGTTTCGCGATCTGTCGCCCGAGTTCAGCGCAGCCGGCGCGGTTATCATCGGGGTCTCCAAGGATGACGTGGCCGCGCACGACAGGTTCAAAAAGAAGCACGGGCTTCCGTTTGCGCTCGCCTCCGATGCGGGCCGCGACGTCTGCGAGAGATACGGGGTATGGGCCGAGAAGAGCATGTACGGCCGCAAATACATGGGGATCGAGCGCAGCACGTTCCTGATCGACGAGAACGGGATAATCCGCGGCGTCTGGCGCAAGGTCAAAGTGGGGGGCCATGCCGCGGAGGTCTTGAAAGCGGTCCGCGCCCTCTCTTCGCCGCCAGCCTGACCGCGGGCGCGGCGGCGATCCTCGCCACCGCCGATCCGGCGGCAAAGGCGGCGCTGAGCCGTGAGCTGGCGGCAGCCTGGCGCAGCGGGACGTTGCCGCTCGGCGGGTGCCGCCCGCCCGCCCGCCCCGCCCGGCCGGCGCGGCCGCCGCTGCGCCCGCCCCGGGAGATGCCAAGACGCCGCGCTTTCGGCTCGGTGAACGGGCGCATCGCGCTGCTGCACGCATTGGCGCATATCGAGCTGAACGCGATCGATCTCGCCTGGGACATTGTTGCGCGTTTCGCCGACGGCACGCTGCCCCGCGCCTTTTTCGACGATTGGAGCCGCGTGGCTGCCGAGGAGGCCGGACATTTCGAACTGCTCGCGCGGCGGCTGGGTCAATTTGGCGTCTGCTACGGCGATCTGCCCGCTCATCAGGGGTTGTGGGAAGCGGCGGCGGCGACCGCCGACGACCTGCTGGCGCGCCTTGCGGTCGTGCCGCTCGTCCTTGAAGCGCGCGGTCTCGACGTGACCCCGGACATGGCGCGCCGGCTTGCCCGCGCCGGCGATCGCGACAGCGCGGCGATCCTTGATCGCCTCTATCGCGACGAGATCGGCCATGTGGCCGTCGGCCTGCGCTGGTTCGAAGCGGTGTGCCGCGCCCGGGGGCTTAGCGCGCTCGAAGCGTTTCATGACCGCGTGCGCCGCTATTTCAAAGGCGGATTGAAGCCGCCCTTCAATCGTGCGGCGCGCGCGGCCGCCGGTTTCCCGGCCTGCTATTACGAGCCGCTCGCCGGCGGCGGCCGGGCGGCCGCAGCCTCTGCCGATCCTCGCGAATGATCCTATTTTTTGCCGCGATCGAGGCGGTCGAACGCGTGTTTGATCTGCAGCAGAATGGCGAGAACGCCGGCGCCGAACAATCCGAGCCCGAAGAGATGGCGCGTGCCCGTCGGGAAGATGCGGGCGATGACGAGGCCGGCGAGGGCGGCGAGCGCAAGCGGCGGGATGACGAAGGCGAGGGCCCGCGTGTCGTCGACGAGCGCGAGGCTGGCCAGATCGTCGGGAGCGCCGTCGATCCGCCGCTTGACCAGCAAAACGGCCAGCGCCAGCGCCGCCGCAGCAAGCATCAGCCCGGACTGGTAATCTCCCGGCTGCCGGCCCCTGCTGGCAAAGAACAGGCCGGTGATCGCCAGCACCGCCAGCACCGCCATCTGCACCCAGAAGCGCAGCCACGGCCAAAACAGGCGGGAGGCGGCCGAATCGGGGGTTTCCTCCCGCTCGCCGCCGCTCTGGTGCGGCGGCCGGTCCGGTGCCGGACGGGCGACATCCCTGCGCGTTCCTCTGCTTTCGTCCATGTTTTGTTCTCTGATGATTGGGCGGCGGCGCTGCCTGCTCCCGCCTCGCGGCCTTGTCCGTTGCGCGTGATATAATTTTTCGTCGCCGATTGGAACGCCTGATGTCCGCCCCGATTCGCCCGCGCCGCAGCCTGCTCTATGTGCCCGGATCGAGCCCGCGGGCCCTGGAAAAGGCGCGCGCTCTGCCGGCCGACGGATTGATCTTTGACCTGGAGGATGCGGTGGCGCCCGCCGCCAAGGAGGGAGCGCGCGCGATCGTCGCGGCGGCGCTTGCCGCCGGCGGCTACGGCCGGCGCGAATGCGTGCTGCGGGTCAACCCGCTCGACAGCCCGTGGGGCCACGGGGATCTCGCCGCCGCGGCGACCATGCCGATCGATGCGGTGTTGCTGCCCAAGGTCGAAAACCCGGATCGGGTGTGCCTGACGGCATCGCTGCTCGAGGCGCTGGGAGCGCCGGATGGCCTTGCGATCTGGTGCATGCTCGAGACCCCGCTCGGCATCCTGGCGGCGCCCGCGATCGCCGCGGCGAGCCCGCGGGTGGCCGCGCTGGTCGTCGGCACCAGCGATCTGACCAAGGATCTGCACGCCGTTGCAACCCGCGAGCGCGTGCCGCTGATGACCGCGCTCGGTCTTGTTCTGCTGGCCGGGCGCGGCCACGGGCTGGCCGTGCTCGATGGCGTCCATCTTGACCTTGGCGACGAGGAGGGTTTTGCCTTTTCGTGCCGGCAGGGCCGGGAGCTCGGATTTGACGGCAAGACGCTGATCCATCCCAAGCAGATCGGGCCGGCCAATGCGGCCTTCGCCCCCAGCCGGGACGAGATCGCGCGGGCGCGACAGATCATCGCCGCGCATGCCGAGGCGACCGCCAGGGGTCTTGGCGTTACGCTCGTCGACGGCCGGCTGGTCGAACGGCTGCATGTCGAGGAGGCGCGGCGCCTGGTGGCGCTCGCCGAGGAGATCGAGCGGCTCGCTGCCGGGCAGGAGGAGGAGGCGCAGCGCTGACAGGGGACGTTTCGGCGGCACCGTCCTCGCCGCTGCCCGCCGCGGGCGGCCGCGCGGTGCACGCGCCGGCGCGCCTTTCCTCGGCCGGGCGCGGTTGACACTCATCGGCACGCGGTCTAAGTCACAGATGCGCCGCCCGCCAGGTCACGCGCGGCTGCGCCCCCGGGCCGGAGCCCGGGGCAGGGCTGGTGCAACCTCTTACCCAAACCGTGCTGATGAGATCCGCCGACCGGCCGCTTTCGCCGCACCTTCAGATCTACCGCCCGCAGCTCACCTCCGTCCTGTCGATCCTGCACCGAGCGAGCGGCCTCGCGCTCGGGTTTGGAACGATCCTTCTCGTCTGGTGGCTGGTCGCCGGCGCGGCCGGCCCCGGCCCCTATGACGGCGTCGCCCGCTTTCTCGGCTCATGGATCGGGCTCGTGCTGCTGTTCGGCTGGACCGCCGCGTTGTCCTATCATCTGTGCAACGGCCTTCGGCATCTCGTCTGGGACACCGGTCACGCCCTCGATCTCAAATCCACCTATGTCGGCGGCTGGGCGGTGGTCGCCGCGGCGGCGGCGCTGACGGTCGCGACCTGGGCGGTCGGGATCGGCAGCTGGGGGCATTGATATGCCGGAACCGCACATGCGCTCGCCGCTGGGCCGCGCCGTCGGGCTCGGCTCAGCCAAGTCGGGGGTCGGGCAATGGTGGCTGCAGCGTCTCACGGCGGTCGCGCTGGTGCCGCTCGCCGTGTGGTTTGTCGTCGGCGTGATCGCGCATCTGGGCGCCGATTTCGCCGCCTTCCGCCGGTGGATCGCCGAGCCGGGCACGGCGATCGCGTTCATTCTGCTGCTGATCGCCGTTTTCTACCATAGCGCGCTCGGATTTCAGGTGGTGATCGAGGATTATGTGCATTCCGAGCTGCCAAGGCTCGGCCTGATCACGGCGGCCCGCCTGATTTTTTTCGGCCTTGCCGTCGCCGGCGTCTTTGCCGTGCTGCGCATGGCGTTCGGCGGCGCCCCCTGAGTGAGTCTTGTCGATGCCAGCGGCCTATCCGATTACCGATCATGCTTACGACGTCGTCGTCGTCGGCGCCGGCGGCGCCGGCCTGCGCGCAGCCCTGGGGACGACCATCGCGGGCCTTAAAACCGCCTGCATCACCAAGGTCTTTCCAACCCGCAGCCACACCGTGGCGGCGCAGGGCGGCATCGCCGCGGCGCTCGGCAATATCGACGAGGACGACTGGCGCTGGCACATGTTCGATACGGTCAAGGGCTCGGACTGGCTCGGCGACCAGGATGCGATCGAATACATGTGCCGCAACGCAATCCCGGCGGTCATCGAGCTCGAGCATTTCGGCGTGCCGTTCTCGCGCACGGAGAGCGGCCGCATCTACCAGCGGCCGTTCGGCGGGCATCTGACCGAATACGGCGAAGGCGGCATGGCGCGGCGCGCCTGCGCCGCCGCCGACCGCACCGGACATGCGATCATCCACACGCTCTATCAGCAGTGCCTGCGCAACAATGCGGAGTTCTTCGTCGAATATTTCGCCCTTGATCTGATCCTCGACGAGGAAGGCGTGTGCCGCGGCGTCATGGCGTGGAGCCTTGAAGACGGCAGCATCCACCGGTTTCGCGCCCATCTCGTGATCCTCGCCACCGGCGGCTACGGGCGGACCTATTTCTCGTGCACCTCGGCCCATACCTGCACCGGCGACGGCAATGCCATGGTCTTGCGCGCCGGCCTGCCGCTGCAGGATATGGAATTTATCCAGTTCCATCCGACCGGCATCTACGGCGCCGGCTGCCTGATCACCGAGGGGGCGCGCGGCGAGGGCGGATATTTGACGAACAGCGAAGGCGAGCGCTTCATGGAGCGCTATGCCCCGCACGCCAAGGATCTGGCCTCGCGCGACGTGGTCAGCCGGGCGATGACGATCGAGATCCGCGAGGGCCGCGGCTGCGGCCCCCTGAAGGACCATATCCTGCTGCATCTCGAGCATCTGGAGCCGGCGCTGCTGCACCAGCGCCTGCCCGGCATTTCGGAAACCGCGAAGATCTTCGCCGGCGTCGACGTGACGCGCGAGCCGATCCCGGTGCTGCCGACCGTGCATTACAACATGGGCGGCATCCCGACCAATTATCACGGCGAGGTCCTGCGCCCGAGCGCCGACGATCCGGATGCGGTCATGCCGGGGCTGATGGCGATCGGCGAGGCCGCCTGCGTCTCGGTCCACGGCGCCAACCGGCTCGGCTGCAACTCGCTTTTGGACATCGTCGTGTTCGGCCGCGCCGCCGCCCATCGCGCCGCCGAGCTGGTGCGTCCGGGGATGCCGCACAAGCCGCTTCCCCGCAGCGCCGGCGAAGAGGCGCTCGCCCGCCTCGATGCGCTGCGCCATGCAAAGGGCCCGCGCAAGACCAGCGAGATCCGTCTCGACATGCAGCGCGTCATGCAGAACAACTGTGCCGTGTTCCGTACGGCCGAGGTCCTGCGGGAGGGGGTCGAGCGCATCGATGCGGTGGCAAGGAGCTTTGCCGAGATCGGCATCAGCGATCGCTCGATGATCTGGAACAGCGATCTCGTCGAGGCCCTCGAGCTCGAAAACCTGCTGCAGCAGGCGGTCGTGGCGCTGCATTCGGCCGAGAACCGCAGGGAGAGCCGCGGCGCGCACGCCCGCGAGGATTACCCCGAGCGCGACGACAAGAATTGGCTGAAGCATACGCTGGCTTGGCTCGACGGGGCCGGAAAGGTGGTGCTCGGCTACCGACCGGTCCATCTCTACACATTGTCCAACGAGGTGCAGGCTTTTCCGCCGCGCGCGCGCGTCTACTGAGAAAGCGGGTGCGATCGCGGTCGGCGCCCCTCTCCGCGCCGGCGCGGTTTCCTTCCTCTTTCCGGGGGAATATCGCAGAGGCGGCGCGCAGCTTCGAGGTGCTCGAATGGTCCAGTTTTCCCTTCCCGCGAATTCCAGGATCGGCACCGGCAAGACCGTCCCCGCCCCGGCGGACGCCAAGCGGGTGCGCGAATTCCGGATCTATCGCTGGAACCCGGATGATGGGAAGAACCCGGTCATCGACAGCTTCTCGATCGATCTCGACAAATGCGGCCCGATGGTTCTCGACGCGCTGATCAAGATCAAGAACGAGATCGATACGACGCTGACCTTTCGCCGCTCGTGCCGCGAGGGGATTTGCGGCTCCTGCGCGATGAATATCGACGGGACGAACACGCTTGCCTGCATCAAGGCGATCGCCGACATCAAGGGGCCGGTGCGGATCTATCCGCTGCCGCACCTGCCGGTCATCAAGGATCTGGTGCCCGATCTGACGCACCTGATCGCGCAATACCGCTCGATCCGGCCCTGGCTCGACAGCGAAAGCCCGCCGCCGCCCGATCGCGAGCGGCCGCAATCGATCGCGGAGCGCGAACGGCTCGACGGCTTGTGGGAGTGCATCCTGTGCTTCTGCTGCACGACCGCCTGCCCGAGCTATTGGTGGAGCGGCGAGCGCTATCTCGGTCCGGCGGTGCTGCTGCAGGCCTATCGCTGGATCGCCGACAGCCGCGACGAGAAGACCGGCGAGCGCCTTGATGCGCTCGAAGACCCGTTCCGGCTCTACCGCTGCCATACGATCATGAACTGCACCCGCACCTGCCCCAAGAACCTGAACCCGGCCAAGGCGATCGCCGAGATCAAGAAGCTGCTCGTCATGCGCCGCTGAGAGGGCGGGCATGCGGCGCAAGATCATCATCGACACCGATCCCGGCACCGATGATGCCCTCGCTCTGCTGTGGGCGCTGGCCGCGTCCGCGGAATTGGAGGTGCTCGGCATCGTCGCCGTCGCCGGCAATCTGCCATTGGCGCTGACCGAGAAGAACGCCCGCCGCGTTTGCGAACTGGCCGGCCGCCCCGAGGTTGCGGTCTTTGCCGGCTGCGCCCGGCCGCTGCTGCGCAGTCCGGTCGCGGCCGCGAGCGTGCATGGCGAAACCGGGCTCGGCGCACTCGTGCTGCCCGAGCCGTCGATGCCGCTGCAACCGCGGCACGGCGTCGATTTTCTGATCGATGCGCTGCGCGAGGCCGCGCCTGACAGCATCACGCTCTGCGCTCTGGGGCCGTTGACCGATATCGCCGTGGCGCTCGCCAAGGCGCCGGATATCGTCCGCCGCGCGCGCGAACTCGTCATCATGGGCGGGGCGCGCAGCGAGCTCGGCAATGTCACCCCGGCCGCCGAATTCAACATCTACGCCGACCCGCACGCGGCGGCGGCGGTGTTCGCGAGCGGCATCCCGCTCGTCCTGTTGCCGCTCGATGCGACCCACAAGGTGGCGAGCACACCGGCCCGCATCGCGCGGCTACGGGCGCTCGGCAACAAATGCGGTCCGGCCGCCGCCGCCTTGCTGACCCCGCCCGCCGTCCTGCCGCACCGCCGCTACGGCCTCGGGTGGCCGCTGCACGATCCCTGCGTGATCGCCTATCTGCTGCGGCCCGAGCTGTTCGACGGCCGCCTCGTCAATGTCGCGGTCGAGACCGAAAGCCCGCTGACGCTCGGCATGACCGTCGTCGACTGGTGGGGCGTCACCGCCCGGCCGCCCAACGCGCGTTTTATCGCGGAGACCGATGCCGAGGGGCTCTACGCGCTGCTCTGCGAGCACATCGCGCGCCTGCCGTAGGTTCCATTCGGCCCCGTCCGGCCACCGCGCGGACGGGGCGCCGCCCGGATCCGGTTTCGCTTGCCGATATAAAGATATCTCTATATCTTGCTATACCAGGGGCCGGAGCCGGGCGAGCCGCCGCGAGTGAGCGGTCAATGCGCCGCGGCCTCAGGGAAGCAGGAGACTTCGCATGCCTTTTACCGACTACAAGGTCGCCGATATCACGCTCGCCGATTGGGGCCGTCGCGAGATCGCAATCGCCGAGACCGAGATGCCGGGGCTGATGGCGCTGCGCGAGGAGTTCGGGGCGACGCGGCCGCTCGCCGGGGCGCGCATCGCCGGCTGCCTGCACATGACGATCCAGACCGCGGTGCTGATCGAGACGCTGCTGCATCTCGGCGCCTCGGTGCGGTGGAGCTCCTGCAACATCTTCTCGACCCAGGACCATGCCGCCGCCGCGATGGCGGCGCGCGGCGTGCCGGTCTTTGCCTGGAAGGGCGAGACCGCGGAAGAATACGAGTGGTGCATCGAGCAGACGCTGCGCGGCGCGGACGGGTGGACCCCCAACATGGTGCTCGACGACGGCGGCGACGCCACCAGGCTGCTGCACGAAAAGTATCCCGAGATGCTGCGCGAGATCCGCGGCATCTCCGAGGAGACGACGACCGGCGTCAACCGGCTCTATGAGATGATGCGCAAGGGCACGCTGAAGGCGCCGGCGATCAACGTCAATGACAGCGTCACCAAATCCAAATTCGACAACCTCTACGGCTGCCGCGAGAGCCTGATCGACGGCATCAAGCGGGCGACCGACGTGATGCTGGCCGGCAAGGTTGCCGTCGTCTGCGGGTTCGGCAATGTCGGCAAGGGTTCGGCGGCAAGCCTCAGAAGCCAGGGCGCGCGGGTCCTGGTTACCGAGGTCGACCCGATCTGCGCCCTGCAGGCGGCGATGGAGGGATACCAAGTCACGACGATGGACGAGGCGGCTCCCTATGGCGATATCTTCGTCACCGCGACCGGCAATATCGACGTCATCACGATCGATCACATGCGGCGCATGCGGGACCGCGCGATCGTCTGCAATATCGGCCATTTCGACAGCGAGATCCAGATTGACGCATTGCGTAATTATCCATGGGAAGAAGTGAAACCTCAGGTCGACGAGGTCATTTTCCCGGATGGAAAGCGCCTGATAGTTCTCGCCAAGGGGCGTCTCGTAAATCTCGGTTGCGCAACCGGGCATCCCAGTTTTGTGATGAGCGCGTCTTTTACGAACCAGGTACTGGCACAGATCGAGTTGTGGACCAATCCGGGAAAATACGAGAATAAAGTTTATGTTTTACCAAAACATCTCGATGAGAAGGTGGCTGCGCTCCACCTTGACAAGCTTGGCGCCAAATTGACCAAGCTCACCCCTGCGCAGGCGGATTATCTTGGGGTGCCGCGCGAGGGACCGTTCAAACCGGAGCATTATCGCTATTGAGCGACGGCGAGCGTGCCGGGCAAAAGAGGAGAAGGATCGTCTTTTTCTTTTCGGAAAAATCGGCCATCTTAGGTGGAGCAGCGGGCACGGCTCTTACCGAGACGTGTACGCGGTCATATAAGGGTGGCTGATCGTGATCGATCCTGCAGCCGGATCGGGTGTGGCCGCCGCGGCCGTCCTCGGCGCGCTGTGGCTGCACGGTCGGGCGCGGTGGCGCCGCTCCGAGGCGGCTCGGGAGGCCGCGGAGCGCCGACGGGACGAGTACGCGACCATTCTCGACACGGTGGCGAGCGCTGCGTTCCGCTGGCCGCAGGGTGCGGAGGCGGCCGCGATTCCCGGGTACTCCGAATTTCTCGCGACGCTGACATCGGCCGACGCCGCGCGGATCGAGGAAGAACGGCGGCGACTGCACCGGGACGGCACTCCGTTTGCGGTCGTGGTCGCGCTGAAGAGCGGCGAACTGCGCGCGGCCGAAGGGCGGCGGGCGGCCAATGGCGATACGGTGTTGTGGTTCTACGACAGCGCGGCGGTGCGCCTCGCCGAGGCGAGACGGGCGGCCGCGGAGGCCGAGGCCGCCAGGTTGCGCGAGATGATCGACGCGGCGCCGCTGCCGCTGTGGCGGCGCGGCGCGGATCTGGCGCTTGTCGATTGCAACGAAGCCTATGCCGCCGCCCTTGAGGCGAGCCGCGAAACGGTGCTGTCGGCGCAGCGCGAGCTGATCGCAGGCGATGCCCGCGGCGTGGCCGCAGGCGCGGCGGGTGATCCCCGTCGCGAGCGCCGGCATGTCGTCATCGGGGGATCGCGTCGGCTGCTGGAAGTCTTTGAAAAGCCGATGCCTTCGGGCGGCACGGTCGGCTTTGCCGTCGACCGCACCGATGTCGAGACGGCCGAAGCCGAGCTTGCCCGCCATGTCGGCGCCCACGCCCAGGTGCTCGAAAGCATCCATGCCGCGGTCGCCATTTTTGGCGCCGACAAGCGCCTTAAGTTTTTCAACGCCGGGTTTGCGGCCCTGTGGGGACTGGACGAGGAGTGGCTCGCCCGCGAGCCTTCCTTCGACGAAATCATGGAGCAGCTGCGCGAGCGCCGGCGCTTGCCCGAGGTCGCCGATTTCCGGGCCTACAAGCGCGAACGGCTGGCGCTGTTCACCTCGCTGATCGAGCCGCAGCAGGAACTGATGCATCTGCCGGATGATCGCACGATTCGGCTGTCGATATCGCCGCATCCGTTCGGCGGCCTGCTCTTCGTCTATGAGGACGTGACCGACCGGCTGGCGATCGAGCGCCTCTACAACACGCTCTCCGCGGTCCAGCGCGCGACCCTCGACCATCTCTTCGAAGGGATCGCGGTGTTCGGCAGCGACGGCCGGCTGAAACTGCACAACCCGGCCTATCGCGCGCTCTGGGGCCTGTCCGAACAGGACGTCGCGGGCGAGCCGCATATCAGCGAGATCGTCGAAAAGATGCGCCCCTATTTCGCGGAGAACGGCGATTGGTCGGCGGTCGCGGAGGGGATTGTCGGAAAGGTCACGACGCATACGCTGTCGAGCGGCCCGCTCTACCGGCGCGACGGCTCGGTCCTGCAGCTGGTGACCGTTCCCTTGCCGGACGGCAACGTTTTGTTGACCTATCTCGATGTTACCGACACGGCTCGCGTCGAGCACGCGTTACGCGAGCGCAACGAGGCGCTCGAGACCGCGGCCCGGCTCAAAAGCGAGTTCCTCGCCAATGTCTCCTACGAGCTGCGCACGCCGCTCAACGCGGTGATCGGCTTTGCCGAGATCCTGACGCATCAATATTTCGGAACGCTCAATCCGCGCCAGCTCGATTATGCCCGCAGCATCCTCGAGAGCGCGAACCAGCTGATGGTTCTGATCGACGACATTATCGATCTGGCGACGATCGAGGCCGGCTACATGGTATTGGAGAGCGAAACGGTCGACATAGAGAAGATGCTGCAATCGGTGCTGACGCTGGCCCGCGAGCGCGCCCGCAATCGCGAAATCGAGCTGCGCCTAAAATGCCCGCCCGACATCGGCAGCGCCGAGGCCGACGAGCGGCGCTTGAAGCAGGCCCTTTTCAACCTGATTACCAATGCGATCCGGTTCACGCTGCCGAACGGCACGATCACCGTCGAGGCCGCGCGCGAAGGCCAGGATCTGGTGCTGTCCGTCGCCGATACCGGCATCGGCATTCCGCCGGCCGCCCAGGCCCGGGTCTTCGGAAAATTCGAGCGCGCTTCCCCGCATTCGGGAGCCGGTCTCGGCTTGTCCCTGGTCAAGAGCCTGATAGAACTGCACGGCGGCACCGTCGTCCTCGACTCCGAACCGGGTCGCGGCACGCGGGTCACTTGCCGCATCCCGGCAAGCCGGGGATCCGTCCTGCCGCAGAATGTCGTCGCGCCGGCTGCGGGTTTGCCCGGCTGAGCCCGGGCACCGGTTGAGCGCGATGCCGCAGGCGACAGCGCCCGCCGCGGAGCCGGATTAATCGGTCCTGCCGCGACGGCATGAGAGTAATCGGAAATCGGTATTTGCCCTATCGGGAGAGCGCCTCTAGCGTTGCCGCGGCGACCCGCCGGAAGCGGCGAAGCAGGAGCAACCGCGTTGGCATGCGGCGTCTATCATGAGTTCCACTGCCGGCCGGGGGAGAGGCAGGCAGAAGCTTTGAAGGCGGCGTTGCTGCGGATCAAAGCGGCCGAGCGCCGGGGTCTCGATGCGATCCGGCTGGCCAAGATCCGTCAGCAGCCCGACCGCTCGCCGCTCAGCGTGCCGATGACCGTCGCCAGCGCGGCGCCGCCCGCACCCGCCGCATCAGGATCGGCACCGGCGTGCAGATGTGGCCATCGTGCCATCCCCGGCGCCTTGCCGAAGAGGGGGCAAGGGGCGATCGGCTCTCCGGCGGGCGGCTATCTTCGGGGTCGGGCGCAGCGGCAATCCGCGGCGCTGCGCCGCCTATGGGGTGCCCTGTTCGAAAAGCCGCGAGCGCGTCGCCGACCGCCGCGCCATGCTGCGCGACGAGCTCGGCCTTGCCGGGGTCTTGGCCGAGCTTAATTTCGGGGCGCCGATCCCGCCGCAGCGGGTGACCAACGCGCCGCGGCGGCTCTGCGAACAGGTGATGCCGCGCTGCCGGTGACGGGCGGCGCTGGGGAGGAGGGAAGCATGCGCTTTGGATTGTTCGGCAGCGCGCAGGCGCGGCGCGCCGGCCCCGATACCGACAGCAGCCAGGGTTACCGCGAGTTCATCGAGAACAATATCGAGGCCGAGGCGCTCGGCTTTTACAGCACCTTTCTGGTCGAGCATCACTTCACCGGCTTCGGCCAGGTCTCGGCAACGCTGAACCTGTTGACCTGGCTCGGCGCGCGCACCCGGCATCTGCGTTTGGGCACGGCCGTCATGGTGCTGCCTTGGCACAATCCGGTGCTGCTCGCCGAGCAGGCCGCGACCCTCGATCTGCTGTCCGGCGGGCGGCTCGATTTCGGCGTCGGCAAGGGCTATCGCTACAACGAATTCGCCGGCTTCTGCATCGACATGGCCGAAGCCGAGGCGCGTTTTGAGGAAGCGCTGCAGGTCATCACGCAAGCGTTCACGGCGAACGAGCCATTCTCGCATCATGGCAAATACTGGCGGTTCGACAACATCGTCGTCGAACCGCCGAGCGCCCAGAAGCCGCATCCGCCGTTCTGGATGGGCGCCGGCAGCGCCAATTCGGTGCGCGAGGTCGCCGAGCGCGGGTATAACCTGCTGCTCGGCCAATACGCGCCGCCCGAGGAGATCCTCGAACAGTTCGCCCAGTTCGCGGCCGAGGTCAGGGCGCGCGGGCGCGCCTTCGAGCCGCTGCAGGTCGCCGTCGCCCGCGCCGTCCATATCGCCCGCGATCGCGCCGACAAAGAGGCCGCCCTCGAGCGCCGCTTTCAGGGGCATATGCGGATCAACGCACTGGCCCGCCGTCCGGACGGCGATGCCCGAGCGCGCTTCAAATCGCCGGCCGAAATTCGCCGCGAGAGCGACGAGAGCGCGCTGTTTGGCACCCCCGACGAAATCATCGACAAGCTCGAACGGTTGCGGCGGGGCGGCGTCCGCTACGTCATCATCAATTTCGGCGGTTCGCGCGAGAATATCCGCCGTTTTGCGCGCGAAATCATGCCCCTCTTCGCGGACGAACCGGCCCTTGCCGCAACCGGCCGGTAAGGCGGCCGGCAAGCAACCGCGGGTCCGCGGAAACGACCGCGGCCGTCGCTGCCCGACGCCGCCGCAGTGCGGGCGGCGTCGCGGCCGCGGCAGGGCCGGGCGAGAGGTCGCGCCGACAGAGCAAGCCTTCGGGTTGCGGCATTTGGCGCCGCTTTCCGGCAAGGCAATATCGGCAAAAACGGCAGCCTCGCCGAGCTTCGCTAACGCTATGATAGCGGGCCTTTTACGACGGTTCTACCGATGCACGCGGCGATCGTTCTCATCGTCCTGATCCTGACCTATGCCGGCATGGCGGCGGGCCGGATCGCATGGCTGCAAGTCGACCGCACCGGGATCGCGCTGCTCGCCGTCATCACGCTGTTGGCGAGCGGCCAGATGACCCTCGACGATTTCGGCAGCGATGTCGACATGCCGACGATCGCCTTCATGTTCGCGATGATGATCATTTCGGCGCAGTTCGCCGAGGCGGGCTTCATCGACTTCTGCGCCCGCTCGATCACCGGCCGCCCGCGCGGCCCCGCCGCATTGCTGGCGCTGACCGTCGCGGTCAGCGGCGCGCTGTCGGCGGTGCTGGCGACCGACATTCTGATCATCGCGATCGCGCCTCTGCTGATCGCCGGTGCGCAGGATCGCGGCTACGATCCGCGACCACTGCTGATCGCGCTTGCCGCCGCCACCAATGCGGGTTCGGCGGCGACTTTGATCGGCAATCCGCTGAACATCCTGATCGGTTCCCTGGGGCGTCTCGACTTCTGGCGGTTTCTTGCGATTTGCGCGGTGCCGGCCCTGTTCAGCCTGGCCGTCGTGTTTGCGGTGGTCTGGCTGCAATGGCGCCGACGCATTGCGCAGAGCGCGCCGGCGCCGCGCGATCCGCCCGCGGTCCCGACGCATCCGCTGGATCGCAATCAGACCATAAAGGGCGCCGCCGCGCTGTCGGCCCTCCTGATCCTGTTCGCGACGCCGCTGCCACGCGAGATCGGGGCGCTGATCATCGCGGCGCTGCTGCTCGCCAACCGCAAGATCACCAGCCGCACGATGATCGCGGCGGTGGATTGGCCGCTGTTGCTGCTCGTCTCGTGCCTGTTCGCGCTGACCGGCGCGCTCAATCATTCCGGGATTGCCGCCCGGATCCTCGCCTTCCTGACCGATCACCGGCTGCTGCCGGGCAGTCTCGTGCTGCTGACCCCGTTCAGCGTGCTGGCGAGTAACGCCATCGGCGGCGTGCCGGCCGCGATGCTGCTGCTGCAATTATGGCCGAATGCGCCGGCCGGGGTGCTCTATGCGCTGGCCCTGCTGTCGAGCCTGGCCGGCAATTTGCTGCTGACGGGCAGCCTGACCAATGTGTTGATCGCCGAGCGGGCGGAGCGCATGGGGGTGCGCCTCGGTTTTGCCGATCACGCGCGCGCCGGGGTGCCAATCGCGCTGCTGTCGATCGGTTTTGCCGTCGTCTGGCTGGCCTGGATCGGGATTCTGCCGGTGCTGCCGGGGTAAGGCGGACAGGCATTGGAAGCCCGCCCCGGGCGGGCTATATCAGGCCAGGAGAATGCTCGTGCCCCCTCGCCCGCTGCGCATCGCGACCCGCGGCAGCACATTGGCCCTGCGCCAGAGCGCGCTTGTCCGCGAGCGGTTGATCGCGGCACACGCCGATCTCGGCCGGGCGGGGGCGATCGAGATCGTCACGATCCGCACGACCGGCGACCGCGTGCAGGACCGGCCGCTCGCCGAGATCGGCGGCAAGGGCTTGTTCGCCAAGGAGATCGAAGAGGCTCTTTACGACGGCCGGGCCGATCTCGCAGTGCATTCGTTGAAGGATCTCGAAACCCGCTTGCCGGCCGGGCTCGAATTGGCCGCGATCCTGCCGCGCGAGGATCCGCGCGATGTTCTGCTGGCGCGCGGCGCGGCGGGTCTGATGACGCTGCCGTCCGGGGCCAAGGTCGGCACCTCGTCGTTGCGGCGGCGCGCGCAGCTGTTATGGCACCGCCCCGATCTCGAAATCGTTCCGCTGCGCGGCAATCTCGATACCAGGCTCGACAAGCTCGCCTCCGGCGAGGTCGATGCGATTGTGGTGGCGCTTTGCGGCCTTGTTCGGCTCGGCCGGACCGAACTTGCCGGGGAGATCCTGAGCCCCGAGGTCATGCTGCCGGCGGTCGGACAGGGCGCGCTCGCGCTCGAATGCCGCGCCGGCGACGACAGGGTGCGCGCGCTGCTGCGCCCGCTCGACGATCCCGACACCGCCCGCTGCGCCGGCGCCGAGCGCGCGATGCTGGCGGCGCTCGACGGTTCCTGCCGAACGCCGATTGCCGGACTGGCCGAGATCGCGCAGGGGCGGCTCCGCATCGCGGGGCTGCTCGCGACGCCGGACGGCAGCGCGATCATTCGCGACCGACGCGAGGGTCCGATCTCCGAATTCGCCGCGCTCGGCGCCGGGCTGGGGCAGGCGCTGCGAAGCCGGGCCGGCCCCGCCTTCGGTCTTGCCTGAACGGGATTTGATGGCCTCTCCACCTCGCCTCAGCCATTGCCGGGACTGCCGGGACGAACCGCCGACAACAGGGACCGCATGCCGACAGCCATGGAAGAAATCTATTGTTTCGCCGGCAATCCGCTCGACCGGGCGGGTCAGCGCCGGCAGGATGCGCATTGGATCGCCGCGCTGCTCGCCGATCCGCAAAGCCTCGTCCTGCCGTTCGTCGAGCTGAAGCCGCTGGTGCGGGCAGGCCCGCCGGTGGCGCTTGATTGGCGGCCGATCGCCGAGTGGCGAGCGCTGTTCCAATCCGGCGCCGAGCCGGTCCTGCTGGGGTTGCGCGATCGGCGCGCCTATTTCGCGCTCGATGCCGGCGAGCAGGGACACGGCGCTCAAACCCTCGACGCGCGCGCCCTGGCCGCGATCTTGCCGGGCGGCGAGGCGGCGATCCTCGGCGAGGCGCGCGCGCTGCTTGATTGGCATGCCAGGCACCGCTTCTGCGCCCGCTGCGGCGCCCCGAGCCTTGCCGCGATGGGCGGCTGGCAAAGGCGTTGCCCGCATTGCAAGGCGCACCATTTTCCGCGCGTCGATCCGGTCGTGATCATGCTCGCGGTCAACGGCGAGCGCTGCCTATTGGGACGCAACAAGCGTCGGGCCGGCGCCCGCTTCTCCTGCCTTGCCGGCTTCATGGAGCCGGGGGAGACTCCGGAAGAGGCGGTGCGCCGCGAAATCCTTGAAGAAAGCGGCGTGCGCACCGGCCGGGTGCGTTATTTGGGCGCGCAGCCCTGGCCGTTCCCGTCAAACCTGATGATGGGCTTTCTCGCCGAGGCGCTCAGCGAGGAGATCACGGTCGATCCCAATGAGCTGGCCGAGGCGCGCTGGTTCCACCGCGAGGAGGTCTGCGCGATGATCGCCCGCTCGCGCGACGACGACCCGGCGCCGATCCTGCCGAGCCTGCCGCCGCCGCTGGCGATCGGCCATCAGCTCTGCCGCCGCTGGGCGGTCATGGGGGAGAGGGTATAGCCGTGGCCGAACCGGTCGCCATCGTCACCGGAGCGAGCGCGGGGATCGGGCTTGAGACCGCGCTCGGGCTTGCCCGCGCCGGGATGCGGGTGGTGATGACCGGGCGCAACCCCGCCCGTACCGAAAGCGCGCGCCGCCTTGTCGTCGAGCGCTCGGGTAACCCCGAGGTCAGGACGGCGCTTGCCGATTTCGCCAGCCTCGCCGCAGTCCGCCGCCTCGCCGCCGAGCTGCTGGCGGCCTATCCGCGCATCGATGTGCTGGTCAACAACGCCGGGCTGATCGCGCCGCGGCATGCGCGCTCGGCCGAGGGTTGCGAATTGACCTTTGCGGTCAATCATCTGGCGCCGTTCCTGCTGACCAACCTGCTGCTCGACCGCCTCAGGGAATCGGCGCCGGCACGGATCGTGACGGTCGCCTCCGAGGCCCATCGCGGCGCCGATATCGATCCGGCGCAGCTCGCCCACCCGCAGGATTGGGGAGCGCTGAAAGCCTATGGGCGCTCAAAGCTGTGCAATATCCTGTTTACCCGGGAATTGGCGGCGCGCCTGGCCGGCAGCGGCGTTGTCGCGACCTGTTTGCATCCCGGCGTCGTCGCCACCGAACTTGGCAATCGCGGCGGCGGGCTTCTCAATCTCGGCTGGCGGCTTGCCAAGCCGTTCATGCTGAGCCCCGAAAAGGGCGCTAAGACCTCGATCTTTCTCGCCACGGTGCCCGACCCGACACCGTTCCACGGCGCCTATGTGATCCGCAGCAAGCCGGCGCAACCCGCGCCGGCGGCGCGCGACGAGGCTCTCGCCCGCCGGCTGTGGGAGCACAGTGCCCGGCTCGTCGGGTTGTGAGCCGCTCCTCCCTATCGCCGCTTCGCGCGTGCGCCGACAATATCCGGACCCCGCGCCGGCCTTATCGCTTCGGCGAGGCGATCGCTCAGCTCCGGCAGATTGTGGCCGAGCTGTTCGAGCGCAAAGGCCAGCCCGAAGACCTGCTCGGCGGCCTCGCCGGGCAATGCGCGCGTCAGTCCCTGCTGCCGCACCGTGCTCATCGCCGCCTCATAGCCCCGCACGGCCTCGCTGACGGCGGCGGTCGGCGGGATCTCGCCGCGCCCGGCGAGCGCGGCCTCCATCCCGGCGAGCAAATCCTGCACCGCGGCCGATACTTTTGCGGCGGGCGGCGCGAGGACGGCGCAGACTGGTCCGGCGAGCGCCGCCCTGCGTACCCGCGCGATCATCACGAGATCGTGGCTGACGCGCCGCAATGCCCGGACCAGAGGCTCCGGATCGGGGGCGTCGGTCATATGGCTGGCGCGCTCCCGCGCGGCCTCGCGGGAGATGCCCTCGGCCCGTTCGATCGCGCCGCGGATGCGGTCGTGCAACAGGAGAACGGCTTTGTTCTCCGGCGGCGCCGCCAGATCGTCGAGCAGCGCCGCGCTTTGCCGGGCCATCGCGGCCAGGGCATCGCGCGCAGCCGCCCGCAGCAGCCCGTGCGCGGGCGAGGGCAGGACCAGCAAGGCGATGGCGAGGGCGAGGGCGGCGCCGAGACCGATCTCGGACGTCCGCGCGAGCCCGGACCAGACCGCCGGGCCCGCGGAGCCGAGGACGACGATCACGACCGTGACCGGGGCCACCCGATAGGCCGGCTTGAATGCGGACAGAAGGGACACCGGCACGAGCGCGAGCAACAGCTCGAGAGCCGTCGTCACCGGCCCGGTGCGCGGAACGATCAGGGCGGCGGCAACGCCGGATACGGCTCCGCCGACCGTGCCGAGCAGCCGCTCGAAGATCGCCTTCAACGAGCCCCCGAGGCTCGCCTGCGTGACGATGATGGCGGTCAACACCGCCCAATAACCCTGCTTCAGCCCGAGCAGATCGGCGGCCGCGAAAGTCAGCAATGCGGCTGCCAGGATACGGAGGCTGAGCCGCAGTTCGATGCGGTGCTGTGCGAGCCGGGCCGCGATCCTCTCGCCGCGTTTTCCGCCCTCCCGCATGCTGCGCGCGACCGTCGGCAGACCTAAATTGAGAGGACCTATAGCACGATCCGCGATATCCCGCCGGCACGATGATTCTGACCCCGATCCCCCCGGCGGCGTTGCCCGCCGCCCTCGACCGCTTCCGCTCGCTGCTGCCGGATGCCTTTGCCCGCACCGCCTTCGCGCGCATTCGCGCGACCTCGCCCGAGCGCGCCGCCGGCGCGCAGGCGGAAGCGCACCGTCGGGCGGCGCTCGCCTTCGCCGCCGGCTGCGGGGTTGCCATCCATCCTCCGGGAAAAGAATGCCGCTTCAATTGGGACGGCGTGGCGCTCGACGGTGCGAGCGAAGCCTATGTGATCCTGCATGAGGTGGCGCATTTCGTGCTGGCGCCGGCCGAGCGGCGGGTCCTTGTCGATTTCGGGCTCGGCCCCGGCCCCGATACGCGCGATCGCGAGACCGCCCTGCGCGCCGCCGTTCTTCCTCTGCGGGAACGCGAGGAGGACGAGGCTTTGGCGTCGCTGCTCGGCATTTTGTGGGAGGCCGAACTCGGCCAGCCGGCGCTGGCTTCGTTTCTCGATCAGAATTGGCTGGAAGGGCTCGACCGTTCAGCCGCTCCGCATTTCCGGGCGGTGCTCGGCGGGTTCAGGCGTCGCGGTTTTGTCGATGCGTGCGCCCGGCCGGTCATCCCGGTACCCGTCGCCCCGGCGGGCGGCGGGCTCGCGCCCCCAAACTTTCGCAGTAAACGCCAAGGAGCAAAGGATGACACAGGCCAGCCGGTTTCGCGAATTGTTACGCCGCGACGGGATGATCACGGCGCCCGGCGCCTATGACGGCCTCACCGCCCGGCTGATCGAACAGGCCGGTTTCGCCGCCGTCTATATGACCGGCGCCGGCACCGCCGCGAGCCTCGGCTATCCCGATTTCGGCCTCGTCACGATGTCGGAGATGGTGGCGAACGCCCGCCGCATCGCCGCCGCGGTGACGGTGCCGGTCATCGCCGATGCCGACACCGGCTACGGCAGCGAACTCAACGTCGTGCGCACCGTGCGCGAATACGAGATGAGCGGGGTCGCCGGCATCCACATCGAGGATCAGGGCTTCCCAAAGAAATGCGGCCATCTCGATGACAAGGAGATCATCCCGCGCGAGGACTTTCTTACCAAGATCCGCGCCGCCGCGGCGGCGCGCCGCAATCCCGACTTTCTGATCATCGCGCGCACCGATGCGCGCGCCGTCGCCGGCTTCGAGGAGGCGGTCGCGCGCGCCAACGCGGCGCTCGCCGCCGGCGCCGAGATGGCCTTTGTCGAGGCGCCGCAGAGTTTGGAAGAGGTCGCCGCGGTGCCGCGTCTCGTCCGCGGCCCCTGCCTGTTGAACCTCGTCCACGGCGGCAAGACGCCGCAGATCGGCCTCGATGAGGCCGAGCGGATGGGCTACAAGCTGGCGATCCTGCCGGGGCTGCTGTTGAAGAGCGTCATCGGCGCCTGCGAGGAGGCGCTCGGCGAAGTCCGGCGCCTGCGGCGTCATCCGCCTCCGCTCAAAGACATGAGCGTGCGCGAGATGTTCGCGCGCGTCGGCGCCGACGAATGGGATGCCTGGCGCCGCCGCTTCCGCGCCGCGCCGCGTGCGGACGCTGCAAAATAGGACAGGGAATGGCGGCAGCGGTGCAGGCGGGCGCCGGATCGGGGCCGCAGGCCGCGGGCCCGCGCCCGGGCGGCACGCCGGTGCTTCGGCATCGCCGCTCGCTGAGCGAGTGCGTGCTCTATCGCGACGGGCTGATACTGGTCATCGACAAGCCGGCCGGGATCGCGGTGCATGCGGGGCCGGGCGGCGGCCCCAATCTCGAAACCCTGTTCGCGACCCTGCGTTTTGGTCTGCCGCGGCCGCCGGCGCTGGCGCATCGCCTCGATCGTGACACCAGCGGCTGCCTGGTCCTCGGCCGCCACCCGAAGGCCCTGCGGCGCCTTGGCGCTTTGTTCGCCGCCGGTCAGGTCGAAAAAATCTATTGGGCGGTCGTCGCGGGCCGGCCCGCCGAGGCCGCGGGCCGCATCGAAAGCGGGCTCAGAAAACTGATCCGGCGCGAGGGCTGGCGCATGGTCGTCGCGCCCGAGGGCCGGCCCGCCGTCACCGATTACCGGGTGCTCGGCGCCGGCGGCGGCCGCAGCTGGCTCGAACTCAAGCCGCGCACCGGCCGCACCCATCAGATCCGCGTCCATTGCGCCGCCTTGGGCTGCCCGGTCGTCGGCGACCGCCTCTATGGCGACGAGACCGGCGCAGGACCGCTGCTGCTGCACGCCCGACGGATCACGGTGCCGCTCTATCGCGGACGGCCGCCGATTACGGTCACGGCGCCGGTGCCGCCGCACATGCTCGCCGCGCTCACCGCGCTGGGCTATGATCCGGCAGCGGAAACTTCGGCGCAGCCGGGGTGAGGTGAGCGCCGCCGCGGCGCCGGCATCGGGCGGCGGCTCGCCGCGGCGGTCATCGCCGATGCCGGTCGGCGCGTCGAAATCCTCGCGCTGAAGGTGACCGCGGGCAATGAGAAGGCGCGCCGTCTCTATGCCGGTCTCGGCTTGGTCGAATACGGGATCGCGAAGGGCTCAATGAAGCGGGACGGGCGCTGTCGAGACGAGGTGCTGATGGCCAAATCGCTGTCGCAGGATGCAGCGAGGGGCGCATGATTCCCCGCTACAGCCGGCCGCAGATGGCGGCGATCTGGGCGCCCGAGAACCGTTTTCGCATCTGGTTTGAGATCGAGGCGCATGCCTGCGATGCGCAGGCCGCGTTCGGCGTCATCCCCGCAGACGCGGCCCGCGCGGTGCGCGAGAGGGGCGCCTTCGAGCTCGCCCGCATCGAGGAGATCGAACGCGAGACGCATCACGACGTGATCGCGTTCTTGACCAACCTCGCCGAGCATATCGGGCCCGAGGCGCGCTTTGTCCATCAGGGCATGACCTCGAGCGACGTGCTCGACACCTGCCTGGCGGTGCAGCTCAAACAGGCCGCCGACCTGCTGCTTGCCGATCTCGACGCGCTGCTCGCAGTGCTGAAGCGGCGCGCCTTCGAGCACAAACTGACGCCGATGATCGGGCGCAGTCACGGCATCCATGCCGAGCCGACGACCTTCGGGCTGAAGCTGGCCGGACACTGGGCCGAATTCGCCCGCAACCGCGAGCGCCTGCAGAGGGCGCGCAAAGAAATCGCGACCTGCGCGATCTCGGGCGCGGTCGGCACCTTCGCCAATATCGATCCGCGCGTCGAAGCCTATGTCGCAAAACAGCTTGGCCTCGAGCCCGAGCCGATTTCGACCCAGATCATCCCGCGCGACCGCCACGCCCAGTTCTTCACGACATTGGCGCTGATTGCCGCCGGCATCGAGCGGCTGGCGATCGAGATCCGCCATTTGCAGCGCACCGAGGTGGGCGAGGTCGAGGAGTATTTCGCGCCCGGGCAGAAAGGCTCCTCGGCGATGCCGCACAAGCGCAACCCGGTGCTGGCTGAGAACCTGACCGGCCTTGCCCGCATCGTGCGCGCGGCGGTCGGCCCGGCGCTCGAAAACGTGGCATTGTGGCACGAGCGCGACATTTCGCATTCCTCGGTCGAACGGATCATCGCGCCCGATGCGACGATCGCGCTCGATTTCGCGCTCGTCCGGCTGACCGGATTGATCGACCGGCTCGTCGTCTATCCCGAACGGATGCGGCAGAATCTCGAGGCGCTTGGCGGGCTGATCGATTCGCAGCGCGTGCTGCTGGCGTTGACCCAGGCCGGGATGAGCCGCGAAGAGGCCTATCGCCTCGTGCAGCGCCATGCCCTGGCGGCTTGGCGCGGCGAAGGCCGCTTCCGCGATCTGTTGAAGCGCGATGCCGAGGTCGCCGGCCGGCTGGGGGCGGAGCGGATCGACGGCTTGTTCGACCTGGCCTATCATCTCAAACACGTCGATACGATTTTCCGCCGCGTTTTCGGCGAAGAGCCGGGCCGGCCGAACGAGAGCCGCAGTTGAGCGAGGGCAAGGAGCCGCCGATGAAGATCGTCAAAGTCGAGGATCTGCACTGCGATGCCGGATGGCGCGTCAATTCCTTCCTGAAGATCACGACCGACGAGGGCATCGTCGGCTGGGCGGAATATATGGAAGGCTACGGCGCGCAGGGCCTGACGGCGGTCATCTTGAAGCTTGCCGAGCGGCTCCTCGGCCAGGATCCGCGGCCGGTCGAGCGGCACAGCGCCTTTCTCTACGCAGCCACCCGGCAGGCGCCGGGCGGTCTCAACCAGCAGGCGATCGCGGCGATCGAAAACGCCCTCGTCGACATCAAGGCCAAGGCGCTCGGCATCCCCGTCTGCGAGATGCTGGGCGGACCGGTGCGCGACCGGCTGCAGCTTTACTGGTCGCATTGCGGGACCTATCGCGTGCGCTATGCCGAACATATCAAGGAATGGACCGGGGCCGATCCGGTGCGCTCGCTCGACGATCTCGTGCGCCTTGGCGAAGAGGTGGCGCGGCGCGGCTTCAAGGGGCTCAAGACCAATGTGATCCGCTTCGACGGCGCGCGGCCCTATGTTTACGCACCCGGTTTCAATCAGGCGCCGGGCTACCCCGAACTCAATATCGACAGCCGCATCGTCGCGGCCGCAAAAAGCCAGCTCGAAGCCCTGCGCCGCGGCGCCGGGCCGCATGTCGGGCTCCATCTCGATCTGAACTTCAACTATAAGACCGAGGGCTATATCCGCCTCGCGCGGGCGCTCGAGCCGCTGGATCTGACCTGGCTTGAGATCGACACCTACGATCCGGCGGCGTTGGCGCTGATCCGGCGCTCGGCGCGGGTGCCGATCGCCTCCTGCGAATCGCTCTACGGGCGGCGCCAGTACCGCCCGTTTTTCGAGCGCCAATCGGTCGACGTCGCGATCATCGACGTGCCGTGGAACGGCATTCTCGAAGCCTATAAAATTGCGGCCATGGCCGATGCGTTCGAGATCAACGTGGCGCCGCACAATTTCAACGGCCATCTCGGCAGCCTGATGAGCGCGCATTTGTGCGCCGCGATCCCCAACTTCCGGGTCATGGAGATCGATATCGACGACGTCTCGTGGAAGGACGAGACCGTGATCCCTCCGCCGGTCATCGAGAATGGCGACCTGCTATTGCCGACCGGTCCCGGCTGGGGCGCCGAGGTCAACGAGGCATTCGTGCGCGCCCATCCGCCGCGGCGCTAGTTGCCGCCGCGGCGCGCCTTGCCAGGCTCGATACGAGGAGACGCCAGAAAGGAGACAGATAATGGCCGTCATTCCCAGCGATCTCGATCTTTTGAAGGGCATTCGCGTCGTCGACTTCACGCAGTTCGAGGCCGGGACTTCGTGCACCGAGGTGCTCGCCTGGATGGGCGCCGAGGTGGTCAAGATCGAGAATCCGAAGACCGGCGATCCCGGGCGTCGGCTGCGGCCCGGCAAGCCCGATGACGACCCCTACTACTTCCACATGTTCAACGTGAACAAGAAATCGGTGGCGATCAATCTGAAATCGCCGAAAGGGCTCGCCATCGTCAAGGAAATGCTGAAAAAGGCCGATGTCACGGCCGAGAACATGGCGCCCGGCACGATCGAACGGCTGGGGCTCGGCTACGACGTCGTGCGCGCCCTGAACCCGGGCATCATCTACTGTCAGATCAAGGGTTTCGGCGAGGGCAGCCCCTATGAGAACGGGCTTGCCTTCGACATGATCGCGCAGGCCGCGGGCGGGCCGATCAGCGTGACCGGCGAGCCCGACCGCCCGCCGGTCAAGCCCGGCCCCTCCTTCGGCGACACCGGCACCGGCATGCTGATGGCGGCGACGATCCTGGGCGCGCTCTACAACCGGCAGCTGACCGGCAAGGGCCGGCGACTCCAGGTCGCGATGCAGGATGCGATGGTGCATTACATGCGCACCTGCTTGGCCATGCAGGCGCGCACCGGCCGTCCGGCGCCGCGGCGCGGCGCCAAGAGCGTCGGCGGCAACAATTCGCCTTCGGGCCTTTATCCGTGCAAGCCCGGCGGCCTCAACGATTATGTCTATATCACGACGAGCCGCGCCAATCCCGAGCATTGGACGCGGCTATTAAAGCTGATCGGTCGCGAGGATCTGATCGGCGACGAACGCTATGCGACGATGGATGCCCGCATTGCCCGTTCGGACGAAGTCGACGAAATCGTCAGCCAGTGGACGCGCCAGCACACCAAGCATGAGGCGTGGCGGCTGATCAGCGGGGTCGGGGTTCCGGCCGGGGCGGTCCTCGACACCGCCGAGATCCAGAACGACCCGAACTTCGAAGAGCGCGGCATATTGCAGACGATCCATCACCCGGTCCACGGCGACTTCAAGATGCCGTCCTGGCCGGTGCGCGTCGACGGCACGACGGCCCGGCTTGTGAGCTCGCCGATGCTGGGCCAGCACAATGCCGAGGTGCTCGGCGAGTGGCTCGGCATCGGTGCCGATGAGCTTGAAGCCCTGCGCCGCGACGGCGTGATCTGAAGAAAAAGGCCCCGCGCCCTTCCCCAGGCTCGGCCGCCGCCGGCGTTCCCCGCCCTGCGGGGAAGCGATGGTCCGCGCCGCGCCGGCGAGGGGCTTGCCGGCCGGAGGAACGAGGCGATGCGGTTGCGGCTTTTCGAGAACTATCGCTTTCTGCTCTATGCGCCGTTTTATGCGGCGCATGCCATCCGCGCCTATGAAGCCGAGGGCATTGCGGTCGAGCTGCTGCCCTCGCCCGGCCCGGGACGGGCCGAAGCGGCGCTGATCGCCGGCGCCGCCGAGGTCATGTGGGCGGGCCCGATGCGGATCATCAAGCACCACGACGACGAGCCGGGATCCCCGCTGGTCTGTTTCGCCGAGGCGGTCTGCCGCGATCCGTTCTCACTGGTCGGCGCGGCGCCGCGACCGGATTTCCGCCTCGCCGATCTTGCCGCCCTCAGATTTGCGACCGTCGCCGAGGTGCCGACGCCGTGGCTGTGCCTGCAGGAAGATCTGCGGCGGGCGGGCGTCGATCCCGCCCGCGTCGATCGCGTGGCCGATCGCACCATGGCCGAGAACCTGCGGGCGCTCGCCGCCGGCGAGATCGCCGCCGCCCAGCTCTTCGAACCCTTTGTCGAAGAAGCGCTCGCCGCCGGCATCGGGTATTTATGGCATCAGGCAAGCCGCCGCGGCCGCACCACCTATACCGCCTTTGTCACGACGCGCGAGCGCCTGCGCGCCGAGCCCGGCCCGCTCCTCGCGATGGTGCGCGCCCTCCATCGCGCCCAGCAATGGATCGCCGGTCGCGAGCCGGCCGCGATCGCAGCCGCGATCGCCCCGTTCTTTCCCGCCCTCGACCTTGGGGTCATGGCGCGCGCGCTCGCCCGCTACGCCGGGCAAGGGGTGTGGGGCCGCGACCCGGTGCTGCCGCAGGAGGGTTTCGAGCGCCTGCGCGCCGGGCTGCTGTCGGGCGGCTTTATCCGCCGCGCGGTCGCCTTTGCCGAATGCGTCGACAACAGCCTCGCTGCGGCGGCGATCGCCGGTCAATGAACGGGTCCTGCCGGCGAGGTCCGGCGCCCGCGGGACGATCTTTGCAAGCCGCGGCGCAGCCCCGGCCGCCCCGATCGCGCGGGGCGGCGCGTCGGCAATTGCCGCTTGCCTCAATGGTGCCGAGGGCGGCAATAGCGGCGATTGTCGCTCGCCGGAATGGCGCCGCATCCGGCAATATTGCCGCCGCCGTCCGTCCCGGAGCGGCGGCAGTGCCCGGCTGCCGGCGCTACCGATGCGTCGGGATCGCGGCGGGCGACACCGATACCGGCATGGTCGGCGCCAGTGCCGCATTGTCGCCGCCGGCCGCCAGTCCCGGCATGACGAAGGATCTCGCCAATGCCCGGGAAGCGGGCTTTGCCGCGACGACTGTCCCACGCGTCCGGCCTGCGCCGCCGTTCCAGACGGCTCATCGTAGTTGACCGTCTGGGCGCGTGAAGCGCAAAGGAGCGGCCGCAAACAATTTCATGCCGCCGCCCTTTTTTCATGGCGTCTGTTCTCCATCTATTGGAAAATCCGCCGGCAGAGCGGAACGCCCGCTACTGCAGGCCAATCGAGGGAGAGGAAGGCAAATGCCGACTTTGGACGAAATCGGGCAGCAAAGGCAGCGGCTTGCCGAGCGACTGGCCAAGCTCGATGCCGAGCGTGAGAAGATTGCGACCGAGCTCAATGAGCTTGAGGTTACCGAACGCGTGCTGGCGCGCTTCGGCATGGGTCCGGCACCCGAGCGGCGCAGACGCGGCCGCCCGGCGCGTCAACCCGCCCCCGCCGAGCAGCGCCGCGGTCGCGCTGCCCGGCCGGCGGCGCCGGCACTGTCGCTGAGCGAGGCCACGCTGCAGGCGGTCAGGGCCCATCCCCAAGGCATCACGCCCAATGAAATCCTTGACTACCTGTCGCGCGAGTTCGGTCTCAAGGTGAGGCCCAATCATCTCGGCATTGCATTACAGCGGCACCGGCGCGGCGGCCGCCTCGAAACGCGCGATTCGCGGTGGTTCCTGCCGCAGGGAGCGCCGCACGGCTCCGCTCCGGCCGGGCACGAGGCCCTCACCGGCTGAAGCGGCGCCCGCGCCCCTGGCATCCCGTCGTATCGACGGGGCGGGAGCGGGCGAGGGCGGCCGCTCGCGGGGGAGAGGCCCTTCGGGGGAGGCGACATCCGCCCCTGGGGAATAGGCCGCGGCTTTTCGCCGGCCCGGGGCGGGAAACCGCCGCGCCCGCGGCGGCCTTCAGATTTCCGTTGCCATCCGGGCGGCGGGCGCGCGACGATCGGAAGCATAAGGCGCCGCCGGATCGCTTCGGTGCGCGTTCCGGCGGGCGATCGCTAAGGAATTGGAGGCGCATATGGCGAATGCGGCAGCGGCCCCGCGTTGTGTCGCCCTGATCGGGCCATACCTATCCGGTAAGACCTCGTTGCTCGAGGCGATGCTTTTTACGAGCGGCACGACGACCCGCCACGGCAGCGTGCGCGACGGCAATTCGATCGGCGATCATTCGCCGGAGGCGCGCGCGCGGCAGATGTCGACCGAGCTCAATGTCGCCCACGCGTCGTTTCTCGGGGATCCCTGGACCATCCTCGACTGCCCCGGCTCGGTCGAATTGCTTTACGAGGCCGAAGCAGCGGTGCTGGCGAGCGATATCGCCGTCGTCGTCTGCGAGCCCGAGGTCGAGCGCGCTCTGACGGTCAGCCCGCTGTTGCGGTTTCTCGAGCGCCACGACATCCCGCACATGATCTTCATCAACAAGCTGGATACGAGCGCGGTGCGCGTGCGGGAGCTGCTGGCGGCGCTGCAGTCGGTGTCGGGACGGCCGCTGGTGTTGCGGCAGGTGCCGTTGCGCAATGCCGAGGGCGGGATCACCGGATATGTCGATCTCGTCAGCGAGCGCGCCTATCGCTACCGGCCGGGTCACGCTTCCGAGCTGATCGCCTTGCCGGAGGGGTTCTGGCAGCAGGAGCGGTCGACCCGCACCGGGCTTATCGAAAAGCTCGCCGACTTCGACGACACCCTGTTGGAGAAGCTGCTCGAGGATGTGGAACCCTCGAAGGAGGAGATCTACGGCCATCTCGCCCGCGAGGTCGCACGCGCGCAGATCGTGCCGGTGTTTCTGGGGGCGGCAAGCGGCGATCACGGCGTGCGCCGGCTGTGGAAGGCGCTGCGCCATGAGGCCCCCTCGCCGCAGCAGACGGCGGCCCGGCTCGGTATCGCCGCCGAAGGTGAGCCGCTGGCGCAAGTCATCAAAACCTATCACCTGCCTCACACCGGCAAGCTGACATTGGTGCGGGTCTGGCGCGGTACGATCTCCGAAGGCATGACGCTCAATGGCGTGCGCGTCGCCGGCGTGGTGCGGCTCCTGGGCGCCCAGCAGGAGAAGATCGCCGCGGCGCAAAGTGGCGAGGTGGTCGGGCTGACGCGCATGGAGGAGATCGCCACCGGCGCGGTGCTGACGCCCTCGGGCAAGGCCGACGCGCTGCCGCGGCCGCAGCGGCCGCAGCCGGTCTACGGTCTTGCCATCGCGGCCGAGCGGCGCAGCGACGACGTCAAGCTGACCGGCGCGATCGCCAAATTGATCGAGGAAGACCCCACCCTCGCGCTCGAGCAGAACGCCGACACCGGTGAAATGGTGCTGTGGGGCCAGGGCGAGGTGCATCTGCAGATCGCTCTCGACCGCCTGCGCAATCGCCACAATCTGGCGGTCAGCGGCCGGCGGGCGGCGGTGCCCTACAAGGAGACGATCCGTCGCGGCACCCAGCAGCATTCCCGTTTCAAGCGGCAGACGGGCGGGCACGGTCAGTTCGCCGATGTCACGATCGAGATCAAGCCGCTGCCGCGCGGCTCCGGTTTCACCTTTACCGACAGCGTCGTCGGCGGCGCCATCCCGCGCAATTTCATCCCGGCGGTCGAGGAAGGGGTGGTCGAGGCGCTGCGGCACGGGCCGCTCGGCTTTCCGGTCGTCGACGTTGCCGTCAATCTGGTGACCGGCCAGTTCCACACCGTCGACAGCTCCGATCAGGCGTTCAAGACCGCCGGCCGGCAGGCGATCCAGGAGGCGCTGCCGAAATGCGAGCCGATCCTGCTGGAGCCGATCGACGCGGTCGAAATTTCGGTGCCCAACGCCTTTACCGCCCGCGTGCAGCGCCTCGTCTCGGGCCGGCGCGGCCAGATTCTGGGATACGATGCCAAGCCGGATTGGCCGGGTTGGGACGTGGTCAATGCCTATCTTCCCGAAAGCGAACTGCACGATCTGATTGTCGAACTGCGTTCGCTGACGCTCGGGGTGGGGAGTTTCGCCCGCCGCTTCGACCATCTGCAGGAGTTGACCGGCAGGCCGGCGGAGAAGGTGCTCGCCTCGCGGGCGGCCGAGGCGGCGCAGTAGGAGGAGAGCGGCGATGGTGATCCGGCGTCGGCGGGGCTGGGAGCTTCCCGAAAGCGCGGCCACCCCGGAAGCGGTCTTTCTCTCCCGGCGGCGGCTGGTGCAGGCGATTGCCGCCGGTCCGATGCTCGCCGCCGGACTTGCCGGCCCGGCCGAGGCCGGAACCAAAGGGGATCCCTCGGCCTCTCTCTATCCGGCGAAACGCAACCCGCGCTATACGCTCGACCGGCCCGTGACCCCGGCCCGGTATTCCGAATACTACAACAACTTCTACGAGTTCGGCTCGGAAAAATCGATCGCCGATGCCGCCCAGGCGCTGCCGATCCGGCCCTGGACGATCAAGGTCGACGGGCTGGTCGACAAGCCGTTTGTGATCGGCATCGACGATCTGCTGAAAAAGGTGACGCTCGAAGAGCGCCTCTATCGCCATCGCTGCGTCGAGGCCTGGGCGATGGCGGTGCCGTGGACCGGTTTTCCGATGTCGGCCTTTCTCTCACTCGCACAGCCGCTGTCCGCGGCGAAATATGTGCGTATGGAGACTTTTCTGAACCCTTCGGTCGCGCCGGGACAGAAGGAAATCTGGTATCCCTGGCCTTATGTCGAGGGCATGACGATGGCCGAGGCGGGAAACGAGCTTGCCTTTCTCGTCACTGGCATGTACGGCAAGCCGCTGCCAAAGCAGGACGGCGCGCCGCTCAGGCTGGTCTTGCCCTGGAAATACGGGTTCAAGTCGATAAAGTCGATCGTGCGCGTGTCGTTCACCGCAGAGCGCCCGAAGACCTTCTGGTCCGAGGTGGTGCCGAACGAGTACGGGTTCTGGGCCAATGTCAACCCGGCGGTGCCGCATCCGCGCTGGAGCCAGGCGAGCGAGCGCCTGCTCGGCACCGACGAGCGGGTGCCGACGCAAATCTGGAACGGCTATGGGGCATACGTCGCCCATCTCTATGACGGGCTGAAAAACGAAAAACTGTTCATGTGAGCCTTGCCCGGAGTTCTTGCTCTCGCCATGCGAGAGAGATGATGCGCGCTGAAAGACGAAGGCCACGGCACGCCGTCGCACCGCCCGTTCGTTCGGGGCGGCCGCCGAGACCCGGCAATCGCGCCGTCGGCCGGCCGTATGGCGGTCCGCGACGCCGGAAGGCAACCCTCTGACCGGAGCCGCCGATGGATTTCTCGCTGCCCGCCGAGCTGGTCGCGTTGAAGGAGCGCACCGAGGCGTTCGTGCGCGAGCAGGTCATCCCTTACGAGAGTGATCCGCGGCAGACGCCGCACGGGCCCGAGGACGGGTTGCGGCGCGAACTGATCGCCCGCGGCCGCGCCGCCGGGCTGCTGGCGCCGCATGTCGGCCGCGAATGGGGCGGGCTCGGGCTCGATCATCGCGGCCGGGCGGTGGTGTTCGAGGCGGCCGGCTATTCGCCGCTGGGACCGATCGCGCTCAACTGCTTCGCCCCCGACGAGGCCAACATGCATCTGCTCGAAGCGGTGGCCGAAGAGCGGCACAAGCAGCGTTGGCTCAGGCCGCTGGCGGCGGGCGAGATCCGCTCGTGCTTCATGATGACCGAGCCCGCTCCCGGGGCCGGAGCCGATCCGTCAATGCTGCTGACGATGGCGCGCCGGGAGGGGGAGGATTTCGTTATCGACGGCCGGAAATGGCTGATCACCGGCGCGGCCGGCGCCGATCTGGCGATCATCATGGCGAAGACCGAGAGCGACCCCGCGGGACCGGCCGGCGCGACGCTGTTTCTCGTGCCGATGAGCACTCCCGGCATCGTTATCGAGCGCGTGCTCGACACGCTCGACCAGTACATGGCCGGCGGTCATGCCGTCGTGCGGCTCGAGCGCGTGCGGGTGCCGGCGAGCGAGGTGCTGGGGCGGGTCGGCGAGGGTTTCCGCTACGCCCAGGCGCGGCTCGCCCCGGCGCGCCTGACGCACGCGATGCGCTGGCTCGGCGCGGCGCGGCGGGCGCACGACATCGCCGTCGATTACGCCCGCCGCCGCCATGCCTTCGGCCGGCCGCTGGGCGAACACGAGGGCGTTGGGTTTATGCTTGCCGACAATGAGATGGATCTGCATACGAGCCGGCTCGTCATCTGGCACACCGCATGGCTGCTCGACCGGGGCGAGCGCGCCCGCCACGAATCGAGCATGGCCAAGGTCATCTGCTCGGAGGCGATCTGGCGCGTCGTCGATCGCAGCATGCAGATCCTGGGCGGGCTTGGCATCACCGACGATGCGATCGTCGCGCGGCTGTTCCGCGAGGTCCGCCCGTTCCGCATCTATGACGGCCCTTCGGAAGTGCACCGCTGGTCGATCGCCCGGCATGTCCTGCGCATGGCGGGTGCGGCGCGCGGCTGACGCCTTACCCGCCCGCGGAGCCGGGCGCGGACGCAAACCGCCGGGTCAGGCCCGGCCGGCAAAGAATTCGTGGAGCAGCGCGTCGCGCACGGTGTCGAGATCAAGCCCGTGCGCGGCGATCAGCGGGCTCGTCTCGATGATGATGGCGTCGATGTCGCCGATCAATTTCAGCCGCTTGTAGAGGTCCTCGCTGTCGATGCCGAGCCCGGCGCCGAGGATCTCCATAAAATTGACGATCTCGAAGCTGCGCCCGTCGCCGAGCGTGCAGATCTCGCGGTGGCAGGCGTGATAGACCGTGGCCAAGGTCGTGACCCCGGCATCGGCGGCGGCCTGGAATTCGCGCTCGCGCAGTTGGCGCTTGAACTCGGGCAGGGCGGCGAGGCTGTTGGCCTGGGTGCCGACGCGCGGCACGTCGAGCTCGACGAGTTCGACGCCGGGAATGATCGACAACAGCTTTTTGACCGCTGCCATGGTCTGCGGAAAGACCGGCCGCTCGTGCAGCGCGACGCGCTTGTTGACCGGGCGCTTCATGAGCCGGGCAAGAGCCTCGGCATGCCCGGCCAGAAACACGAGGAACGGGTTCAGATCGAACGGCCGCCGGCCGAAATGCGCCTCGTAATTGGGCAGGCTGACCTCGCCCAATTGCAATTGGCAGCTCGGACACCAGGATAGGACGGTCGACGTTCCGGCCGCCGCGAGGCCGTCGATCGTGGCGAAGCCGATGCGCGCGGTGTTCTCAAAATCGCCCTCGCGGAACTGATAGACCCCGCAGCACTGCCCGGGACCGCCCATGACTTCGTAATCGATGCCGAGCAGGTCGAGGATGTCGAGGCAGAGCAGCGCGATGTGGGGCGTCTTCAGGACGTTGCAGCCGGTATAGAAGACCACCTCGGGCGGCCGGGAGCGGGGCCGCCCTTCGAGCCCGCGCAGCCGCGCCAGCGTCTCGGGCGGCATCTGCAGCCGCGACAGCACGCGCACGCCGCGGCTCATCGCGGCAAAGCCGTCGCGCCAGCGCTTGTTGAGCGGCATCCCGTCCCGCTGGCGGCGGGCAAAGCCGCGGGCGAGCTGAACCATGAAACGGGGATTGACGCCATAGCGGCAGGCCGGGATGCAGTTGCCGCTGCCGCTGCACACCTCGGCCCAGCGCAACGCAGCCTCGTTGCCGCTGCCGCCGGTGGCCAGATCGACGATCGCCGCCGTCGTCTGCTGCGGGTCCGCATCGCCAAGCCCGGCCGGCGCGACCATCGGACAGGCCCAGAAGCATTCGCCGCAGCGGGTGCAGGCCGCGGCAATCTCTTCGCCGCGCGCCCGGAACTCTTCGAGATAGAGAGCGGCCGGTTCGCTCATCGCGCATCCCTTTCGATCGCCCGGCAGAGCCTAATGCAGCGGCGCCTTGTGATCAATTCCGGGTCATTCTGGGCGCGGCCGGTTTGGTGTTAATGTGAAGGCGGGTCTATCCGCCCATCATGGCCGCTCGGGAACGGCTCTCCGAGCGGCCGCGGCAGCGGAGGTTGCGATGCCCGACAAGGGTCCGGCCGTGTTCCTCGACTATGATCAGGCGGCGCTCGATGCGGCCTACGACCAAGCCGCCTATGCGCCGAACCGCGAGCAACTGATTGCCCGGCGGATCGCCGACAGCGCGGCGGCGCGCGCCCGCATCGGCGCGCCCGCGCGCGTTGCCTACGGATCCGCCGCGATCGAGACGCTCGACATCTATCGCACCGCGAAGGCGCCGGCGCCGGTCTTTGTCTTCATCCACGGCGGCGCCTGGCGCAGCGGTCGCGCCGAGGAATTCGCGGCTCCGGCCGAGATGTTCATCGACGCCGGCGCGCATTACGTCGTACCCGATTTTTCCTGGGTGCAGCAGGCCGGCGGCAAGCTGACGGTGTTGGCCGACCAGGTGCGCCGGGCGATCGCCTGGGTCTGGCGCAATGCCGCCAGTTTCGGCGGTGATCCGGGGCGGCTCTATATCGGCGGCCAGTCCTCGGGCGGGCACTTGGCCGCGGTCGCGCTGACGAGCGATTGGGAGCGGGAGTTCGATCTGCCGGCCGACATCATCAAGGGCGGCCTCCTCCTCAGCGGCATGTACGAGCTGGCGCCGGTCAGCCTGTCGAAGCGCAGCACCTATGTGAAATTCGACGCGCAGACGATCGCGGCGTTGAGCCCGATCCGTCATCTCGACCATCTGCACGCCCCGCTCACCGTCCTTTACGGCACTCTCGAGACGCCCGAATTCCAGCGCCAAGGTCGCGAATTCGCCGCCGCCGTCGCGGCCGCCGGCAAGCCGGTGCGGCTGTTGGTCGGGGAGCACTACAATCATTTCGAATTGCAGGAGACGCTTGCCAACCCGTACGGGTTGGCGGGGCGGGCGGCGCTCGAACTGATCGGGCTGGGAAGGGGGGCGGCGCGATGACCCCGATCGATCTGCGCTCGGATACGGTGACCCGGCCCTCGGCCGCGATGCGGCGGGCGATGGCCGAGGCGCCGGTCGGCGACGACCAGTATGGCGAGGATCCGAGCGTCAACCGCCTGCAGGACCGCATCGCCGAGCTGCTCGGCAAGGAACGGGCGCTGTTCGTACCGAGCGGCACAATGGCGAACCAGATCGCCCTCAAAATCCTGACCCGGCCGGGCGACGAGGTCATCGTCGGCGAGGAGGCGCACGTCGTCTGGCACGAATCCGGCGCCGCCGCCGCCAATTCCGGCGTGCAGTTCACGGTGGTCGGGAAGGGCGGCCTGTTCACCGCGGCGGATGTGCGCGAGGCCGCCAAGCCGCGCGGTCATATCGTCTTCCCGCCGACGACATTGGTCGCCCTCGAGAACACCCACAACCGCGGCGGCGGCATCGTCTTTCCACAGCGCGATGCGCAGGAAATCTGCGCGGCGGCACGCGATCTTGGCATCGCAAGCTATCTCGACGGCGCCCGGCTATGGAACGCCGCCGTCGCCTCGGGCCGCCCGCTTGCCGAACTGGCGGCGCCGTTCGACCTCGTTTCGGTCGCCCTGTCGAAGGGGCTGGGCTGCCCGGTCGGCAGCGTTCTGGCCGGTCGCCGCGAGGATATCGCGCGCGCGGTGCGGGCGCGGCGCATGTTCGGCGGGGCGATGCGCCAGGCCGGCATCCTGGCGGCGGCCGGGCTTTATGCGCTCGACCACAACCGCGACCGGCTGGCCGAGGATCACCGCAACGCGCGGCTTTTGGCCGAACGGCTGGCGCCGCTGCCCGGCGTGCGGCTCGATCTCGAAACGGTCGAAACCAACATCGTGATCTTTCGCACCGAAGAGGGGATGCCGGATGCGGAGACCCTTGTCGCCCGCGCCCGCGAGGCCGGCGTGCTGGTTTCCGCCTTCGGCCGCCGTATCGTGCGCGCCGTCACCCATCTCGACGTCAGCCGCGAAAAGTGCCGGCGCGCCGCGGACATTCTCGCCGAGATCCTCGCTCACGGCCGCCGTTCGGCCTGACCGAGCCAGATCGCCGCACATTGCGGCGCCGCCTAGCGGGCGCGCTGGTCGATAGCCTCCTCGGTCAAGGTGCTCAATGGATGGTCGATCACGGCCGCGGCAAGATCGGGCATGCCGAGCGCCTCCCTCTGCATTGCGGCCTCATGCACGAATTCCGCGGTCACGATGACCGCCGTCGGGCGGCCCGCCTGTTCCAGTCGTACGCCGTCATGCATACAGCACGAGGTGCACGACCCTCAGTCGCCGATCGCGACAAGGACGACGTCGTTCTCCTCCGCAATCCGGGCGATCAGGGCGGGATCGGCCGCTTTTGAGAAGCTCTCCTTGCGATAGTAGCGGACCGCGGCAAACCCGTACTGCTCGTCGAGCCGCGCCGCGGTCTTGCGCAGCAGCCGCCCGGCATTCCATTTCGTATTGTCGAGAACGCCCAGGCGCAAGCCGCCGAGCGCGGCAACGCGAGGGGCGAGCGCCATGCGTTCACATTCAACCATGCCGCGCGGATCGAACGCGATCTGTTCCGCCTCCTCGTTCATCGCTTAATCCTCTCTCACAGAAAGCATGTACCGTCGACGCAGATCGGCGCCTTCGCCGCCGCGCCTTCCTCGATGGTGCGCAGGACCGGAGCCGACATGTGCCCCCAGCCCGGAATGAAGGCGGAAAACCGGCCTGCCGCCCCGCCGATGACAAAAAGGTGGATATGATCGGGATCGGGCACGATCGGGATGCGGGAATCGAGCTCGCGCTTATACCATTTCGGCAGGTTGCGATTGTAGACCCTGCCGTAGCGATGGTTGAAGGCGATCTCGCGAAAAAGGTTATAGGCGTTCATCGCCAGATAGCTTTTGACGTCGTGCCGGCTCCAGCCTTTGGCGGCGATCGTCCGGGCGTGCTCGGGGCCGATGACGACGACGCAGTGTCCGCCTGAGACCGCATTGTTGTGGGCGATCGTGCTCATTGCCGAGACGATGCTGTCGAGGATGCCCTCGGCGTCGTCGGCGATGTGGTTGGTGACGCTGTGCGGCGGTTCGGCGGCGATCACGAAGACGGTCGAATCCTCGGGGCTGAAACCCTTTTCGACGTGATAGGGCGCCCACGGGGAGAGCGCCTCGTTCTCGGCGACGCAATAAGTGTACTTGCCGGGATGCCCGAGGGTGCTCTTGTCGAGATCGCCGGGGCGGCCGCCGCCGACGTTCAGCAGCACGAGGCGCAAGGCCCGTCCGATCGTCGCATTGGCGCGGTTGCCCGATCCGAAGGCGTTGCAGTCGCCGTTCATGCCGATCCGGCGCGCGATCGGGCCGTTGACGACAAGAAGCGGCGCCGCCATGTGGGTCGTCGCCTGCACCCCGTTCAGATTGAACGCCGGGGCTGCGAGCGCCAGCATGGCGGCCCGGACGACCGGCGCATATTCGGGCTTGCAGCCGGCCATCACCATGTTGATCGCCAGCACCTCGCGGGTCAGACTGCCCCAGCGCGGCGGCACCTTGCACTCGACGCGGTGCGGCTCGCCGCCCATCGCCGCGACGCAGGCCGCGACCGCTTCGCGCGTCGGCGGCACGACCGGCAGGCCGTCGGTCCAGCCCTGCGCAAAATACCATTCGACCAGATCGGTGCCCGCCGGCACGGAGAGCGTGTTGGGTTCGGCCGTTCCCTGCGCCGCCGCTCGTGCGCTCATCTGTGACCTCTTCGCCGTCGCATCGAAGCGGCGGAAATTATAGGGAAGCGGGCGGCGTTTCGCACCCCCGCGGGGGCGGGCGCATGCGCCATCGGCAGATTACCAGTTTTTTTAGAATGACGTTCAAGAAAAACGCTTGCCAATTGAAATCACGTTTTGTTCTATAAAGCACCGACAACCCGATTTTGGAGACCGGTCATGACCCGATGGACGCTGATTGCCGCTCCCGTCCTTCTTGCCGTCGTCCTGTGGCAGTCGGGGGCTGTCGCGCAGCCCGCCGCCCCCGCCGCGGCCGATTCCTCCTTCACTTTCGAGCAGTACAAGGAATACCGCATCAAAAGCCTCGATCAGGCGCGCGAGCGGCTGGCGCAACGCCTGGCCGATCCCGCTCTCCCCGCCGATCTCAAAAAGCGGCTGCAACAGCGCAAGGCCTATTACGACTGGCTGGCGCAAATGCCGGTTGCCGAGCGCGACCGCCGCTTCCGCGAGCGGTTTGATGCGATCGATACCGATCACGACGGCAAGATCGACCCCGCCGAGCGCGCCGCTTGGCGCGAAAAACAGCGCGCCTATTACCGCAAATTGCGGGACGAGCGCCCCGCCGGGCCCGCCCGCAATCCGTGAGCGGCCGGCCGGCGACCCCTCCCCGCCCGTCCCGGTTCGGACTATCTTATCGGGACGCGCGGGCGACCGCGCGGGCCGACCGGCGGAGCGAGAGGAGAAAACCGCATGACCGCGTTCAAGGAGTGGATGCCGCAAGGCGTCATCCCTGCGGTGCTGCTGCCCTTCCGGGCCGATTTCAGCATCGATGAGAGCGCCTACCGCAAGCATTTGCGCGACGTGGCCGCGGTCGACGGCATCTCCGCGATCACCGTTAACGGCCATTCCTGCGAGATCCACGCCCTCTGCGCCGACGAACAGCGCGAGGTCTTGCGCATCACGATGGAAGAGGTCGGTGCGCGGTTGCCGGTTATCGCCGGCGTCTATGCCGACGGCAGTCTCGAGGCGGCGCGCCTTGCGCGCCAGGCCGAAGCCGAAGGGGCGGCGGCTCTGCTGATATTCCCGCCGCAGAGCATGGCGATGGGCGGGCAATTGCGCCCGGAGATGGCGCTCGCCCATTTCGCGACGATCGCCGCGGCGACGAGCCTCCCGTTGATCTGTTTCAACTACCCGCTCGCGGGCGGTCTCGGCTATCCGCACGAGACATTGCTGCGGCTCGCCGAGGCGATCCCGTCGATCCGCGCCATCAAGGACTGGTCGGGCGACCCGATGACACACGAGCGCAACATCCGGGTCCTGCAATCGCTGCCGCGCCCGGTCACCGTGCTGACCACGCACAGCGCCTGGCTGTTGAGCTCTCTGGTGCTCGGCTGCAACGGGCTTCTGTCCGGCGCCGGCAGCGTCATCGCCGATTTGCAGGTGGCGCTTTATCGCGCCGTTCGCGCCAATGATCTTGCCCGGGCCCGCGCGCTCAACGAGCGCATCTACCCGCTGGTTCAGGCCTTCTATGCGCCGCCCTTCCTCGACATGCACAACCGCATGAAGGAGGCGCTGGCATTGCTTGGCCGGCTGCCGGCGGCGGTGGTTCGTCCGCCGCTGGTCAAGCTTCCGGCCGCCGAGATCGCGCGCCTGAGAGCGGCGATCGCGGCCGCCGGGCTTGTCGGCGAGCCGATGCCGGGGCTCGCCGCGGAATAGGCGAATGACGAAGCCCGGCGATCTTGGCGGCGAAGATTGCAGGCGCGGGCGCGGAGGGCGGGCGGCGGCGTCGCGCCGGGCGACAGCCGCGGGCGCGCCCTGGCCGCTTGGTCGGGACAAACTTGCCGAAGACGGCCCTGGCTTGACGGGTCCGCGGCGACCGGTCGCCGGAGCGGGCGGGCTGGGCGGGGGGAGGTGATGGCGTTGCGCACGAGATTGACCGAGAAGCTTGCGATCCGCCATCCGATCCTGCTCGCGCCGATGGGCAGCACCGCCGGCGGGGCCTTGGCGGCGGCGGTCAGCGCGGCCGGCGGACTCGGCATCATCGGCGGCGGCTATCCCGATCCCGATTGGCTCGAGCGCGAATTCGCGCGCGCCGGCAATCACCGCATCGGCTGCGGCTTCATCACCTGGGCGTTGGCCCGCTACCCGGCCGCCCTCGACCTTGCGCTGCGCCATTCCCCGGCCGCCATCATGCTCTCCTTCGGCGCCGCCGCGCCGTTCATCCCGCGCATCAAACAGGCCGGCGCCATCGTGATCTGCCAGGTCCAGAGCCTCGAACAGGCCCGGATCGTGCTCGGGGAAGGCGCCGACATCATCGTCGCCCAGGGCACCGAGGCGGGCGGCCATGGCGGGCGCCGGTCGACCCTGCCGCTGGTGCCGGCCATTGTCGATATGGTCGCCGCCGCCGGGCGCGAGGTGCCGGTGGTTGCGGCCGGCGGCATCGCCGACGGTCGCGGCCTCGCGGCGGCGCTGATGCTCGGCGCCGACGGCGTGCTGATGGGATCGCGATTTTACGCCGCCGAAGAAGCGCTGGCGTCGCCCGCCGCCAAGGCCCGTCTCGTCGCCGGCAGCGGCGACGATACGCTGCGCACCGCGGTCTTCGACATCGTGCGCGGCCGCGATTGGCCGCCCGAATATACCGGCCGCGCGCTCAGGAACCGTTTCAGCGAGACCTGGCACGGGCGCGAACGGGAGCTGGCCGCGACCCCCGGCGAAAATGCCCGCTACGCCGCCGCGGCGGCGGCCGGCGATTTCGACACGGCGGTGGTTTTTGCCGGCGAGGGCATCGATCTGATCCATGCGATCGAGCCGGCTCGCCTGATCGTCGAGCGCGTCATGCGCGAGGCCGAAGCGGCGCTGGCGCGCCGCTTCGACTGAGCCGCCGGGACGGAAATAAGGCGGATCGGCAAAACAGCGGCCTTGGCGGCGCCCGGGCGGGCGCCGCCAAGGCTTGGGCGCGGAACGCAGCCTGCCGGGCGCCGATAGATGTCGCGGCGAAGAGGCGCCGGGATTTTACGGGGCGCCGCCACCCGCCGCCCTTCCCTTGGCCTCATATTGACGCTGCCGCGCGGGCGGCCTACCTACACCGGCGATGGCTCTGCTTTCGATCATCACGGCCCCCGACCCGCGGCTCAAGGTGAAGGCGCGGCCCGTGCCTGCGGTCGACGCGCAGGTCAGGCGGCTGATGGACGATATGCTCGAGACGATGTACCACGCGATCGGCATCGGGCTGGCCGCGCCGCAGGTCGGCGTCGCCAGCCGGGTCATCGTCGTCGACGTCGCGCGCGAGGGCGAGCAGCCGCAGCCCCTGCGGCTCGCCAACCCGCAGATCCTATGGCGCTCGCCGCAGCTCGTCACGGCCAGCGAAGGATGTCTGTCGCTGCCGGAGCACTATGCCGAGGTCGTCCGGCCGGCCGAGATCCGGCTGCGCTATCTCGATCACGAGAACGAGATCCGCGAGCTGCAGGCGAGCGGTCTTCTCGCCACCTGTCTGCAGCACGAGATCGACCATCTCGACGGGGTGCTGTTCGTCGATCATCTCTCGGCGGTCAAGCGCGACATGATCCTGCGCAAGCTCGCCAAGGCAAAGCGTAACCGGGCGCCGGTTCCGGCCTGACGCCGGCCTGCGATGACCGGCCTTGCGGGCACGGCAATGCAGGACGGCGCGGGGGAGCGCGCGCTGGCGCTCGTCTTCATGGGTACGCCGGACTTCGCCGCCACGATCCTTCAATCTCTGATCGATGCCGGTCACAGGCTGCTCGCCGTCTACACGCAGCCGCCGCGCCCGGCCGGCCGCGGTTACCGGCCGCAACCTTCGCCGGTGCAGCGCCTCGCCGAAGAGAACGCGATCCTCGTCAGGACCCCCGAGAGCCTGCGGCCGCCCGAAGTGCAGGCGGAATTCGCCGCGCTCGGCGCCGATCTTGCGGTCGTCGCCGCCTACGGCCTGATCCTGCCTTCCGCCATATTGCGGGCGCCGCGGCTCGGCTGTCTCAACGTCCATGCCTCGCTGTTGCCGCGCTGGCGCGGCGCGGCGCCGATCCAGCATGCCATCCTTGCCGGCGACCGCGAGAGCGGCGTCACGATCATGCAAATGGAGGAAGGGCTCGACACCGGGCCGATCCTGTTGCAGCAGGCCGTGCCGATCGACCCCGAGGCGACCGCGACCGGCCTTTCCGGCGCGCTGGCCCTGGTTGGCGCCAAACTGCTCGGCGAAGCGATCGCAGGCCTCCGCAGCGGCCGCCTCAGCCCGCGGCCGCAACCCGAGAGCGGGGTCACCTATGCTCCAAAGATCGGCCGCGACGAGGGCCGGCTCGACTGGCGCCAGCCGGCGGCGGCGCTTGAGCGCCGCGTGCGGGCGCTCAACCCCTCCCCGGGCACTTTTTTCGAGTTCCGCGGCGAGCGCATCCGCGTTCTTGCCGCCGCCGCCCTGCCACCGGCCGGCGCCGCCGCGCCGCCGGGCACCGTGCTCGATGCCCGGCTGTCGATTGCCTGCGGCGAGGGCGTGCTGCGGCCGTTGCGGCTGCAGCGCCCGGGCCGCTCGCCGCTCGAGGCGCCTCTGTTCCTGCGCGGCTTTCCAATCCCGGCCGGGACGGTGCTGCCGTGCCCCGCTACAAGCTGACGATCGAATATGACGGCACCGGCTATGTCGGCTGGCAGCGCCAAGCAAACGGGTTGTCGGTCCAGGAGGCGCTGGAGAGCGCGATCGCCCGGTTTTGCGGGGAGAGCGTCGGCGTTACCGGGGCCGGCCGCACCGATGCCGGCGTCCATGCCCTGGGCCAGGCGGCGCATTTCGATCTGGGGCGCCGCCGGCCGCCCGACGTGATCCGTAACGCAATCAATTTTCACCTGCGCCCGGCGGCGATCAGCGTCCTGTCGGTGGAAGAGGTGGACGAGGCTTTCGACGCCCGGCTGTCGGCGCGGCTGCGGGTCTATCGCTACCGGATCCTGAACCGGCGCGCGCCGCCGGCGCTCGAGCGCGGCCGCGTCTGGCACGTCAAGCGGCCGCTCGATCTCGCGGCGATGGAGGAGGGCGCCCGCCATCTTGTCGGTCGCCACGATTTTTCGAGCTTTCGCGATTCGCTGTGCCAGGCGCGATCGCCGGTCAAGACGCTGGACGTGCTGACGGTAGACCGGTGCGGCGACGAGATCCTGATCGAGGCGCAGGCGCGCTCCTTTCTGCATCGCCAGGTCCGCAATATCGTCGGGACGCTGCAATTGGTCGGTCTTGGGCGCTGGCGGCCGGATGATGTGGCGCGCGCCCTTGCCGCCCGCGATCGCCGCGCCGGCGGCCCGACGGCGCCGGCCGAAGGGCTCTATCTGGTGGCCGTGCGTTACCCGGATTGAGGCCTCATCCGCCTCCCGCGCCCGGGGCGGCGGCGCTGACCGGGGCCGTCTCCTTCAGGAGCGGCCGAAAAACAGTTCGAGAAATTCCCGGTAGATCGCGGTCAGCGCCGCCAGATCGGCAAGCGCGACTTGCTCGTCGACTTTGTGCATCGTCAGCCCGACAAGACCGAATTCGGCGACCGGGCAATGGGCCTGGATGAACCGCGCATCCGAAGTGCCGCCGGTCGTGCTGAGCGCGGGCGCCAAGCCGGTGACACGGCGGATCGCCTGCTGTAGGCACGCGCTGACGATGCCCGGCGGCACCAGGAATGATTCGCTGCCGGCGGACAGTTCGAGCGTGTAGCGGCCGCCGACCGCGTCGAGCCGCTCGGCGAGCCAGCGTTTCAGCCTGTCGCTGGTCCACAGATCGTTGAAGCGGATGTTGAAGACCGCCCGGGCGCGGGCCGGGATCACGTTCGCGGCGGGATTGCCGATATCGATCGTCGAAATCTGCAGGCTCGAGGGCTCGAAATGCCGGGAGCCGCGATCAAGCTCGGCCGAAATCAGGGCGGCGAGCATGCGCACGAGGCGATGGGCGGCGTTGTCGGCAAGGTGCGGATAGGCCGTGTGCCCCTGCACGCCTTCGACCGTCAGCCGGCCGGTCAGGCTGCCGCGACGGCCGATCTTGATCGTATCCCCAAGGGCGCGGACGCTGGTCGGCTCGCCGACGAGGCAGGCGTCGAGCCGCTCGCCGCGCGCTTCCAGCCATTCAAGCACCTTTTTCGTGCCGTTGACGGCGGCGCCTTCCTCGTCGCCGGTGATCAACAGGCTGATTGAACCTTTGAACCCGGCGCCGCGTTCGGCGAGAAATTCTTCGACCGCGGCGACAAAGGCGGCAATCGCGCCCTTCATATCGACCGCACCGCGGCCGCGCAGCACCCCGCCGGCAACGGTGCCGGTGAACGGATCGAACGACCAAGCCTCGACCGGGCCGGTCGGCACCACGTCGGTGTGGCCGGCAAAACACAGGTTCGGCCGCTCGCTGCCGTGACGGGCGTAAAGGTTTTCGATCCGCTCCTCGCCCTCGCCGAAGGCGAGGCGATGGCAGGTGAAGCCGAGCGCCGCGAGGGCTCCCGCGAGGATGTCGAGAGCGCCCGCATCCCGGGGCGTGACGCTCGGGCGGCGGATCAGCTCGGCGGCAAGCGCCGCCGCGGCGGAGCCCGCCCTGGATCCCGGTCCGGCGGCCGCGTTCATGCGCGCAGCAATTCGTTGATCGAGGTGCGGGCGCGCGTCTTCTCGTCGACCTTCTTGACGATGACCGCGCAGTAAAGGCTTGGCCCCCGAGTGCCGTCCGGCAGGTCCTTGCCGGGCAGCGCCCCCGGCACGACCACCGAATAGGCGGGAACGCGACCCATATGCACCGCCCCGCTCTCGCGGTCGATAATGCGCGTCGAAGCGCCGAGAAAGACGCCCATCGCCAGGACCGCGCCGGTCTCGACGACGACCCCCTCGGCGATCTCGCTGCGCGCCCCGATAAAGCAATTGTCTTCGATGATGACGGGTTCGGCCTGCAGCGGCTCGAGCACCCCGCCGATGCCGACCCCGCCCGAGATATGGCAGTTCTTGCCGATCTGGGCGCAGGAGCCGACCGTCGCCCAGGTATCGATCATCGTGCCGCTGTCGACATAGGCACCGACATTGACAAAGCTCGGCATTAACACGACGCCGGGAGCGATATAGGCGGAATGGCGGACAAAGGCGTTCGGCACCGCGCGGAAACCGGCCGCGCGGAAGCGCTCTTCGGTCCAGCCGGCGAATTTGCAGGGCACCTTGTCCCACCAGGCGCTGCCGCCGCGGGCGGGATCGTGCGGTCCTCCCGGCATCATGACCATGTCGTTGAGGCGGAACGACAGGAGCACCGCCTTTTTGAGCCATTGATGGACCTGCCAGCCCTGCGCCGTCTTCTCGGCGACGCGCAGCCGGCCGCTGTCGAGCCCTGCCAGCGCCGCCTCGACCGCCTCGCGCCAAGCCCCGCGCGTTTGCGGCGAGATCGTCTCGCGCGCCTCCCAGGCGGCATCGATCGTGGCGGCAAGATCGGCGTCGGTCATGGCGCGCTCCGAGGCGGCGGGAAAGGAACGGACAGTCCCGCACGATGCTCGAGCCGGGCGGCGACTGTCAACCGCGCCGCCCCCGCCGCCGCGGCATGGAAGGAAGGAGCGGGGCGCCGGCTTGGCGATGCTCACCCCGAGCGGCCGAGCAGGGCCATCAGCTCGCGCCATTCGCGGGCCGAGAGACCGCTGGCGGGCTGGTCGACGGCCTCGCCGGCAAGGAGCCGGCGAATGACGGCGAGCCCGGTTTTCGAGATCAGCGCCGCCTGCATGCGATATTCGAGAAAGGCGGCGTGGGTCATCGGCACCCAGCGCGCCAGGATCTCCAGCATCTTCTCGGCATAGGCGCGGATCTCGTACTGGGCATGCGGATCGGCGCGCAGCAGCAGGAAGTGCATCAGATTGTGCAGATCGATCTTCCAGTACCACTGCGTGTAGAAGTTGAGCGACAGGTTCATGCGCGCCAATTCGCGGGCGAGGCCCGGGCGCTGCGGATCGGCTGCGCCGTCCTCGTTCAGCAGTTCGACATAACCGGCATAGGCGCGCTCGGCCTCGGCCCGCAACAGATCGAGCACCCGCCGCGCCGCCGCGCCTGCAAGCGCCTCGCCGCGCCCCTGGCGGTTCGCCGTCGCCTGGATTCCCAAATGCTCGGCCGCCGGGATATAGAATTCCTTGTCGAGGATCGAATAGCGCGCCGAGTATTCGTTGACGTTGGCCGTGCGGTGGCGAATCCACTGCCGGGCGACGAAGATCGGCAGTTTGACGTGGAACTTGATTTCGCACATCTCGAACGGGGTGGTATGGCGGTGGCGCATCAGATAATTGATGAGCCCCCGATCCTCGCTGACCCGCCGCGTGCCGCGCCCGTAGGAGACGCGGGCGGCCTGCACGACCGCCGAATCGTCGCCCATATAGTCGATGACCCGGATGAAGCCGTGGTCGAGCACCGGCAGCGGTTCGTAGAGGATCGCTTCGAGCGCCGCCACCGTGGCGCGCCGGGTCGGTTGGGTCTCGCTGCGTTGCGCCGCGATCGCGTGCCGCTGTTCTGCCGTGAGCCTGTCGTCCATGGCAAACTGCCCCCGCTGGAAGATCCTCTCTCGCCGCAAGGAAAGGGTTCGGGCGCGGGGCGAGAGAGGAGCGCATTATCGCTCGCCCGCGCTGCTCGCGCATCGGCCGGGACGGCGGGGTATCGCTCCGGGGCGAGAGCATGCCGAAATCCGGCGTTCTGCCGGTTCAGTTCGCCACGCAGTCGATGAAGAGAAGATCGGTGCGCGAGTGCGGCACGCGCTGCCAGATGAAGGCCTCGACCGGCGTGAAGCCGAGGCGGCCCAGATGGCCGGCGAAGGCGGCGATGTCGCCGTGGCGGGCGGGCGCTTCGATCTCGCGGCCCTCGGATCGGTTCCACAGCACCTGGGTGCCGGGAAACAGGTCGATCGTCAGCAGCAGGCGGCCGCCTTTACAGAGCCAGCGGCGGCAGCGGGCGAGGACCGCCTCCCAGACCGCGCGCGGCATGTGCGCGATGACGCCGACCGAATATACGATATCGAGCGGTGCATCCGGCTCAAAGACGCGGGCGTCCGCATGGTGCGAGCGCAGATTTTGATGATGCCGGCTGTAATCGTAAAAGCCCCATTCGTTCCAGTCGTGGTCGGTCGGCGGTGTCCGCTGCAGCGGGTGCGGATCGATGCATTCGACAATCGCCCCGCGCCGAGCGAGGAAGAGGGGCAGCGGGTTGAGGCCGGCGCCGATATCGAGAACGCGCCGGCCGGGCGGCAGCGTTTCGAGCTTGTGGGCGATCCACGGATATTCGAGAGCGCGCGCGAAGTGTTTCGTGTAAAAGCCGAAAGTTTGGCGTGACAGATCCGCCAGATGGCGCAGCAGGTCCGGCCGCGGCGTCAATTGCGATGCCCGGTTGAAATCTTCGGCGGCCATGTCGTTGGGGTGAATGGCCGAGCGGGGGCGGGGCTTGTCGGCGACGATCAGGCTGCAATCGCGATAGCGCCCGACGACGCTGATCTCGGCGAAGGCGCCGGTCTCCCGCAGCGCCGCGAGGAGCGGGCGATGAAAGGCGACGATCTCCGAGGAGAGCCGCGGCGGCTCATCGTAACCGCTGACGATGAGCCGCTCGCGGGCGGCCTCGACGAGGCGGCGGAGCAGGGCTTCGAATTCGCTCGCCTGTTTCTGGTGGATCAGGACGTCGAGGCAGACGACCGCATCGCCCTCTGGCAGAGCCGAATGATCGGCGCCGAGGCGGGCGAAATGCCAATCGGGCCGCTTTGCCCGCGCGATTTCGAGGGCCTGTTCGGAGACATCAAGACCGCGGTAATGCGCAAGCGGCAGGGCCCGCATGACTTCGAGATCGCCGCATCCCACATCGACCACCGTCTTGTCGGCAAATGTCCCCAGAACATGACCGAGCCATTTCCGCTTGGCGGCAAGGCTCTCGCCGCGGGACCCCACGCCGCTGCCGAGTTCCGGCGCTACCCGATAGCGCAAGTCCCAGAAGACGCTGTTGACGAACTGCGCGGCAAGAAAAGCCGTGATGTGCCGATTAAGGGCATCGATGGCCTGGTCCGGTTTTGCAACGCCGATGCGGCCGAGCTTGCAATGCGGCCCGATCTGCCGATGGAAGTGAATGATCTGCGGCACGACATCGGGGAAAGAAGCCCCGGGAACGAGCGGATAGTTCCATTCGATCGGCAGAGGGTCGACGCACCGCCCGAGTTCCCGCAACGCCAGCGCAAAACTGACTTGGTCGACATGCATCGCGAACCCGCCGAAGAGATGGCGGCGGTCGAGGCACCAATCGGCCCATTTGCGCCACGCGACGGCAAGTTCCGGGATCAGGGCGCCGGCCAGAATGTAAAGGCCGCCGTTGCAATTGTTGCGGTCGGTATACCGGGCTCCCGGACCCTGCGGGAACGAGACCTCCGCCCAGCAAGGCTCGCCCAGTCCGGCTTCCCGGAAAATCGCCGCCAGAATGGCTTCCGGCGGATTTGCGAAATCTACGATTTTCGCGGCTATCGGCGCGCGAATCGGCAAAGGCGCATCGCCGATCCAGGCCGTATCGCAGTCCATCAACACCACGCGATCGAAGGTCTTGCGCGCAAAGGTCTCGAGCTGCCGCAACTTGTTGCAATGCGGATTTCGTCGATCGTAAGGCGTGATCTCTACAAGATTGACCCGTCGGGATTTCAACCAGATGGCAAAATCGGCATTGCCGATCCCGGTATGATGAACAAAGATTTGAGCGGGCGGCACCGATTGAATTTCGATCAGGCAGTTCAGCCAGATGAAGCACTGTGCGGCCAGCAGCGGATCCTTGTCGACCACGCACGAAAAGGCGACGGATCCAAGCGCCGGGTGTCGCCCCATTTGCAATGTCTCCAAACCGTTCATGTATCGATCCGGTCCGACGGAAGTGAGCGCACCCTGCAACCTGCCGCAAACTCCGGAAATTAAGGTTTCGGAAATCTTGCGGATTTCCATTTTTGCGTAAATTCGGCGGCGGGTCAAACCTGTGCGGGCGGTCGCGGCTCGGGATCGGCATTGCGTCGGCGCGGCCGGTATCCTATATGTTTCTTGTCGGGTTACCGACTATGGCGATAAACGGCCTGCGGAATAAGCGTTGCGGACCCGGGGGCAGTACCCGGCGCCTCCACCATTTCCAGCCGCCTCGGGCCCTGATCCGGGCGGCTTCGCGGGGGCGAAACAGGTTCGACGCGCGTGGTAAAGGCAGGGTCCGTCGCCCGGCATGATACCGCCGTTATCGGGTCGCAAATTATCTGCGAACGACAACTTCGCAACGGAGGCGCTCGCGGCCTGACCCCTTGCGGGGTGAAAGCCAAGAGCAACTCGCGGTCCGAGGGGCACCGGGCAACAGAAGCCCCTCACTGATCTCGGGCCGAAACCCGGGGGCAGATCGGTATGGCCGTTACCCGCCGCGAGCAAGCCGCCAGACATGTCCGAGGATCTCTACGACTATAACAAGATGGTCGAGGCCGCGTTGCGCGGCGTCGCCCGCGAGGCGCTAAGGCGGGCGGCGCGCCATGGTCTGCGCGGCGGCCATCACTTCTATATCACGTTCCGCACCGGCGCCCCCGGCGTGGCGATGCCGGACTACCTGGTCGCCAAATATCCCCATGAGATGACGATCGTGCTGCAGCACCAGTTCTGGGGGCTCGAAGTGGGCGAAGAGAGCTTCGCCGTGACCCTGAGCTTCCAGAGCCGGCTCGAGCGGCTGTCGATCCCGTTTGCGGCGATGACCGCGTTTGCCGATCCGTCGGTCCCGTTCGGATTGCAATTTGGGGCGCCCGCGGCCCCGGCCGAGGAACCAAAGCCGCCCGCGAAATTGCCGGCCCCGGCAACGCCGGCTGCGGGCGAGCGGCCCGCCGAGATCAGGGCCGAGACGCCGCAGCGGCCGGCGGCGGAGGTCGTCACGCTCGACAAGTTCCGCAAGCGCTGATCGCAGCGCTGGCGGCTTTCCCGACCTGAAGCTCTGCCTCCGCGGCGGCGGCGTCCGCTTGCTGCAGCCGCTTGACGCGCGCGCGGAAACGGCGATCCTGCGCCGGGCCTCTCTCGCGGAGGAGCGGATGGACGAAGCCGAATTTCACGAGCTTTTCCCGCTTGGCGCGGATGATACTCCCTATCGTCGGCTGACCGCCGACCATGTCTCGATCGGCCGTTTCGAGGGCGCGCGCATCGTCAAGGTTGCGCCCGAGGCGCTGACCCTGCTGGCGAGAGAGGCGTTCATCGACTGCCAGCATCTGCTGCGCCCCTCGCATCTCGCGCAATTGCGCGCGATCCTCGACGATCCCGAAGCCTCGGCAAACGACAAATTCGTCGCCTTCGACCTTCTCAAGAACGCCAACATCGCCGCCGGCAAGGTCTTGCCGATGTGTCAGGATACTGGCACGGCGATCGTCATCGGCAAGAAGGGTCAGCAGGTGTGGACCGGCGGCAATGACGCCGCGGCATTGTCCGCCGGTATCCGGCGCACCTATACCGAGGCCAATCTGCGCTACAGCCAGCTTGCCCCGTTGTCGATGTATGAGGAGGTCAACACCGGCGACAATCTGCCGGCCCAGATCGACCTGTTCGCCGAGCCGGGCGAGGAATACCGCTTCCTGTTCATCGCCAAGGGCGGCGGCTCCGCCAACAAGAGCTTTCTCTATCAGCAGACCAAGGCGGTGCTGAACCCGACCGCTCTGTTGAAGTTTCTCGACGAAAAGATCCGCACGCTCGGCACCGCCGCCTGCCCGCCCTACCATCTCGCCATCGTCATCGGCGGCACTTCGGCGGAGATGAACCTGAAGACGGTCAAATTGGCAAGCTGCCGCTATCTCGATACGTTGCCGCCGCACGGCAACCGCTGGGGGCAAGCCTATCGCGACCGTGACCTCGAAGAACAGGTGCTGGAGCTGACCCGCCGGCTCGGCATCGGGGCCCAGTTCGGCGGCAAGTATTTCTGCCATGACGTGCGGGTCATCCGGCTGCCGCGCCACGGCGCCAGCCTGCCGATCGGGATCGGCGTGTCCTGTTCGGCCGACCGCCAGATCCTCGGCAAGATCACCGCCGAGGGGGTGTTCCTCGAGGAGCTCGAGACCAACCCGGCGCGATTTCTGCCGGATATCGACGCCGCCGCGCTCGGCGGCGAAGTCATTGCGATCGATCTCACCCGACCGATGGAGGAGATCCGCCGGACATTGTCCCGTTATCCGGTCAAAACCCGGCTCAGCCTTACGGGTCCGTTGGTCGTGGCCCGCGACATCGCCCATGCCAGGCTCAAGGAGCGGCTCGATCGCGGCGAAGGGTTGCCGGATTATTTCAAGAACCATCCGATCTACTACGCCGGTCCGGCGAAGACGCCGCAGGGCTATGCTTCGGGCTCGTTCGGGCCGACGACGGCCGGGCGCATGGACTCCTACGTCGAGGCCTTCATGGCGGCCGGCGGCAGCTTCGTCACATTGGCCAAAGGCAATCGCGGCCCCGAAGTGCGCGCGGCCTGCAAGAAATACGGGGGCTTTTATCTGGGGTCGGTCGGCGGGCCGGCCGCCCGGCTCGCCCAAGATTGCATCAAGAAAGTCGCGCTGCTCGCCTATCCCGAGCTCGGGATGGAAGCGATCTGGCAGATCGAGGTTGTCGATTTTCCGGCCTTCATTGTCATCGACGACAAGGGCAACGACTTCTTCGCCGCCCTCGACCGGGTGCCGGGAAGTCGATAGCGGCGGCGTCCCGATTGGCGCAGGATCCGCTCATCGAGGCTCTCTTGCGCGGCGATGGGGCCGCATGGGAGACGTTCGTGCGGCGCTATGCCCGGCTGATCGTCGCCGCCGTGCGCGGCTTTGTGCAAGCTCCGGCCGAGGTCGAGGACTTGACGCAGGATGTCTTCGTGCGGCTGTGCAAGGACGATTTTCGACTGTTGCGCAGCTTTGACCCCTCTCGCGCCGCCTTGTCCACATGGCTGACCATCGTCGCCCGCAGCACCGTGCGCGACGCGCTGCGGCGGCGGCGGGCGGAGGCGGTGCCGATCGAGACGGTGCCGGAAGGCCGATTGGCGATCGATCCGGCCGAGCCGGTGCAGAAGCTGAAATTGCCGGAGGCGCTGCTGTCGCCGCGGCAGCGCGAAATTCTCGCGATGCTGTATGATCGGGAAATGGATGTCGCCGAGGTCGCCGAGGCTCTCGGCATCGATCCGCAGACCGTGCGCAGCGCCCATCACAAGGCGATCGTGAAACTTCGCGCCTACTTCAAAACGGAAACGAAATGAACGATTTTAGCCGCAAGGTTGCGGGGATATGTGCGGGCGCCGCCTCGTATATCCCGAGGAGGTCGTGGCGATGAGCGGAACCGACAAAAAGAACAAAGAGAGCACGGAAAACCGGGCCTTGTGGTTGCGGTCCCAGGCGACCGAAGTGCCCGATGACGCGGCCGAGCGCTTCCTTGATCTTGCCGCCTTTGCCGATGCCCGGCTCGAGGGCGAGGAAGCCGAACGGGTTGCCGCGCTTCTCGCCGCCGATCCGGATGCGGCCAGCGACGTCGCGGCCGCCCGCTCGCCGCGGCTTTCGCTTGCCGATGACATCGAGATCGCGCGCGTCATCGCCCGCGCCTGCGCCCTCGTGCCGCCGCCCGCCCGCGGGCGCGGCCGCGTGCTGCCCTTTCTCCGTCCGACCATTCGCCTCGGCGCGGTCCGGGGGGTGGCGGAATGGGCGAGCCTGGCCGCCGCCCTCGCCATGGTCGGCTGGCTCGGCTTTGCGATGGGCAGCGATGCCTTGCTCGCGCTCGGACAGGCCGGGCAGCCGAGCCAGACCAGTTTTCTGCATGAGCTGATCGATCCGGACAACGGCGTCCTGCATGATCTCGGCGTGGAGCTGCGGACGTGACGACGATCACCGCGACGGCGCATCGGCCGGCACGGCAATATCTGATGCGGGTGGCGCTAGCGCTGTCGCTGGCCCTTAACCTGTGCTTTATCGGAGGCGCCGCATGGACCTGGATGCGCACGCCGGCGCCGCGCCCCGGCATCGCCGCGCGCTTCCGCCAGATCGAAGCGGGACTTGCGCTTGATCCCCAACAGCGGCAGGCGTTCGATCGCTATGCCGCCACGATCGAGGGCCGTCTGCGCATCATGCGCCGGCGCATCGCGCCGCTGATCGGCGAGGCCTGGAGCGAGATGGCGAAACCGCAGGCGAAGCCGGCGGACGTCATGCAGGTCTTCGATCGGGCACAGGCGGAGCGGCGCGCCTTTGAACAGGATCTGACGACGGCTACGCTCGCCTTTCTTGCCCGGCTGTCACCGGCCCAGCGGCAAAAATTCGTCGAGCTGGTGCATCGCCGCGCCGCCCGGCGGCAGCAATCCGCCCGCTGAGGGCTTCGCGATGCGGCGAAGCGGGAAAAATGTTGCGCCACGGACCCGCCCCGTGCGCCTGGCCGCTGCTCTCATGAATAGCCGGGGCTGCGCAAATTCGGATCGATTAAGACCCTGCCGGCCGCGTTGCGCCGCCGCCGCATAGCGCGCGAGGGGCAGCGATGAACCGGTCTGTGCCGGGGGCAGCTCTGATCGTCCGCCTTTTCGCGATCGCCTGGGTAGCCGCGCTGTTGCTGCCGATGCCGGCGGTCTCGGCGGCCGCCGGCCGGGTCCTGATCGCGACGGATATCCACTTCGATCCGACGGCCGATCCGGCTGTGGTCGATCGCCTGGCTGCGGCGGATCCCGAGGAATGGCCCGCCATTTTCGCCGGCACGGCTGGTCACGGCCTTGGATATTATGGCGCCGATACGAACTGGCGGCTGTTGCGCGCGAGCTTGCGAGGGATGAAGGCGGCATTGCCGCACCCCGCCGCCGTGCTGCTGCCGGGAGATTTTCTCGCGCACGGCTTGCGTCGCAAGTTTGACGCCGCGGCGCGCCGCCATTCGGATCGCGACTATCGCGCTTTCGTCGACAAGACGATGCGGTTTGTCGCCGGCGAGATCGCTCGGGAATTTCCCGGCCTGCCGATTCTTCCCGTTCTCGGCAATAATGATTCGGGTTGCGGGGACTATCGGTTGCAGCCGGACGGCCGGTTTCTTGCCGAAACATTGCCGATAGTGCGCCGGCTGCTGGGCAGCGCCGCGGACGGGGATCTTGGACGCGACTGGACGCGCTACGGCAATTACAGCATCACATTGCCGCAGCTCTCCGGGCTGCGCGTGATCGCCGTCAATACCGTGTTCTTTTCGCGGCTCTACCGCAATGATTGCGGCCGGCCGGGCCAGCCTGACCCGGCGCGGGCGACGCTGGTCTGGCTCGCGCGCCGGCTTGCGGCGGCGCGCCGGGCGGGCGCCCGGGTATGGCTCCTCTATCATATTCCGCCGGGCGCCGATCCCTATGCGGCGGTTCATGCCGGACGCTGCCCGGGGGCTTTCGTGCCGCTGTGGAAGCCCGCCTATGCCGCGCCCTTTTATGCTCTGATGCGGCGCTATGCCGGCACCGTCGCCGTCGCTTTCGCCGGCCACCTGCACATGGATGATTTCCGCTTGCTCCCGGCCCGCGGCGCCGGCGCGTTCGTCCTGATCACGCCCGCGGTAAGCCCGATCTTTGGCCAGAACCCGGCCTTTCGCGCGGTGTCCTTCGACGCCGCCGGCGGGCTTCGCGACGCGACCACCTACGAGCTTGCCGATCTGGGCAAGGCGCGCGCGGCCGCCGCGCCGGCCATATGGCAGGCGGAATACACCTTTACCCGAGAATGGCGCCTGCCGCGCCTTGACGCGGCAAATCTCGCCCGGCTCGCGCGGATGATCGATGCGGTGCCGGCCGTGCGCGCCCGCTGGCGGCGGCTCTACGCGGTCTCGAGCCCCTTCTACTGGCGGCAGCTTGCAGCGCTCGGCGACCATCCGGCCCGTGCCGCCCGCTGCGCCGCGACGCATCTGCAAGCGCAGGATTTCGACCGCTGTTACTGCCGGGGGAGGGAGCGCTATTTGGTGCCGAACAGGCGATCGCCGGCGTCGCCGAGCCCGGGCAAGATGTAGCCCGCCTTGTCGAGGCAGCGATCGAGGGAAGCGGTAAAAATCGACACTTGCGGGAAGATCCGGAGGACCTTGTCAACGCCTTCCGGCGCCGCCACCAGGCAGACGAATTTGATCGAACGCGCCGACAGCTCGCACAGGCGCGAGATTGCCGCCACCGCCGAATTGCCGGTAGCCAGCATCGGATCGACTAGGATCACGTCGCGCTCGGGCAGATCTTCCGGCAGTTTCAGATAATATTCGACCGCCTGCAATGTCCGCGGATCGCGATAGATGCCGATATGCCCGACCCGGGCCGAGGGCAGCAAATCGAGCATGCCGTCGAGAATGCCGTTGCCGGCGCGCAGGATCGAGACGAGGCAGAGCTTCTTGCCGGCCAACAACGGAAAATTGCCCTGCTCGAGCGGCGTCTCGATCTCGACAGCCGCGAGCGGCAGGTCGCGGGTCGCTTCATAGGCCAACAGCAGACTGATCTCGCGCAACAGCCGGCGGAATTCCGCGGTCGGCGTCGTGCGGTCGCGCATCAGCGACAATTTGTGCTGGACGAGCGGATGATCGACGACGACAAGACCCGGCCGGTCGCGCCTCGGTGGATGCGGCAAGCTCATCGCGATCCTCCTCAAAACACCGTGCCGTCGCCGTCGACTAAGAGCGGCGGCGCGCCGTCCCGCCGCCGCTCGAACGCCAGCTCGCGGCCGGCCGCCCAGCTGCCGCCCTCAAGGATCCGGGCGAGCGGCAGTTGCTGCGGGCTTTTGCCCAGCCGCTTGCGCACGAGCGGGGCGAGCCGATCGAGAAGGGCCACGGTCAGGGCCCGCCATTCGACGACCGGCTCGCTCTGCGGCCCGAGCGGCCGCCGCGCCAGGTCCGGATCGCGCATCGCGAGAACGCCGCAATCAAGGAAGAGCCCGCCGTTGCGGTATTCGGCAAGGCCGGTCAAGCCGTCGAGATCGACGATCCGGAAGCCCGCCGCTTCGAGCGGCTCGACCAGCGAATAGGTGAGCCACTGCATCAGCTTGTGAAACGGCACGAGGCCGTCGCCCGGAACCGCGGAATGGCGACCGCAATCGCCGGGCGGGGTGCCGGCATGGTCCCCCGGAGGGGGCCAGATCGTCGCGCAGGCCTTAAGCAGCGTGCACAGCATCTCGGGAGCCGGCAGCGCCGCCCGCCGCGGCAGCCAGTAATCGTAAAGGGCACCAAGGCGCGCCGGGCTGCCGAACAGGTCGGGGCGCCGAGCGGCCGCCGCGCCGAGCCGGCGCAGCAGCAGGGCGCGATTTGCGATGCCGACCAGCGCGTTGTCGGCGGTATGCTGCAGCGCCTGCGCCAGATCCCGCACGGAAAGGCGCGCCAGCGCCGCGGCGTCGGCTCGCCACGGGCGGTGCGGGTCGTCCGAGAACAGCCCGTTCGCCATCGCCCTGAAGCTTGCCGCCGCAAGCCCCTCGGAACGCGCCAGGGTGAGGCCGGTCTCGCGCTCGCGAAAGCGCCAATGCGGCCCGGCCCCGGCGTCGAGCAGAACCGAAACGAAGGCGAGCTCGATACGGGCCCGTGCGGTCTCGGCCGGATCCGCGCCGGCGGCGACAAGCTCCGCGCGGTTGATCCCGCCCGCGGCAAAGTGTCGCCAGCGGCTATGGTAGGGGACGGCAAGATCGGGATAGCGCCGCCGCGTCACGGCGGCAACGCGTTCGGCGGCCGTCTCGAGTCGCTCGGGGACAAGCCGGAAATATCGGCCCTCGCCGCGCTCGACGGCAGCGAAGACGAGGTTCGAACGGGCGCGGACGGCGGCGGCGCAGAGCAGCGATCGGGCCGCTTCTGCATCGGGTCGCCGGTTCATCTGCGCCCCGCCGGCTCCTCATCCCGCCGTTTTGCGGGCTCCGAAGGGGCGACCTGCGGACGAGGCCGCGGCGGCGCGAAATAGCCGGCGGCGATCTTGGCGGCGATCTCGATGCCGGCGTCCTCCGGCACCAGCGCGTCCGGGATCGCTATCTGTTCGACGATCTCGATCCCCTGCGCCGCCAGCGCGTCGCGCTTCAGGTTTGACATCGAGACCCAGCGATGGATGCGGCGGATGCCGAGCCAGTGAAAGACATCGGGCATCAGCTCCTGAAAGCGCACATCCTGTACGCCGGCCACGCATTCGGTGCGGCGGAAGTAGGTGTCGGGGCGATCGCCGCCCGGCTGCCGGCGGCGGGCATTGTAGACGAGGAATTTGGTGACCTCGCCCAGGGCGCGGCCTTCCTTGCGGTTGTAGACGACGACGCCGACCCCGCCCTGCTGTGCGGTTTCGACGCACACCTTCACCCCGTGCACGAGATAGGGGCGGCAGGTGCAGATGTCGGAACCGAACACGTCCGAGCCGTTGCATTCGTCATGGACGCGACAGGCGACAAGCGTATCGGGCTCTCCGATCCGCGCAATCTTGCCGAACAGATAGACGGTCGTCCCGCCGATCGGCGGCAGAAAGACGCTCAGATCGGGGCGGGTCACGAGTTCGGGGAACATGCCGCCGGTCTCTTCGAACAGGGTGCGCCGCAACTCGGCTTCGGCAATGCCGAAGCGTGCGGCCATCCCCGGCAGGTACCACACCGGGTCGATCGCCGCCTTGGTGACGGCGATCTCCCCGTTGTCGAGCAATACCGCGCCGTCCGGCCGCAGCCGGCCGTCGCCGAGCTGTGCGGCAATCTCGGGCATGCCGATGCGGGCCGTGGTAATCGCAATCGTCGGGCGGGCATCGACCCCGGCCGCGATCATCTCGGCGAAAACTTCGCCCACAACATGACCCCAGGGATCGAATGACACGATCTTCTGCGGGTCGGCCCATTGCGGGTGCGGCCCGATCATCGCTGCCGGCGCCGTGCCGGAGAGATCGGGGCGATGGTCGCGCCTGAGCGCACCGGTGGCCACGGCGAGCGCCCGGTAGAGCGCATAGGACCCGGAATAGGAGCCGATCGCGTTGCGATGCCGCGGATCGGCCGGGCTCGCCACGACCGGTCCGCGCGCGGCCGGATCTGCCGCCCCCCAGTTCAGCGGAACGGTATCCCGGCTATTGCCCCCCGGATGCGAGGTGAGCCGAATGTGGCGCGGGATCAAAGGTTCCATCGCCACGTTTCCTCCAGAATTCTGCGGCGGCTACGATAGTGTCCGCTGCGGGGTTCCGCAACCTTGCCGGCAGGACGCATAGGCCCGCGGGCAAGGCCGCTGCCGAGGGCACTGCGCCGCTTGCGAGGGAGAGGGCAATGAGCGTATCGCCGCGCAAATTCACCGATCCGTTCGTTACGGCAAAAGGCGAAAGGCGGGCGTGGGTCGCTCTCACGGCGCTAACGACATTGTGGTTCAACACCGGCACGCTGTGTAACCTGACTTGCGCCCATTGCTATATCGAATCCTCGCCACGAAACGACCGGCTCTCTTATCTGAGCGCCGCGGAAGTGGCGGCCTATCTCGACGAGATCGCGGCCGGCGGATGGCCGACCCGGCTGATCGGTTTCACCGGCGGCGAGCCGTTCCTCAATCCCGAGCTGCCGCTGATGCTCGAGGACGTGCTGGCGCGGGGCTTGCGCGCCCTCGTCCTGACCAATGCGATGAAGCCGATGGGCCGGCACAAGGAAGCGCTGCTGCGGCTCAATCAGCGCTGGGGCGAGCGCCTCGTAATCCGCGTTTCGATCGACCATTACGACGCCCGCGTGCATGAGGAGGAACGCGGGCGGCGCAGCTGGCAGCCGACGATCGACGGGCTCAAATGGCTTTGGCAAAACGGCTTTTGCGTGCACGTCGCAAGCCGCCGCCTGTCCGGCGAGGGCGAGGCGGAGATCCGCCGCGGCTTTGCCCGCCTGTTTGCCAAGCTTGGCATCGGCATCGATGCCGCCGATCCGGTGGCGCTGACCGTCTTCCCCGAGATGGACGCCGCCGCCGACGTGCCGGAAATCACCGAGGCGTGCTGGGGCATCCTTGGCAAATCGCCGCAGAGCGTGATGTGCGCCTCCTCCCGCATGGTCATCAAGCGCAGGGGCGCGGCCCATCCGGTCGTCGTCGCCTGCACGCTGCTGCCTTATGATCCGCGTTTTGAGCTCGGCCGTACCCTCGCCGAGGCGAGCGGCGCCGTTCCGCTCAATCACCCGCACTGCGCCAAATTCTGCGTGCTCGGCGGCGGCGCCTGCAGCCGCTAGGGGTCATATCCAGACCGCCCATTCCTGAGCCGCCGCCTGGCGAATGACTTCGTTCGAGCCCTCCCATACCATTCTGAGCGCGACGAGGGTGATGAGGGCGAGCCCGATCCATGAGATCCAGAAATGGCGGGCAAGGAGCCGCGCGATATAGTGCGAGGCCACCCCCATCAGCGCCACCGACAGCAGCAGGCCAAAGCTGAGGATCCAGGGATGCGCGCGCGCCGTTCCGGCCAAGGCCAGAACGTTGTCGAGCGACATCGAGACATCCGCCAGGATGATCTGGCCCAGCGCCTGCGCCCCGCTCTTGCGCGCCGCCGGCATGCCGTAAGAGGAACCGGGCGCGGCCGGCGGTCGCGGCGCGAGCGCATGCCGGTGCAGCTCGCGGAACAGCTTCCACGCCACCCACAGCAACAATACGCCGCCGGCAAGGGCGAGGCCGATGATCTCGAGCAGCTTCATCGTGAACAGGGCGAGCAAAATGCGCAGCACAGTCGCGATGACGATGCCGAGGGCGATAACGCCCCGCCGCCGCGCGGCCGGCAGGCCGGCCGCCGCCATGCCGACGACGATCGCGTTGTCGCCGGCGAGCACCACATCGATGATCACCACCGATACAAGGGCGCTGAGATCGGCAAGATTGGGCGGCACTTTTGAGACATAGGCACTGCGATGCGCCGTGTCGAGCCGTTCGGGCAAGGTCCGGCCCGAGAGCCCGCAGTCTCACCCCTCGCTCGCGCGGCTCGACTTGATTGCGCCCGATAGTAGAATAAGACGGGCTCGATCCGCCGCAGCGCACCCCCCTCGCTCAACGCGCTCGCGTGACCGGATCGAGCCCGCAGCGCCATGCCGTTCGCGGCATGGCGCTGTTGCCAGAAAGGCGTTGCCGACGATCGATTATCTGCCGCATCGCGGGTGGCTCAGAACCGCGCTTTGCGCCCGGGCGGCCGCATATTTGCGGAAGCCGGCGGAGTCGAGAGTATTTGCCAGCTTGAACAGATCAGCCGCTTTTTGGCACATCTGCGCGATCGGGAGCGCCCCCTCCTGCAGCGAGATCTGATTGGCAAGGCTGGTGTTCCAGCGATCAAACGCGCTTTGCGGACGGCGGAACCCGGCGCGCCGGAAGTGATCGATCATCGCTTTTTGATAGGCAAGAATGGCGTATCGATTGCGGAGCGCGAATTCGGCATAGGCGTCGTTGTGTTGGCAAGCCGAACTGGCCACCATCAGATTGGTCAGGAACAGCAGCGCCTGCTCCGCCTCCAGATCCTTTGCCGAATAGCAGCCCCGCCCGGCCGCCGCGGCCGGAAGGACCCAGGCGGCGGCGAGCAGCGCCGCCACAATCGCTATCTTTTTCATCCGATCTCCCCCAAACCAGATCTATGGCCGTCCGAGCATACGCGTACCTCGATGGTTTTCAAGCAGAACCCAACGCATTGGGCACCCGCAGCCAAAGGAGAACGCATAAAGAAATATAATCACCATATTCCCAACTATAGATTGAACACCAGGCCGGCCAGCGGCGATGACTGTCTCGACTTGACCGCAACTGGATACCGGCGCGGGCAGCGGCGAGCCGCATAGGCGAATCCCGGCCGTTACCGGACCGGGCCGACGATCGCGGGCATGGACCCTTGCCTAGCCGGCATGATCCGGGCACATCTGAAGCATGATCGTGCTATTTACCGATTTTGGCCTCGAGGGTCCCTATATCGGGCAGGTGAAGGCGGTGCTGTGGCGCAATGCGCCCGGCGTGCCGGTCATCGACCTCTTTGCCGATGCGCCGCCGGCTAGGCCGAAGCCTGCGGCCTATCTGCTCGCCGCCTATGCGGCTTGGTTTCCGCCGGGCAGCGTGGTGCTGGCGGTCGTCGATCCGGGGGTCGGCGGCGAACGCGCCGCCCTTGTCGTCGAGGCCGACAGGCGGTTTTACGTCGGTCCGGACAACGGCCTGTTCGAGCTGGTCCGGCGGCGCGCCGCGCAGGCGCGCTGCTGGGAGATCACGTGGCGGCCGGAAAAGCTGTCGGCAAGCTTTCACGGCCGCGACCTGTTCGCCCCGGTGGCGGCCCGGCTCGCCCGCGGCGAGGCGCCGCCGGGCCGCCTGCTGCCCGCCGATTCGGGCCGCTATCCCGACTGGCCCGACGACCTGCCCGAGATCGTCTATGTCGATCATTTCGGCAATGCCATGACAGGGGTGCGCGCCTGCGTTCTGGCCGAAGCGACGCGGCTCGTCGTCGCCGATCGCCCGCTGCCGCGCGCCGCGACCTTCTCGGCGGTCGCGGCGGGGGCGGCCTTCTGGTACGAGAATGCGAACGGGCTTGCCGAGATCGCGGTCAATGGCGGGCGGGCCTGCGACGCGCTCGGGATTGCGATCGGCAGCCCGGTCAGGATCGCGGCTGCGGCCGCAAATTCGCGCTGAGCCGGTGCGCCAACCGGACGCCGCAGGCGAAAGCGATGAAAACAGCCAGCATGATCAGGCTGAAGGAGCGCGCAATGTCGCCGAGCGCGGCATGAAAGGCGTGGCCAAGGAAGTAGCCGAGGGCGATAAAGCTCGCCGCCCACAGCCCCGCCGCGATGAAGTTCAGCGAACAGAACCGTTGCCAGCGCACCGCGCTCAACCCCATCGCGAAGGAGGACAGGTTGCGCACCCCATAGATGAAGCGAAACGACAGGATAAAGCCGGCATCATACCGCTCCAGCCATTTGAGCACGGCGGAAACGCGGCCGCGCCAGGTCGGGAAGCGATCCATGATGCCGTGGCCGAAATGGCGACCCAGCCAGAAATAGCTCTGATCGCCGCAGAAACTGCCAAGCCAAGCGGCAAGGAGAAGCGGCGTTGGGCGGGCGAGCCCCTGTGCCGCCGCGAAGCCCGCAAACAACACGATCGTTTCGCCTTCGAGAAACGTCCAGGCGAACGCGATCAGGTAAAACCAGGCGCCGTTCTCTGCGATCAGCCGGTTGATGTCCATTCGCAGATAATTCCGCCCCGCTGGCATCGATGGGCGCCCGGACCGATGTCCGGCGAATCCCCCTGAGCTTTCAGATTAGGTAATTCCGCCGGCTCGGTCGAGGGGATTTCAGGAAACTCCGGCGGGCGGGAAGGGCCGCCGCCCTCGCCTCCGGTCGCCGGCCCGCGCCGCCGCCCGGCCCAAGGCCTTCTCTTGCCGTTCCGGCCATGCGCAACTATGAAGAGCACAGGAAGCGCCCAATTCCGAGCGATCTTGTCGGACCGCTGCTGAGCCGGGGGGAGAGCCGATGGCCGGGCTGTATTTCGAGGAATTTACCGAAGGGCAGGTATTCGACCATGCGCTGAGCCGCACGGTCACCGAAATGGACAACGTGCTGTTCAGCGCGCTGACGATGAACCCGCAGCCGCTCCATCTCGACGCGGAATTCGCCAAGCAGACCGAATTCGGTCAGCGCCTGGTCAACAGCCTGTTTACGCTTGGTCTCGTCATCGGCATGAGCGTCGGCGACACGACGCTCGGGACGACGATCGCCAATCTCGGTCTCAGCGAGGTCCGCTTTCCGAAGCCGGTATTCCATGGCGATACGTTGCGCGCCCGCACGATCGTCCGCGCCAAGCGGTTGAGCCGGTCGCGCAAGGACGCCGGCATCGTCGAATTCGAGCATCAGGGGCTGAACCAGCGCGGCGAGATCGTGGCGATCTGCCGGCGCGCCGGCCTGATGAAATGTCGCACCGCGGAGGGCTGAATGCGCTCGCTCCTGTTCGTCCCGGCCGACAGCGAGAGAAAGCTCGCGCGCGCCCCGGAATCCGGCGCCGACGCCGTGATCCTCGATCTTGAGGATTCGGTGGCGCCGATGAACCGCGACATCGCCCGCCGCCGCGCCCGCCTCTTTCTGACGCAAGCCCCCTCCGGGCCGTGGCGCCGCTATGTCCGCATCAACGCGCTCGCCAGCGGTGCCGCCCTCGACGATCTGGCCGCGGTCATGCCGGGTCGGCCCGACGGCGTCCTGTTGCCGAAATGCGTCCCCGAGGATTTGCGCACCCTCGACCATTACCTGTCGGCTTTCGAGGCGGCCCATGGCATTCCGTCCGGGAAGACCCGGGTCATCGCCATTGCGACCGAAACGCCGGCGGCAATATTCGCCCTCGGCGGCTATGCCGGGGTATCGGCGCGGCTCGAAGCCATCACCTGGGGAGCCGAAGATCTCGCCGCCGCAATCGGCGGCGACAACCGCCGCGCCGACGGCGTCTATGACGACGTGTACCGGCTGGCGCGGGCGCTGTGCCTCGTCGCGGCCGCCGCCGCCGGCGCCGCGGCAATCGATACGATCTATACCGACTTCAAAGACGTAGAGGGTTTGCGGGCCGAATGCGCGGCGGCCCGTCGCGCGGGCTTTACCGCCAAGATGGCGATCCATCCGGCGCAGATCCCGGTTATCAACGACGCCTTTTCGGTCGGCCCCGAAGGTCTTGCCTGGGCCCGCAAGGTTGTCGCCGCCTTCGCACAAAATCCCGAAGCCGGGACGATCGCCCTTGACGGCAAGATGATCGACCGCCCGCATCTGGCGCTGGCGCAGCGGCTTCTTGCACAAGACCGGCCGCAAGGAGGATCGGGATGACCGGCCGGGCCCTCGCGCTGGCGATCATGGTGGCGGCCGGTGTGCTCGCGCCGCTGCATTCCGCCGATGCGCAAGGCGCCCTTTTTGGCGATTGGCGTCCGCCGCCGCCGATGATCGATTCTCCGGCCTTTGCGCTGCGTTCGCCGCTGCCGGGCCGCCCCGGCTATCTCGAGACGATCGCCTATATCGACGACGGGCTCAAATATGTCGATTCGAAGCGGGCGTTTTTTGTCTCTCGTGACGGCAGAATGTGCTTTGTCGGCGTGCTGAACGTGCGGCGGACCGTATTCGAGACCAGGCAGTTTCCGTGGTGCGCCGCACCGACCGCGCTGGCCAGAATCGACGTGGTCGAGAACGACATCACCTACGTTCCGCAGTTGCGTTTATGGTGCCGGCACGTCGCTCCCCAATGCTTCCAGGAAAACGGCAGATTCTACCGCAGAGCCAACAGCATTGCGGTGGAGATTATTCCTTCATACGGGGAGAAGGAGGCGGTCGAGTACCTGGTCTATTTGATGGGCGGCGGGATTCCGGCCGAACCGCCTTGAAGGAATCGGCTTTCTTCTCCGGATTTCTCTCCGAAATGAGTGACCGTTTCCTATTGCAATGCCCGATCGGCTTTGCCGTGATTCGCTGGGATAAAGTCAGATGTCCGACAGAATCCGCCTGAGCGTCGACGAAGCGCGGACCCTCTCCGAACACGCCCTCGCCGGGCTGGGTTATGAGGCCGAAGAAGCTCGCATCATCGCCGATCATGTCATCGACGCGGCGCTGTGCGGCTACGAGTATTCGGGCCTTGCCAAGATCCTCAACATCCCCGAGCACCGGCGTTTCCGGGAGCCGCGCCGGCCGATCCGAGTGGTGCGCGAGAGCGCCGTCTCGGCCCTCTACGATGGCGGCAACAATGTCGGCATGCTGGTCATGTATCACGCCGCCCGGGCGGCGATCGCGAAGGCGGCGCAGAGCGGCTTTGCGGTGCTCGCCGTCACCAACAGCTGGATGAGCGGGCGCAGCGCCTATTATGTCGAGATGATCGCCAGGGCCAATCTGGTCGCGATCCATACCGCCGCGGCCGCACCCGCCGTGGCGCCGCCGGGCGGGCTGCGCCCAGCGCTCGGCACCAATCCGATCGCGTTCGGCCTGCCTTCCGCCGAGGGGCCGCTGGTGTTCGACATGGGCACTTCGGCCTTTATGATGACCGATCTGGCCTTGCGCGAACGGATGGGCCGGCTCCTGCCGGAAGGGGTGGCGATCGACGCTGTCGGGCGGCCGACCCGCGACCCGGCGGCGGCGCGGCAAGGCGCGTTGCTGCCGTTCGGCGGTTATAAAGGGTTTGGGCTTGCCCTTGTCGTCGCCGCCTTGGGCCAGCTCGCCGGCTCGGGGGCCGAGGATGACGGCTATCTCTTCGTCGTGTTCAAGCCCGACCTTCTGATCCCGCTCGAATCATACAAGCAGCAGGTCGGCAAGCTCGTCGATCGCATCAAAAGCACGCCGCGCCTGCCCGGCGTCGACGACATCCGCATTCCGGGGGAGCGGGCGTTTCGCTGTCGCGAACGAGCGCTGGCCGAGGGGCTGGAAATCGATCGCCTGGTCTATGACCGCCTACGCGCGCTGAGCCCCTGAGCGGCCTTGGGCGGCAACAGGCGGGAAGACCGAGGCCGCTCGTTCCGAGGCGGCGCCGCGGCGGCGGGCGGAACGCAGCCCGCATGCGATCCTTCGCTGCGGCCTTGCAAGGCTGCGGTTTGCGGCGGTCCTACTCGAAAGCGCGCCCGGCCATATCCGCTGCCCGCTCCTGCGGCGAGCCCTCCGCCGCGGGAATCCAGGCGGGCGGGCTGAACTTCAAAGGAATGACGATCAGACCCGCGGCGATGGCCATGATCCCGGCGGTGCCGATGGCAAAGGAGAAGCCGTGCCTGGTGATCAGGATCGCCGACAGGATGCCGCCGTAGAGGCCGCCGGAGCCCTTGGCGATCGCATAGAGGACGCCGTAATTGCCGCCGGCGGCCGCCTCGCCGTAATAGTGCCCGATCGTGATCGGAAACAGCGAGAACAAGGAAGCCCAGAAAAATATCGCGAGGATCGCGGCGCAGACGAACAGCAGCTCCTGATGGGTCAGACCGGCGAAAACCGTCAGAAAAAGCAACAGGCCGCACAATACATAGGACGAGATCATCATGTTCTCACAGCCGAAGCGCTGCGAGAGGCTGCCGAGCAGGAGCTTGCCAAAACCATTGGCGATGGCGATGCCGCCGGCGGCGGCGGTCGCCGCGGTGGCGGTGAATTTGAAGCTGTTGGAATAGGCGACCATCTTGCTGATCCCGGCGAGGCCGGCGCTCGAGATCAGCACGAATGAGGCGATCAATACCCACATCTGCCATGTCTTTAAGGCTTCCCCGACGCTGTAATGGTGCTCCGAAGGCCGCCGGTGCGCGCGCGTCCTCGGCCTCCAGCCCGGCGGTTTCCAGCCCGGCGGCGGATCCTTCAAGAACAGGGCGGCGATGATCGATACGCCGCCGATAATGGCGGCCATGATATAGATGACATGAAAGAAAACGGCGGGGGGCGCGGTCCGGGGTATGGCGCGGATCGGAAAGATGAACGGCAGCGAGCCCCATGAGAAGGCGCCCGCAATCAGCCCGGTCATCAGGCCGCGCCGGTCGCAGAACCATTTGTTTCCGGTCGTGACGGCGTTGTTGTAGATGAACCCGGTAAAGAAACTGCCGATGCACCATAGGACGGCAACCGGAAGATAGGACGGGCCGAGCGCAATCGCAAAGATGCCGAGACCGGCCAGCACTCCGCTGACGGCGGTGGTCCAGCGGGCTCCGAAGCGGTCGCGCAGCAGACCGCCGGGAAGCGTTCCCAGCGATTGAAAGATGATGAAGAGGGTGAACATCAGCGCGACTTCTTCGTGCGACCAGCCGTAGATTGCGCCGATGTGCCCGGACATCGAGCTCCAGGCGTATTCGAACGGGCTGATGATGAACATTGCGAAGAACGCCGCTACCAGCACGACGTAACGGCTGTATCCAAGGATCTCCCGATCGCTCCGGGCGGCCGCGATCTCCGAGCTGTTCACCATCGCACGATCCCTTCGAGCTTGGGTTGTCCCGATCGGCCGGTTTTTGTCCGGACCGGCCTATCTCTCATCCGGCGCGTCTTCGACACGCGCCTGACCGCGCTCCCGCCGCGCGATCCAGACATCGGCCAGGTCCTGGCCGATGAAGTGGCTCGGCGTGATATTCCAGCCTCTAAGGCGCGCCGAAGTCACCACGATCCGCTTCCACCACAGCAGCGGCACCGTATAGGCCTCGGTCAGTTCATGCCGCTCGAACTCGTGCACAATCTTGGCCCGTTCCCGCGGATCGGTGGTCACCGCCTGGCCGATATAGAGGGCGTCGAGGAAGCGGTCGGTCGCACCGGAATAATCTACCGGAGAGAGGTCCTGTGACACGTATTTTGCCAATTGAATCGTCGGATCATCATAGAAATCGCCCTGGAAATCCTGCGCGACGTCGAAATCGTGCGCAGCGACCTTTTTTTGCCAGTCGAAGATGTTGAGCTTCTCGATCTTCGTCGTGACGCCGATGGCGCGCCAGCTGTCGGCCAGAAGCTGAGCGCCGGCATAATGCGGCATCGGAATGTCGCGGACGAGGAGCGTCAGCTTGAGATTGCGGACGCCGGCCTCGGCGAGCAGGCGCTTGGCCTTCTCGCGCGAGGCGGCGATATCGCGCGAGAAGCCGGGCAGGCTTTCAAGTTCCGACTGGGGCATGGCCCAGCTTGACCCGGGACGCATCAGGCCGCCGACATAGCGCAGGAAAGTGGCGTGTTTGAGCTTCTGCGCGGCACCCCAGCGGTCGATCGCGAGCGACAGCGCCCGGCGCACGCGCGCGTCGTTGAAGGGCGGACGCCGCGTGTTGAAGACGACAAGCAGGTTGGCCAGCCAGGGGCTTTCGCTGACCGAGACGCGGTCGCCGAGGCTGGCGACCAGCGCGTCGCGCTGGGGCGGGGTGAGACCGCGGAACTCGGCCATGATGCGGCCGCTTTTATAGGCGGCCATCACCTCGCCCGGCGGCATGAAGTCTGCCTGAAAGCCGTCGAGATAGGGTTTGCCGGGCTCGAAATATTTGTCCCAGCGCTTGCCTATCCAGTATTGGCCTTTCACGTACTTGACAAAGACGAAGGGGCCGGTGCCGAGGACGTGGGTCTTGGGATAGAGCGGATCGCGGGCGAGCTTGGCGGCGCTGTAGATGCAGTTCCAGGGCGAGGCGAAATTAGCCAGCATCGCGGCATCCGGCCAGCGCAGGTGGAAGACGACGGTCAGCGGGTCGGGCGTGTCGATGCGCGCGATCGCCGCGTAATCGACCTTGCGCACCGAGACAAGGCCCGGCGGGGGATGGATGATGCGCAGATAGCTCGCTTTGACGTCGGCCGCGGTGAGCTCGGTGCCGTCATGGAAAAGGACGCCCGGCCTGAGCTTGAAGGTATAGGTCCGCCCGTCCGGCGATACCGACCAGGACCGCGCGAGATCGCCGACGATCTGCGGGTAGTCGGCGGCATCGAATTTGAGCAGCGTCGAGTATTCCGGAGCGATGACGTCGAGCAAGGCGAAGGCGGTATTGTCGGTGCAATCGAAATCCTTGGGCTCGACGGTGACGGCGAATTTGAGAATGCCGCCGCGCTGCGGCGCCGCGGCGGCCGGAGCGATAAAAGCGAGAAGCGCCGCCGCAAGGGCGCCGGCAAGGCGCCGGGATCGCCGCGCGCGGCGCCGTCTTAAATCTCTCGATCCTTGTGGGAGGCCGCCCTTTTTCGGCCGGGCGAGGGTGCGCACTTCAGCGGGCCTTGCCGGCTTTCTGCCAGCGCTGGAACTGGGCGAAGAGGTCGTCCTTTTGCTGTTGCGTCATCGTCGCGCCGGTGGCGCGCAGCCGCTCGTCGAGAAAGCGCTCAAACATCGCCCGCAGGTCCTGGGGTGTGGCCGTCTGCGCGACCGGAGCGTTGCGGGCGAGCCACTGCTGGGCCGGCGGGAAGCGCCTCCACCCGGGAAGGTTCGCGGCGAGATTGACCTCATGCCATTTCGGCTGGTGGCCCGGTTCGAGCAGGCTTTGAAACTGGGTGAAGAAGGCGTCGACGAAATTGACGAGATTGTCATAACGCGGGCTGCCGACCGCCAGATTGGCGGCGAGCAGAACCGTTCCGACCGCCACCGTATCGACCGGCCGGTTAGGCGCGATCAAGAGGGGATAGTCCTTGGCGGTCAGCCGCGTCGGCGCATAGCGGGCTGTAAGTGCAGAGTTTTCCGGCAGGGACAGAAAATGCAGTCCCGCCGGCGGGTTGAGATCGCGGAACAGGGGGGCCGGCTTGGCCGAGACGAAGGCGAGCGCTGCGATCTTGCCCGCCTCGAGCTGGAGCAGCGCCTGCGGCGCCGCGTCATCGGTCGGCTGCACGGAGATGCCGAGCGTTGCGAAGATCCGCGCCGCGGTGATGCCGGTGCCGCCGCCCGGCGGGCCGAAATTGACCTTCTTGCCGGCCAGGTCCTCGACGCTTGTGACGCCGGGCCCGGCCAAGAGGTGGAATTCCTCGTTGTAGAGCCGGGCTATGTACGGCAGCGTATCGACCGCCGGCACCAAGTGCTGCCGGCGGGCGTAATCGAGCGCGTCGGTCTGCACGATCGCCATATCGACCCCGCGCAACGCCTTCAGATCGAACAGGTTCTGCAGCGAGCCTTCCCCGATCACGGTGACGATCCGGCGGGTGGCGCCGTCATCGAGCAAATCGGCGATGTCCGCGGCCATCATCGGCGAAAGGCCGCCCATCGCGCCGGTCTCAAGCTCGACGACGCCGCGGTTGGTACGATTGACAAGCCAGTCGCTCGCCCGCGCCGTCGCGAACATCGACAGCAGCGCCAGCAACGCGACCGCGCCTTTTTCGCCAAACGACATCGGCATTGCCTTCTCCTTCCCAAGAGGCTGGCGCCATACCGCCCGCCGATGCAGGCGCACGGCTACCTCGGCAGGGTCTTCAATGCCTTCTCGGCGTCGGGATCTCCGAGCGCGCGGGCGCGCCGGTACCAGCGGGCGGCGGCGGCGGCGTCGCCTTCCATGCCGAGCACGCCGAGGCGCCTGAGAAAAGCCGGATTGAAACTGTTGCCGAGGGCGAGCGCGGCCCGCGCATCGCCGGCAGCGGCTGCGCGCTCGTAGAAGAGGCGGGCAGAAGCGATGTCGCCCTCCAGAATCCGCATGTCGCCAGCCTCCCGCAGCCTTTTCCGCTCGGAACGGTCGGCGGCGGCAGAGGCGGGGACGGGCGAGGTCTTGTCGGTTTGCGCAAGCGGGTGCGGGGGTGCCGGTATCGGCGCATTTGCGTGCCGCGAGGAAAGCGCCTGCGGCCGTGATGCCGGGGCGGCGAGGCTCCCTCCGGAGCGCTGCGCCACGGCCTGGTGCGCGCTTGGCGCGGGCCCTTGCCCCAGGGCGGGGAGCGACGGCGCGAGCGCGCCCTTTGCCGCGGCCGGACGAACCGGCGGCAGGGCGGCGCGGGCGGCGCTCTCGGGGCGGCCGGCGGCGCGGGAATGTGTCTGTGCGGCGGCGCTTGCGGCGAGCGGCCCAAGCGCCGGCTTCCGCGCCGCTCTGACCCCGAGACCCGCAACGCCGAGGACGAGGAGGCCGAAGATCGCCAGCATTGCGGCGGCCGCCCCGCGGCGCCGCGGCCGCCGGCGCAGGCTCGGCGGTGGCGCAATCGGGGCAAGCATCGCCGCCCGCTCGCTCGGCACGACGACAAGGCGCGCGCTGCGCATCAATATGGCTGCCCCGGATTCGCCCCCCTCCGGGGCAGGCTCGACAAGGGGGTCGACCCCGTCCGCTGGCGACCTCTCCCGCCGCTCGAGCTCGTCGAGGTCGCGCAGGATCTCGCGGATTTCATGCAGCGCCTCCAGAATCGTGCCGGTTTCCGGAGACGCCACCTGAAGGGATTTCTCCGCTCTTCTCCAGTCAAACCCGGGATCTGCCTCGTTCGGCATCGCAGAATAGGCGGCTTGGGCCGCTCCCGTCAGGATTTTGATTTAAATTAATGATGAATTGGCGGCTTGAGACCGTCAAGCGGATAATCAACCATATCGCGATCGGCTCGCCCGATCATGACCAATCCGGCGCATTCTAGAAGCCTAGCCGCTGTTTTCGAAGATCCCGCAGCGAAGCGCCGAGACCATGACGCTTGTTCCTGCCCCCGCTTTTGCGTCATGATGGATACAGGATTTGGAAAGTCGCCAAATCGGTTGATTTTCTCCCGCAGCGGAGGGGGGGCGGTCCCCGGGCCATCGAGCGGCGAACAATCCTGGCGATCCTTCTGCCGCACAGGCGCGGCGGCTCGCCGGGACAGAAGGTTCAAACCACCGGCATCGTGCGCCCCGCCCCATGCCAAAGCGGCAAATCCTCGCCTCGCGCCGGTCGGGGTTACCTGCCGGCATCATCACCTCCTGGCGCTATGCGCTTTCCGCAATGACAGGCCGCCCCACCGATCATCGCTCGCGGAAGACGGCACGAAGAGAGAAAGACCGATTCTGCCGCCGGCATGCCCGTTCTCCGACGGCGTCGGGCGATTCCGTATGGATCGGGCGCGGCCGCGCATGCGTCACGCCGTCCGGCGTCGATTCCTCTGTTGCCGTGCGCGATTTGTCGCAACGGGCGAAGATTTCTGGCGATTGTAGTCTAATATTAAGGATCAATATGTCCGCAATGGTTGAAATCGACAAGCAAGTGATATAACCTTAGCGATCAGTTTCCCCGATTTTAATTGTAAAGCGATGCGGCGCGACAGGGACCACAGGGAGTGCGACGCAAGCCGGCCGCCGTCTCGAGGGAAACACTACGCGTTGGCCCTCATTCTCGCCGAATCCGGGGATTCGGCCGCGCCGCTTGGGCGGGCAGTCCGAAATTTGCCCGAGGGTTCCGATCTCGCCGCGCTTGCGGAGGTTGACATCGCGATCATCTTCGACGAGGACAGGCCCGGCGAGGCGGGTGGTTGGCATAAAGGCGGATGCCGCACCGCGGTAGCAGAGGTAAGGGGGGGCCAGGGGTCGTGCCGCATCGGCGTTTGTCGAGGCTTGGCGAGTGCCGCGGCAATCGCGTCAAGCGCGGGCGGTCACGTACGCCGCTGCCAATAGGTGGCCGTCCGTTTGCAGACGCGCGCTCTGGACGAGCCCCGACGCCCGCCGTAAACCTGATGTTTCGATGTGCGAGTGTATGATGAACGCAAAACCGGTGCGGTCGCCCATCGCGGATTTACCCCCTGCGATCTCGAAATCCGTCGTCGCGCTATGAATGACGGAGCGATCGCGATCGTTGGGGCATCCTGCCGCTTCCCGGGGGCCGCCGACCTCGACTCATTCTGGCGGCTGCTGGAAGAGGGGCGGGACGCGATTTCCGAAGTCGGCGAGGAGCGCTGGTCGACCCGTTTCTATTACCATCCAGGTCGCGGCCAGCCCGGCAAAAGCTATACCTGGGCGGCGGGGCTCATCGCCGACGTCGATTGTTTCGAGCCCTCCTTCTTCGGCATCTCGCCCCGCGAAGCGGTGCAGATGGATCCGCAGCAGCGGCTGTTGCTCGAGCTGGTCTGGCACGCGATCGAGGACGCCGGCATCCCGGCCGCCAAGCTCTCCGGGCGCACGACCGGGGTGTATATCGGCGGCGCCTCGCGGGACTACTCCGACATCCGGCTCGGCGATCCGGCCGGCGGCGATTCTCATTTCATGACCGGGAACACGTTGTCGATCCTGGCCAATCGGATCTCCTACGTGTTCGATCTGCGCGGGCCGAGCCTGACGATCGATACCGCCTGTTCTTCCTCGCTGGTGGCTTTGCATCATGCCTGCGAGGCGATCCGCGGCGGGCGCATCGAAAGCGCGATCGTCGGCGGCGTCAATCTGTTGCTGGCGCCCTATCCGTTTCTCGGCTTCTGCCATGCCGCCATGCTGTCGCGGCGCGGGCGATGCTTCGCCTTCGACGAGCGCGCCGACGGCTATGTGCGGGCCGAAGGCGGCGCGGTCATCATCTTAAAGCCGCTTGCGGACGCGCTCGCCGCCGGCGATCCGATCCGGGCCGTGATCCTCGGCACCGGCATCAATTCGGATGGCCGCACGATCGGGTTGTCGTTGCCGAGCGAGACGGCGCAGGCAGCCCTGCTGGACGCGGTTTATGCCCGTACCGGGGTCGCGGCGGACGAGCTTGCATTCTTCGAAATGCACGGCACCGGCACCCCCGCCGGTGATCCGATCGAAGCCGCCGCCGTCGGGCGCGCGCTTGGGCAGAGGCGCGGCGAACCGTTGCCGATCGGCTCGGTCAAGACCAATATCGGCCATCTCGAACCCGCCTCCGGCATGGCCGGGTTGCTGAAGGCGGTGCTGGCGCTCGACAAGGGGCTGATACCGCCGACCCTGCATTGCGAGAGGCCGAACCCGAACATCGCCTTCGAGGCGCTGAACCTGCGGCTGGTGCGCCACATCGAGCCGATCGCCGCGACGGGCGGCCGGCGTTGCGCCGGCGTCAATTCGTTCGGCTTTGGCGGCACCAACGCACATGTCGTGCTGACCGCGCCGCCCGCAACCCAAAAAGCGGCGCTGCCGGCCCCCCTGCCGCCGCTGCTGATCTCCGCGCGCACCGAAAATTCGCTGAAGGCCCTTGCCCGCGCCTGGATCAATAGGCTCGCCGATACGCCGGCCGAGCGCGCGCCGGCCCTGCTGCGCGCCGCCGCGCGCGGCCGCGATCAGCATCCCCACCGGCTTGTCGTGCTTGCCGGGGACGGCAAGGAAATGGCGCGCCGGCTTGCCCTTTATCTCGAGGGCGCCGCGCCGCCCGCGGCGATCGCCGGCTCCGCCGTCAGAGAGGGGCGGCTTGCCTTCGTGTTCTCGGGGAACGGCGCCCAATTTCCGGGAATGGCCCAGGACGCCTGGCGCTCCAGTGCCGCGTTTCGCGCCGCCGTTGAAGGCGTCGACCGCGTGTTGCAGCCGCTGCTCGGCTGGTCGGTTGCGGCGCTGATCGCGGCGGGCGCCGATGCCGAGCAGATGGCGCGCGCCGACATCGCCCAGCCGCTCCTGTTCGCCACCCAGGTCGGCATCGTCGAGGCGTTGCGGGAGCACGGCGTCGCGGCCGGGGCGCATGTCGGTCACAGCGTCGGCGAGATCGCGGCCGCCTGGGCGGCTGGGGCGCTGGAGCTTGCCGAGGCGGGGCGCGTCGTCGTCGCCCGCAGCCGGCAGCAGCAGCGAACCCGGGGCACGGGCCGCATGGCGGCTCTGGCGCTCGCGCCGGAAGCGGCGCGCGAATTGCTCGCGGAGCTTGGCAGCCGGCTCGAGATCGCCGCCTTCAACGCCGCCCATGCAGTTACCGTGTCGGGCCCGAGCGAGGATCTCGAGCGCCTCGAATTCGAGGCGCGCCGCCGCGGTCTCGTCTGCCGTGCGCTCGACCTCGATTTTGCCTTTCATTCGGAAAAGATGGATCCGATTCGCGAGGATCTGCTCGCGGAGCTGAGCGCTCTTTCCTACCGCAGACCAAGGCTGCGCCTGATTTCGACCGTGACCGGGGAAGCGGTCGAGGCGGAGGCGCTGGATGCCGAGTACTGGTGGCGCAACATCCGCAACCCGGTGCGTTTCGCCGAGGCGATGGCGCGCCTGGTCAGCGAGGGGTACCGCATTTTTCTCGAAATCGGACCGCATCCGATCCTGCAATCCTACCTGAACGACGGGTTGCGCAGCGCCGCGGTGCAGGGGCGCGTGCTGGCGAGCCTGTCGCGCAAAAGCGAAGAAGGCGATCCGTTCCCGCTGATCGCGGCGCGCTGCCATGTCGCCGGTTATGATCTGACGCCGGCGGCGAGTTTCGACGGCGCCGCCGATCCGCGCGGCCTGCCGCTCTACCCGTGGGATCGGGAACGGTTCTGGTTCGACAAGACGGTCGAAGCGCTCGATCCGGTGAGCCCGCCTTTTGATCATCCGCTGCTCGGCTTCCGGCAGCGCGGTCCGGTGCCGTTCTGGATCAACCATCTTGACGAACAGGTGGTGCCGTGGATCGCCGATCATGTGATCGAGGGCGTCCCGGTCCTTCCCGCCGCCGCAGTCGTGGAGATCGCACTGGCGACCGCGCGGTCGCGCTGGCCGGAGGCGCCAGTGCTCGAAGTCTTTGATCTCGAAGTGCGCCGCCCTCTGCCTTTCGACAAGGAGCGGATGCGCGAAGTGCAGACCCTGCTGACCTCGGAGGACGGCGACTGGCAGCTGTCGAGCCGGCCGCGGCTGGCGGACGAACCGCTGACGTTGCATGCCGTCGGGCGCCTTTCATCGGCGACCGATGCGCGCCGCATCCTGCCTCCGTCGCGGCCGGCGCCGCAGGATACGACGATCGCGGCGGAAACGGTCTACCGCCTGGCCCGGCGCATGGGGCTCGAATACGGCCGCCGTTTTCGCACGATCAGCCGGATCGAACGGGGCGGCGAGGGTACCGGGATCGCCTATCTCGATCCCTCCGCGATCGGCGAGCCGCCCGATTCCTACTTGCTGCATCCCGCCCTGCTCGATGGCGCATTGCAGGGCTTGCTCGGATTGCTGGCCGATCATCACTATCGGCTGCAAGGGGTCACCTTTCTGCCCTGGCGCTTCGGCCGGGTGCGGCTGCTGGCGCCGTTCGCGCGCGTGCCCGAGCGCGCCGAATTGCGGCTCACGCGCGTCGGAATCCGCTCGGTTTCCGCCGACATCGCGCTCTATGACGCGGCCGGGAACGCCATCGCCGAGCTCGCTGAGTGCTGGTTCCGCAGGGTTGAGCTCAACCGGCGTGCTGCAATTGACGATCGCGCCCTGCGGATCGATCTCGTTCCGGCTCCGCTCGACGAAGAAAGGGCCCCCGCGCTGCTGGCACGGGTCGGCTCCACCCTGCCCCGGTTCGCCGCCGCCCGTCCGCGCCGCTCGGAGGAGCAGGAGCAGGCGCTTCTGCTCGACGCGCTGGTCGGCGCGATCGCTCTCGCCGCCCTGCGCCAGCTCGTCGGGCCGGCGCACGCCTTTACGATCGATGATCTCATCGCGGAGGGACGTCTCGATCCGGCTGCGACCGGGATGGTCGAATGTCTGCTGCGCCTGCTCGAGCGGCTCGGCGCCGCCAGCGAGGTTGAAGCGCTGTGGCGGCTTGATCCGAGGAGCGATCTGCCCGAAGCGAGCGAGGTGTGGCGGCTGCTGCTCGCCGATGCGCCGGATCTGGTGGTGGAGCTTGCACTTGCCGCCGCTGCGGCCGAGGCCCTGCCAAAACTCCTCGTCAGCACGCCGCCGCAGCCGGATTCCTGGCTGTCGGCGATGATCGAGCAGCTCCTGCAAACCTCACCGGCAAGCGCCGCCGGGATCGATGTGTTATGCGCCGCTCTCGGCGAAATCGCCGCTGCCTGGCCAAAAGGCCGCCCGTTGCGCCTGCTCGAGCTCGGTGCCGGCGGTGGCGCGACGCGCCGCCTGCTCGAATATCTGGCGCAAGCGGGGATCCCCTTTTCCTATCTGGCGACGACCGCCGATGCCGAGCAGGCTTCCCGGCTTTCCTTCCTGACCGATGCTTTCGCCGGAGCGGCGGCATGCCAGTGGTCGCCGCAGGACGGCAACGCCCCGCTTGCCGGCGCCACCTTCGACGTCGTATTGGCGGCCAATGCCTGCGCTCGCCTGCGGCTCGATGCGGCCGCTTTTGCCGGTCTGTGCGAGCTCCTATCTCCGGGCGGCCTCTTTCTTGCCGTCGAGCCGGAGCCGAACGCGCTATGGGATCTTGCCTTCGGGCAGAACCCCGCCTGGTGGCAGCCGACATCGCGCGGCGCGGTATCGCCGTTGCGGCTTGGCGAGGAGTGGCGGGCCGAACTCGCGGCGGCCGGTTTTGTCGATGCCGCGGCCGCGCCGACCATCCTCGCGCCCTGGCCCTGCGCCGTGTTCTGGGGTACCGCCCCGGCCCGCGAAGCGGCGGCCCCGGCATCTCCCGCTCCCCGCGGCGCGCTTACCATCGTCGCCGCGGCCGGCGATTTTGCCACCGCGCTTGCGGAAGGGCTTGCAGGACTCGGCTACCGGGTGGAGCTGTCGCCGGATTACGACCCGACCGCCGCGGCGGCCGAGGGAGCGGCGCCGGAACTTGTCCTGTTCGTTGCCGAGCAACCGGAAAAAGGCGATGCGGTCGTCGCCAGCGCGCGCCAGCTGGCGGCCTTCGCCCGGGTTGCGGCGAAGGCCGCCGAGCGGCATGCGGCATTGTGGCTTTTGACCTGCGATGCGCAGCAGGCGACGTCCGCCGCAGACGGGTCGGTCGGCGCGGCCCTGTGGGGTCTCGGGCGCGCCCTCATCAACGAGATGCCGCGCCTGTCGCTGCGCCTTGTCGATTTTGCCGCTGCGACGGCAGCGGACGAGCGGGTGCGCCAGCTTGCCCGCGAACTCCTCGCCGACAGCCCGGAAAGCGAGATCGTCTGGACCCCGCAAGGCCGGCACGTATTGCGGCTGCGCTGGGGGCTGCCGCCGCGCTGGGCGTCCGCGTCGGATGTATTGGCCCTGTCGAGCAGCCATCCGGGCGGCCTCGGTTCGCTGGGCTGGGAGGTCCGCCCGCCGCATCCGGTCGGGCCGGGCGAGGTCGAGATCGAGGTCGCGGCCGCTGCCCTCAACTTTCGCGATATGATGTGGGCGATGGGGCTGCTGCCGGAAGAGGCCTTGATCGATGGTTTCGCCGGCGCGACCTTTGGGCTCGAATGCGCGGGAACCGTTCGTGCGCTCGGACCCGGCGTCAGCGGGCTTGCGATCGGCGATCGGGTCATGGCCTTGGCGCCGGCTTCGCTCGGAACGCGCGTCGTGACCCGGGCGGAAGCGGTGACACCGATCCCGCCTGCGATCAGCTTTGCCGCCGCCGCGACGATCCCCGTCACCTTCGTGACCGTGGTCTACGCCCTCGGCCACTTGGCCAGGCTGATGCCCGGAGAATACGTGCTGATCCATGCCGCATCGGGCGGGGTCGGCCTGTCCGCGATCCAATATGCCAAGCATCGCGGCGCGATCGTGATCGCAACCGCCGGCTCGGAGGTCAAGCGCGCCTTTCTGCGGCTGGCCGGCGCCGATCATGTGCTCAACTCGCGCGATCTCGCCTTTGCCGATGCGGTCAGAGAGATTACCGGCGGCCGCGGCGTCGATGTCGTGCTCAACTCGCTCTCCGGCGAGGCCATGGAGCAGAGCCTGACGGTATTGAAGCCGTTCGGCCGCTTTCTCGAACTCGGCAAGAGCGATTTCTATTTGAACCGCCGCATCCATTTGCGGCCGCTGCGGCAGAACATTTCGTATTTCGCGATCGACGTCGATCAGCTGCCGATCCATCGTCCCGATCTGGCGCGCGCTTTGTTGTCCGAGGTCTCGGAGATGCTGGCGGCGGGGGCGATCAGGCCGCTGGCCCATCGCAGCTTCCCGTTCGCCGAGATCGACGAGGCGTTCCGCCTGATGCAATCATCCGGCCATATCGGCAAGCTGGTGCTGGTGCCGGCCGCCAATTCGGCGGTGCGGCTGCGCTCGCCGCCGGAGCTGAAGGTGCGGCGCGACGGCACCTATCTGATCACCGGAGGCACCGACGGTTTCGGTTTCGAGATGGCGCGCTGGCTTGCCGCCCGCGGCGCCGGAGCGATCGCGCTGGTCAGCCGGCGCGGCGCCGAGACACCCGGTTGTGCCGAGCGCGTGGCCGAGCTTGAGGCGGCCGGCGCCACGGTCCGCGTGTATCGGGGCGACGTCGCGGATGCCGCCGCGCTGGCGTCGATACTCGCGGCGATCCGCACGGCGGGACCGCCGCTGCGCGGCGTCGTCCATGCGGCGGCCGTGATCGAGGACGGGTTTGCCGTCGACATCGATCCGGCGCGCGCCGAGCCGGTCCTGCGCGCCAAGCTGGGGGGCGCGCTCGCACTCGACATGCTGACGCGCGAGGATCCGGTCGAATTGTTCCTGCTGTTCTCGTCGGCGACGACATTGCTGGGCGCTCCCGGGCAGGGTGTCTATGTCGCCGCCAACCTCGCCGTCGAGGCGCTCGCCCGGCGGCGGCGCGCGGCCGGCAGACCGGCGCTCGCCATCGCCTGGGGACCGATCGAGGATGCCGGCTATCTGGCCGGACGTCCCGACACCCGCGAGGCGCTTGCCCGCCGCCTCGGCGCCAAGCCGCTCCCCGCCATGCAGGCGCTCGCCGGGCTGCCCGCGCTGATCGCAAGCGGCTTGCCGCTCGCCGCTTTCGCCGAGACGAATTGGACCGAGGCGCGCCGGTTTTTGCCGATCCTCGCGACCGCGCCTTTCGCGGAGATCCGCTCGAAGGCGTCCTCTTCGCCCTCTGACGAATCGCTGGCCGACCGGCTTGCGACGCTTGCTCCGGAAGAGGCGATGGCCCTTCTGAGAAGCGTGGTGGCGGAAGAGGCGGCGACAATCTTGCGGTTGCCGGCGGGGGCCATCGATCCGCAGCGTCCGCTCTCGGAGATCGGCATGGACTCGCTGATGGCGGTCGAGCTGCGCCTGGCCCTCGAAAGCCGGTTGCGCATCGATCTGCCGCTGGTATCGCTGGCCGAGGGCACCAGCGTCGCCTCGATCGCGGCCCGGCTCGCCGCCGCCGTCTCGGCGGGTCCGAAGGAGGGCGAGATCATCGCCCTTGCCGCCCGCTACGAGGCTGCCGGCGGATTGTCGCCGGCGGTAAGCGAGATGGCGTCGGCAAAATCGGTAGCGGCGGAGTAGGTCCTTGGAAGCGGGTCGTGGCCTGTTCGGATTGTCGGCGCAGGCGAAGGCGCGCCTGATCGAAAAACTGGCGGCCGCCGCCCGACGCGAGCCGCCGCAGCCGCTGCCCCGGCCCGTCCCGGAAGCGGGCGCAGGCGGACGGCTGGCGGTCCGCGACCTCGCCGGCTACGAAGAGATCCGCATGGTCCGCGAAGCGGCGGAATTCCTCGGGATTGCCGATCCGTTCTTCCGCGTGCACGAGGGCATTGCCGGCGCCGAGACGCGGATCGGCGATCGCACCTACGTCAATTTCGCGTCCTATAACTATCTGGGGCTGAACGGTCATCCCGAGATTACGGCGGCGGTAAAAGCGGCGATCGACCGCTACGGTACCTCGGTGTCGGCGAGCCGGCCGGTTTCCGGCGAACGTCCGATCCATCGCGAACTCGAGGAGGCGCTGGCCCGGCTGCACGGCGTCGAAGACAGCGTCGTCCTCGTCGGCGGGCATTCGACCAATGTCACGGTCATCGGTCATCTGCTCGGCCGCAACGACGTCATCGTGCACGATGCGCTGATCCACAACAGCATCGTGCAGGGCTCGATCCTTTCCGGGGCGCGACGCGTGCCGTTCCGGCATCTCGATCCGGCAGCGGCCGACCGGCTGTTGAGCCAGTCGCGCCCGAAAAACGGGCGCGCATTGCTGGTCATCGAAGGCCATTACAGCATGGACGGCGATGTCCCCGACCTCCCGGCCTTTATCGCCGTGGCGCGCCGGCACGGCGCTTGGCTGATGGTCGACGAGGCGCATGCAATGGGCGTGCTGGGCGCGCGCGGCTTCGGAACGGCGGAATATTTCGGCGTCGACCCGGGCGAAGTCGACATCTGGATGGGGACGCTGTCGAAGAGCCTTGTCTCTTGCGGCGGCTACATCGCCGGCCGCAGGGAGCTGATCCAGTATCTGAAGCTGATGGCGCCCGGCTTTGTGTTTTCGGTCGGAATGGCGCCCCCCGCCGCGGCGGCCGCGCTTGCCGCCCTCGAATTGCTGCGGCGCGAGCCGGAGCGCGTGCGCCGCCTCAACGAGCGGGCGGCGCTGTTCCTGCGTCTGGCGCGCGAGGGCGGCCTCGATGTCGGCGGCTCGATCGGCGCGGCGATCGTGCCGATCATCACCGGCAGTTCAATCCGCGCCGGACGGCTGGCGCAGGCGTTGTTCCGGCGCGGCATCAACGTCCAGCCGATCCTGTACCCGGCCGTGCCCGAGCGGGCCGCCCGTCTGCGCTTCTTCCTGACGGCCGCGCACAGCGAAGAGCAGGTGCGCGATGCGGTGCGCATCCTTGTCGAGGAAAGCCGCCGCATCGAAACGGAACCGGCCGATCTCGCCGCGGTCGCCCGGCATCTCAGCCGGCTCAGATCCGTCTCCGAATAGCGGCGGCCGGCCCGCCGGCCACCGCGCGGATCAGCGCGTCGACGGCGGCGAAGTGCTCCTGCCAGCTCGCCGGCCGCCACGCGGCGAGCCGGTGCAATTGCGCCGCGCGGCGGGGCGAATCCGGCCGCGCATAGTCGAGAATGGCGGTTCGCCAGCCGGGACCGTCGAGCGGATCGAAATATTCCGGCACCGTGCCGCCATTCTCCCGCAATGCCGGGATGTCGGTACACAGTACCGGCACGCCGAGCGCCAGCGCCTCGACCAGAGGAAACCCGAACCCTTCGGCGAAGGACGGCAACAGCAACGCCCGCGCCCCCTTCAGCCATCGCGCCACCTCGCTGTCCGGCAGGCCGCTCTTCTCGAAGACGAGCCCCTTGAGCGCCGGGCAACGCTCCAGCAGGTCGACGGCGGTCTCGGTCTCCCAACCGCGCTGTCCGATCAGGACGAGGCGGGGGGCCGCCGCGCCCAGCTGGGCGGCGAGCTGCCGCCACAATAGCAGCAGCAGCAGATGGTTCTTGCGCGCCTCGATCGTGCTGATGCACACGAAGTAGGGCATCTCCAGAGGCGGTGGCATATGCGCCGGCGGCGGCGTCAGCTCGATCCCGAACGGGGCGACTATGACCGGCGGGGCGCGCCCGGCCCGTTCGAGATAGGGCTGAAAGGTCTTTTGCGTCACCGTTGAGTTGACGATCACCGCATCGGCAAGGGCGGCGGCGCTCTCGATGCGCCGGCGGTGCCTGTCGGCTTGGCCCGGCAGCGCGTATTCCGGGAATTCGATCGGGATCAGATCGTGGATCAGGCAGACAAAACGCGCGCCGCCGCGCTCCTTGAGGCGGGCGATCGCCCGCCGGTTCTCCAGATGGTGGTGCGAGACGAGCAGATAGACCGGATTGCCGCCGGCCTGCCGCAATCGGGAATAAAGCGGCCGCTCGCCGCGCAAAAGGGCTTCTGCGCGCAGGCGAAACGCCAGGTTCCGCACCGTGCGATGGCGCCGGGAGACGGCGCCGTTGCCGCGCCATGCCGCGGCGAGGGCCGCGACATAGGCGCATGCCGCCCGCCTTGGCAACAGCCCGAACCGTCCGCAGGCGGTGATCACGCCGAAATCGGTCTCGCCGTCTCCGGCGATCAGATGCTCCGCATAGGCAAGCTCGACCCGATCGATGCCGGTCGGCGTTTCGCGCCGGGCGCGCGAGAGCAGACGCGAGAGGTCGAACAGGATCACGGAAGCGGCGGATATCCGGGGGGCGCCGACGGCAATGGGGTGGCCGGCATGCCCGCTTCGGGCCTAGGGGGCGGCACTGTTGACGACGATGCCGGTGATGATCGGACCGGTCAGGGTATTGAGCAGCGCGAAGAATTTCTGCAGCTCGTCGAACTGGGCATTGGCGACATAGATGATATCATTGTTCTCTATCGGGAAGCGCTGGGCGAGAAAATAGGAATCGGCGTCCCGCATGTTGAGGCGATAGACGACGGGCGAGCTGCCGTCCGGGCCGCCGCCGATAGGCGGCAGATGCAGGGCGTGGACCACCGCGGGCGGTTCGTAACGGAACAGGAAAACCCCGGCCGGATCCGAGCGCTGATCCTGCAGGCCGCCGGCCCTTGCCAGCGCCTGCACCAGGGTCATCCGCGGCGCGTTGAACCGCAGCTGGGCGTTTTCGCCAGTGGCGCCCAGCACCGAGAAATGCTGGGGGGTGACGACCAACGTCAGAACATCGCCGGGCCAAGCGTAGATGTTCTCGGCGGGATCGTCGACCAGCCTTTCCATCGGGATCGTTACGGTGACGCCGCCGCGCGACAATCTGACAAAGGTCTCGTAGATCGGCGCCTTTGCCCCGCCGGCGGCGGCGATCAGATCGAGCAGCCGGTCGCCGTTCGGTGACAGTTGAATGCGGGCGCCGCTGACGACCTCACCCGACACGGTGGCGGTGTAATTGACGCTTTTCGGCACCGTCACGATGACTTGCGGCTGGATCGCTTTCCCGGCTAGGCGTTGCTGGATGATCTGCTCGACCTGCTCCGCGGTGTGGCCGGCGACCGGTACGCGCCCGGCATAGGGGATGCTGATGGCGCCGTCATTCGCCACCACCTGCGGGGGGATCTCGACGCTGTGCGATCCGGTGGTCAGGTGATCGAACGGGGACGAGGTGAACAATCCGCCGGCGGCGGCTTCCCAGATCGTCACCGAGACGGTGTCGCCGACGCCGATTCGCGGCGGCGGCGGCTTGCCGTATTTGCGGAACGCCGTCTGGAAGCTCGGCTTCGGCTGGGCCTGCAGGGCGGCGAGAACGGGAGCCGAAATATCGACGACATCATAGCGTCGCTGCGCATTCTTGACCTGCTGGTGAACCACAGCCGACGCGGTCGGCCCGGCGGTCGGCAAGGACGAGCAGGCTGCCAGCGCGGCGCCGGCCATGCAACCGAGCAAGGAAGCGAATCTCATCGGGAAGGAGGAGCGTCGGGATTGGCGCGCTCTTCTACCACTCCCCGCAGGATACGCATAGCGCGCCGCCGCCCGGCCCCGGTCTGGTGCGGCTTTTTGCGCTAGACAACCTGAAGCTGGGTGGCGATTACGCGCGAGGCGTAAATGCCCCACCACCCGGCCGGATCGAGCCACCCCTTCTCATTCCGCGGCGGACGAATCGCGCGGATATGGGCGTTGGTGATCTCGGCGAGATTCTTGATCCGGCGCGGCGGATCGAACTCGGTTGACCAGAAGAAATGGGCGACGCCGCCGACTTCGTGCTTGGCGACAAGGCAGTTGGGGGCTCCGCCGGCCCGATTGTACAACCCGACTGCCGAGTAGCTTTCCTGATGGCTCACCATCATCACGCCTTCGGTGCCCGGGAACGCATATTTCATTGCCGAGAACCAGCGGCACAGGACGGCCAGCTCGTCCTCGGTGAACTCGTATTTGCGGTTCGGAGGGGAAGCCGTCTGCGACGGCATGGTGGTCTTCCGCGGCGACAGCGGAAAAGGCACAACATTCGTTTTACTGGACACTTTGTCGACTCTGCCCCCGATTGTCGGGCCGCCGAGGCGGCCGCAGTCCCCACCCTCGTCGAGTCGGCGCGCAGCCGCGGCCCATTTCGCTCTCCGGCCGATTTGATAAACCGGAAAGGCGAGCTTTTACCGACTACTTATCGATCAGAGATCGATACAGCGCAGGCACCGACTTCGACTCGGAAAATACTATTAGCCGGCGATTCCGAGTCAATCGATCCCGAAGGCACGCTACGCCTTTTCTGCCGAGTGTGCCGATTCGGCAACAGTGGCAAATTGGTGACAGATGTAAAACCCTCGGTTGGCGACAAATCCCGTTTCCTGCCGCGTACCGGAAGGCCAGGCTGTGGGTCGCCATAATTCTATAATTCTGAGGATTTTTGCCGTGGCCCGCCCCCTTTCGCGGAAGGAGGACGCTTCGGCATCTCTGCGGCGTCACCGTCGATACGCCGGCAGACTCGTCCGGGCGATTTCGCTCCCTCTCGACGGCAAGGGCTGGACGGGCCGGCCCGCGCGCCGGTGAGGGGGCGGCCGCCGCCCTGGCGCGCTTGCCGCGCCGCTTCAGGCTTGCCGCCTTCGCAACATAGCGCATGGCGGCGGCGCAGCTTCGTGTCAGGATCGGATATGTGCCGCCTGCCGCCAGCCACGCCTTCGATTGCGTCGGCGCCACAGCCGCCGGCATGCGCGCGGCTTTGGTCAACCGGCGGCAGCCTCTCCTCGCGGCTGTGCCGCACGCCTCCGACCTCGCCGTCGCCGCCCTGACCGAACCCGCCGAATCCTGGCGTTGCGAGGCGATTGACCGGCGGCGGCGCTTCTGCTAGAAGCGGCGGCATGCACTGCGAGCGCGGCGAGCTGCGACTTAGGTGAACGGCGTCCTGCGGGACGCCGGCCGGACTCGCTCCGTTTCCGCCCGGAAGCTGATGGAATGCTCGGTAGTGCAGATGCCTTCAAACGACGCCTTTGCTAGATCGGCTTATTGCCGCGCTGTCACGGCAGGCTCGTTGCAGCCGCCCTCGCTGCGACTTACCGGCGGCCGGCGCTGATACGTCGGCCGCAACCCGCCCCCTTTTCGATCGCGCCGTCTTTCGCCCCGGCGATGGCGCTGCCGCAGGAGTTTCCGATGTCCCGCATGCCGATTCATAAATACCGCCCGTTCCCGCCCGTCGATCTGCCGGACCGGCAGTGGCCCTCCCGGGTCATCACCAGCGCCCCCATCTGGTGCAGCGTCGATCTGCGCGACGGCAATCAGGCGCTGATCGAGCCGATGGGGCCCGACCGCAAGCGCCGCCTGTTCGATCTTCTGTTGAAACTCGGCTTCAAGGAGATTGAGGTCGGCTTTCCCGCCGCCTCCGAAACCGATCTTGCTTTCGTCCGCGAGATCATCGAGCAGGATCTCGTGCCCGACGACGTGACGATCCAGGTGCTGACGCAGTCGCGCGCCGAGCTGATTGAAAAAACCTTTGCGGCGATCCGCGGCGCCCGCCGCGCCATCGTCCATCTCTACAATTCAACCTCCGAGCTGCAGCGCCGCGTCGTTTTCGGCCTCGACAAGAAGGGCATCATCGATATCGCCGTCAATGGCGCGCGGCTCATTCGCGATCTGGCGGCGGCGCTGCCGCAGACCGAGATCGTTTATCAGTATTCGCCGGAGAGCTTTACCGGGACCGAGCTCGACTTTGCCGTCGAGATCTGCGAGGCGGTCATGGAGGTCTGGCGGCCGACCCCGCAAAAAAAGATGATCGTCAATCTGCCGGCAACTGTGGAGATGGCGACGGCGAACGTCTACGCCGATCAGATCGAATGGTTCGCCCGGCGGATCAGGGATCGCGAGGCGCTGGTCTTAAGCGTGCATCCCCACAACGATCGGGGCAGCGCCGTCGCCGCCACCGAGCTGGCGCTGATGGCCGGAGCCGAGCGCGTCGAGGGCACGCTGTTCGGCAATGGCGAGCGCACCGGCAATGTCGATGTCGTGACTTTGGCCCTCAATCTGTTTAGCCAGGGCATCGATCCCGGGCTCGTCATCACCGACATCGACGAGGTCGTGCGCGTCGCCGAATACTGCACCCAATTGCCGGTGCATCCCCGGCATCCCTATGCCGGCGAGCTGGTGTTTACGGCCTTCTCCGGCTCGCATCAGGACGCGATCAAGAAGGGATTTGAAGCGCTTGCGCGGCGCAATGACGGGTTGTGGGAGGTGCCGTATCTGCCGGTCGATCCAAAGGATCTGGGGCGCAGCTACGAGGCGGTGATCCGCGTCAACAGCCAGTCCGGCAAGGGCGGCATCGCCTATGTGCTGAAGGCCGATTACGGGCTCGACCTGCCCCGCGGTCTGCAGATCGAATTCTCTAAGCGCGTCCAGGAAGTCGCCGATCGTACCGGCAAGGAGCTGACCGGCGCCGATCTCTGGTCGCTGTTCGAGGAGGCCTATCTGCGCCGCGACGACATCGTCCTCGTCGACTATAGCCTCTATCCCGAGCCGGGCGCCCGCGACCAGCGACGTATCGCCGCAACGGTCAGGATGGGCGGTGTCGAGCGGCATATCGAAGGCGTCGGCAACGGTCCGATCGCCGCCTTTGTCGATGCGCTGTCGCAGGGCTGCGATCTCGCCCTGTCCGTCGCCGACTACCGCGAGCATGCGCTCGGCGCCGGCGCCGATGCGCGGGCGACCGCTTATGTCCAGGTCAAGAACGGCGGCGAGGCGGGGCTGTGGGGCGTCGGCATCGACGCCAATATCATCACCGCCTCGCTGAAGGCGGTGGCGAGCGCGGCCAGTCGCGCCGTTTGCGGTTCGCCCTGAGCGCGCCGAAACGGCTCCTGGCGGTTTCGCACTGGCGACAACAATGTTCAATTTTTTGGTTTTTGGGCGTGCGCGCCCGGCCGTGGATGGGCTAAATATCCTATAGCGCGGTTGCCGAGCGGTGCAAGGCGCGCCCTGCAAGGCCGGCCGCCGGGGCCGAGCCCGCCGCTGCCGGCGGTCGGGCCCTCCCGCAGCGGCTTCGCCGTGGCTATGGCTCGCAGAGAGAAAGGATAAGCTGCCCCCGAATATTCAAATCGAAAAGTCGTGAAGAAGAAGAGGCAAGCGCCGGACCGGCTGCCCCTTGAACGTCCGCGAGCGCCAAAGCGACAACCATGGGATCAGAAACATGGAACCAGAAACGGCAGGTGTCATTATCGACGATACGGGACAGCCGCTACCGCCTCACCCGCTATACTTGGCGCAGCGGTTGGGGGTGTCGACGGGCGACTTCGATGTGATAGCCTATGCCGTAAAAAATCTCGGTTTTGTGCTGGTGACGCCGCTTCGCGGCGGGTTGCTCGTCAAATTCGAGCCGGCCACGGTTCACCGCCTGGCGGCCATCGCCGCTTTCTACGAGATTGCCGGACGCGCCCCCAAGCGCCTGATCCTTGCCTGTCCGGGCAAGCTCGGCGGTCCCGACCGCTACGAGATCCTTCATGATCTGAGCGAGGGGTTAAGGCGCCTGGAAGCCGCGCTCGAGGCCCGCCGGGATGAGGATGGCCCTCCCCGGCCGCGGCAGCAACCGAGACAGTCGCCGCCCGCCCGCAGCCTGCGCCAGTCTCCTCGTCGGGGAACGGCCCGGGGAGGGCGGATCGTCTCCTTCTGGCGGCCCGACGGCTTGGCGATCCGGCAGCAGGCGGAGGATTTGTCGAAGCGGCTGTGCCTGCCGCTGACGGCAATCGCGCCGCAAGACGAGTGGCTCGGCCAGCTTTTGAGCATCTGGCGCAATGCGCGGCCGCACTGGCGCCTGCCGGCCAGTGAATCACTCGATACGCTCGAAGTGCTGAATATCGCGCGCGGCCGCGCTCACATCGTGGATACGCGGGCTGCCGACCCGGCGGATTATCGATTTCGCCTATGGGGAACCGTCAACTCTTACGGCAGCGGCCATACCAACCATACCCTTGCCCAGATGCCGGCGGGTCTGATGCGCGAGGATGCCCTCGAAGATTATTGGGAGGTCGTCACGACCGGGGTGCCGACCTATCAGTTGATCCATCACGTCGAAAACGGCAGGCTGTTTTCATATGCGCGGTTGCTGTTGCCCCTGGCCGCGGACGGCCGGCATGTTGATCAACTGCTCGTCTTGATCAACGAACGGGCGCTGCCGGAACTCGGCCCGCCTTAGCCTGCTCGTCGCGCTCTCGGGCAATGCGACCAGAGAAGCCAAGGCCTCGGCTCGCGTGGCATGGCACAGATGCATGATGGCATTGCGGCCTTCCGGCGGAAACCACCCGTCGACGAACCGGTGCACGCGGGCGAACCCGTAGACCTGCCTGCCCATAAAGCCGGCTTTGCGATCGGCAAGCCGCGGCGGATCCCCGGGGGTGTTACGGATCATCGCGCTGTCGTGATCGAACGGATCGATGCGCAAGGCGATGGCGCGGGCCAAGCGGGGCAGAATAAACGACAGTTTCGCGGAGCCGCGGTAGTCCGGTCGCACCCACAACCCGCCGCCATGGGCGACCTCGCCGCCGAAGGGCGGGATCTCGCAGGCAACGACGAAACGCGGATCGACAAGATGCGGGCGGGTGCCGAACCACAAGGCCTGAGAGCGGATTAGATCGTAGAAATCGTCGACGACGAAGCGCCGCAGGCAGTGGGTTGCGACGGCGTCGCCCCACTCGTCGGTAACCAGCAGCCAGAAATCCCGGTCGCCGGGTTCGACGCAACGCGGGTCGAACACCTGGTTCAGATGCGCATCGCCGTTACGGCGGCGAAGAGCCGCATAATCGTGGAAATTGCGCCGTACACGCAAAGAAAGGCCTACCGCATTAAGCGCATCGATGTAGCTCTCGATTGCCGATTGTACGAGCGCCATCTCGTCGGTATCGGGCAGCATGACAAGATCTCCCTTGTTGCATGGGCAATCGTGGCGGGATCACGGGTAGGCAGCCGGGAACGGAGCGCAGCGCCGCCACCGCAGGCGGGCGTGGAACCGCCGGCTCGGACAAGGCTGATGCCGACCATGAAGCCGGCGGAGCGGAAGTCAGGGTAAAACCGTCGTTGGGTCGCCCCTAGCGGGCATGGAGGGAGCCCGCTTGCTCCGCCGCTGGGAGGGCGGCCTTGATAAATCCGTAATATGCGATTATCACAAATTGATATCAGACCAATCCGGATTTGTCAATGCTCAAATTACCTTGCATTAAATAATTTTATTGCTAATATATCAATAAATGATATTGATCAAAGAACACGGACGTCTCCCGTCCCGACCGAGCGATGACGGGCGGTTCCGGGGACCTCTCGCGTCAGCCGCCCGGGCTTACATGTCGGATGGTTTTTCAAGAAGCGCGCGGCCGCGATCGCGGATCTGCGGGGCGATCGCGGGGGCCAGCAGGCTCAGCAGCCAGGGCAGCTCGATTTCCAGGCGGAGGCTGTCGTCGAGCACGTCGAGCCGGCCGGTGATCGTCTGCGCCAGTGCCCGCGCGCGGAAATTCAGGCGGTCGCCCTCCCAGACCAACTCGAGCGCGCCGACATGGCGTGCGAGCTCGGGGCGGAGCCGGCCGATCCCGGCGTCGAGCCGGCGCTTGGCTTCGTGCCGGCCGAGCCGGTGCGGGATTGAGATCACCAGGGGTCGCATCATTGCAGGCGCTCCGCGGCCTTACGATCCCTTGCCCGGCAGCGCCGCTTTTGCTGACGACATTGCGGGCAGCCTTCCTGTACAAATCCGCATGCCCAAACCGGAGCTGGGTCATGCCGTTCGAGGAAATGCTCGCCGAACTCGCGCGTCGCCGGCAAAAGGCGCTCGCAATGGGCGGCGCCGACAAGCTTGCGCGCCGCCGGGCCGAAGGGCGTCTGAACGCGCGCGAGCGGCTTGATCTGCTGCTCGACCCCGGCAGCTTCACCGAGCGGGGCATGTTCGCGGCGGCAATCCGGCCGGAGCAGCGCGAAAAGACGCCGGCCGACGGCAAGATTGCCGGCTTCGGCCGCATCGACGGGCGTGCCGTCGCGGTTGTGGCCAATGACTTCACCGTGCTCGGCGCCTCGTCGAGCGCGATCAACATGAAGAAGATCCGGCACATGAAGGAGGTCGCCAATGCGCGCGGCCTGCCGCTGATTTTCCTCGGCGAATCGAGCGGGGCGCGCATGCCGGACCGCATGGGCGCCGCCGGCCGGGCGATGCTCGGGCAGGATCCGACCGAATACCAGCGGCTGCGCCGGACGCCCTGGGTATCGGCGTTGCTCGGTCCCTGCTACGGCTCCTCGACCTGGTATGCCTGCATGTCCGATTTTGTCGTCATGCGCAAAGGGGCGATCATGGCGGTGGCGAGCCCGCGCGTCACCGCGCTGGCGATCAACCAGCCGATCGATCCCGAGGAGCTGGGCGGCTGGCGATTGCACGCCGAAACGACCGGCCTTGTCGATGTTGTGACCGACACCGACGAGGAGGCGATCGCCGCCGTCAAACGCTTCCTGTCGTACTTGCCGAGCCATTGCAACGAGCCGCCGCCGCGGATGCCGGTGCCGCCGGGAGCGGAAGCGGCGTGCGCCGGCATTCTCGATCTGCTCCCCGAGTCGCGCAAAGAGGTTTACGACGTGCGCAAGATCATCGGCGCGATCGTCGACCCCGGCAGCATGTTCGAAATCAAGTCGCGCTTCGGCCGTTCGGCGGTGACGGCGCTCGCCCGCCTCGGCGGGTACAGCCTCGGGATCATCGCCAACAACCCGCTCTACAAGGGCGGCGCGATCGACGTCGACGCCTGCCGCAAAGTCACAAGCTTTCTCGTGCTCTGTGATTCGTTCAACCTCCCGATCGTCATGCTCGTCGATCAGCCGGGTTTCCTGATCGGTCTCGAAGGCGAAAGACAGGGCGCACCCGGCAAGATCATCAACTGGATGAACGCGCTTTCCCTCGTCACGATGCCGAAGATCGCGATCATTCTGCGCAAAAGCTATGGTCAGGCCTATCTGAACATGGGCGGCGGGCGCAATTCCGACGAAGTCGCCTGCTGGCCCTCGGCCGATCTCGGTTTTATGGAGCCCGCCGTCGGCGTCAGCGTCCTCCATAACATACGCGAAGAGGACGATCCCGAGCGCTATCGCGCGCTGGCCGCGGAACCCGCGCGCGACACCTCGGCCTGGGCTCTGGCCGAGCTTTACGAGGCGCAGGCGGTCATCGATCCGCGCGAGACCCGCGCCTTTCTTGCGGCGGCGCTGGCGATCCATATGCCGCGCATGACGAACGGCGTGGGCCGCCATCTGCTCAGCAACTGGCCGACAAGCTATTGAGCGCAAGGGGACGACAATGGCGGAAATCCCCGTCAGGAGCGAAATCTCGGGGGCGGTGTGGAAGGTTGCGGTCAAGATCGGCGATCGGGTCGATGAAGATACGCCGCTTGTGATCCTCGAAGCGATGAAGATGGAGATCCCGCTGCTGGCTCCGGAGGCGGGCGTGGTCAAAGAGATCCGGGTGAGGGAGGGCGACCCGATCGCCGAGGGCGAGATCGCCGTGATCCTCGAATGAGCGGAAAAGCGCGTGTCGAGAGGGCGCGCGCCCTTCTCGCGGCGGTGCGGGCGGCGGGGCGGCGCGCCCTGGAAGAGCCCGAGGCCAAACGCCTGCTTGCCCTGTGGGGCATCGCGGTGCCGAAGGGGGTGCGGCTTGGCGCGGCGGATCCAGTCGCACCGCCGCTTGCCGGCCTTGCCCCGCCTTTCGCGCTGAAGTTGATTGCTCCCGAGATCCCGCACAAGAGCGATGTCGGCGGGGTCGCCCTCTCGCTCTCCGATGCCGCCGCGGTCGAGGCGGCGCGCCGGGCGATGCTTGCCTCCCCCGCTCTTGCCGGGCGCGCGGTCGCGGGTTTTCTTGTCGAGGAGATGGCGCCCGCGGGATATGAGCTGATCGTCGGCGGCGTGCACGACGCCCGCTTCGGCCCCCTGATCATGCTCGGTCTCGGCGGGATCTTTGTCGAGGTCCTCGCGGATGTCAGTTTCCGTTTGTGCCCGCTCGAACGCCGTGACGCGCGCGACATGCTCGGCGAATTGCGCGGTCGCACGCTGCTCTCCGGGGCGCGCGGCGGAATCCGGGTCGATGAGGAGAAGGTTCTCGAGGCGCTGTTGCGGTTCGGCGGACGCGACGGGCTCTTTCCATGTCTTGCCGACCAGATCGCGGAGATCGATGTCAACCCGCTGATCGTATCGGAGAGCGGCGCCGTCGCCGCCGATGCGCGCATCGTATTGCGCGAGCATGCCGCCGGTGCCGCAATCGCTCCGCTTGCGCGAACGAGACCCGCCCTTTCCCGCGAGAGGGAAGAGAGTGCCGGGCATGAGGAGGCGGACGAGCGGGATGTTCTGTCCCGCTTCGCGCCGCTCTTCTTTCCCAAAAGCATTGCCGTGCTGGGCGCTTCGGCCGCCGGCGGGGCGCCCGCAAACGCCGTGCTGCGTCATATCCGGGACTACGGTTTCGACGGGCCGATCCACCCCGTCCATCCGAGCGCGGCCGCGATCGAGGGACTGCCTGCCTGCCATTCGCTCGGCGCGCTGCCGCAGCCGGTCGACTACGCCTTTATTGCGATCGCCGCGGCGCAGGTCCCGGCGGCGCTGCGGGCGGGAGCGGGGCGCGTGCGCTTTGCCCAGGTCATGACCAGCGGCTTTGGCGAGGTCGCCGGCGGTCATCGACTCGAGGCCGAACTGGCGGCGGCGGCGCGCGAAAGCGGCATACGGGTCATCGGCCCCAATTGCCTTGGCACCCATTCGCCGCGCGGGCGCCTCACCTTTATCGCCGGCATGCCGGAACAGCCGGGGCCGATCGGCATTCTGTCGCAAAGCGGCGGGCTGGCGATGGATGTCATGCGGCGCGGCCAGCGGCGCGGCCTTGGCTTCAGCGGTGTCGTGACGATCGGCAATTGCGTCGATGTCACGGCGAGCGAGCTGCTTGAATTCTTTCTTGCCGACCCGCAGACGCGGGTCGTCGGCCTCTATCTCGAAGACGCCGCTGACGGGCGACGCCTGTTCGAAGTGATGGCCGGGGCCGAAAAGCCGATCGTTCTGCTCAAAGGCGGGCGCACGCGTGAGGGGCAACGCGCCGCAATCTCGCATACCGGCGCTCTGGCCAGCGACGAGCGCGTCTGGGTGGCGCTTGCCCGGCAAACCGGCGTGATCCTCGTCGACACGCTCAACGAATTCGTCGGCGCCCTTCTTGCCCTGCAGCTATGTGCTCCGCGCGCGGCGCGGCCGACCGAGCGCGTCGTCCTGTTCGGCAATGGCGGCGGCGCCAGCGTTCTGGCGGCCGACGCCTTCGCCCGCCGCGGCTTCGCGCTCGCCGCCTTCGGCGCGGCGATACGGGAGGCGCTCGAGCGGCTCGCCCTGCCGGCGGGAGCCAGCATCGCCAATCCGATCGACATTCCCGCCAATATTCTGCATCGCGACAATGCGGCGGCGGCGCGGCACATCCTTGCCGCGATCCACGCCGAAGACGCCGCCGACGCCGTCGTCATGCATCTCAATATGCCGGTCATCCTCAGCTATCGGCACAGCAACATGTTCGACGCTCTGATGGCGGCGGCCCTGGCCGCCGGGAAAGGCGCGTGCGGCCGCGCGCATCTGATGCTGGTGCTGCGCTCCGACGGCGAGCCCGAGATCGAGATGCAGAAGGAACAGTGTCGCCGGCGCGCCTGCGCCGCCGGCATACCCGTTTATGACGAGTTCGAGGAGGCCGCCGCAGCGCTTGCCGCACTCGCCTGCTTTGAGCGCCGCCGGCGAGAGGATCCCGCGGGATAGGTCGGGCTTCGGGGCCGGCTCCGGGCTAAGCCGCTGCGGCAAGCGCACGGGCAACGGCGACAAGGCTCGCATCGCTGCCGCGAGCGCCGACGATCGACAGGCCGACCGGCAGGCCGTCGACGGCGGCGCCGGGAATGCTGATCTGGGGCACGCCGCCGAGCCCGCCATGGCAGCACAGGCATAAGAGCCGGTCGCGCAACCGTCCGGCCTGCGACAATGGCAGGCTGCGCGGCGGCGCCGGAAAGGGCGTCGTCGGCAGGCACAGGATCGTGCCCGCCGGCAGCAGCCGACGCAGGCGGCCGCGCGCCTCGCGGCGGACCAGCTCGGCCCATTGCCGCTCGCTCTCCGGGATCAGCGAGCCGAGATAGAGGTTGCGCGCAACGCTGAAGGCAAAGCGCGGGTTGTCGCGCTCGACCCAGTCCCTGAAGGTCTGCCAAGCCTCGTAGGATTGCAACAGGCGCTGCGCCCGCCCCCAGGCGGCAAGCCCCGGCGGCGCCATGACCTCCTCGCGACACTCGCCGATCAGCGCCGCAAGGCGATCGACGAGCGGCTGCAGCGCGGCTTCGACCTCCGGATCGGCACAGGCGAAGGCGTCAGCCGCGACGATCAGCCGGTTCGGCAATGTCGCAGGGATCGCCTCGTCGAGAAGCACGCTCGAGACCAGGGCAAAAGTGTCGGCGTCGCGGGCAAACCAGCCCGCCGTGTCGGAGCTCGGCGCCTGCGCCATCATGCCGGAAAGGTCGAGGCGGCCGTGCGTCGGGCGGATGCCGTAGAGACCGCAAAAACTCGCCGGCACCCGCACCGAGCCGCCGGTATCGGTGCCGAGCGCCACATCGCACAGCCCGGCGGCGACCGCGGCGGCCGAGCCTGAGGACGAGCCGCCCGGCACGCGAGCGGGAGCACGGCTGTTGCGGGGCGTGCCGTAGAAGGCGTTCTCGCCGAGAATGCCGAGCGAGACCTCGTCGGTTATCGTCTTGCCGACGAGGGTGGCGCCGGCCTCGAGCAGCCTCTCGACGATCCCGGCATGCCGCACCGGAGGCGAATGAGCGCGAGCCCAGTCGGGATTGCCGCCGCCGGTCGGATGGCCGGCAATGTCGAACAGGTCCTTGACCGCAAAGGTCAGCCCGGAGAGCGCTCCGCCTGCGCGGCCGGCGATGCGAAGGCGGGGGCCGGGAACGAAAGCGTTGATGTCGTCGGTTTCGGGCATGGCGGCCCCCCTCAAATTGCCGTGACCCGAGCATGATGACGGCGCTGCCGGGGCCTTCGGCAGCCGCTCATGACCGGCAGAGCCGCAGCCTCCCCAAACCCGAATCGCGCAGACCTCGCCGCGGGTTCCATCGACCGTGCCGCGCCGGGAGCAGGTCCCGCCGCAACGATCGCGCTTCTCGCCGAATGCAAAGCGCGGGCCGCTCTGCCGCGGGAACTGGCGGCGTCGCTCACCGAGGCTTCGCCCTCTTCAAAAAGAAACAAACACGACACAGAATCGCGACATGTTTTAGGTTTGGCAAATGTCAAACCAAGAGAACATTTCGTGATCTTTCCGTGATCGTCGTTCTTCTCGAAAGGGCGGTTCACAGCGCCTGCAGCATCGCTTCGGCGCTCGAGACGCCGAACTCGCCCGGCTTCTCCACATTGAGAGCCTTGACGATCCCGTCCTCGACCAGCATCGCGTAGCGCTGCGAGCGAATCCCCATGCCTTCCTTCGTGCGGTCGAGCTCAAGCCCGACGGCGCGGGTAAAATCGGCGCTGCCGTCGCCCAGCATCACGACCTTTCCCTCGGCGCCGTGTTGCCTGCCCCAGGCGCCCATGACGAAGGCGTCGTTGACCGCGATGCAGGCGATCGTGTCGACCCCCTTTGCCTTCAGCGCGGCCGCGTGCGTTACATAGCCCGGCAAATGCCGCTGCGAACAGGTCCGCGTAAAGGCTCCGGGCACGCCGAACAGGACGACCCTCTTGCCCTTGAAGAACTCGTCCGAAGAGATCGCCTGCGGGCCTTCGGGACCGAGCATGCGCAATGTTACCGACGGGATCCGATCACCGACTTTGATCGCCATTGCCATTATTCTCCGTGACGGGATGGGCGGGCGTGGCCCGGATTTCGACAGGGATACACGCTGCGCGGGCGGCGGTCATCGGGGAGTGCGGCCGCGGCGTGCCCGGCTTCCGGCCAAGGAGGCCGGAACGGGCGCCTCGAAGCCCTCTGCGCTTCCGCCCGGCTTTTCCCGGCATGGGGCGGAAGGGCCGATGACCCCGCGCAGCGGAGAGGCGAGGGGCGGCATCGCTCTCAGTTCAGACGCAGATCGGTGATATGCCGCGGGTCGGGCCGCAGCTCTCCCCGCTCGACCCTTTTGACAATATCGGTCAGGATCGCATTGGTCGGGGCCGGAATGCCGACCTCCTCGCCCTTCTTGACGACGAACCCGTTCAGATACTCGATTTCGGTGCGCCGCCCCTTGACCATGTCCTGACCCATCGACGGGCGGTGTTCGCCGCCGCCGCGGCTGACTTCGGCAAGGCGGTGCTCGTCATAGATCTTGACCGCCTCGGGGTCGCCTTCGCCGGCGCGGGCGATCGTCTCGGGCGCCATATGCATGATCTCCTCGAGCTGATAGCCGAGCGCCTGACCGACGCGGATCGCCTCGCTGCCGAGCCGGGCCGAGAAGCGTCGGATCGCATCATTCTGGATCATGTCCTTGCTGATCATGCCGGTGCAGGCCGAAAGGCCGTTCCCCATGACATTGATGACCAGTTTCGACCAGCGCTCGCCCCACAAATTGCTGGTCACCATAGCGCTGTCGGCATAGCCGACGAGCCGGCAGACCTCCTTCGCGCGTTCGGTGATGCGGCCATGCACTTCGCCGGTACGGAAAACGGTGTGGCGGGAACCCGACTTGCCGGCGGCGCGGCGCACCTCGCCCGGCGCGAACAGCTCGACCGTGATCGAGCTGGCGATGCAGCCCATCGTCTTGCCCCAGCCGACGAGGCTCGCAATCGTCTCCTCGTTCATGCAATTCTGCAGCGAGACGATGTAGCCGTGGGGCGCCAGATACTGCCGGATCAAGGCCGTCGCCCAGGCCGTATCATAGGATTTCATGCATACAAAGGCGATGTCGACCGGCGCTTCCTTGCTCAGCTGCTGCACTTCGGTGATGTGCAGCGCGCGCGGCCGCACCGTGAACGGCTCGACGTCGCGCAGATGCGTGATCCGCAGCCCGGCTGTGCGCATGCGTTCGACATGCTCGGGCCAGGGATCGATAAAGGTCACGTCCTCCCCCGCCTGTACCATGTGCGCGCCGGCATAACAGCCGACCGCGCCGGCGCCGACGATTGCAATTTTCTTCTTCGCCATCGCTTCTCTCCCGCTTGATTGCAGCGCGGCCCGCCGCGTGAGGGACCGATCCTAGTACGGCGGAGGCGGCTGTGAACAGAGGCGAGCAAGGGCGGCATGGATTGTCAAAGCGCGCCGCCTGCCGCATCGTGTGCGGGCGCCGCGGGCGGCGCCGGGAGAATGGGGAGAAGCGCATGTTGGAAATCGAGCGGCCGGCCGATCTTGCCGCCTATGTCGGAAAGGAGATCGGGGTCAGCGAATGGTTCACCGTCGATCAGGCGATCATCGACAAGTTCGCCGACGCCACCGGCGACCATCAATGGATCCATGTCGATGTCGAGCGCGCCAAACGTGAAATGCCAGGCGGCAAGACGATCGCCCACGGTTACCTGACCTTGTCGCTGGTGCCGCGCTTGGCGCAGACCATCTATCGCGTCAAGCACCGCTCGCGCGGCCTCAATTACGGCTCGAACCGGGTGCGCTTTACCGGTCCGGTGCCGGCGGGCTCGCGCATCCGGTTGCGCCAGAAGATCAAGGCGGTCGAGCCGGTCGAGGGGGGCGTGCGCATCACCTCGGAGAACACGGTCGAGGTCGAGGGTGCGGATCGCCCGGCCCTTGTCGCCGAAATCATCAGCATGCAATTCGATTGAACCCCAAGGAGAATGGAGGAGAGCGATCCATGACGGAGGTTACAGAGCGGCAGCGGGTGACGGTGCGGCCGACCGGTGCCGCGCTCGGGGCCGATATCGAAGGCGTCGATCTGTCGCGCGCCCTCGCGCCCGAGACGGTCGCGGCGATCAAGCAGGCCTGGTGCGACCATCTGGTGCTGCGGTTCCGCGGGCAGAAGCTCAACGATGATGAGCTGATGCGGTTTAGCCGATATTTCGGCGAGCTCGACTTCGCGCCGATCATCGCCGCCGCCCGCGTCAAGACGGCCGACGGGCGCGAGGTCGAAGCGCCCGAGGAAGGCCGGCGCTACGTCTCGGTTATCTCGAATATCGTCGAAAACGGCCGGGCGATCGGCGCGCTTGGCGCCTATGAATCGATCTGGCACACCGACATGTCCTACAATCCGGAGCCGCCCTCGGCCTCGGCGCTCTATGCGCTTGAAGTGCCGCCCGCCGGCGGGGACACCGGCTTTGCCAACATGTACATGGCCTATCAGACACTGCCCGAGGATTTGCGCCGGCAGATCGAGGGCAAGAAATGCCGGCACGATGCGAGCTACAACAGCGCCGGGGAATTGCGTCGCGGCTTCAAGGAGGTGAGCGATCCGCGCGAGGCGCCCGGGGCCGAGCATCCGATTGTCCGCACCCATCCGGTTACCGGACGCAAGGCCCTCTTTCTCGGGCGCCGGCGCAACGCCTATATCCCCGGCCTTGCTCTCGAGGACAGCGAGCGGCTGCTCGATGCGCTGTGGGCGCATGCGACGCGCGACGAGTTCACTTGGTACCAGAAATGGCAGGTCGGCGATCTGCTGTTGTGGGATAACCGCTGCGTCCTGCACCGCCGCGATCCCTTCGATCCGAGCGCGCGGCGCCTGATGCACCGCACCCAGATCAAAGGCGATCGCCCGTTCTGACCCGGGCCTCGCACCGCCCTCCGCTGCGCGGGGGGCGGTGCGAGGGCTCTCATACGAGCTGCGATTCTTCGATCGGGACGAGACGGTCGTCGGCGGGATCGTAGGAGAGGATGTAAAGCACGGCGTTACCCGTCGGGACCGGCGGGCTGCCCGGCGGCAAGGCGTGCTTCATCAGCTGGCGGATCATCGCGCCATGCGTCGACACGCCGATGCGGCGCCAGGGTTGCGCCAGCGCGAAACGCCGCAGCGCGGCAAGGCCGCGGGCGCGCGTTTCGCCGCCGGTCTCGCCGCCGGGGAAGGCGGCATCGTCGTCGGTGAACCAGCGCCGGGTCAGCGCTTCGCCAAAGCGCGCCTTCGCTTCGGCCCACAGCAAGCCTTCGGCCGCGCCGACGCGCGTCTCACGCAGCAGCGGTTCGAGATAGAGCGGCACGCCGAGGGCCGCCGCGACGGTCCGCCCGGTCGCCGCGGCGCGCGACAGATCGCTGGACAAGACGGCTTCGAGGCGGTGGGAACGCAGCCTGCACGCCAACGCCTGCGCCTGCGCCAGGCCCACGGCGTTGAGCGGAACGTCGGTGTGGCCTTGCAGGCGGCCCTCGCGGTTCCAGTCGGTCTCGCCGTGGCGAAACAGGAATATCAGGCGCGGATCGTCGGGCATTTGCGGCATGATTGTCTCTCGGCTTCGCTTTCCCGTTACAGCCGGCGTATGTTATGCCCAATTTTCCCGGCGCGAGGGCGGTGATGAGCGACAAGGCGGGGGCGACGCTGAGCCCGGAAACCGTGCTTGCCGAAATCAAGCGGCACGGCGTCACCCATATCGTCTGGCTGCCGGACAGCGAAACCAACTGGCTCTATCTGCTGATGAAGGCGGAGCCGTCGCTGCGCCTTGTCGGCGTCGCCCGCGAGGGCAATGCCTGCGCGATCGCGGCCGGGCTTGCCGCCGGCGGCGCCAAGCCGATGATCCTGATCCAGAATACCGGCCTGCTCGAATCCGGGGATTCGCTGCGCGGCTGGTTGCTGGGGCTCAATATTCCGGTCGTGCTGATGGTCGGCTACCGCGGCTGGACGCGCCACGGCGTCACGCGGGATACCGCCGCCGTCTATACCGAGCGTTTTCTGCACGCCTTCAATCTCGCCTATTACCTCGTCGAGAGCGACGCCGACGCGCCGCGCATCGGCATCGCCTTCGCCGCGGCGGCGCGCACCCAAAAGCCGGTCGTCGTGCTGGTCGGCGACGAGTATCATGGCTTCAATCGCTGACCCGGGGCCGGCGATGATGCGCACGGCGGACATGTTGCGGGCTTTTCTCCCCCATCGCGGCGACGCCATTGTCGTGCCGGGCCGCGGCGGGCGCTACTGGACGCAACTGAGCGACAAGCCCGGCCTCGACGTGCCGCTGGGCGATCCGGCGATGGGCGGGCATGCCGGGTTCGCCCTGGGCCTCACCCTGGCGCGGCCGGAACGCAGGGTCGTGTTGTTTGATTCCGAGGGCGATATTCTGATGAGCCTTGGCATATTGGCGACGATCGCCGAGCAGCGGCCGGCGAATTTCTACCATTTCCTGATCGACAACGGCTGCTACGCGACGACCGGCGGCCAGCCGGTGCCGAACGCCGATCGGATCGCCTATGACGCGATCGCCCGCGGCGCCGGCTATCCGCACACCTACGCCTTTGCCGATCTCGAGCCGTTCGTGCGCGCGCTGCCCGCGATCCTGGAACGGCCGGGGCCGGTCTTCGTCGCGCTCAAACTCGTGCCGGAGATCGAGAACGAGCCGATCGGTCGGCGCCGGCGCTGGCAGACCCGCTCGCGCGAGGAGGTCTTGGCGGATCTGCACGCGGCGCTCGGAATTAGCGGGTAGGCTGACATGCAAGACCAAGCGGAAGAATTCGATTTCGTCATTGTCGGTGCCGGTTCGGCCGGCTGCGTGCTGGCCAATCGGCTGTCCGCCGATCCGGCCGCGCGGGTGCTGTTGCTTGAAGCGGGCGGCAAGGATCGCAACCTGTGGATCCACATTCCGGCCGGCTTCTATCGTAACATCTTCCACCCGAAGCTGACCTGGATCTTCGAGACCGAGCCGATACCGGGGCTCGGCGGCCGACGCATGAAATGGCCGCGCGGCAAGGTTCTGGGCGGGTCCAGCTCGATCAACGGGCTCATTTACATCCGCGGTCAGAGGCAGGATTTCGACCTGTGGCGCCAGCTCGGCAACACCGGTTGGTCGTACGAGGACGTCCTGCCCTATTTCCGCCGCGCCGAGGATCAGGAGCGCGGCGCCGATGAATATCACGGCACCGGCGGCCCGCTCTCTGTCTCGGATCTGCGGGCGCGGCACGAATTGCACGAGGCTTTCATCGCCGGCGCACAACAGGCGGGGCACCGCGTCAATGCCGATTTCAACGGCGCCGAACAGGACGGGGTCGGCCCGCTGCAGTTAACCGTGCGCGGCGCCCGCCGCTGCAGCGCCGCGGTCGCTTATCTGCGGCCGGCCTTGAAGCGGCCCAATCTGAGGGTCGAGGTGCGCGCCCTGGCGCACCGGGTGTTGTTCGAAGGCCGCCGCGCGATCGGCCTCGAATATGCGCAGGACGGGGTCGTGCACCGGGTGCGGGCGCGGCGCGAAGTGTTGCTCTGCGGCGGCGCGATCAACTCGCCGCAACTGTTGCAGCTCTCGGGCGTCGGGCCGGCCGCGCTGCTCTCCGCGCACGGCATCGCGGTCGTGCACGATCTGCCCGGCGTCGGCGAGAACCTGCAGGATCACATAAATACGCGGGTCGTCTATCGCGCCCGCCGGGCCAATACGTTGAACGAGATTTCAAGGAGCTGGCGGCACCAGGCTTGGGCCGGCCTGCAGTATCTGCTTGCCCGGCGCGGCGCCCTGATGATGGGGGCGGCGCCGATCGGGCTGTTCGCGCGCACGCGCCCGGGTCTTGAGTCGCCCGACGTGCAGTATCAGTTCCTCGCCGGCAGCTTTGAGCGCCCGGGCGAAAAGATGCACGATTTTCCGGGCTGCCAGGCGACTTGCATTCCGTGCCGGCCGGAGAGCCGCGGCTGGCTCAGGATCCGCTCCCCCGACCCGCAGGAGCCGCCGGCGATCCAGCCGAATTATCTGGCCACCGCGGCCGACCGCGACACGCTGATCGCCGGCCTGCGTCTGATCCGCCGGGTCTTCCAGACGGCCGCGATGCAGCGGGTCGTCGCCGAGGAGGTCCTGCCGGGAGCGGCGACCGAGAGCGAGCAGCAGTGGCTCGAATATATCCGTCAGAACGCTGGCACCACCTACCACCCGACCAGCACCTGCATGATGGGGGTGCATGAGCGGGCGGTCGTCGATACCGAACTGCGCGTTCGCGGTCTCGAGGGCCTGCGCGTTGTCGACGCCTCGATCATGCCGACCGTGGTCTCCGGCAATACCAATGCGACGGTCATCATGATTGCCGAGAAGGCCGCCGACATGATTCGCGCCGCCTCCCGCTCCGCGACGGCAAAGGCGGCATAAGAGGGCTCAGCCGGCCCTAAGCCGCTCGTAGACGGCGCGTTCGAACGCGCCGAAAAGGGCGAGGATGCGCGGATCGGCGAAGGGCAGGAGCTGGGCCATCATCACGCCGGCGACACCGGCTTTCGGATCGAGCCAGTAATAGCTGTTATAGATGCCGGCCCAGCCGAGGCTGCCGGCGCTGCGGCCATTGGGGCCAAGCTCCGTGTTGATCAGGAAGCCGAGGCCGAATTTGCACGGGATGCCGGGCAACGGATCGAAATCGTTGGCCCGTTCCGGCAGCGCCGAGCGGATGCGGCCGGCATCGAGCGGGCCGATCTGGTTCGCGGCCATCAGCGCAACGCTCTCCGGCCGCAGGATTGTCGCCCCGCCGTGGCGGCCGCCATTCATTAGCATGCGCAGAAAAGTCAGATAGTCGCGCGCGCTCGCATAAAGCCCGCCGCCGCCCGACCAGAACTCGCGCCCGGAAGGGGCTTCGACGGCGACGGGCGAGAGCGTCCCGTCCGGGTTGCGCCGATGCACGCCGGCCAGGCGGCGCGCTTGCTCGGCGGTCAGCTCGAAGCCGGTATCCGTCATGGCGAGCGGGGTGAAGATGCGATCGCGCAAATAGGCATCGAGCGGGGCGCCGCTCACCGTCTCGACGAGCCGGCCGACCCAGTCGGTGTTGATGCCGTATTCCCAGCGTTCGCCCGGCTCGCAGACGAGCGGCAGCCCGAGCGCGGCGCGTTTGCCGCTCGCGATCGGCGGCGTGCCGGTCATTTCGGCGTAGCGGCGCAGAGCGGCATTGGCCCAGTCGTAACCGAAGCCGGCGGTATGGGTGAGGAGATGGCGCAGCGTGATCGGGCGCCGCGCCGGCCGCAGGCGCGGCCGGCCGGCGGCATCGAATCCTTCAAGAACCTGCGGCGCCGCGAGCTCGGAGAGGAAGCGGCCGGCCGGTTCGTCGAGGTCGATGCGGCCCTCTTCGACGAGCTGCATCGCCGCGACCGAGGTCACCGCCTTGCTCATCGAGGCGATCCGGAAGATCGTATCGCACGTCATCACCGAACCGCCTGCCAGATCGCGCAGTCCGAACGCCCCCTCATACAGCATCCCCGTACCGCTCGCCGCGATCGCGACGAGGCCGGGCACATCTGCCCGCTCGACGGCATGGCGGAAAAGGGCATCGATGCGGGCCTCGGGTTTCATTGCCTCCCCTCATACCGGCGCCGTGCGCCGAAGGTTCGCCGCAGACCGCAGCCAGAGCGATCGCTCAAAACTCTAGCGAAACGGCATCGCCCGCGCGAGCGATTATGCGGCGGCAGGCGCGCATTGTTCTCGGCCGCGCCGGTCTCTACTCTTGCTCGGCGGAGCGGAGAGGGAGGGCGGCCGTGCCCAGGGAAAGGCGGCTCGCAGCGCGCCAAGTCGAGGCGATCTTTCTCGCCTTTGCCGAGGCGATGCGCGAATTGCCGCCCGATATCGAGGCGGGCTGGCTCGACGAGAACGGCGATCTGCGCCTTGCTCCCGATATCGCGCAGAAATTGCGCACCGCGCGCCGCGTCCGTCTGCTGTTGCGGCAGATGCGAGAGGCCGGCCGCGAGGGCTGATCGTCCGGACGCCGCCGCCTTGCAGGACGGTGCTATCGCCCGTCCGGGCCGGCGGCGATGCCGCGCGCGTGCAGCTCCGCGATCTCGGCCGACGACAGCCCCAGAACCTCGCGCAGCACGCTGTCGGTATGTTCGCCCAAGAGCGGAGCGGGGCCGGTCGGCAGGCGCGGGGCGGCGGCAAAGTCGAGCGGCAGGCCCGGCATCGGATAGCGCCCGATGCCGGGCTGCTCGACGACGGAAAACAGCGGGTTTTCCGGGGAGGCGCGGGGATCCTCGCGAACCAGTTGGGCGAAATCCTGAAATGGCCCCCAGAGAACGGCGGTGCCGGCGAAGGCGGCGCGGATCTCGGCAAGGGTGCGGCTCTTGCACCAGCGGGCGAGCACCGCCGCGATCGCGTCGCGCGCCTCATAGCGCCCGGCCTCGCTGTCGAGATCGACGCCCATCATCGGCCCGATCATTGCCAAGCGCTCGGCAAGCCCGGTGGCCTCGCCGAGCGCGCGCCACTGCCGGCGCGTCAGCGCAACGATCATGATGCGCCGCCCGTCGGCGGTGACGAAATCGCGCCCGAAGCTGCCGTAGAGATCGTTGCCGAGCGGCGGGCGCGCGGTGCCGTTGATGGCAACCTCGCCGATATAGCCGAGGTGACCGAGCATCGCCAGCATCACATCGGCGAGCGCCAGCACGACCTCCTGTCCCTCGCCGGTACGCGCTCGGTGGCGTTCGGCAGCCAGCAGCCCGGTCGCGAGATAAAGGCCGGCGGCCATATCCCAGGCGGGCAGCACATGATTGACCGGGCCGCCGCCGCTGCCGGTCACCAGCGGAAAGCCGCTGGCGGCGTTGACCGTGTAATCGACCGCGGTCGTGCCGTCGCGGTTGCCGGTCAGCCGCAGCATGATCAGATCCGGCCGCACGCCTTTCAGCGTCGCGTAATCGAGCCCGGGCCGGGGCGGCAGGTTGGTCAGCAGAATGCCGCCGCCCGGACCGGGAGCGGTAATCAGCGCCCGCGCGATCTCGCGCCCTTCCGGCTTGTCGAGGGCGAGCGCCACCGACCGCTTGGCCTTGTTGAGCCCGGCCCAATAAAGGCTCTTGCCATCGCGCGTCACCGGCCAGCGGGCGAAATCGGGACCGCCGCCCGGCGGATCGATGCGGATCACCTCGGCTCCCATCTGCGCCATCGTCATGCCGCAAAGCGGCGCGGCGACAAAGGCCGACAATTCGACGATGCGCAGCCCCGCGAGCAGCCGGTTCATTATGCCTGTTTCTTAGGCCAGATCGCTTTCGCGGCAGCGAACTGGGCCGGCCCGACCGTGACCGGCACGCCGTTCTGCCATTGCACGAGGATCAACGGCGCCCCGACGCGCCGTCCGCGCGCGTCGAATTTCAGCGATTTGCCAGGGAAGTATCGGGCCGGACCAGTCGTCGTGTCCATCGCCCGGATCGCGGCGGCCACTTTTTCGCGATCGGCGACCCCGGCCTTTTCGAGCGCCCAGGCGACAATCATGACATGGCCGTAGCCGTCCAGACTGTCCTGCGTCATCCACGGTTCTCCGGTGCGTTTTTTGAACTCGGCGACAAGCTTTTCATCGCCTTTGATCGGCCAGTTGGCGATCGAGTCGATGACTCCGTCGACGATTTCCGGTCCGGTCGCTTTTAACAGTTCCGGGGTGACGAGCGGCGTGCCGTTGCCGACGACCGGCAGCTTTGCATGCGAGAGGCCCATCTCGGCGAGCTTTTCCAGGATCAGCACATTGTCCGGCACGCTTGAGACGATCAGGAACAGGAAGTCCGGATTGGAGGTGCGCACCTTTTCGATAAGCGGCGTCGCATCCGACAGGGGCGGCGTATAGGTCTCGTGAACGAGCAGAGCGATGCCGGCCTTGGCGAGCCCGCCCGCCAGCATCGGCTTGACGAAGCTCATCGGCGCCGCCGTGTTATCCTGGATCAACGCGCAGCTCTTCGGCTTTGCGCCGGTGGCGTTGGTGGCCAGATCGATGACCGCCGGCAGCAGCTCCTTGGCCTGCTCGTCGGCGGGCAGCGAGCTCTGAAAGATGTAGTGAAACCCGCGATTGGTGATCGCGTCGGAATAGGACAGCGTGATCCACGGCAGATGGGCGCGCTCGGTCACCTCGGTGACCGCCAGCGTGAACGAGCTGAGCCAGGCGCCGGTGCCGGCCACCAGCTTGGGGTATTGCGAGACCAGGCGCTGCGCGGCGTTCTTGGCGGTTTCCGGGCTGTCGCCGGCATCGGCCTCGATCAACCGCATGGGGGCGCCGCCCAGGGCCTTGATGCCGCCCGCCCGGTTGATGTCGGCGACGGCCATCTCGGCGCCCATGCGGACGAGCTGCCCCTGCCGCGCCCACGGCCCCGACAGCGGCACGATCATCGCCATCTCGACCGGCTCCGGGGCGGCCATGACGCGGCCCCCGGCCATCGCCGCAGCGCCCGCTAGCAACAGCGAGCGCCGCGTCAACCGCATTCTGTGAGGCATCGGTTTCTCTCCTGCGGAAGTGTCACATCCCCAAATAGGCGCGGCGCACGCGGTCGTCGGCGAGCAGCACCTGGCGCGGGCCTTCGAGAACGATATGCCCGGTTTCGAGCACATAGCCTTTGTCGCAAGATTGCAGCGCCTCGGCAACGCGCTGTTCGACGAGCAGCACGGTAAGCCCGTCGACGCGGTGCAATTCCTCGATGCGCTCGAAAATCAGATCGGCGACCGCCGGGGCCAAGCCCATCGAGGGTTCGTCGAGCAGGATCAGCCGCGGCGCCGCGGCGATGCCGCGGCCGATCGCCAGCATCTGCTGCTCGCCGCCCGACAATGTGCCGGCAAGCTGCCGGCGTCGTTCGGCGAGCACCGGAAACAGGCCGAAGATCCGTTCAAGACGCTCCCTCCAATCGCCGCGTCCCCGCACCGGCCATGCCCCCATTTCGAGGTTCTCGAGAACCGTCAGCGACGGAAATACCTGCCGCCCTTCGGGTACATGGGCGATGCCAAGGCGCGCCCGTGCGGCCGGCGTCACGGCAAGAAGATCCCGGCCGGCATAGCGGATCGTGCCGGCCTCCGGCGTCACAGTGCCGGAAATCGCCTTGAACAAGGTGGTCTTGCCGGCGCCGTTGGGGCCGACAATGGCGACGAACTGGCCCTCGCCGACCGCGAGCGAGACGTTCTGCAACGCCGCAAGGCCGCCGTAGCGGACCGTCAGCCCTTCGACCTCAAGCACTAAGCACCGCCCATTTCCTGCCGAGATAGGCCTCGATCACGCGCTCGTCCCGGGTCACCGCCTGCGGCGCGCCGACGGCGATGACCCGGCCGTGATCGAGCACCACGAGGCGCTGGGCGAGCCGCACCATGGCCTGCATCGTATGCTCGATAATGACGATCGTGATCCCCTCGGCGGCAAGCCCCTGGATCAGCCCCAGCAGCTCCTCGACTTCGCCGCCGCCGAGCCCGGCGAGAGGCTCGTCCATCAACAAGACCCGCGGCCGTCCGGCGAGCGCGCGGGCCAGCTCCATCAGCCGCAATTCCTTGGTCGTCAAGGCGGCGGCCATCGCACCGGCGCGCGCGGCGAGGCCGACGCGCTCGAGCGCCGCGGCCGCCGCAAGCCGGGCCGCCCGGTCGGAGCGCTCGGCGACGTAGGCGCCGATCATCGCGTTGTCGAGCGCCGACATCCGGGCAAAGGCGCGGACCACCTGGAAGGTGCGGCCGATGCCGAGCCGGCAGATGCGGTTCGGTTTCAGGCCGACGAGATCGCGGCCGTCGAGCAGCACCCGCCCGGCATCGGGCAAAAGGAAGCCGTTCAACAGGTTGAAGAGGGTGGTCTTGCCGGCGCCGTTGGGGCCGATGATGCCAAGGATAGCGCCCGCTTCGACCAAGAAGCCGACCTCCTGCACCGCGCGCAGGCCGCCGAAGGATTTCGACAGGCCCTCGACGACCAGAAGCGGCGCCCCCGTCCCGCTCGGGGCCGGCGGATGTGGCAAGGCTGCAGGCCGCGCGGCCGCCAATCCGCTCGGGACGGCGGCAACCCGCAGCGGCGTACGGCGCTTTACCAGCGCGTCGCGCACGCGCCAGTAAATCCCCTCCGGCGCCAACAGGATGACAAGGATGATCGCAAGGCCGTAAACGACGCCCTGAATGCCGGGCAGCATATTGCCGAGCCGTGCCTGCAATGTCTCGGACAGCGGCACCAGCACCGCCGCCCCGATCACCGGTCCCCACAGCGTGGCAACGCCGCCGAACAGGGCCACGATCAGCGCCTGCGCCGAGGTCAGAACGCCAAACACGCTGTCGGGGGTGACGACCAGCAATACCACCGCATAAAGCCCGCCCGCGGCGGCGGCCAGCGCACCCGACAAGACGATCGCCCGCATCTTCCAGACGAGCGTATCGATACCGGCCGCTTCGGCCGCCGGTTCGTTCTGCTTGATCGCCAGCAGCGACATGCCAAAGCGCGTGCGCTCGACCGCAAGCGTGACCAGCAGCGCCGCCACCAGCAGCCCGACGGCGATCGCGATATAAACGCGGTAGTCGGCAAACTGCATGAACCAGGCGGGAGCCGCGCGCTTCATCGGCAGCGGCACCTCCTGGTAGCCGAGCCATTCGAAGAGGTAGAGCAAGGCCAGCGGGTAGGCCAGCATGGCGAGCGCAAAATAGTGCCCGCGCAGGCGAAAGGTCGGATAGCCGATGAGCGCTGCGGCGACGGCTCCCACCCCCATGCCGAGCGGGATCCCAAACCAGGGCGTTATGCCGAACCGCACGAGCGCCAGCGTGACGGTATAGGCGCCAAGCCCGAAAAACGCGGCATGACCGAAGGAGACGAGGCCGGTATAGCCGCTCAACAGGTTCCAGGACAGGCCCATGACGGCCCAGATCGGCACCAGGGTCAGCATCAGCTGATAGTAGGAATCGTGCACCGCCAGGCCGATCGCGAGCCACAGGGCGGCGAGCGCGCCGATGACGGCGAGCGGCAGCACAAGGCGGCGAGCCCCGACCGGCATCGTCAGGCCCGCTCGCCGCTGCGGCCGAACAGCCCCTGCGGCCACAGTTGCACGATCAACAGAAAGACCACAAAGATCGCGGCGTTCTGCAATTGCAGCGGCAGCACGAGCGTGGCGAGCTGCTGCACCAGCCCGATCGTCATGCCGCCCCAGAAGGCGCCGAGGATGCTGCCCATGCCGCCGAGCACGACCCCGGCATACATGATGATGACAAAGTCGAACCCGACATAGGGCTGGAACGGGTAGTACATCGCCACCAGGCCGCCGGCAATCGCGGTGATGCCGCTGCCGATGCCGAAAGCAAGGCCATAGGCGCGATCGACGTCGATGCCCATATAGGTCGCCGCCTGCGGGTTGTCGGCGGCGGCGCGCAGCGCCTTGCCGAGCGGCGTGCGGGCGATGAACCAGTAGAGCGCGGCGCCGATCGTCACCGAGACGAGGCAGGCGATGCCGCGCGCCTTGTTGATGAACAGGACGGCCGCAGGATTATAGAGAAGCGGGATCTGCCAGGCGCTCCATGACAGCGGCGTATGCACCGTCTGCGGGGTCGAGCCGAAGGCGATCAGCCCTCCGTTTTCGAGAATAAGGGCAATCCCGAGGGTCAGGATTAGCTGCGCCTGGCCGATATCCGTGCCGGCGGCGGCCCGGGTTCCGGTGATGCGGGCGAGCAACAGCCGATGCACCGCCCAGCCCGCGGCGAACAGCACCGGGCCGGCCAGCAGCGCCGCGGCGACCGGCGCTGCCGCCGGGCCCAGAAAGGCGAGGGCGCCAAGCCCGCTCACGACATAGAGCGTGAAATACATGCCCAGCATCATGAAATCGCCCTGGGCGAAGTTGACCACCCGCATCACGCCGAAAATGAGCCCGAGACCGACGCACATCAGCCCGTAAATCGCCCCGACCAGCAGGCCGGCGACGAGCGCCTGTACGAAATTTTCGAGAAAGACGCCGGATATCATCGCCGCTCCGCAGCGGTGCGGGCGCGCGCACCGGCGATCGCAGTATATTTTCTCATTATGCCATCTTTATCACTGGCGGAGGGTGAGGCAAGCCCCTGTCTCGCCTTCCGCCCGCTCCCGCCGCGCTACGGCAAGAGGGCATGGCGGCGCACCCGGCCGTTTCCGGCGCAGCTTCGCCCGCGGTCGAGCCTCCGCTATGCCGGCGGAACGGGACAAGGAAGCCCTTGCGCCCAGCCGCCCTTAATGCCTCCCTCGAGGAGGTAAGGTCCGGCGGCGTGATCGGCGAAAGGGCCGCAAGAGCCGACGTGTCGCCGGCCGTTGCGGTTTGCAGTGGACCTGCAGCGGTGCGCGCGGGATATTTCTGTGTGCAGGGCCGAACGCCGCGGGGGTCGGACATGAAGGAGCTCAGGATCGGCAGCCTCGCGCTCGAAGCTGCGATCATTGGCGAGGGGCCGCCGCTGCTGTTTCTGCACGGCGGCGATTACGTTCTGCAGAACCGGCCGTTTCTCGAGCGCCTCGGGCGGCAGTGGCGGGTGCTGGCGCCGCGCCATCCCGGTTTCGGCCGCTCGCCGCGCCCCGACGGCTTCCGCACGATCCACGACCTCGCCTATTGCTATCTCGATTTGCTCGATCAGGAAGATCTGCGCGAGGTCGTGCTCGTCGGTTCCTCCTTTGGGGGCTGGATTGCGCTCGAGCTTGCGGTGCGCTCGCTGGCACGCATCCACCGGCTGGTGCTGATCGATTCCGTCGGGGTCAAATTCGGCGGGCGCGAGGAGCGCGACATCGCCGATATCTATGCCCTCTCCGAACAGGAATTGCGGCGCCGGACCTTTTTCGATCCGGCCGCCGTCATGCCCGATTACTCGCAGCTCCCCGAAGAGGAAGTCGCCGCGGTCGTGCGCGACCGCTGGGCGACAGCGCTTTACGCATGGCGGCCCTATATGCACGATCCTGCGCTTTTGCAATGGCTGCATCGGGTGCGCGTGCCCAGCCTCGTCCTGTGGGGCGACAGCGACGGCATCGTCACCCCCGAATACGGCCGCAAGCTCGCCGCCGCTCTGCCCGCGGCGAGCTTCGTGCTGATCGCCGATGCCGGTCATTATCCGCAGATCGAGCGGCCCGCGGCTGTCGCCGAGGCGATTGCCCGTTTCGCCGGCGGTTGAGAGATCCGATGTCGGATATGGCGATGATGCCGTTCTCGGTGTCCGGTCTTGACCCGGGAATCCGGCGCGGCGGCCAGCGCCGCGCCGGCCGCCGCAGGCTCCAGCTACGCCCGTGCGAACCCGGGGAGCAGCGATGAAAGTGTGGCACTTCAGCGAAATGGCCTATCACCCGGCCTGGGACAAACTCGGCGAGTCGTTTCGCGTCATCGTGCCGAGCCGGCTCTATGACCCGCAAATCGGCGCCGAGCTCTACCACCGCTATCTCGATGAGTGGGCGCTGTGCGACGAGCTTGGCATCAACATCATGGTCAACGAGCACCACGCGACGGCGACCTGCACCGATGCGGTCTGCATCATCCCGCTGGCGATCCTGGCGCGCGAGACGAAAAGGGTCCGGCTGTTGGCGCTCGGAATGCCGCTCGGCAACCGCAGCGATCCGGTCCGGGTCGCCGAGGAATACGCGATGATCGACGTCATCTCACGCGGCCGCCTCGAAATGGGCTTCGTCAAAGGCGTCCCCTATGAGATCGCCCCCGCCAATTCGAGCCCGGTCGATCTGATGGAGCGCTTTTGGGAGGCGCACGACCTGATCTTGAAGGCGATGACGACGCATGACGGCCCGTTCAACTGGGAAGGCCGGTATTTTCACTATCGCCAAGTCAATGTCTGGCCGCGGCCCTACCAACAGCCGTATCCGCCGGTCTGGATGCCGGTCGGCAGCCCTGAGAGCGCCGCCATGGTCGCCGAGAAGGGTTATGTCATCGCCATGCTGAACACCGGCTATCTGCGCACGCCCGAGATCCTCGAAGCCTATCGCCGCCGGGCGCGGGAAAGAGGGCGCGAGCCGGGTCCCGACCGTTTTGCCTATATGGCGATGATCGGCGTCGGCCTCACGCGGGAGGAGGGCTATCGCCGCGCCGACCAGATTTGCGACTATGTCCGCACCTCCGGTATCGTTGCGAGCCAGTTCACGAACCCGCCGGGCTTCACGCCGTTCGCGGCCAATGTGCAAGCCTTGAAGGCGGCGGGCAGCGGCGCGCCTGGCCGGCCCGCCCGCATTCGCACGCGCTCGGGCCGCCCGCTCGACGTGCGCAGGGCCACGATTGAGGAATTTATCGACGCCGGTCTCGCCTTCGCCGGCACCCCCGATATGGTGTTCCGTCAGATCAAGGAATTTTACGACCATATCGGCGGCTTTTCGCATCTGCTGATGATGGGGCAGGGCGGCCATATCAGCCACGAAGACACCGTCGCCAATCTGACCTTGTTCAGCAAGGAGGTGTTGCCGCGATTGCGGGAATTGCGGGAATAACGGATCGCCGGGGCCGGTCATGCTGTCGATCGGCCGGCCTTGAGCGGGCTGTCCCGCCCTTGCCGCGCGGCGGCGATCCGCGGAGGGTTGCGACGATGCGTCTCGCGCCGGGATCGCTTGGCGGCATGCCCAGGAAATGCCCAAATCGGAACCGATCTATCCTGCGCCGGCAACTTTCGAGGAGGTCTCTCGATGTTGGGCATTCGTGGGTCGATACTCTCATCATTGGCCGGGCTGGCGCTGTGCGCCGGCTTTGCCGCACCGGCCGCAGCGGCGAGCGCTCCGACGGCGGTCTACACCGTCCCGGCGCCGGCCGCGATCCTCGTCGTTCTGCCGGGCGCCATGCCGCTGCAGTGGCGCCTCGCGCCCGCTCCGGCATTATGGCCAAGCGAAGGCTTTGCCGCATCGATGCCGGCCGCGGTGGCCCGGCTGATCGCCGATCAGGAGGCCGATCTGGCCCGTCTTTCCGCCGCGACCGAGGCTTTGGCTGCGGCGCCGGAGCGGATCTGGGAGAGCATGCTGACAGAGATGCCCCGGCTGGGGCCGACACGGGCGAGCGGCATTATCATGACCGCGATCGCGACCGGCCGGGGGAGCTGCAGTGAGACCGTTACCTATGCCTATCCGGGCAACGGTATGGCGCCGCGGGTGACGGTCCGCAAATCCGGAAACGCCTGTCCGGCGGGCTCGCTTCTTGCCCCGGGCGCCGAGCCTTCGATGATCCCGGCGGCGCGGCCGCATGCGCCGCGGCTGCTTGAGACGGCGGCGCCACCGGACCGGCTGATCCCGGCCGCGCCGGTGCCGCAGACCGAGCTGGTGTCGTATCCGCCGGTGCGCTGAGCCGCAGTCCCGAAATCCCTGCGGCGGTCCTGGAGGACCGCCGCATTTTCTGGAAGCGCGTCAGTAAGGATAATAGGGGCGATAATAGCGCGGCGGGGGCGGCGGCGGGGGTGGCGTCGTCAAGGCGCCGCCGACCGCGCCGACCGCGCCGCCGACCGCGGCGCCCAGGGCGGCGCCGCTCCCGCCTGCCGCGGCGGCGCCGATCGCGGCCCCGGTTCCGGCGCCGATCAGTCCGCCGCCGACCGCCCGTTGGGCGGGATCATAAGGGTTGGTGCAACCCGCCAACGCCAGCACGAGCCCGGCAGTGATCACGGCCGAGGCCATCATTCGTTTAACCATGATCGGTCCTTCTCTTAAGGGCTACCAGAGATCCGGCCCATTCTCGTCAGACGAACCCGTGCGCAACACTCAACGACGAGCAAAAGATCGCGAGTAAACGCATTTGGTTGGTCTCGATCCGCCTGTATCCCGCGCCGGCCGCGGAAATTCAAGTGGAAAGTTTGGGACTGCCCAATGCCGCGCCGGCGCCGGCTTATCGAATGCGACCGCGAGCCGACCGGCGCGGCGATCATGTTCCTCCGAAGGAGGCAATACCGGATCTGTTTGACGGGAACGCGTTTCAAGCCGAAGCCCGCGGGCTGATGGGCGCGTCTTTCGGGTAAGGCGGCGGACGGGATCAAATCGCCAAAACCGCTGTTATGAGTGGCTGAGGCTCCCAAGGAGGGCTCCTGTTATGAAATCTCCACTTGCTGCAGCTACCGCATTCTTGCTCGCCGGCATCCTGGCGATCCCGGCGGCTTTCGCGCAGACCGTCGTAACCCCCCGGCAACAGGCGCTGGGGCTGCCCTCGGGCCCCTACCTATTGAGCTGCACCGGCGCTCACGTGGTCAACGGGTCTCTCGTCGCCCTGTGCGACGATCAAGCCGCCGCCCGGCAGGGAAGGGATACGTGGCGCACGGCGCGACTGTCATTGGCCGAGGCTCAGCAGTGCAGCGGCGCGGTCGAAAACATCAACGGCACGTTGACCTGCGGGACGGCGCCGAGTGTTGGCTCGAGCATGCCGCCGCAATATTACGGCAGTTCATTCGGGACTTCGGGCCCCGGCTACGGCTACTCGGGCGCCCCGGCCGCCAGCCCCTACACGCCGCCCTATGCGAGCGGCGCCTCGAGTTCTCCGAACGGTCAACCTGCCGCGCCGGGAACACATCCCTATTCCCGATCCTATTGACCGGGCCTGCGGGTACGGCATCCCGGGCATGACCCGGGCTGCCGTGCCTTTTGCCTATTTGCTGCCGGTCACGACGCCGCTGATCAGATTGGCCTCATAGAGCAAGGCGGTGTCGATCGCCGCGCTTTCGGCAACGGGCGCGATCGATGCGATCATCCGGGCGAGCGATCGCTCGTGATCGCGGCATAACGCCTCCCCCTCTTCGACCGAGATTGCGACGAAGCGGACCGGATCGCCGGGGCGCCGCCGCCCGAGGACCGGCAGATCGGCAGAGACGACGGTCGCGATCTTCGGGTAGCCGCCGGTCGTCTGGTGGTCGGCCAGCAGGATGATCGGCCGGCCGGAACCCGGCACCTGGATCGCGCCGGTGGCGATCGCATCCGAAATGATGTCCCAGCCGGCACGATGGCGCAGCGGCGGGCCGTCAAGGCGCATCCCCATCCGGTCGGCATGCGGGGAGATGCGGAATTCAGCGTTGAGAAAGGTTGCGATCGCTTCGTCTGTAAAGCGATCCTGCTGCGGCCCGAGGATGACGCGGATCGGCTGGTCGTGCCCCGGATCGGGCGGGATGGCAAGCCGCAGCTCGCCGCGGTCGGGCGTCGCGGCCAATGCCAATGGCACAAGATCGTCCTGCCGCAGCGCTCGACCGTCGAGGCCGCCCAGCCCCGCCCGCAGATAGGTTGCGGCGCTGCCGAGCACCGGCGGCACGGCAATGCCGCCTTCGACGGCCAGATAGCAGCATGCCGAGCGCTCGCCGGGTATGACGCGGAAGACCGCCCCCCGCCGCAGGCTGACGCTTTGCCAGGCCGCAACCGCGCGCCCCGACTCGCCGACGAGGACGAGACGGGCGCCGGGTCCGCCGAGCGCAATGCGCGCCCGCTCGGCGGCCACTTCCAGCGTCGGACCGCCGAACAGGATTTCGAGCGCCGGCATGCCCGGCCGGTTGCCGAGAACGGCGTTGGCAAGCCGCAGGCTCACCGCATCGAGCGCGCCGGAGACCGGAACGCCGAGCCGCTGATACCCGATCCTCCCGAGGTCCTGCACGGTCGTGCACAGACCGGGGTTCAGCACCTTGAGGCCGGGCCTCATAGAGCGATCGTCTGATGCGCGACAGCATAATCGCCGGCCGCAACCGCTTCCCGGATCGCGGCGAACTGTGCCGGCGTAATCGGCTCAAACCGCACGGCATCGCCCGGCGCAAACAATGCCGGACGCGGGCGGGCGGCATCGAACAGGCGGATCGGCGTCATGCCGATCAGATGCCAGCCGCCGGGGCTTTCATAGGGATAGATCGCGGTCAGTTGCAGCGCGATCGCGACCGATCCGGCGGGCACGGAAAGGCGGGGCTCGGCCCGCCGCGGCAACGCCAACGCTTCCGGCAGGTCACCCATATAGGGAAAGCCCGGCAGAAAACCCAGCATATAGATGTGATAGTCGGCGCCGCTGTGCAGGCTGACCACCGCCTCCGGCGCAAGCCCGAGCCGCGCCGCCACTTCGGACAGGTCGGGAGCGAACGCGCCCTCGTAGCAGACTGGCACATGCCATAATCGGGCGGTGCGCACCGGCTCGCCCCCGCCGCCGATGCGGCTGCGGATCGCGCTTTCAAGTTCGGCCCGGCTCGTCGCCAGCGGGTCGTAATAGATCATCAGCGAGCGGAAAGTCGGCACCGTCTCGACGATTCCGTGCGGCCGCTCGCTGCGCAGGAGGGCGTCGAGCCGCAGCACCGCGCCGCTCAAGCGGCGATCGATGCGATCGCCGAATTCGACGACGAGAGCGCGCTCGCCGGCCGCCAGAAAGCGCGGCTCGATAGCCTGTTCCTGCCGCCCATTCCGTTCGCCCGCGCTCATCGGCAATCCGCCAGGGCGCAAAGGATGGTCGGGCGGTCACTCGTTCGGCGAGCGATAATTGCCGAGATAGGAGACGGCGAGCGCGCAGCCGCTGCATTTGACCAGCGTGAAGGTGACCCGGCCGGACGAGTCGTCGACCACAAACTTGACCGGCACCCCGCGCCCGTCGAGATAGACGACATATTTCTTGCTGCCGTCCACTTCATAGGACTGGGTCGGGATCGTCTGGCCGTTCACGACCACATTCGCCGGGCCGAGGGCGCTCACGCGCACCCGTTCGAGCGCACCGGTATCGGGCCGCATCATCGTGTTGGAGCCGAGAAATACCGCCGACCACGGGTTGGCCGGGCGGACGTTCGCCGGCGCCGTGATCGTTCCCTGCGGCGAGGTGATCACGAAGCTGTTGCCGCGCGCCACTCCTTTGACGACGAGCGGTTGGTTGCCGTTCTTGTCGGTCACGCTCTGAAAGGAAATCAGCCGGTTTCCCTGCCACTCTTCGGTGCGCTGGGCCTGCTCGCGATAGATTTGCATGCCGAGCAGCTTGACCAGGAAATTGGTCTGCGTCTCGACGGTCGTGCCCGTGGCGCTCGGCAGGATCGTATTGGTGTAAGTGCCGATATGGCCGAATATCGAATGCGTGACGTCGTAGGTGAGCTGCAACGGCACCTCGGCCCGTGCCGGCGCGGCCGCACCGCTCGCAAAAAGGCCGGCAAGGACCATGATCGAAAAACAAGCCCTGCCGAGCCATCCCTTCGCCCGGACGGCCATACGGCTCTGGGTCATAATCTTCTCCCCCTGACGGATTCCGCGGCCCCCTCCGCAGACCGGAACGGCCACCAACATTCGCTGAAGATGCCGTGAGAATACTCTCCCGGCTTCCGCTGTCCATCAAAATTTCGCAAGATTCAAATGCTCGAATGTCGCTGTCGATTGCTCGCCCGCTCGGGCGAGTTTGGCGGCGGCCGGTCGGCGACTTGTCTAGCTCAATGATATTCTTGTTTTCTTGGAAGATCGTGATGAATATTGCGGGGAGAAAGTCGCGTAGAAGCAATACCCGTCTTGTCGGAGATAGCTGCCCACGCCCCGGTCGCGGGACGAAGGCGGCGGCGGAATGGACGGTGGCACAGGGGTCCTCATCCGCGGCCGCTCCGGACCGTCCTGGCGATCTCTTTCTGGTGGTCGAATTCTTCACGGCGTCGGCGCAGCTCCTCGGGCGACAGGCGGGCGGCATTGGCGTAATCGCGCTTCCACGACGGGTCCGCACTCCAGCGCAGCGGCGACTGTACGGTCGTGCGCGGGGCCGGCGCAGCCTCAAGCAGACGCAAGGCCAGCTCCAGGGTAAAGATCTGCGACTGCCGGTCGTGCGGCCGCCCCGCCGCGTTGCCGAGCGGAAAATCGCTGAACAGGAAGCGCGGCACGCCGCAATATTCGACGATGTCCTTGGCGCAGCCCATCACGACCGTGGCGATACCGTTCTGCTCCAGATGCCGGGCGGCCAGACTCACGGTCTGGTGGCACACCGGTCAATTGGCGACGAGGAGGGCGGCGTCGACGCGGTCGGCTTGGCAGCGCGCGAGCAGCTCCGGGCAGTCCTTCACAATCGTCGCCCTGTGGCTGCGATTCGTCGGGATTCCGTGAAAGCGCGGGGCCAGCTCGCCGACCCGGCCGCGCGCCGCGGCCTCGCGCAGCGCGGCGAGCGGCAGCCAGGTATTGGGGTCCGCGGCGCTCGTGTGGGCGCGGTCATAGGAAAGATGCGCGATGCGCAGGTCATGATCCTCTGCGGTACCGAGCGAATAGACCTCGTAGAATTTGACCGCGGCGTTGTACGGGGCTCCCGGTCCCTGATCGCCCTTGCCCTGTTGGTAAGGCGCCGCGGTCGTCACAAGCGTTACCCGCGAACGGGCGAGCGGCCTGCCCAGCGGCTGAAAGGGCACCTCGGCATAATGCGCCCAGCGGTAGGGCGTCGGATAGCCGAGCGCCGCGTAATATTCCCGGATCCGCTGCATGTAAGGGATCGGCACGTCCTCCTCGGGGGCGAACCCGAAATCCTGTTTTGCCTCGCTCATCGCTTCTCCCCGGTTGTCGGCCGCCGATTATGAAAACGCTTTCGCCCCGCAGGCAACCCGATTCGGTCCGGACGCTTGCCGACCGCGGCAGTCTGAGGCAGGCTGAGCGGATGAGCGGGGGCAAGGCATCTGCGGTTGCGGACATGTGCGCGGCGGCGGAATTGCTGGTTGCGCAGCGGCGCTGCGCGCTGGGGGCGGAGCATCCGGAAACGCTTGCGGCCATGCTTGCCCTTGCCGATTGTCTCTGGGCGCAAGGCCGGCTGATCGCCGCCCGCCGGCTCGAGGAGGCCGTCGTGGCCGGGCGCCGCCGGGTTTTTGGCGAGGGCCACGTTCTGACGCTGAAAGCGATCGGGAAGCTGGCGGCGACGCTCGCCGCTCAGGGGGATCTGGCCGCGGCCCGGCAGCTGCAGCAGGAAGTGGTCGCGGGAATGCGCCGCCTGTTCGGCGACGATCATCGCGAAACCCTACGCGCCCTCAACAACCTGACCGGAACCCTTGCGGCTGCGGGCGATGTCGACCAGGCGCGCGCCTTGCTTGAAACGGTGCTGGCCGCGTTAAGCCGGATCTACGGCGCTGATGACGAGGACGCTTTGACTGCGAGCGGCAATCTCGCCGCCTTGTTGTGGCAGCGGGGCGAGTATGCCGAGGCGCATGCATTGCAGCTGCATCTCGTCGAGGCGCGCTGCCGCCGCGACGGCGCAGATTCCGAAAAGGCGCGCAGCGCGCGTGCGGTTCTGGCGATGATGGAGCGCGCCGCCGCGCCCTAGCCGCCGCGCGAACGCAGAGGCGTGTTCAGGCGCCGCCGCGATCGTTACAATCGCGCCATGCGCGTTCTCTATCATTACTGGCTCTCCCCGTTCGCCCGCAAGGTACGCGTGATCCTCCGGGAGAAGAACCTCGATTTCACGCTGAAAACGGAAAGGGTCTGGGAGCGGCGGCCGGAATTCCTCGCTCTCAACCCGGCCGGCGAGGTTCCGGTCCTGATCGAGCCGGACGGCACCGTGCTCGCCGGCGGCGAGGCGATCGTCGAATATCTCGACGAGGTCTATCGCGAGCGAATCCTGATCGGCCTCAACCCCGTCGATCGCGCCGAAGTCCGCCGTCTGGTCGCCTGGTTCGACGTCAAGATGAATCGCGAGGTGACCGAAAACCTGCTTGGCGAAAAGATAATGAGGCGCCTGTGCGGCGCGGGACAGCCGAGCTCCCTGGCGATTCGCGCCGGCCACGCGAATCTGCCCTACCACCTCGACTATATCGGGTATCTGGTCGAGCGGCGGCGCTGGCTGGCCGGCGATTACTTCTCGGTCGCCGATATCACCGCGGCGGCGCAGCTGTCCTGTCTCGATTATTTGGGGGACGTGCCCTGGGAGGATCACGAGCCGGCCAAGGAGTGGTACGCGCGCATCAAGTCGCGACCGAGCTTTCGTCCGCTGCTGGCCGATCATCTGCCCGGCATCCCGCCCCCGAAACATTATGCCGATCTCGATTTCTGACGGCCGGCGTCGATGATGCGCAACAGGGCGATCGCCTTTTTGATCGCGATGCCGGTTCTGTGCTGCGGCGCTGCGGCCGCGGCGCAGCAGAACGCCGCCGAAGAGGCGGCGCGCGAGAGAGAAGTCCTGGCCGCGCTGCCGCACGACGCCGCCCAGGTTCTATTCGGATTGGAGAGGTTTCCGGCACCAGGCCCGGCCGCAGCGATCGGCAGTTATGCGCGCGGCTGCCTCAAAGGCGCGATCGCAATGCCCGCGGACGGCCCGAACTGGCAGGTCATGCGCCCATCGCGCAATCGCGCCTGGGGGCATCCGGCATTGATCCGTTTGCTCGAGCGGCTGGCCGGCGAATTGTCGCGGACCGCCCATTGGCCCGGGCTCCTGATCGGCGATATCGCCCAGCCGCGCGGCGGCCCGATGTTGACCGATCACGGTTCGCACCAGATCGGGCTCGACGCCGATATCTGGCTGACGCCGATGCCGGCGCGGCGCCTGAGCCGTTTCGAGCGCGATACGATGCGGGCGCGGCGCGTCGTTGCGGACCGCCTTCATGTCGATCCCGCGGTATGGACGCCGGCCTACCGGCGTCTCTTCGAAACCGTTGCGCGCACGCCGCGGGTGGCGCGGATCTTTGTCAATCCGGCGATCAAGCGCGAACTCTGCCGCGAAGCGGGGCGCAACCGGGCCTGGCTTGCCAAAATCCGGCCGTGGTGGGGGCATGAACGGCATTTCCATCTGCGCATCCTGTGCCCGGCCGGCGACCATCAATGCCGCAACCAGCCGCCCCCGCCGCCGGGCGATGGCTGCGGCAGGGAGCTGGCATGGTGGCTGCGCCAGCCCCCGCCGCCGCCGAGACCGCCAAAGCCGATCCCGCTGTCGCGCCTGCCGCGGGCCTGCGCCGCGCTGGTCGACCGGCGCTAGCCGAAACGGGCGGGCTAGCGTGCGATCTGCCGGGCCGCCGGCGGCAGCCGCAAACCCAGCAGCGGCGCAACCGCCTGCGCCGGCAGCAGCGTGTATCCGTGCGGCACTGCGAACAGGCTGGCCGGCTGGGGCCCGATCCTGACATGGTGCAGCTCCCAATGGAGCGTCGTGACCTTGCCGCCCGGCGCCCGCAACGTGGCGTCGATGCGCATCGGGATGCCGTCGCGGCTCAGCCACAGCGATCCCTTCGCCCGGCCTTCGGGGGCGGCAACATCGACGGCGTAGCCCGTCACCGCGATGCCGTCGATGTCTTTGCGGCCGATCGGGCGATGCAGCAGCCCCGGCTCGTCGAGCAGCGCAAACACTTTCGGCAGCGCGAATGGGACGGCCACGTGCAGCGACGGCAGCAGGATGTCGGCGTATTTGCGATGGGCGAACAACAGAACGACCGACGTCATCGCCGGGAATCTCTGCTCGTGCCGCTGGACCCCCGGCATTTGCCACATCGGGCCGGCAAAGCGCCTGCCGTCGATGACCAGCACCCGCTCGGCGCTGAAGCCGACCCGCGCCTCTCCGATGGTTCCGGCCGATGCGGCCGGCCGCCCGAACGCCACGGCGGCGAGCACAAACACAGTCGAAACGATCGCGGTTATGCGCATTTTGGCCTCGCCAGCGGGTGCTAGGGGGCGATTAAGGCGGTTTCGCGGCACGCTGGACAGGAGCCGCATATGCCCTATCTTTGGACGCGTCAAACCAAAGGATGCGGGATAGCGACGGGCGGTGATATGAAACGGCATCGGGCAGAGTGCGCCCGCCCGGCGGGAACCGACGCCGACGGTGCTCCCGGAGGGGAAGCGGCGGTTACGATCAGGGTTCATTCCACGATTGCCGAGATCCCGGCGGCCGAGTGGGACGCCTGCGCCGGCGAGACCAATCCGACCCTCTCGCACGTTTTCCTGAACGCGCTTGAAGAAAGCGGCTCGGCGGCGCCGCGGACCGGCTGGACGCCGCAGCATCTCTCGCTCGCCGATAGCGCCGGCCGCATCGTCGGGGTCGTCCCGCTCTATGCCAAGACCCATTCCTGGGGCGAATACGTCTTCGACTACGGCTGGGCCGAAGCCTACGAGCGGGCGGGCGGGCGCTATTATCCAAAGCTGCTCTGCGCCGTACCGTTTACCCCGGTGCCGGGGCCGCGATTGCTGCTGCGGCCTGACGCGCCGGCCGGGGCGCAGGCGTCCCTGATTGCCGGAATGATCGAGCTTGCCCGGCAACGCCGCGTCTCCTCATTGCATGTCAATTTCCCGCACGAAGAGGACGCGCGAGCCCTCGCCCAGGCCGGCTTTCTCGAGCGCCTCGGCCAGCAATTCCATTGGACAAACGAGGGCTATCGCGATTTCGACGATTTTCTTGCCGCGCTCAGTTCGCGCAAGCGCAAGGCGGTCAAAAAGGAGCGGCGCGAGGCGCTGGCCCCCGGCATCACGATCGAAGTGCTGACCGGATCGGACCTTCTGCCGCACCATTGGGACGCGTTCTACAGGCTTTATCTCGCCACCTCGGACCGGAAATGGGGGTCGGCCTATCTCAATCGCCGGTTCTTCGCTCTGATCGGCGAGCGCATGGCCGACAAGATCGTGCTGATCATGGCCCGGGACGGCGCGCGCTATGTCGGCGGCGCCTTCAACCTGCTCGGCACGGACACGATCTACGGCCGCAACTGGGGCAGCCACGGCGATTACAAGTTCCTGCACTTCGAGTGCTGCTATTACCAGGCGATCGAATTCGCGATCGCTCGCGGTCTGAAGCGGGTCGAGGCCGGCGCGCAAGGGCCGCACAAAATCCAGCGCGGCTATCTGCCGGTACCGACCTACAGCGCCCATTGGCTGCCCGATCCCGGCTTTCGTCGCGCCGTCGCCGATTATCTCGCCCGCGAGCGGCTGATGACCGAGCGCAAGATGGCAAGCCTCGCCGAATTCGCCCCGTTCCGCCGGGAGGAGCGGTAAGGGGCCGGGCCAGCGGCCGGTGCGGCGGCCCGGGTCGATGATCGTTCAGATCTACGAGGTGCGCAGCGCCGCCGAAGCGCTCGCCCTGGCTGCGCGCGGCGTCGATCATATCGGCGTCCTTGTCGGGTACGGCGCCTTTCCGCGCGAAGTCGATCCGGCGTCGGCGCGCGCCATCTTTGACGCGTGTCCGGCGGCGGTGAAGCGGGTCGCGCTGTCGCTGTCGGCCGATCCCGAGGAGATCGACTCGATCCTCCGTCATACCCGGCCCGACATCATCCATCTCGGCGCTGCCGCCGAACTCTTATCGGCCGCCATGACCGCGGCGCTCAAGCGACGGCACCGGCATTGCCAGGTCATGCGCTCGATCCCGGTGATCGATGCCGGCAGCATCGCGATCGCGAAGAAATATGAACGCGTCGCCGATTTCCTGCTGCTGGACAGCCATCGGCCGGGCGATGTCCAAATCGGTGCGCTGGGTCGCGTCCATGACTGGAGGATCAGCCGGCATATCGTCGAAACGGTCGCGCTGCCGGCCATCCTCGCCGGCGGGCTTAACCCGGACAATGTCGGCGCGGCGATCCGCGCCGTGCGGCCGGCCGGGGTCGATTCGAAAACCGGAACGGACCGCGCGGACGGCGCCGGCAAAGATCTCGACAGGGTCGCGCGCTTCATCGCCGCGGCGAGAAGCGCGCCGCCGGCGGAATGAGGCGATCCCGGGAGGCTACTCCACCAATTCGGGCTCCTTCGGGGCGGCGGGGGCGGGGCGCTCCTCGAAGGTGAAGGTCAGGCGATCCTCGCCCTCCTTGCGGCTGACGCGAACGAGGCCGCCCTTTGCCAGCCGCCCGAACAGCAGCTCCTCGGCGAGCGGCTTCTTGATGTGCTCCTGAATGACGCGGCCGAGCGGCCGAGCCCCGAACAGCCGATCGTAGCCTTTCTCTGCCAGCCATGCGCGGGCGCTGTCGTCGAGCTCGATCGCCACCGAGCGATCGGCGAGCTGCTCCTCCAATTGCAGAATGAATTTGTCGACGACCCGCCCGATCGTCTCGGGCGACAGCGGCGCGAACGAGATGATGGCGTCGAGCCGGTTGCGGAACTCGGGCGTGAACAGGCGGTTGATCGCTTCCTCGTCGTCGCCTTCACGCACACCGCTGCCAAAGCCGATCGCCGGCTTGGCGAGATCGGAGGCGCCGGCATTCGTCGTCATGATCAGAATGACATTGCGGAAATCGACGGTCTTGCCGTTGTGGTCCGTCAGTTTCCCATAATCCATGACCTGCAACAGGATGTTGAACAGGTCGGGATGAGCCTTCTCGATCTCGTCCAGCAGCAGCACCGAATGCGGGTGCTGGTCGATCGCATCGGTCAGCAATCCGCCCTGGTCGAACCCGACATAGCCCGGCGGCGCGCCGATCAGGCGCGAGACGGTATGCCTTTCCATATATTCGGACATGTCGAAGCGGGTAAGCTCGATGCCGAGCGTGCGGGCAAGCTGGCGCGCCACCTCGGTCTTGCCGACCCCGGTCGGGCCCGAGAATAGATAGCAGCCGATCGGCTTTTCCGGATCGCGCAGGCCGGCGCGGGCGAGCTTGATCGCCGAGACCAGCGCGTCGATCGCCTTGTCCTGGCCGAACACCATCGTCTGCAGATCGCGCTTCAGGTTTTTCAGCACCTCGCGATCATCGCGCGAGACGCTCTTCGGCGGGATCCGCGCCATCGTCGCGATCACCGCCTCGACCTCGCGCGCGGTGATCGTCTTGCGCCGCCGGCTCTCGGGCAGCAGCATCTGCGCCGCGCCGGTCTCGTCGATGACGTCGATCGCCTTGTCCGGCAATTTGCGGTCGCTGATATAGCGGTGCGACAGCTCGACCGCCGCCCTGAGCGCATCGCTCGTATAGCGGACCTTGTGGTGCCGCTCGTAATAGGGCTTAAGGCCGCGCAAAATCTTGACCGTATCCTCGATCGACGGTTCGTTGATGTCGATCTTCTGAAAGCGGCGAACAAGAGCGCGGTCCTTCTCGAAGTAGTTGCGATACTCCTTGTAGGTGGTCGAGCCGATGCAACGGATGACGCCGCTGGCCAGCGCCGGCTTCAGCAGGTTCGAGGCGTCCATGGCCCCGCCGCTGGTCGCGCCGGCGCCGATCACGGTGTGGATTTCGTCGATGAACAGGATGGCGCCGGGTTGTGCTTCGAGCTCCGCCAGCACGGCCTTGAGCCGCTCTTCGAAGTCGCCGCGGTAGCGCGTGCCGGCCAGCAGCGCGCCCATGTCGAGGGCGAAGATCGTCGCATTCTGCAATACTTCCGGCACTTCGCGCTGCACGATGCGACGCGCCAGCCCTTCGGCGATCGCGGTCTTGCCGACCCCGGGATCGCCGACATAGAGCGGGTTGTTCTTCGAGCGCCGGCACAGGATCTGGATCGTGCGGTCGACCTCGGCTTCGCGGCCGATCAGCGGGTCGATCTTGCCGATCTTCGCCTTCTTGTTGAGGTTGACACAATAGGCGTCGAGCGCGTCATGGCTGCGCTTTGGCGACTTATCGCCCCGCTCGTCCTCGTCGGTTCCCTGCACGCGCCGCGTTTCCGAGCGGCCGGGCGCCTTGGCGATGCCATGCGAGATATAGTTGACCGCATCGAACCGGGTCATGTCCTGCTCTTGCAGGAAATAGACGGCATGGCTCTCGCGCTCGGCGAACATCGCGACGAGCACGTTGGCCCCGGTCACCTCCTCGCGGCCGGAGGATTGCACATGGATCGCGGCGCGCTGCAGGACCCTTTGGAAGCTCGCCGTCGGCTTGGCGTCCTCGTGATGGTTGGTGACCAGGTTGGACAATTCGTTATCGATATAGTTGAGGATGTCGCGCCGCAGCCGGTCGAGATCGACGCCACAGGCGCGCAGTACGGCGACCGCGTCCTGATCCTCCGTCAACGCCAGCAGCAGATGCTCGAGCGTCGCATACTCGTGGCGGCGCTCATTGGCATGTGCGAGAGCCCGATGCAGCGACTTTTCGAGATTGCGTGAGAGCACGCCCGCCTATCCTTCCTGGAGAAACCCTAATCCTTTTCCAACGTGCACTGCAACGGATGCTGGTGCTGCCGGGCGAAGTCCATGACCTGGGTCACCTTGGTTTCGGCAACCTCGTAAGTATAGACGCCGCACACACCAACCCCGCGGCGATGCACGTGCAGCATGATGCGCGTCGCTTCCTGCCGGCTCTTGTTGAAGAACCGCTCGAGGATGTGAACGACGAACTCCATCGGCGTGTAGTCGTCATTCAACATAAGCACTTTGTACATCGACGGTTTTTTGGTTTTCGGCTTCGTCTTGACGACAACGCCGGTTCCCGGTCCTTCCTCGCCGCGCTTTCCGATGTCGCTCATGTCGATCCGGTGACGCCCTTGGTTGGTATCCGTGCGAACGATGATATTGGCTTTCGGTGGTCTCGGAAAAGAGTGTTTTGGCGGGCTCTTTCAGGGGTCGGGGCGATCATTCGCTGCGGTAGGGGCGGCGCAGCAGCCGCTCGATCAGCGCCGCAATCGCGACGCCCTTGTGCAGCACCGCATCGACCGCCTCGCAGATCGGCATCTCGACCTCGAGCCGGCGCGCCAGGGCCACGGCGGCGGCGGCGGTCGCGACCCCTTCGACGACCGAGCGGCGCCCCGCAAGCGCCTCGGCCAGCGTGTGTCCGCGGCCGAGGGCAAGGCCTAGGGCATGATTGCGCGACTGCGCGGCGGTGCAGGTCAGCACCAGGTCGCCGAGCCCGGAGAGGCCGCGAAAGGTCTCGGCACGGCCGCCCTTTCTGAGGCCAAGCCGGACCATCTCGGCCAGCCCGCGGGTGATCAGCGCGGCCCGCGCATTGTCGCCGAGACCGCAACCGACGACGATGCCGCAGGCGATCGCCACGACGTTCTTGACCGCGCCGCCGATCTCGGCGCCGATCGGATCATCGGACAGGTAGGGCCGGAAACGGGTGCTGCCGAGCGCCATGGCAAAGGCGCGCGCGAGGGCGGGGTCGCGGCTGGCGATCGTCACCGCGGTCGGCAGGCCGCGCGCCACCTCGGCGGCAAAGCTCGGGCCGGACAGCACCGCGAGCGGGGCCTGCGGCAAAAGATCGCCGGCGATCTCGGACATCGTCGCCAGCGAGGCCACCTCGATCCCTTTGGCACACAACAGCAGCGGCGTGCGGGCGGGGATCACCGCCGCCAGCCGGGCGAGCACGCCGCGCAGGAACTGGGCCGGGATGGCGAGCAGGACGGCCTCGGCCCCGGCGGTCGCGGCGGTCAGATCGGCGGTCGCGACGATCGCCGGATCGAGCGCAATGCCGGGCAGAAAGACCGGATTTTCATGCCGCTCATTGAGCGCGGCGACGAGGGCGGCATCGCGCGCCCATAATACCGGCTGCGCGCCGGCGCGGCAGGCGGCGGCGGCGAGTGCCGTGCCCCATGCGCCGCCGCCAAGGATCGCAAGCCTTTTCACCCTTTTACGCCCCGCACCCGTCTCCTCTATTAGGAGGGTGGGCGGCTGCGGGATCAAGCGGCCAGCGCGGTCGCGGCGGCGTCTCGAGGCCGTCATGGCAACCAAGCCGCAGCCGCTCAAGGCCGGCCCAGGCGATCATCGCGCCGTTGTCGGTGCACAGGGACGGTGGCGGCGCCACAAAAGCAAGCCCAGCGTCAGCGGCGAGCGCCGCCAGCCGCCGGCGCAGCCGGGCATTGGCGGCGACGCCGCCGGCCGCCACGAGGCTCTTTCCCTGCGGGTGATATCGACGGAACCAAGCGATCGCATTGCGGGTGCGATCGACGAGCACATCACAGATGGCCAGCTCGATCGCGGCGGCGAGATCGGCGCGATCCCGCCCGTCGGGGACGCCGCGCGCGGCAACGATATGGCGGACCGCGGTCTTCAGCCCGGAGAACGAGAAATCGCAGCCCGGCCGGCCCATCATCGGCCGCGGCAGCGGAAAGCGTTCGGCATCGCCCGCGCGCGCGGCCCGCTCGATCGCGGGTCCGCCGGGATAAGGCAGCCCGATCAGCTTTGCCGTCTTGTCAAAGGCTTCGCCGGCGGCGTCGTCGAGCGTCGTACCGAGCCGGCGATAGCGGCCCACCCCGGCGACGCAGAGAAGCTGACAATGCCCGCCGGAAACCAACAGAAGCAGGTAGGGAAAGGCGACGCCGTCGGTCATCCGGGCGGTCAGCGCGTGCGCTTCCAAATGGTTGACGGCGATAAACGGCTTGCCGGCGGCCCAGGCCATCCCCTTCGCCAGCATCGTGCCGACGATGAGCCCGCCGACGAGCCCCGGCCCGGTTGCGGCGGCGATGCCGTCGAGCGCGGCGAGGCCGATATCGGCCATGGCCAGGGTGCGGCTGACCAGCGCGTCGAGATGGTCGAGATGGGCCCGCGCGGCGATTTCCGGCACGACGCCGCCATAGGGCGCATGCTCGCGCTGTTGCGTGTGGACGAGGTTGGCGCGGATCGACGGGCCCGGGGCGTCGGAGACGACCGCCGCCGCGGTTTCATCGCAGCTCGTTTCGATTCCGAGGACGATCATGTCATGAGGCGTCCCGCCGTTCCCATCCTTGCCGCAGCCCCGGCAAGGGGCCGGCCGCGGCAGCGGCAAGACGCGAGGGCAGGCGCAGAAGCGCCGTTCGCCGCAAGGTTCAGTTGGGCTGGCCGACCTCGTAGGCCTTCAACGTCTTATCGGTGGCCGCCTCGATTTCGAGCAATTTGACCGCATAGCCCCACAGCGAGGCGGTATAGCGCAGCACGGCGCGGCAGGTCTTCTCCTCGAGCAGCACGCCGTCATGGACGTAATGGGCAAGGACCAGACAGCGGTCGCCGCGCAGATCGACATCGACGACCTGGATGTCGGGCTCGCGTCGCGACAGATCGTATTGCCGCGACAGGGCGCTGCGGATGCGGCGATAGCCGAGCTCGTCATGGATCGCCTCGACCCTGAGCACCGGTTTGCTGCTGTCGTCCGAGACGTGAAACATGCGGAAGTGCCGGATCACCGCCGGGCTCAGATACTGCAGCACGAAGCTCTCGTCGCGATAGTTCGCCCAGGCGTGGCGCAGGACGCCCCAGGGATCGCCGCAGCCGGCGATCTCGGGGAACCACTCCCGGTCCTCCGGGGTCGGCTCCGTGCAGATGCGATGGATGTCGCTCATCATCGCAAAGCCGAGCGCGTACGGATTGATGCCGCTGAACCGCGGATCGTCGAAATCGGGCTGCGCCACGACGCTTGAGTGTGAATGCAGGAATTCCAGCATCGCGCCTTCAGTAATGAGCCCCTTGTCGTATAAGCGACGCATGATCTCGTAATGAACGAAGGTGGCACAACCTTCGTTCATCATCTGGGTCTGCTTTTGCGGATAGAAATATTGTGCGATCAGGCGGACGATGCGGATCAACTCCCGCTGCCAATCCTCAAGCTTTGGGGCGCGCTTCTCGATCAGGTAGAGAAGGTTTTCCTCGGGAAGGCCGAGCTGCCGCTTGATTTCCTTGAGCCTGGCCTCCTCCGCATCGGGATCTTCCCGGCTCCTGTCGAAGCCGGGAACGGTGCGCCACAGATCGTTGTAGGTGGCCTCCTCATGGGCCCGCCATTGCTCGCTGCGGCGCCGCTCTTCGGCAAGGCTCGGCTTCGAGCGGTGGGCATAGCGGTTGACGCCGTGATCGCGCAGGGCATGGGCGGCGTCGAGCACCTTCTCGACCGCCTCGACCCCGTAACGCTCTTCGCATTTTGCAACGTAATCGCGCGCAAAGCTCAGATAGTCGAGGATCCCGTTGGCATCGGTCCACTGCCGGAACAGATAATTGTTCTTGAAGAAATGGTTATGCCCAAAGGCGGCGTGGGCGATGACCAGCGTCTGCATGGTCATGGAATTTTCTTCCATGATATAGCAGATGCAGGGGTTCGAATTGATCACGATCTCGTAGGCCAGGCCCTGCAGACCCTTGCGGTAAAGGGTTTCGTGAAAGGCGAAGCGCTTGCCGAAGCTCCAGTGCCGATACATCAGCGGCAGGCCGACCGAGGCGTAGGCGTCAAGCATCTGCTCGGAGGTGATGACCTCGATCTGGACCGGATAAACGTCAAGGCCAAGCTCCTCAAGCGCGATCCGCTCGATCGCGCCGTAGACGCGATGCAGCCCGGCAAAATCCCAGTTGGAACCGGTGAACAGCGGCGTTGCGGCCTCGAGCCGGGCCGCCGGCGTGGAACGGGCCTCAGGCACGCACGCCTCCCTTGGCAAAGAGTTCGTGAAACACCGGGAAGATCTGGGCCGGATCGGAGACCCGGCGCATCGCAAAATGCGGATGCAGCGGCGCCACCTCGCTGTAAGCGCGCCACAGATCGCTGTCGCGCGACAGGCCGGACAGGCTGCCCCCCATGCCGTCGCTGACTTCGACATAGGCGAAATACTGGCAGATCGGCAGCACCTCGCCGCCCAGCAGCGACACGCAGCGGCCGCTGTCGGCGCCATAATTGTCGCCGTCGGAGGCCTGCGCCGCATAGATGTTCCAGCGGTCGGTCGGGTAGCGGGCGCGGGCGATCTCCAGCATCTTTTCAAGCGCCGTCGAGACGACGGTGCCGCCGGTCTCGCGGCTGTAGAAGAACGTTTCTTCGTCCACCTCCTCGGCCGTGCTGGTATGGCGAATGAAGACGATATCGACGTGGCGGTAGCGGCGGATCAAAAACACGTGCAGCAGCATGAAGAACCGCTTGGCGAGGTCCTTCATCGCCTCGGTCATCGACCCCGAGACGTCCATCAGGCAGAACATAACGGCTTCGGTGTTCGGGCGCGGCACCCGCTCGTAACGATTGTAGCGGACGTCGAACGGATCGATGTAGGGGATGATCTTGCTGCGCCGCTCGATGCGCGCGAGCTCGCGGGCCAGCCGTTCCGCCTCCTCCTCGGCGCCGCGCGCCCGCGCTTGTTCAAGCTCTTCGCGCAATGCCGCGATCTCTTGCGGTTTCGGGCGCCGCAGCGAGATGCGCCGCGCCATGCTGTTGCGCATCGTGCGCCGCACGTTCAGATTGGCCGGGCTGCCGGTGACGGTGTAGCCGGCGCGCTGGAGATCGTGGGCGACGGTCTCCTTGAGGCTCTTTTTGACGAGATCGGGCAGTTCGAGATCCTCGAAGAACATGTCGAGGAACTCTTCTTTGGACAGCGTGAACTCGAACGCGTCCTCGCCGCTGCCGTCCGGGCTGGCTTCCGAGCCGCGGCCTTCGCCGCCGCCCGGAGGCCGCGGGATCTCGTCGCCGCGGACATACTCCTTGTTGCCGGGGACGACATGTTCGGTGCGGCCGGTGCGGCGGCTGTGATGAAACACCGGCTCGGCGATGCCGCGGGTCGGAATGGCGACCTTTTCGCCGTGCTCGACATCGGCAACCTTGCGCTTGCGCAGGGCGTCCTGCACGGCCGACTTGATCTCGGCCCGGGCGCGCGCGAGGAAGCGCTGCCGGTTGCTGAGGCTTTTACCCTTGGGGTTGGGGCGGCGGTCGACGATGTTCATCGGCTCCTTTCCGGCCGGAGCGGCTCCGCTAGCCAGCCTTGTTCACCCGCATGTACCACTCGACGAGCCGGCGGACTTGGCGCTCAGTATAGCCGCGCTGCACCATCCGCTCCAGGAAGTCGGCGTGCTTTTTCTCGGTCTCGGAATCCTTCTTGGTCCCGAAGCTGATGACCGGCAACAGATCCTCGACCTGGGAGAACATGCGCCGCTCGATCACCTCGCGCAGCTTTTCGTAGGAGGTCCAAGAGGGATTGCGCCCGCCGTTATTGGCGCGCGCGCGCAACGCGAACTTGACGACCTCGTTGCGGAAGTCTTTCGGATTGGCGATGCCCGCCGGCTTCTCGATTTTCGACAGTTCCTGGTTCAGCAATTCGCGGTTCATCAGCTGGCCGGTGTCGGGGTCCTTGTAATCCTGATCCTCGATCCAGGCATCGGCATAGGCGACATAGCGATCGAACAGGTTCTGCCCGTAGTCCGAGTACGATTCGAGATAGGCCTTCTGGATCTCGTTGCCGATGAACTCGGCATAGCGCGGAGCCAGCTCGGCCTTGATGAAGTTGAGGTATTTCTTCTCTTGTTCCTCCGGGAATTGTTCGCGCCAGATCGCCTGTTCGAGCACATACATCAGGTGCACGGGGTCGGCCGCGACCTCGTGGGTGTCGAAGTTGAAGGTGCTCGATAGCACCTTGAAGGCAAAGCGCGTCGAGATGCCGTCCATGCCTTCATCGACGCCGGCGGCATCGCGATATTCCTGAACCGATTTGGCGCGCGGGTCGGTGTCCTTCAGGCTCTCCCCATCATAGACCCGCATTTTCGAATAGAGGTTCGAATTCTCATGCGGTTTCAGCCGGGATAGCACGCTGAAGCGCGCCAAAATGTCGAGCGTTGCTGGCGCGCAGGGCGCATTCGCCAGCTCGCTGTTTTGCAGCAATTTTTCGTATATCTTGCGCTCCTCAGTGGCCCGCAGGCAGTACGGGACCTTGATGACCGAAATGCGGTCAATGAACGCCTCGTTGTTCTTGTTGTTCTTGAAGGTCTGCCATTCGGCCTCGTTCGAGTGCGCGAGCACGATCCCCTGATAAGGAATGCCGCCGATATTCTCCGAGCCGACGTAGTTGCCTTCCTGCGTCGCGGTCAACAGCGGGTGCAGCATCTTGATCGGCGCTTTGAACATCTCGACGAATTCCATCAGGCCCTGGGTCGTGCGATTGAGCCCGCCCGAGAAGGAATAGGCGTCGGGATCGTTCTGGCTGAAGAATTCAAGCTTGCGAATGTCGACCTTGCCGACCAGGCTCGAGACATCCTGATTGTTCTCATCGCCGGGCTCGGTCTTGGCGATGCAGATCTGCTTGAGGCGCGAAGGCTGCATGCGGACGACGGTAAATTTGGTGATGTCGCCGCCGAACTCTTCGAGCCGCTTGACCGCCCACGGCGAGAGCATGCCGGTCAGACGGCGCCGGGGGATGCCGTACCGCCTTTCGAGTTCCGGGCCGAACGTCACCGGATCGAACAGACCGAGCGGGCTTTCGAACACCGGGCTGATTTCATTGCCGGCCTTGAGGACGTAGATCGGCTCCTTTTCCATCAGCTGTTTGAGGCGCTCGGCGAGCGAAGACTTGCCGCCGCCGACCGGCCCCAGCAGGTAGAGGATCTGCTTGCGTTCTTCCAATCCCTGCGCGGCATGGCGGAAGAATCCGACGATCCGCTCGATCGTCTCCTCCATCCCGAAGAAGTCCGAGAATTCGGAATAGACCTTGATCGTCCGGTTCATGAAGATGCGACCGAGCCTGGGATCCTGGCTCGTATCGATCATCTGCGGCTCGCCGATCGCCTTCAGCATGCGCTCGGCGGCGGTCGCGTAGAACGACGGGTCTTCCGAACATTTCCGCAGATAATCCTCGAGGGAGTACTCGACTTCCCGCCGGTTCTCGTACAACTTCGAGTAGATCCCAAAGATCCCGTCATCAAATCGCATTTTCTCACCTCGCCGACGCTCGCGCCCAACTCCGCAGCCTCGCGTCATCCACCCAGCAAACGACGGACCACGGGAAAAATTCGCGACCCGTCACATTTCCGCAGGCGCTCCTCCCATCCAGGCGGCGGCCGCATGGTCCTGACAAGCCATCCGCCCTTCTCTGACCGGCATCCCTGACGGACCTGCCCATTGTACGCTCAAAAGAGTTAACGCAAACATCATGCCAACACTTTATGGCGAGAGTACGATTGGCCGCTTTTCCCGGAGCCGGGCGCCGGTGCCGCAGCGAATCGCCGTCACCTCACGTTTGGCCAACATTCTGTTAATGTGGTGTCCCAACAAGGGCATATATAGTATCAATGCAAAATTTTCATAGGGCGTTTGCATGTTCTCCGAGCCGCCGCACATCGGATTCGGTTGTATCGCAAAAGCAAAAATCCTTGAAAGGTTGTAATCGCGGCGTTCCGCCGCAGCAAAGGCGGCGGGGAGCCGCACCGAATCGGCCCTTTCGCAGCACTGTGCGCTTGATTGTGGCAGGGCAAAGCGGAACATGAGGGCTTGCGCCTCTAACCCGAAAGGGGTAGGCTGATCCTACCGCCGGTTACGGGCGGGCAAGAACCTTTATACTCTCGGAAAGAGCCGGCGCCGCCGGCTCTTTCTCGGTGCGCCTTGCGGCCCCGGATCACCGCTCCCCTCAGCCCAGGCCCGGCCCCAGGCGATAAGATGCTTCGGTCTTCTGCCGGATCTCGTCGAGCGATACCCCGGGGGCAATCTCGATCAGCGTCATTCCGCTGCGGTCGATCGTGAAGGTGCCGAGATCGGTGATCACCATGTCGACCACTCCCGCCCCGGTCAGCGGCAGGGTGCAGCGACGCAACAGCTTTGGTTCGCCGCGGGCGGTGTGCTCCATCAGCACGATGACGCGCTTCACTCCGGCGACGAGATCCATGGCTCCGCCCATCCCTTTGACCATGCGGCCGGGGATCATCCAGTTCGCGAGATCGCCGGTCTCGGAAACCTGCATGGCGCCGAGGATCGACAGGTCGATATGCCCGCCGCGGATCATCGCAAAGGATTGGGCGCTGTCGAAATAACTTGTCGTCGGCAATTCGGTGATGGTCTGCTTGCCGGCATTGATCAGGTCCGGATCCTCCTCGCCTTCAAAAGGAAAGGGTCCCATTCCCAGCATGCCGTTCTCGCTCTGCAGCTGAACGGTGATGCCGGGCGGGATGAAGTTGGAGACCAGCGTCGGGATGCCGATGCCGAGATTGACATAGAACCCGTCTCTGAGTTCGGCTGCGGCGCGGCGCGCCATATCATCGCGTGACCAGGGCATGGACGAGGCTCCTTTTGCGTAACCGCCGTTCAGCTGCGCCGGCGCACGGTGCGCTGCTCGATGCGCTTTTCGAAGAACGGCGGGCGGACGATGCGCTTGACGAAGATGCCAGGGGTGTGAACGTGGTCGGGATCGATCTGGCCCGGCTCGACCAGGTGTTCGACCTCGGCCACCGTGACGCGCGCCGCCGTCGCCATGATCGGGTTGAAGTTGCGGGCCGTCTTGCGGTAGACGAGGTTGCCTTCGGTATCGCCCTTCCACGCGTGGATGATGGCGAGATCGGCGACCAGTCCGCGCTCCATCACATATTTCTCGCCGTCGAATTCACGGATTTCCTTGCCTTCGGCGACCAGGGTGCCGACCCCGGTCTTGGTGTAGAAGGCCGGAATCCCGGCGCCGCCGGCACGAATGCGCTCGGCCAGCGTGCCCTGCGGATTGAATTCGAGATCGAGTTCGCCGCTCAGATACAGCTGCTCGAACAGCTTGTTTTCCCCGACATAGGAGGCGATCATCTTGCGGATCTGCCGCGTCTCGAGCAGCAGGCCGAGGCCGGCGCCGTCGATGCCGGCATTGTTCGAGATGACCGTCAGGTTCCTGACGCCGGAATCGCGGATCGCGGCGATCAGCTGCTCGGGAATGCCGCAAAGGCCGAAACCTCCGGACATGATCGTCATGCCGTCCCGCAGCAGCCCGGCAAGGGCGGCATGGGTGTCGGGATAGACCTTGTTCATCTGGGCTCCTACCGGAATGACGCGAAGAATCCTGTTTCGCCGCCCGCCTGCATCATACGACATCCTGCGAGAGGACATCATAGCGGAAGCGGGGGCAGAAGCGTGCCTTTTCTAGGTGCAGGCCGCGCCGTCCCTCTCGTTCTCTGATCGCTGCCGGCGGCATGCGCGCGCCGGGATCGGTCGGCGGGAGGTCGATCCCGCCGCTGGCCGGTCATATGGCGGGGGCGGCCCGGGTCCGGCCCGTTGGCCGCTCGCGCCGGTTCTCACAAAACCCTTGCATCCTTGGGGCCATGGTCCGACATTGACGCAAGGCTGGGGTGCCGCCGGGTGCCGCCTGCGGCGCGGTGACGGCGGCTGAGATCAGACCCATTGAACCTGGCCGGGCATGCCCGGTGAAGGGAGTCCGCGATGAATGCATCGCCCGCCGTTTTGTCGTCCTGCCCCAAAACCGTCGTGATCGGCGCCGGGGTCATCGGCCTTGGCATCGCGTGGCGGCTGGCACAGGCGGGCTGCAAGGTCAGCGTCTACGACCGTGCCGCCGCGGGCGGCGGCGCGAGCCGAGCGGCGGCGGGGATGCTGGCGGCCGCGGTCGAGACCGAGCCCGGCGAGGAGCGACTGCTGACCCTGACGCTCGAAAGCCAGCGCCTGTGGCCCGATTTTGCGCGCGAGCTGGAAGCTGCCTCCGGTATTGCCGTCGAATATCGCGATGAGGGCACGATGGTTGTCGCGCTGACCCGCGACGATACCGCCCAGCTGCGCCACAATTACGAGTTCCAAAAAGCCCTGGGGCTCGACCTCGAATGGCTGTCGGGAGCCGAGGCGCGCCGCCGCGAACCGCATCTGCGGCCCGGGCTTCCGGCCGCGGTTCTGAGCCCGCGCGATCATCAGGTCGACAATCGCCGCCTTGCCGCCGCGCTGGCCCTCGCCTTAAGAGGGGCGGGCGGCGTGCTGCACGAGCATTGCCCGGTTCGCGAAGTCACCCTGGCGGGCGATCGTGTCTGCGGTGTCGTCACCGCGGCAGGGCCGGAGGCGGCCGATGTCGTCGTGCTCGCCGCCGGCGCCTGGTCGCGGGAAGTCGGCGGCATCCCGCGCGCCTTCGTGCCGCCGGTGCGGCCGATCAAGGGTCAAATGCTGGCCCTTGGCATGGACGGAACGGCGCCGCTATTGCGCCATGTGATCTGGGCGCCCAAGGCCTATCTGGTGCCGCGCCGCGACGGCCGGCTGGTGATCGGCGGCACCGTCGAGGAGCGCGGCTTCGACGAGAGCCTGACGGCGGGCGGTCTGCTGGCGCTTCTCGAAGGCGCTTGGCGGGCGGTGCCGGCGATCGAAGAACTGCCGGTCATCGAGACCTGGGTCGGCTTTCGCCCGGGCTCGCGCGATGACGCGCCGATGCTTGGGCCCGCCGGCCTGGACGGGCTTGTGGTGGCGACCGGCCACCACCGCAACGGCATCCTGCTGACGCCGGTGACGGCGGCGGCGATCAGCGCCTATGTGCTGACTGGGCGTCTCCCCGAATTGCTGCTGCCGTTCACGCCGGAACGCTTCACGCCTTCGCTGGTCGGCGCGGAGGCACGATGATCCGGGTCAAGATCAACGGCGCCGAACAGGAGGTGCCGGTGCGCACGATTGCCGAGCTGCTCGCCGCCCGCGGCATCGACCCCGATGCGCGCTTTCTTGCCGTCGCCGTCAACGGCGCGGTGGTTCGCCGGGCCGAATGGAGGGCAAAGACGCTGTCGCCCGGCGACGAGGTCGAAATCGTCCGTCCGCTGCAGGGCGGCTGAGACAACGTTCCAGGATTTTGCGCGATGACCGATCCGCTCATTATCGCCGGCACAACGCTGAACTCGCGGCTGATCGTCGGCACCGCCCGTTACCCGAACCAGCAGGTCATGCTCGACAGCCTTGAAGCCAGCGGCGCCGAAATCGTCACCGCTTCGATCCGGCGCATCAGCCTCGAAGGCTATTCCGAGAGCCTTGTCGATCTGCTGGGCGGGCGCTACCGGCTTTTGCCCAACACCTCCGGCTGCGCGACCGTCCGCGATGCCATCCTGACCGCCGAGCTCGCGCGCGAGGCGCTTGAGACCAACTGGATCAAGCTCGAGCTGATCGGCGACCGCGAACTGCTCTATCCCGATGTCGAGCAGCTGGTGCAGGCGGCCGACGAGCTGGTGCGCCGCGGCTTTGTCGTGCTTCCTTATTGCAACGAGGACCCGGTCACCTGCCAGAAGCTGGCCGATGTCGGCTGCGCCGCGGTCATGCCGTTGGGCTCGCTGATCGGCTCCGGCATGGGCATCGCCAACCCCGCGGCGATCGAACTGATCTGCGCGCGCAGCCCGGTCCCGGTCGTGCTCGATGCCGGTATCGGGACCGCTTCCGATGCGGCCATGGCCATGGAACTGGGCTGCGATGCGGTGATGGTCGACACCGCCATCGCCCAGGCGCACGACCCGCGCCGCATGGCGGCGGCGATGCGCGCCGCGGTCACGGCCGGACGCCTCGCCCGGCTCGCTGGCCGCATCCCGAAGCGGCGCTTTGCCGAGCCGTCGAGCCCGCAGCTCGGGCTCGTCGGTTCCTGAACGCGCCGGCGCGGGAGGCGCTGTGACCGCCGCCGAAGCGGCGCGCTATGCCCCTGAGCGCCTTGCCGAGGGGCTTTCCGCACTGGCCGCCGATCCGCTGTTCGCCGCCATCCTGGCGGAGGCGGGGCCGCCGCGCTTTCGCCGCCGGCGCAACGGCTTTGCCACTCTGTTGCACATCATCCTCGAGCAACAAGTATCGATCGATGCGGCCGCGGCGATGTTCCGGCGGCTGCTGGAATTGTGTCGCCCGCTGTCGCCGGAGCGCTTTCTTGCCCTTGACGAAGGCAGTCTGCGCCGGTGCGGCTTCAGCCGCCAAAAGCGGGAATATGCCCGGCGCCTTGCCGCAACCGTCGCCGCCGGCGATTTCGACTTCGACCGGCTCGCCGCGGCCGAGGATGAGGCGGCCCTCGCGACGTTGCGCAAGATTAAGGGCATCGGCCGGTGGAGCGCCGAAATTTATCTGCTCTTCGCGCTCGGGCGGACGGACATCTGGCCCGCCGCCGATCTCGGCCTGCAGATCGCGGTCACCGCTCGCCTGCGCTGCGCCAACCGGCTCGACGAAAGGGCGCTGCGCCAGCGGGGCGAGGCGTGGCGGCCATGGCGCTCGGTGGCCGCCTGTCTGTTCTGGCAATCCTATCTCCATGCGCGCGATCGCGACGCGCCCGAGCTGCCGGCCGAACTCTACCTCTGAACGCAGGCCCCGATCATGAGCGAGGCAGCCTGAAGACCTGTCCCGGATAAATCAGATCGGGGTCGCGGATGCGGTCGAGATTGGCCGCGTAGATCGCCAGATAACGGATCCCGGCGCCCAAAAAATGGCGGGCAATCTGCCACAGGGTATTGCCGCGCCGCACGCGATAGGCGCGTGCGGCGGACGCGGCGGCCGTTGGCGGGCCGGCCGCGGCCGGGGCGGCGCGCGGGAGGGTTGCGACTACCGCCGCGGCCGAGGCGATTGTCAGACCGGGCCTTGTCGCTACCCGCAGCCCCAGCCGGTGCGTACCGGCGGCGAGCGGGCGCGCGGGGATCAGCACCCATTCGCCGCGGCGGTCGGCGACAACTTCACCGAGTTTTTCATTGCCGTCGAAAACCTGGACGAGGGAGCCCGGCGCCGCGCGCCCGGCAAGGACCGCCATCCCGTCGGGCGAGATCGTGACGACGTCGAAAGCGGGCGGCGCCGGCCGCGCCGGCCCGTGCGAGATTGCGGGGGAATGCGCCGGAGGGGTCGCAACCGGCCTGCCTGACAGGCTCGCGTGCTCGGCGTCATTGCCGCGCGGAACCAGCACAAAAGCGGCAACTGTCGACAGCGCCACTATGGAGAGGCCGCAGAGAACGCCGCGCAGCATCGCTCCCCCGCCCTTGACCGGCCGGCAGACAAGCATAGGATCCCGCCTTCCGCCGTGCAATGACCATTATCGGGCCTGCGGGCCGGGAACATTGCGGCCGATCCGTCGGTTTTGCGCCTATCGCGATAGGGCGGGCGGCGGAGCGGATAATATACACGGGTCTTGTGGATAACGTTGTGGAAAAGCCGCGGCGATCCTTATTGCCACCCAATAATCCAGATCCTCTCGCAGCTTTTGCCTATAAATTAGGCGTTTCAATAAGTCATTGAAATAAAAAGAGAAAACTTTCATGCCGCAGCGATCTCCCGGTCGGGGATGTAAACTGACTGTAACATTTCGGTGGATAAAGGGCGGCAACGCCGCGGCGGCGGCGGCATTCGCGGCTGTGAACAACTTGCCGCCCATGAGCGCAGAACCCTCAGGCGCGGATATGGCGAGCGCTTGCCTCGCCCCCTCCCGCTCTCTATGTTCGCCCCGGCGCGGCGCCCGGCCGACCCGCGCCCAGACCGCATCAGAGGTGGCTATCGATGGCAAAAATCAAAGTGGCTCAGCCGATCGTCGAGCTCGACGGCGACGAGATGGCCCGGATCATGTGGCGGTTCATCAAGGAGAAGCTGATCCTCCCTTACCTCGATATCACCATTGAGTATTACGATCTCGGGATCGAAAAGCGGGACGAGACCGAGGATCGGATCACGGTCGAAGCAGCCGAAGCCATCAAGCGCTGGCATGTCGGGGTCAAATGCGCGGGGATCACGCCCGACGAAGCGCGGGTCAAGGAGTTCAACCTCAAGAAGATGTGGAAGTCGCCGAACGGTACGTTGCGCAACATCATCGGCGGGACGATCTTTCGCGAGCCGATCATCTGCAGGAACGTGCCGCGGGTCGTGCCGAACTGGACAAAACCGATCGTCATCGGCCGCCACGCCTATGCCGATCAATACGCCGCGACCGATTTCGTCGTGCCGGGCAGGGGCAAGCTCACTTTGACCTTCACCCCCGCCGACGGGGGGGAGCCGATCATCCGCGAGGTGTTCGATTTCCCGGCCAGCGGGGTTGCCCTCGGCATGTACAATCTCGACGAATCGATCCGCGGGTTTGCCCGCTCGTGCTTCAACTATGGACTGCAGCGCGGCTGGCCGGTCTATCTGTCGACGAAGAATACGATCCTCAAAGCCTATGACGGGCGCTTCAAGGATCTGTTCCAGGAAGTGTTCGACAACGAATTTGCGGCGGCGTTCAAGGAGCGCGGGTTGACCTACGAGCACCGGCTGATCGATGACATGGTGGCGCTGGCGCTCAAATGGAACGGCGGGTTCGTCTGGGCCTGCAAGAATTATGACGGCGATGTCCAGTCCGACCAGTTGGCGCAGGGCTTCGGTTCCCTGGGACTGATGACCTCGGTGCTGCTGACCCCCGATGGCAAGACGGTCGAGGCCGAAGCGGCGCACGGCACCGTGACCCGGCACTACCGTCTGTACCAGCAGGGCAAGGAGACCTCGACCAACCCGATCGCCTCGATCTTTGCCTGGACGCGCGGATTGCGCTATCGCGGCACTTTTGACAACACGCCCGACGTGGTGCGCTTTGCCGAGACGCTGGAGCGGGTCTGCATCGAGACCGTCGAAGGCGGCGAGATGACGCGCGATCTCGCGATCCTGATCGGTCCGGACCAGCCCTGGCTGACGACGAACCAGTTTCTCGACCGGATCGACGCCAATCTGAAAAAAGCGATGGCGGGCTGGGCGGCGTGATAGGCCCTTCCCGCTCTGGCGCCCGCGTCGCCGGCGGGCAGGGAGGATAAGGGGCCGGATATCCGCTCCTTCCCGGGCCGCGCCCGTCTCAATATCCCCGCTCTGGGTCGACGCGGTTGCGCAGCGGCTGTCCGCTCTCAAAGCGGCGGATCGTGTCGATAATGATCGGCGCCGCGGTCGCCGGGTTGGTGACGCCGGCGACGTGCGGCGTGATCACGATGCGGGGGTGATGCCAGAACGGGTGCTCGGGCGGCAGCGGCTCCTCGCGGAAGACGTCGAGCACGGCGGCGGAGAGCTGTCCCGCATCGAGCGCCGCGATCAAGTCCGCCTCGACGAGATGCCCGCCGCGCCCGGCATTGACAAGGCCGGCGCCCGGCGGCAGCGCCGCAAATGTGCGGGCGCACAGAATACCCTCGGTGGCGCTGGTGAGCGGCAGCAGGCAGACCAGAATCTCGGCGCGCGCCAACAATTGCGGCAATTCTTCCCGACCGGCAAAGGTGGAGAAGCCGGCGAGGGTCTTCGCGCGCCGGCTCCAGCCGGCGACCGGAAAGCCCAGCGCCCGCAGCTTGCGGCCGGCGGCCTGCCCGATCTCGCCGAAACCGAGTATCCCAACCGGCCGCTCGCCGGCGTTTTTCTGCTCCAGCGCACGCCAAATCTGGGCCCGCTGCTGCCGCTGATAATCAAGATCGCGGCGGTGCAGCCGCAACACCTGCAAGGCGACGTATTCGCTCATCGCCTCGCTCAAATAGGGATCGACGAGGCGGACGATCGGGATGTGGCGCGGCAGCAGCGGGTCGGCCAGGATGTGATCGACCCCGGCCCCGAGCGACAGGATCAGCTTGAGGTTCGGCAGCGCGGCGAGCAGGCCGGGCTCGGGCCGCCATACAAGGGCATAATCGATTTCGGCCGGATCGCCGACATCCGGCCATACGCGCATCGCCAGCCCCGGCCTCAGCCGCTCGAGCTGTTGCCGCCAGAGCGCGGCCGAATCGATCGGGGAATAGAACAAAAGCGCCATCGGCAAATCTCCGCGCCGGATACCGTCATGCCCAGGTCATAACATCGCGGTATGTTGGCGGTCACGAGCGCGCCACATTGCCGCCGGCTTGCCGGGGTATCCTTATAGCGGATCGGCAAAGGGGATCGGCATGCGCTCTCTATGGCGGCTGATGGCCGCGCAATGGCTGGGCGGGGGCTCGGAAGTCCTGACCGGCGATTCGGGTCCCTCCGCCCTGCCGCCGCCCGTGCACATCGCACCGGCCTTTCGCGTTAAACGCGACCGGGAAGCCCGCCCGCCTGCGCCTGTCCCGTCGCCGACCCCGGCTGCGCCGGAAGAGGAAGAGATCGATCACCGCGCCGACCGTCGCGACTGATGCATAAAATCGATATGCCTCAATCGCTTGCTTATAACATCACAATGCTCTGTATTGCCCTTCGATATTCTCAATAAATATCAACAAAATTTTCATTGCGGACCTGAATTAACTCATTATTAATATTCATAAACTTTGTGCATAGACCATTTTTTGCCACTCGCAATCAGAACGGATTTTGGTTAGAGATGCTCAAGAGCTAGAGAGATCTAGCCAAAAAGTAGATGACGTCTTCAGTTTGACTAGTACGAAAGTGGGGGTGCGAATGGCCGAGCTGGGGTTGGGGAAGTCACAATCCGCGTATCTGCGCGCGCAGGCGGATCGGTGCTTTCGATTGGCCCAAGGGATGGCCAGCCTCGAACTCTTTGACGAGCTTGAAGCGATCGGGCGCGCATTCGAGCGCGAAGCGGCGCGACTGGAGAAGGCCGAAGAGCAGAGCGAGTGGATCGGGCGGCTCTGAGCTCCGTCAGCGGCGCGCGACGCGCTGCCACAGCCTATTGCTTTCGACCAGTTGCCACACGGCGAGGGCGGGCAGCCCGATCGTAAAGTCGCGCGCACGCTTCAACAAGGAGAGCGCCAACGCCATCTCGGGCGTCAATCCGAAGGTGGCGCCAAGCAGCACATAGCCGGCCTCCTGGACGCCGACCGCGTTGGGGATCGCAAAGGCCGCCGTGCGAATCGCATAGAGCAGCCCCTCGATCGCGAGCACCGGGGCGAAGCTCAGCGGGCTGCCGGCGATGCGCAAGGCGAGCCAGACTTCAAGCGTGCTCGAAATCCAGCAGGCCAGATGCAGCGAAAAGCTCGTGAACAGTCCGGTTTTGCGGGCGTAGATGCCGGCGAGGGCGGTGTGGAGAGCCGCCGCCCCCGAGGCCGTGCGCTCCGCCCAGCCGTGCCCGAGCACCCGGGCAAAGCGCTCCAAAAGGTTAAACCCGTGCCGCTGCACGATCAGAAACAGGGCGGCAAGCACGGCCGCGACGACGAGCCCGATCCCGGCGGGCAGCGCCAGCCCGGCATCGGGCTTCAGATAGATCAGCAGCAACAGCGCGATCGCGGTATAGGCGAGCTGCGCGACGAATTCGAGGGTGACGTCGACAATCGTGCTCGCCGCGGCGGCGGTGCCGGTCAGTCCGGCAAAAACGACCGCCCGTGCCCCCGCCACATATCCGCCGACCTGGGAGAGCGGCAGCACCTCGGCCACCGAATCGCGAACCAGCCGGCCCCACATCAGGATCCAGGAGCGCGTCTCCGGCAACAGCGCCCGCCATGCGATCCCCATGACCGCGATCAGTGCAAGCTGGATCAGACAGACGGCGGCGAAACCGAGCCAGCCGACGGCGAGCAGCGAGCGCGCCACCGCTGCCGCTCCAAAATGCACGACAAGCCCGGCCGTCAAGGCGAGGCCGGCAAGCCCGGCGATGATCGGGACCAACCGCAGAGATAGGCTTTTCGGAAGCTGGGCGGAGGCGCGGCGCCCGGCACCCGGACAATCGCGCGGGTCGGCGAGGCGGGTCACGGCTGCGGCGCGAGCGCTTCTCTCCGCAGGAAACGGCGGGCGAAGCGTAACAGGCGCGGCATTGCGCGGGGGCGCAACAGCCGCGGGTCATACAGAGAAAGCCGGCGCTCGTTCTCGGCAAGGCACAAATCGATGAACTCGGCCGCCGACACGCGCCCGGCGCCGATGGCCCGGCTGCCGGTCAGCGTGAAATTGTTGTCCGCTCCGCCCTGCGCACCCGCCGCGGCGCCGCGGGCAATGCCGACCCGCTCCCAGATCAGAAAGATCCAGACGGCAAGGATCTTGGCGTCGAACCAAAGCCGCCGCCACAGCGGCAGGTTGCGCCGATGCCAGGCGACCCAGTTGACGAAGAATAGGATGTGTCGCCCCTCCTCTTGCATGATCGGCTCGAAGGTATCGACGAGCTCCGCAGGAAAGAACCCCGATTGGCGGGCCAATGCGAACAAGCCGAAAGCAAAGATGCTGTCGATGCATTCGCTGAAGCCGGTGACCATAAACGCCCATTCGGGATCGCGCGGCGGCCGGTATTCGGGTTCGGGCGCGAGAGGAACGGCGTAGGCGGCAACGAGGCTCGACAGCACCTCCTTGTGGCGCCCTTCCTCGAACCCGTCAAGCTCGATGGCGCGTCGCAAAAGCGGGTCCGTGACCGTGCCGGCGAAAGACAACACGCGCTGCCGCGCCTTGCCCTCGGTTTGCACCGCGATGTCCCAGATCGGCAGACCGACAATGCGCTCGCGCGTCGCGACATCGAGCGCCGGCCAGGTGATCACCGACGGCTTATAGGGATTGTGGGTGTCGAGCAGCATTCGACAGAAGGCGAGTTTATGCGCTTGGCTGCCGAGGAGCAGCGGCTCGGAGGAAGGCGCCGGCCGCGTGCGCGCGGCAACGCCGGCACATGCGCGCGTCGGATCATCGACCATCTTGCGGCCACCCCCTGCTTGCCACCGCCTCCGCAAGCGCTGCGGCGAGAGCCGCCGTTGACTTGCCGGGAGGGCTCTCTTATACAGCCGCCTCCGCGTGGTGCGGAGGTCGTGACGGAGACGGTTCCGTGAAGCGCACTTACCAGCCAAGCAGGCTTGTCCGCAAGCGTCGTCACGGGTTTCGGGCGCGGATGGCGAGCGTCGGCGGGCGGCGGGTGCTGGCGGCGCGGCGGCAGAAGGGGCGCAAGCGCCTGTCCGCTTAGGGCGGTCCGGGCGCGGCCGGAAGCGGCGTGCGCGCCAAATTTGCGACCCTCAAGGCCCGGGCCGACTTTCTCAGGGTTGCCGCGAAGGGGGTGCGGGCAGCCGCGCCCGGTCTGATCCTGCAGGCGGCGCCAGGATCGGCCGGCGAAGCGGTGATGCGTGTCGGCTTCACCGCGACCCGCAAGCTCGGCGGCGCCGTTCTGCGCAACCGGGCCAAACGCCGGTTGCGGGCGGTGGCGGCCAATGTTCTGGCGAAACACGGAAAGCCGGGCACGGATTACGTGCTGATCGCGCGAAAAGGCACCGCCGAGCGCCCGTATTCGGCGCTTGTCGCCGATCTGGAGATGGCATTGCGGCGGGTGAACCGCGGCGCCCAGGCCGAGCGCGCGAACGCCGCCGGGAAGGAGCGAGGATGACGCGGTACTGTTGTCGGCGGATGGCCAGCCTTCTGCTGCAGGCGGCGATCCGCGCCTATCAATTGTTGATTTCGCCGTTGCTGCCGCCCTCCTGTCGCTTTTTGCCGAGCTGCTCGGACTACGCCTTCGAGGCGATCGGCCGGCACGGCGCGCTGCGCGGCCTCGCTCTCGCGGCCTGGCGACTGGCCCGCTGTCATCCCTGGGGCGGCAGCGGCTACGACCCGGTTCCGGAGGCCTTCCCCCACCGGCACGGCCGCCGCGCGGCAACCTCCTCTCTTCGCATCGATTCTTAAATGGAACAGCGCAACCTTCTGATTGCGATCGTCCTGTCGATCGCGATCTTGATCGCTTTTCAATTCGTCTATGAGCGCCTCTATCCGCCGGCGCCGCTCCACCATCCGCCCGCGACCGCGCCGGCGCAAAGGTCGGCCGTCGGCCCCTCGGGGGTGCGAATCCCGGCCGCGCCCGCCGCCGCGGCCAGGCCCGCGCCGGCCGCCTCCATTGCCGGGCAGCCCCGCATCGCGATCGACACGCCGGCGCTGCACGGCTCGATCGCGCTCGCAGGCGCCCGATTCGACAATCTGGCCCTGGCCAAATATCACGTTACGGTCGATCCGAAGAGCCCGCACGTCGTATTGTTGCGCCCGAACGGGGCGGCCAATGCCTATTTCGCCGAATTCGGATGGGCGGCGCGCGGCGGCGGCGTCAAACTGCCGGGCCCCGACACGCTGTGGACGCCGGTGACAAGCGGACCGCTGACCCCGACCCATCCGGTCACGCTGACTTGGAAGAACGGCGCGGGCCTTGTTTTCACGCGCACGATCAGCGTCGACCGGGATTACATGTTCACGCTCCGGGACAGCGTCCACAATACCGGAACCGCGCCGGTCAAACTGGCTCCCTACGGTCTCATCATCCGCACCGGCACGCCGCCGGTCTCGGGCTACTACCTGCTGTTCGAGGGGCCGATCGGCTATCTCGACGGTTCGCTGCGGGAGGTCAAATACGATTCGCTGCGCCCGGGCCGGCCGGATACTTTCCGTTCGACGGGCGGATGGCTCGGCTTCACCGACAAGTACTGGCTGACATCGTTGATCCCGCCGCAGGGCGAAAGCATCGAGGCAGGCTTCAGCAAGACCATCGAAAACGGCGTCAATCACTACCAAGCCGATTTCGTCGGTGCGCCGCTGACCATCGCGCCCGGTGCGACGGCGACGACATCGTCGCGCTTCTTTGCCGGCGCCAAGGAGTTGAGCATTCTCGACGCCTATACCGCCGCTGGCGTCCCGCTGTTCGACCATGCCATCGATTTCGGCTGGTTCTATTTCCTGACCAAGCCGATCTTTCTGACCTTGCTGCTGTTCAAACACGCAATCGGCAATTTCGGGCTCGCAATTCTGCTCTTTACGCTGCTGGTCAAGCTGCTGTTTTTCCCGCTTGCCAACAAGTCGTACAACGCCATGAGCCGCATGAAGCTGCTGCAACCGGAGATCCAGAAGATTCGCGAGCGCTTTCCCGATGACAAGGCTCGCCAGCAGCAGGAGATGATGGCGCTCTACAAGCGGGTCGGCGCCAATCCGCTGGCCGGCTGCCTGCCGATCGTCATCCAGATCCCGGTCTTTTTCGCTTTGTATAAGGTGTTGTATGTGACGATCGAGATGCGGCATGCGCCGTTCTTCGGCTGGATCCACGATCTCTCGGCCCCCGACCCGACCTCGTTTGTCAACCTGTTCGGCCTGCTGCCGTTCACCCCGCCGCATTTCCTGATGATCGGCGCCTGGCCGATCATCATGGGGGTGACCATGTTCCTGCAGCAGAAGCTGAACCCCCAGCCGGTCGATCCGGTGCAGGCCCGCATGTTCATGATCCTGCCGATCGTGTTCACCTGGATGCTGGCGGCCTTTCCGGCCGGGCTCGTGATCTATTGGGCATGGAACAACACGCTCAGCATCGCCCAGCAATGGGCGATCATGCATCGCCAGGGCGCCGCCTGAGCGAGGAGGCGGACGCGCTCTTCCCGCCGCGGCCTTTCGATCCCGAGGCGATCGCGGCGGGACGGCGCCTGTTTGCGCGCGAGGTCCGCCTGATCGCGGCCGCGGCCGATGCGGCAGCAATCCCGCCTGAGGGCTTGCCCGAGATCGCCTTCGCCGGGCGCTCAAACGTCGGCAAGTCAAGCCTCATCAATGCCCTCTGCGGGCGCCATGCGGTGGCGCGCATATCCAAGGAACCGGGGTGTACGCGCACGCTCAATTTCTTCGTCCTCGGCGATCGCCTCGCGCTCGTCGATCTGCCCGGCTACGGCTATGCCGAGGCCGCAAAGAGCGCCGTAACGCGCTGGAACCGCCTGTTGCGGCATTACCTGAAGACGCGGGCGGCGTTGCGCCGCGTCTGCCTGCTGATCGACGCTCGCCACGGCATCAAGCAGACCGATCGACCGATATTGCGCCTTCTCGACGAGTGCGGCCTCTCCTATCAGGTCGTTCTGACCAAGCTCGACAAGTTGCGGGCACCGGAAATCGAGGCGGTGATAGGGACGACCGCGGCCGAGCTGGCCCGCCATCCGGCGGCGCATCCGGAAATCCATCTGACGAGCGCGCGCGAGGGGCGCGGTGTTGCCGCCTTGCGCGCGGTGCTCGGCAGCTTTGCCGCGGCTTCGCCATCTTGCGCATTGGCGCGGCCGGCGATGCGCGGCTAGAGTGTGCGCCATGAAGCCCGCTCTTACCCCCGCCGCGATCGCAGACGCCGATCCTCTCGTCAAAGCCGCGATTTTGGTCGAGGCGCTCCCCTACATGCGGCGCTATGCCGGCCGCACGATCGTCGTCAAATACGGCGGTCACGCGATGGGCGATGCCGCGGTCGGACACTCTTTCGCGCGCGATGTCGTGCTGCTGAAGCAGGTCGGCATCAACCCGATCGTCGTTCACGGCGGCGGCCCGCAGATCGCTCAGATGCTGGAGCGGCTCGGCATCCAGAGCCGCTTCGTCGACGGGCTCAGGGTGACCGATCGCGAGACGATGGAAATCGTCGAAATGGTGCTTGCCGGCACGATCAACAAACAGCTCGTCGCGGCGATCAATGCGGCCGGCGGCTGTGCCGTCGGGCTGACCGGCAAGGATGGCGGCCTTGTCGAGGCGAAGAAGGCGGTGCGCAGCCGGGTCGAAGGCGGAGCCCGGATCGATATCGATCTTGGTTACGTCGGCGAACCGCAGCGGATCAACGTGCGCGTCCTCGACACCTTTAAGGAATCCGACATTATCCCGGTCATTGCGCCGATCGGCGTCGACGCCGGCGGCGAGACCTACAATATCAATGCCGACACGGCGGCCGGCGCCATCGCCGCCGCGGTCGGGGCGGCGCGGCTGATGCTTCTGACCGATGTCGCCGGCGTGCTCGATGCGGATAAGCGGCTGATTTCCGAGATGAGTGCGGCCGCGGCGCGGCGAATGATCGAGGAAGGGGTCATCTATGGCGGCATGATCCCGAAGATCGAGACCTGTCTTAAGGCGGTCGAAGGCGGCGTCGAAGCGGCGGTGATCCTTGACGGCCGCGTGCCGCACGCGCTGTTGCTCGAATTGTTTGCAGAAGGCGCGGGAACCTTGATCCGCTCCGGGTGATGCACGATATCGCCCCGCCCGCTCCGTCATTCCCGAGCCGGGATTCGCCCGCCTGTCCGCGGCCTTGCGGTTTCGGCGGGACGGCGAGCGGGCGGACGGGCAGAAGCGCCTTGCAGGGTGCCGCATGAGGGGCGCAATGGCGGTGAAACGGCGCGGCCGACCCCTGTGCGAGATCGAGACCTGGATTTTCGACCTCGACAATACGCTCTACCCGGCTTCGTGCCGGCTGTTCGACCAGATCCATGCGCGCATGACGCAGTTCATTGCGTTGCGGCTCGGGCTCTCCTGCGAGGACGCCCTCCGCGTGCAGAAGGCCTATTTCCGCGAGCACGGGACGACCCTGCGCGGGCTGATGACGGTGAACGGCGTCGATCCTCACGAGTTTCTCGAATTCGTGCATGCGGTCGATCTCGCCTGCGTGCCGCCCGATCCGGCACTGGCCGCGGCGCTGCGCCGATTGCCCGGGCGCAAGATCGTTCACACCAACGGTTCGCTGCGGCACGCCGAGCGGCTGCTCGAGCATCTCGGCATCGCCGAGGCGTTCTGCGGGATCGTCGACATCGCGGCGGCCGGCTTCGAGCCGAAGCCGGCGCTTGCCGGTTATCATGAGCTGGTGCGTCGGTTTGCCGTCGCACCCGCCCGCGCCCTGATGCTCGACGACATAGCCAGAAACCTTGCTCCGGCGGCGGCGCTCGGCATGACCACCGCCTGGGTTCGCCATGCCGCCGAATGGGCCGCCGTCGACGCCGCCGGCGATCATCTCGATTATGTCGTCGACAACCTTGCCGATTTTCTTGCTGGCGCGGTGCCTTGACAGCCCCCGCCGCGCCCGGCACGGTGCCGGCTATGTCTGTTGCCGATACGATCCGCCGCAAGCTTGTCGCGCGCTTCGCCCCGGTCCGGCTCGACATCATCGACGAATCGGACCGACATCTCGGCCATCCCGGCGCTCGCCCCGGGGGCGAGACTCATTTCGCCGTGACGATCGTCGTCGACGCCTTCACCGGCAAGAGCCGGGTGGCGCGGCAGCGCCTGGTCTATGAAACCCTCGCCGAAGAACTGGGAACGCGCGTTCACGCGCTCTCGCTCACTGCCAGGGCGCCGGGCGAGGAGGGCGCCTGAGCCTGCGCCGCCGCCGCGAGAAATTCGCGCAGCGGCGCGATCGGCGCGTCGTGCAACACGAAGACTTCGCCGATACGGCGCGGCAAGATCAAGGTGATGCGGCCGTCGCGGACCTTCTTGTCCTTGCTCATATGAGCGAGCAGGCGCTCGGGCGCGATGCCGCCGAGCCCAACTGCGGCGAGCGCGGTGGGAAGCCCGATTGCGGCGAGATGGCGGCGCACCCGCTCCGCCTCCGCGCCCGCCGCCAGCCCGAGCCGCGCCGCGAAGTCGAACGCCAGCACCATGCCGAGCGCCACCGCCTCGCCGTGCAGCAGCCGGGGGCCGAAGCCTGTCGCCGCCTCCAGCGCGTGCCCGAACGTATGGCCGAAATTGAGCAAGGCCCGCTCTCCTCCCTCGCGCTCGTCGGCGGCGACGATGCGTGCCTTCATCGCGCAGCTCGTCAATACGGCGCGGCGCAGAGGCTCGGGGGCGAGCGCGCAGACGCGAGTGCCCGCGGCTTCAAGCCAGGCGAAGAATTCGGCATCGCCGATGAGCCCGTATTTGACGATCTCGGCATAGCCGGCAAGGAGTTCGCGGCGCGGCAGCGTCGCCAATGTTGCAATATCGGCAAGCACCAGCCGCGGCTGGTGGAAGGCGCCGAGCAGGTTCTTGCCGGACCGCGTGTTGATGCCGGTCTTGCCGCCGACCGAACTGTCGACCTGGGCCAGCAGGGTCGTCGGGATCTGCACGAAATCGATGCCGCGCAGCAGCGTTGCGGCGGCGAAACCGGCAACATCGCCGACCACGCCGCCGCCCAGCGCCACCAGCATGGTCCGACGTTCGATGCCGAGCGCCAGGATCTCCTCGACGAGCCGGCCGAAATGCGCAAGCTCCTTGCTCTCCTCGCCGGGCGGCAGCAATACCGCGTGATGGGCGATTCCGGCCGCTTCGAGACTGCCGCGCAACGCCGGCAGCCAGTGCCGGGCGACGGTCTCGTCGGTGACGACGACCGCCTGCGGATGCCGCAGCAACGGCCGCATTATGATGCCGGCCTCATCGACCAACCGCGGCCCGACCAGGATGTCGTATCCGCGCTCGCCAAGCTCGACGCGCACTTTCTCGTTCGCGGCTGTCATAGGGCGCTCTCCTCCACCGGCGGCGCATATGTCAGGGGGCAGGCAGCAAGGGCGGCGAGGGCGCGCCTCACCGTCGCCTCCGGCGCCCCCTCGCCGCTGTCGACGACCAGATCGGCCGTGGCGTAAACGGGGTGGCGGGTGTCGATCAGCGCCGCCAGGATTTCGCGCGGATCACCCCGCTTCAGCAACGGCCGGTTGCTGCGGCGCGACACGCGCGCGACCAGAATGTCGAGATCGGCGCGCAGCCACAGCGAAACGCCGCGACGGGCGATCAAGGTGCGGGTTTGCAGATCCATGAAAGCGCCGCCGCCGGTCGCCAGCACGTGCACCGGCTGGGCCAGCAACCGGGCGATGACGCGGCGCTCGCCCTCCCGGAAGGCATGTTCGCCGCGATTCGCAAAAATCTCCGCGATGCTCTCGCCGGCGGCAGTCTCGATCTCCGTGTCCGAATCGAAGAACGGCAGATTGAGGCGCGCCGCCAAGCGACGGCCGATCCTGGTTTTGCCGGCTCCCATCAGCCCGACGAGCACGATCGTCCGACGCGGCGCAAAGGCCGGCATACCGGCCTTTCGCGGCGGCGGTTCTGCGGTCTGCCCGTCCACCCGGATCCCCTGCACCCTCGTCGCTCTTTCTCCAGACATGTCCAAGGGGTACTAGCATATCGTGCGGGTCGGTCGTCAATCGCGGCTGATCCTCGAGCAAATGTGACAAAGGGCGGATCGCGATATGGGAAAGCTCACCGTCGGGTTCGTTCTGTTCATCGTTTTGCTGGTCCTGGGCGGCGGCATTTTTCTGGCCGTGTGGAACCCTCCGGCCCCCTCCGCGCCGGTCGAGAAGGTTATCCCGAATGCCCGCTTTGCCAGGTGAGGGCCCATACCGGCTGGCGGCGCGGGGGTTTGCCGCCCTGGCATGTTTGCTGCCGGCCCTCGCCTTTGCCCAGCAGCCGGGGCCGCCGATCCCGCTGCTTCCGCCGCTCCCTCCTCCTCCCGAAGCGCCCGCCCCGCCGTTGTCGCCGGCCCCGCCGATCGCCAGCGAGCCTCTGCCTTCCCCGCCCTCGGGATGGAGCGGTGACGTCGCCCCGCCGGAACACGCGTTGCCGCCGGATTTCTGGCACGGTACGGCGCGCGCCCTTGCCGAGCTCCTGCTCGGCCATCTCCCCGACACGACCGTTGCGGCGCTGCAATCCCTCGAACGGCGCCTGTTGTTGTCGCCCGCCGCGGCGCCGCAGGGGCCGGATGCGCCGGGGATGAGCCTGCCGGCACTGCGGGCGGCGGCGCTGTTGCGCCTCGGCGAAGTCGACGCCGCCCGGGCCGTGCTGGCAGCGGCGCCGGAGAGCAAGCAGGACGCCTTCCTGCGCCTTGCCGTCGCCGCCGATGCGATCACCGGCAACCTCGATCGCGCCTGCGCCGTGGTGCGCCGCGCCATTCGCGGCGATCAGGGCGCCTTCTGGCAAAGGGCGCTGATCAGTTGCCAGGGGCTGGCGGGCGAAGTCGAAGAAGCGCGGCTTGGGATCCAGCTTCTCAACGAGGAGAAGCAACCGCCCGGCCGGGCGCTGCTGGCGGCGGTCGAGACCCTGGCGGGACGCCGGGGAGCGGCGCCGGCGGCCATTACCCGGCTTGACGATCCGACGCCGCTGCTGCTGCGGCTTCTCGTCAAAGCCAAGCTCCCTCTCTCCCGCAGGCTCGTTGAAAGCCTTTCTCCCGAGCTTGCTCTGACCCTCGCCCTTGACGAGGCCGCGCCGCCGGCGACCCAGCTGGCCGCGGCGGAACGGGCGGCGCGTTTCGGCGCTCTGTCGCCGGCGCGGCTGTCCGCGCTCTATACGGCTTTGGCGGCGACCGCCGCCCCGGGCGATGATCCGAGCCTGTTGCGGGCGCAGCGCTTTGCCGCGATCGCCGAGGCTTCTTCGGCCGGCGAGCGTCTCGCCCGGATCGTCGCTTTTGCCCGCGATCTGATCGGTCCGCACGGGCGCGGATGGGCGCTCGCCGCCCGCCTGGTCATGCCGCAGCTGCGGGACATCGATCCCGATCCCGCCCTTGCCAGCCTGGCGGGCGCGGCTGCCCGCCTCGCGCTGGCCGGAGGCTCCGATACGCTGGCCCGGCAGTGGGACGGGCTTCTCTCCGGAGCCGAGCGGAGCCGGGTCGACTTCCTACTGACCCTTGCCGCTCCCGATAATGCTGCGGAGGGCGGCGGGGAATCCGGCGCATCGGCCTTGCGCATCGCCCTTCTTGCCGCGCTGGGCCGCCCCGTCCCGCCGCGCGAGTGGCTGCTGCTGCCGGCCGGCGCCTGGAGCAGCGCCGCTCTGCCGGGCGCCCCGATCGCGCCGTGGCTCGACCTGCTGGCGGCGGCGTCGGCGCAGCGGGTCGGCGAAACCGTGCTGGCAGGCCTGCTGGTCGCCGGCAGCAACGGGGCGGTGCCCCGCGATCCCGCCGCCCTTTATGCCGCGATCAACGGGCTTGCGCGGGTCGGGCTCGGGGCCGATGCGCGCCGCCTCGCCGTCGAGGCCGCTCTTGCCGCCGGTCTGTGAACCGCGGCGCGGCCGCCCGCCCCGGCCGCGCGCCGCGCCGTCGCGGCATGTCGAGGCGTTTCTCGAGATGCTGGCGGCCGAGCGCGGCGCGTCGGCGGCGACGCTGGCCGCCTATCGCAGCGATCTCGCCGATCTCGCCGCGTTCGCGGCGCGGCGCGATACGGCGCTCGAGAATGCCGGGGCGGAGCTGTTGCACGCCTATCTCGCCGCCGCGCCGGCCTCCCTCGCGCCCCGGACCCTTGCCCGGCGGCTGTCGGCGCTGCGGCAGTTCTTCAAGTTCCTGATCGTCGATGGGATCCGGCCGGACGACCCGACCGCCGGCCTCGATGCGCCGCGGCGCGGGCGGCCGTTGCCGAAACTGCTTTCCGAGGAGGAAGTTGAACGGCTGATCGCCGCGGCGCGCGGATGGCCGGCGGAGGAGGGGGTGCGCCTGTACTGTCTGGTGGAGCTGCTCTATGCCAGCGGGCTGCGCATTTCCGAAGCGGTAAGCCTGCCGGTGGCGGCGGTGCAGCGCGATCCGCGTTTTCTGCTGGTCCGCGGCAAAGGCGGCAAGGAGCGGCTCGCGCCGTTGAACGAGACGGCGCGCGCAGCGCTCGCCGCTTATCTCGCCGTTCGCTCCCGCTTTCTGCCCGGCGGGCGGCCGTCGGTGTGGCTGTTTCCTTCATCGAGCCGCGCCGGCCACTTGACGCGCCAGCGCTGCGGGCAGCTTTTGAAAGAGCTGGCGCTCGCCGCCGGCCTCGACCCGGCGCGCCTGTCTCCCCACGTCCTGCGTCACGCTTTCGCCAGCCATCTGCTCGATCACGGCGCCGATTTGAGGAGCGTGCAGCAAATGCTGGGCCATGCCGACATCACCACGACGCAGATCTATACCCATCTTTTGACCGCCCGCCTGCACCGGCTGGTGGCGAGCGCGCATCCGCTGGCGCGGCGCAAGTGACCGGCCGCCGATGCGCCATTTCCTCGATTTCGAACGCCCGATTGCCGAACTCGACAGCAAGATCGAGGAGCTGCGCCACCTGTCGACGACCGGCGATCTCAACATCGCCGACGAGGTCGGCCGCCTCCAGATCAAAGCCGACCGGCTGTTGCGGCAAACCTATGCGCATCTGACGCCGTGGCAGAAGGTGCAGGTCGCGCGCCACCCGGAGCGCCCGCATGCGCGCGACTACATTTGCGGCCTGCTGAGCGACTTCGTGCCGCTGGCAGGCGATCGCGCTTTTGCCGAAGATCCGGCCGTCATCGGCGGGATCGGCCGCTTCCGCGGCCGCAGCGTGGTCGTTCTCGGCACCGAAAAGGGCGGCGATACGGAAGGGCGGATCAGACATAATTTCGGCATGGCCCGGCCCGAGGGGTATCGCAAGGCGCGTCGGCTGATGCGGCTTGCCGATCGCTTCGGGCTGCCGGTCCTGAGCTTTGTCGATACCCCGGGCGCCTATCCCGGCATCGACGCCGAGGCGCGCGGCCAGGCCGAAGCGATCGCGCGGGCGATCGAGACCGCTCTCGACATCCGGGTGCCGTTTGTCGCCGCGGTGATCGGGGAGGGCGGCTCGGGCGGGGCGATCGCGCTCGCCGCCGGCAATCAGGTCTTGATGCTCGAACACGCGATCTATTCGGTAATTTCGCCGGAAGGCTGCGCCTCGATCCTGTGGCGCGATGCCGGACATGCCGAGGAGGCGGCCGAAGCGCTGCGTCTGACGGCGCAGGATCTGCTGCGCCTCGAAATCATCGACCGAGTCGTTCCCGAACCGCTGGGCGGCGCCCATCGCGTGCCACAGGAGGCGATTAGCCGGCTCGGCGATGCGATCGCGGAGGCGCTGAAGCCGCTGCTCGGGCTCGACGGGGCGCGCTTGCGCGAAGAGCGGCGCGCAAAGTTCCTGCGGATGGGCGTTCGCGGCCTCTGAGGGCGGCGGGTGCGGACATTGACCTTGCGGTCCCGCTTCCCACATCTAGCGCGACGCGCCGGTCTCATCATGCGGTACAACGTGGCCGCGGCGGAGGCCGAGGGCGTCGGCGCCGCTGATCCCGCTGGAAGGCTCCTGCCATGACCCCCCAGGAAAAAGAGTTGATCACAACCCTGCTCGACCGCCTGCGCAACGCCAGCGGCCAGCCCAAGGATCCCGAAGCCGATGCGCTGATCCGCCAGGCGCTGGCGGTGCAGCCGGATATGCCCTACTACCTCGTGCAGACGGTGTTGATTCAGGATCTGGCGCTGCACAACGCGCAAAGCCGCATCGCCGAGCTCGAGCGGCAGCTCGCCGACGCCCAGCAGCAGGCCGCGAGGCCGACAAGCTTCCTGGGCAGCCTGTTCGGCCGCCAGCCGGCCGCCCCCCCGCCTCCGCCGCCGCCCGCCAGCGTGCCTGCGGCCGGGCCGTGGACGCGCGGCCCGCAGGCGCCGCCGCCCGGTTATGCTCAGGCCTCTCCCGGAACAGGCGGCTACGGCCAGCCGGCGGGCGCAGCGGCGGGCATGTTCGGCGGCGGTGGCGGCGGGTTCCTGCGCTCGGCGGCGGCGACCGCGGCCGGAGTGGCCGGCGGCGCTCTGCTGTTCGAGGGCATCCGCTCGCTGTTCGGGCATCAAGCCATGGGCGGCATCCTCGGGGGCCAGCCGATGGCACCCGGTCTCGGTGAGAGCGTCATCAACAATTATTACGGCAGCGATGCCGGCCCGTGGGGCGGCGCCGGCCCCGACCCGGGTTGGGGGGCCGCGGATCAGGACTTCAGCGGCGGCCAGGATTTCAGCGCCGATCAGGGCCTCGGCGGCGATCAGGATTTCAGCGCGGGCCAGGACCTTGGCGGCGGCCAGGATTTCGGCGCGGACCAGGATTTCAGCGGCGGCGATGACGGCGGCGACTTTGGGGGCGATTCGACCTGCTGATCGGCGCGGACAGGGCTAAGCAAGGCCCGGGCGGGTGCGGCGAGAGCCGGGCCCGCCTTTGTTTTGTCGCAATCTGTGGTGTCCGCCGCCGCGCCGATCGTACTCTCTTCCAGCGTGTATGGGTCGAAAGGGGGTGCCGATGGGCGATTTCTTCCGCTTCGAGACGATGATCACCCCCGTCCTGATCCAGATCCTGTTCTGGGTGATCGTCGTCGTCTCCGTAATTTCCGGTATCGTCACGCTCGTTTCCGAGGGCAAACAAGAGATCGGCAGGGGCTTGTTCCTGATCATTCTGGTGCCGATCATGGCCCGCATCTATGCGGAAATCATGATCATCCTGTTCCGCATCTACGAGCATCTGCGGCAGATCGAACACAACACGCAACCCGCATGAGGCGTGCGGGCTCCCGGCGGATCGCCCGCCGCAGGGCCCGCGCCGATGCCTCAAGGCCGCGGATCAGGCGGCGGCCTTCTTGCGGTTGGCCGCGAGCCGGGCGTCGACAAGCGCCACGATGCGATCGAGCACAGGGTTGCGCAGACCGTATTGCGCGCCGATCATCTGAACGAGGCGGTCCACCCGTTCGATATTGGGCGCCCCGGCAAAGAGCGCGCGCGCCGCCGAGGACGGCCGCACGAGATCGAGCGCCGCGGCCGCGTATTTGTCGAACGGCACCAGATCCTCTCTCGCAGCTCCGAGCTTTTCGCACACTCCGCATACCCATTCGTAGACCGCGCGCGAGGCTTCAAGGTCGTTGTGCACCGCCTCCCGGATCGTGACGGCGGCTTCCGGCTGCACGCAACGATAATTTCCGGTGATCAGCATCGCCCATTTGGCAAGCGGCACAAAGATCGACTCGTGCACTTTGAGCTTGACCGGCAGCTCGATCGGACCATCGCCGGGATCATAGCGGATCGCCTCGACCTCCCGCTGCAACTGCCGCAAGATCGCGGTGTGCGCGTCGGAATCGAAGCGGGCCGCCTTGAAGTTGGTCGGCAAGGTGACCTGCAGTACGTTGATCTTTTCCCCCGGCGGGCGGATCGCCTGAGGATCCGGGCTGCACAGGGTCAAAAGCCCGGGCACGAAATTGTCCCACACGCTGGCATCGGTGTACGCCGCTCGCAAGGGCTCGGTGGCCAGGCCGGGGATGCGCTTCAAATAGGGCAGCGGCGGCATGTTCATGATCGACATGCAGGGCACCCGCTTGCGGGCGACGGCATCGAGCAATTCGCGCACGCCGGGCGACCGGTATTGCGGCTCCTGCATCGCCAGCACGACAAGATTGTAGTCGGCCGGATCGACGTCGCCGGGACCGGCGGCGGACAGGCGCCCCGGCAGCTGCTTCGAGTTGAGCTCGATCGGCTCCTTGCGGCCCCTGATCGGCAGGCGCACCCGCGCTCCTTCCGCATTGATCGCTTCGATCTCGGCCGGGAGGCAGATCAGGGTGATATTGTGGCCGCCGAACAGGAGCTTTGTCGCCAATAGGGAACCGTAGGAAGCCCCCATGATCAGAATGTTGTAAGTCGCCATAGTGACCTCCTCCCTTGGTCGCGTGGAACGGGTCGGATTGCGCGGCCGACCATGCCGGACGGCGCCGCCGCGGACAAGCCCGATGCGGCCATTCTAACGCTCGCCCGACAATTCGGCGGCGCAAATCGCAGCGAGCCCGGCGCGGTAGTCGGGATAGCGCAGCCGGACGCCGAGCTCGCGCTTGATCAATGCGTTCGAGACCCGCTTGTTGTCGGCATAGAAGCTCAGCGCCGTTGTGGACAATCCGGCGGCGGCGAGGGGGACAAGCGGCGGCGGCGGCAGAGCGAGGAGCCGGGCGGCATAGGCGACGACGCAGGCGGGCGGCGCCGGCTCGTCGTCGCAGACATTGTAGAGAGCGCCCGGTCGCGGCCGGGCGATCGACGCGCACAAGGTCGCGGCCAGATCCTCAACGTGGATGCGCGAGAATACCTGCCCCTTCTTGTCGATGCGCCTGGCGGTTCCGGCGCGCAACGCGGCGAAAGGGCTGCGGCCGGGGCCGTAGATCGCGGCAAGGCGAAAAATGTGGACCGGAACCTGCCGCCTTCGCCACAGCGCCAGCCAGCCCTCCTCGGCCGCAAGCCGGCGACGGCCGCGCTCGCCGGTCGGCGCCGGCGGCGAAGTCTCGTCGACCCATCCGCCGCCGCGATCGCCGTAGACGCCGGTGCTCGAGAGATAACCAACCCAGGCGAGGGCGGGAAGCGCGGCGATGTCGGCGCCGTGCCGGTCGAGCACGGGGTCGCCTTCCGCATCCGGCGGGATCGACAGCAGGATGTGCGTGACCTCGGCAAGCGCGCCGGGCGGAAGCGGCCGCATGCGGTCGAACGGCATCGCCGCAAAACCGGCCGCGGCGAGTGCGGCGGCGGAGGCGCCCGTGCGGCAGGTGCCGCCCACCCGCCAGCCCGCCCCGGCCAGCCGGCGCGCCAAGCTGCGCGCGGCATAGCCGAAACCGAAACAGAACAGGTAGGGTGCCATGCGGGGATCGTAGCGCCCCGTGCGCTTGCGCCGCAACCCGGCCTTGCTGTTGCGGCTGCCGGACCGCGCGGGCGGCGCTATGATGCGCTCGCGTGGCAAGAAGGGATGCGATGGGGACGGGGCTTGCGGAAGTCCGCCGGATTTGCAGGGCGGCGTTCGTGCTGTCGATCCTTGTCGTCCCCGCGGCCGCCGCTGCCGGCCGGCAGCCACAAGGACGGCCCGCCGGCGCCGCCGCGGGACTGGTCGATGAATCGGCGCAGGCCGCGCGATACGCGCGCTGTATCCAGCTCGCCAAAAGCCGCCCGGCGGCCGGCGCGGGCTTCGCCGCGGCTTGGCAGCGGCAGGGCGGCGGGCATCCGGCCTGGCATTGCCGGGCGGTGGCGCTGTTCGGCCTCGGGCACTATGCCGAGGCCGCCAAAAGCTTCGAGGCGTTGGCGCAAGCGATGGCGCAAGCGCCGGCGAGCTTGCGCGCCGGCGTGCTCGATCAGGCCGGCCAAGCTTGGCTGATGGCCGGCGACCCCATCCGCGCCTATGCCGATTGCGGGGCGGCGGCGGCGCTGCGGCCGGGCGATCCCGAGCTGCTGATCGACGAGGCCGAGACCGCGGCGGCGGCCTCTTATTACGGCAAGGCGATCGAGGCTCTGGACCAGGTGCTGCAAGCCGACCCCAAGCGTCTCGATGCGCTGATCTATCGGGCCGCCGCCTATCGCGCGTTGCATCGCCTCGGCCCGGCCCTCGCCGATATAGAAAAGGCGCTCGCCGAGGCGCCGCATTCGGTGCCGGCGCTGCTCGAGCGCGGCAATATCCGCAGTCTCGACGGCGATCTCGCCGGCGCCCGCCGCGATTGGCTGCGGGTCGAGCGGCTGGCGCCGCACAGCGCCGCCGGCCGCGCCGCCAGAGCCAACCTCGCAAAGCTGGGGTCGCTGAAGCCGCCTTCCTGAGCGGGTCGCCGGATCAGCGTTATCGCGGCGGGCGGGCCGCCAGGCAGGCGCCGGGATCCGCTGTCAAAGGCAGGCCGATCGGCGCTACACTCCGCCGGCATCGCTACGGAGGAACAGCCGATGATCATCGAGATGCGCACCTATACGCTGCAGCCCGGCAGCGTCGCCAGCTTTGAAGAGCGCTTTGCCGAAGCGCTGCCGGGGCGAGCCAAGCTCTCGCCGCTGGCGGCGTTCTGGCACACCGAGGTCGGACCGCTCAACCAAGTGATTCACGTCTGGCCCTATGAGGACCTCCAGGCCCGCACCCGAATCCGCGCCGAAGCGGCCAAGGTCCCGGGCTGGCCGCCCAATACGCGCGAATTCGTGATCGAGCAGAAGAGCGAAATCTTCCTGCCGGCGCCGTTCTCGCCGCCGCTGGAGCCGCGCCAGCTCGGCAATCTCTACGAGATCCGGATCTACACCTTCAAACCGGGCGGCATCCCCGGCGTCATCGACCGGTGGAGCACGCGCATCGCCGAGCGCACCAAACTGTCGCCGCTGGTCGGCGCCTGGTATTCCGAACTCGGCGGTCTCAACCGCTGGTGTCACATCTGGGCCTACAAGGATGCGGCCGAGCGCTTCCGCATCCGCGAGGAGGCGCGCGCCAAGGGGATCTGGCCGCCGCCCGGCGGCGACCGCTCGATGCTGCTGCGGCAGGAGAACATGCTGGTCGTCCCGGCCGCTTTCTCGCCGCTGCGCTGAGCGGAATCCCTCCGCCCTTCCGCCTGGCGGAAGGGCGGAGGGTGGCCCGCCCTCTGGCGCTTCTAATTGACGAAGCGGTAGAGCCGGGCCGCGTTGTCGCAGACGATCTTGCGCCGCTGCGCCGCCGGCAGATGGCCGAGCTCGCGGGCGATATATTCCTGCGAATCGGGCCACACGCCGTCGGGGTGCGGGAAGTCCGAACCCCACATGATGTTGTCTTCGCCGATCTCGTCGACGAGCCTGGCGCCGATCGGGTCGGTCTGATAGGTGGCGTAACACTGCCGCCGCCAGTATTCGCTCGGCTTCATCTTTAGATCGAGATCCTTGAACTGTTCTTCCCATTCCGCGTCCATGCGGTGGAGAACGTAGGGGATCCAGCCGATGCCGGCCTCGCCGATGACGAGCTTCAGGGTGGGATAGCGCTCGAGCACGCCCGAGAAGATCATCGACAGCAGCACATCCGCCATGTGCATCTGGAACTGCGTGATGCCGGAGGCGCGGGCGGCCAGCGCCACCTTCGGCGCCAGCTTCGAGAAGTCGGGCCGGTTGCCGCCGCCGATCGTGTGGAAATGCAGCGGCAGCCCGGTTTCCGCGACCGCCTGCCATACCGGCTCCCACCACGGGTCCCACAGCGGCGTCATGTCGTGCCGGCGGGCGATCTCGACGCCGCGCACGACCCCCCGCCGGGCGGCGCGCCTGACCTCGGCCGCGGCGGCTTCGGGGCTGTGGTTCGGAATGCAGGCAAGGCCGGCGTAGCGGTCGGGATGAGTGGCGCAAAAGGCGGCGAGCCAGTCATTGTAAATGCGCAGCATCTCCTCCGCCGCCTTGTCGTCCTTGAGCCGCATCGTGGCGCCGAGAATGCCGTACAAGACCTCGGCCTGGACGCCGTCGCGCTCCTGGTCCTTGAGGCGCAATTCGGGATCGGTCGGGCGGCGGATGCCCTTCTTTCCGTCTTCGTAAAGCCCGGTCGAAGCCATCCGGTCGGAGCGATGGATCTGGCCCGGGATATAGGGACGGCCGGCCGAGCCCATGCCGTTCATCAAACCGAAATCGGCCCCCTGTCTGGTGACCCAGCGCTTGCCGCTGTCGGTGTCGGCGACATAGGGCATGCGCTCCTTCATCGCCGCGCTGGCATTCGAGGTAAACAAGTCGGGCGGCAGCCAGACGAGATCGATGTGGCAATCGCCGGAGATGACCTCGTATTTCATCTCTCCTTCCTCCGATCCGGGACAGCGCCCGCAGCATGACTCCGTCGCGCCCGGCAGGCGACCGAAATTGTCGCCTCTTGCGCCGGACCCGAGGCGATGCGAACAATCGCCGCCCGGGCGCAAGCAACGGCAGGACCGAGGCGATGGAGCAAAAGGCAGTCGGCATGAACCGGCCGCTCGCCGATGTCACGGTGCTCGATTTCGGGCAGATCTATCAGGGGCCTTATGCGAGCCTGCTCTTGGCCAAGGCCGGCGCCTTCGTCATCAAGATCGAGCCGCCTGCGGGCGAGCCCGGCCGGCGGCGCGCCGAGCCCCCGAAAAGCACGACCCTGCCCTTTGCGATGCTGAATTCGAACAAGCGCGCGATCACCCTCAACCTCAAACAGGCGCGCGGCCGCGAATTGCTGATCGCAATGGTAAAGCGGGCCGATGTGCTGCTGGAAAACTTCGCGCCCGGCACGATGGACAGGCTCGGCGTCGGCTGGGAGCGGCTCCATGCGGTCAATCCGCGGCTCATCTATGCCTCGGGCACCGGGTTCGGCCTGTCCGGCCCGGACCGCGACAATCTGGCGATGGATTTCACGATCCAGGCGGCCTCCGGGATCATCAGCGTGACCGGCTTTCCCGACGGGCCGCCGGTCAAAGCCGGGCCGACCATCGTCGATTTCATGGGCGGGATCCATCTCTATGCCGGGATCGTGACGGCGCTCTACGAGCGCGACCGCAGCGGCCGGGGACGCCTCGTCGAGGTGGCGATGCAAGAGGCGGTCTATCCGACGCTGGCCGGCAGCTTTGACTACTACTATCGCACCGGCCAAGTGCCGCCGCGCACCGGCAACCGGCAGGCCGGCCTCAACAGCGCGCCCTACAACGTCTTTCCGGCCGCCGACGGGTATGTCGCGATCCATGTCGTGACCGAAGCGCATTGGCGCAATCTGCTGGCCGCGATGGGCCGCGAAGAATTGGCCGCCGATCCGCGCTTTTGCGACAATGCCGCCCGCGTCGCCCATATCGAGGAGACCGAGGCGCTCGTCGCCGAATGGACGCGCGGCCTGCCGAAGATGGAGGTGTTTGCGCGCGCCAAAGCCTATCGCATTCCGTGCGCGCCGGTGCGCACCGCGGTCGAGGTCATGAACGATCCGCACATGCATGCGCGCGGCATGCTGGAGCGTATCGATCATCCCGAGTTGGGGCCGATTGTCGTGCCGACGACGCCGCTGCGCCTGCACGGCACCGATCCGGTCCCGACCGAGCCGGCGCCGCGCATCGGCCAGCACAACGAGGAGATCTACGGCGGCTGGCTCGGCCTCTCCGCCGCCGAGATCGCCGAGCTGAAGGCGGCCGGGGTCATTTGATGAGCCGCCGGCCCGTCGTTCCGAAGAAGCAAACCGGGACACCGCCGGCCCCCGTCCGGGACGGAGGCTCAGCGGCCGCCGAACAGGGTGAGGAGACCGAGCCCGGCGAAGACGAACGCGGCGGCAAGGCGGATCGCCCGCACCGGCAGCCGCTCGGCGAGCCGGCCGCCGATCAGCACGGCCGGAATGTTGGCCAGCATCATGCCAAGCGTGGTGCCGCCGACCACCGCGTAGAGCTGGCCGAAGCGGGCGGCGAGGCCGATCGTTGCAAGCTGCGTTCTGTCGCCGAGCTCGGCGACAAAGAATGCGCAGAGCGCCGCCACAAACGCGCCGCCGCCGAGGGCGCGCCGCCGCGCGCCGCCCCTCTCGGGAAAGAGCGCCCATAGCGAAAAGCTCACAAACGAAAGGCCGAGCAGCCAGCGTAACGACGCGCCGGTCAGAAGGGTGCCAAAGAACATCCCCATCAGCCCGGCGGCGGCATGATTGGCCAATGTCGCCAACAGGATGCCGGCAAGGACCGGCGGCGCGCGGCGAAAGCGCGCCGCCAGCATCAGGCTGAGGATCTGAGTCTTGTCGCCGATCTCGGCGAGAGCGACGACCACGGCCGAGACAAAAAACGCTTCCACCGCCGATCGCTTCGGGGCCGGGCGATGGACGAGCTTCGGCGCAGCTCCCGCCGCCCGACCCGGTCGCGGAAACCGCTGCCAAAGGTCTCGCCAAGCCTTGCGGACGCCGGCGCCATGACCCCGAGGGCCAAGCCTGTTGACGCCGGCCCCTCGCGCCGGTCCGCGCAATCAATCCCGGCGCAAGCCGGCAGGCGCGGGATCCCGAGAACGAGGGCGGCTACTCCCCAGTGACCCCGCCTCTCTATCAGATCGAAGCGGCCGGGGAAAGACCCCGATCAGCCTCAATCGGAGCCGGAAGGCGCGGCTTCGGCCGGTACGATCATCATCCCGATCGGCCACAGGGCGATGCCGGCGAGCTTCAAATGGGCCCAGGCGAAGGGCAGGCCGATGATCGTGATGGCAAGCCCGAGCGCGGTGATCAGATGCCCGAGCGCCAGCCACCACCCGGCCAGCAGGAGCCAGATCAGATTGCCGAAAAAGCCGGGAAGGCCGGTGCCGAGATCCGTACGGCCGGTATATTCGGCGCGCGAGACCGCCTTGTGGCCGAACGGCAGCAGAGTATAGAGCGCAATATTGAGCGCGGCGCGCGTCCAGGGCAGGCCGATCAGGGTCAGCGCCATGAGGATGGCGGCCAGAACCCAGCCCGCCGCCATCCACAGGCCGCCGGCGATGATCCAGACCAGATTGAGCAGCAGGCGGATCAAGGACATGGCGGCTCAGCCCTCAAGGTCCCGGAATTTGCGGCGCAGCTCGTATTCCTCGGAAGCGACGAAGCTTTCGAGATCAGCGAGCCGTTCCTCGCAGCCGCGGAAGCGGTCGCGCAGCGCAAACAACGCCTCCTGCGGCGCGGTCCTGACCTGGCGCCAAAATTCGGCTTCGTCGTCGGCCCGATAAAGGTCCCGCGGCTTGGCCGGCAAGATCAGGGCCAGCGCCACATAGCCGATCAGGGTCGGGACGAAGAAGAAGACGAGGCCGAGGATCATCAGCAGCCTCACCTGCACCGCGGGGAGGCCGGCATATTCGGCGATCCCAGCGCACACGCCGGCGATCAGCCCGTTGTCGGGGTCGCGGTAAAGTCGGCCCAGCCTTTCGAAGGCGGACAGCATCGGGGTTCCCTTCACCGGTTCGGCCGCCAGCCCGGCGTCTCGGTATCGAGGATCTTTTCGAGCGCCGCGATGCGGCTCTCGATCCGCCGCGAGATCTCCCACAGCTCGCCCAACGCCCGCTGGTCCTGGCGCGACATTGCCCGCGTCGCGCGCCAGCGCACGAGGTAATGGGCGATGATCCAAATCGGTGCGATGACGGTCAGAAAGATGACGCCAAGTACGAAAAGTCCGAACATGTGCGCGCCGCCCGCTTACGAAGCCGATCCGGGGCGGATGCGGTTGCCGAGCCGCGCCTTGAGCGCCGCCAGCTCTTCTTCGACGGCCGCCTCGGCCGCAAGCCCCGAGAGCTCGCTCTCGACCGACGGCTGGCGGCCAAGATCGTAGGCCTCGACCTTGCCCTCGGCCTCATCGAGCGCGCGTTCGACCTGCTCGAAGCGGGCGAGGGCGTCGGCGATGCGCTCATCGTACAGCTTGGCGCGCACCTTAAGACGCGCGGCCGCCGTCTTGTGCCGGGCCATGATCGTGCGCTCGCGCGCCTTCGCGTCGGCGAGCTTTGTCTGCAATTTGGCAAGATCCTCGTTCTGCTTGGCGAGCGCCTCGTCGAGCTGGGCGAGCTGGAATGACAGGCGCTCCGCCGCCTCGGCGAGGCGGGCCTTGGCCAGAAGCGCCCCCTTGGCCAGATCCTCGCGACCGCGGGTGAGCGCCAGCTCGGCCTTCTTCTGCCATTCCTCCTGCTCGCGCCGCAATCCGGCGAGCCGCCGCTCGATCTGCTTCCTCTCGGCGATCGTGCGCACCGCCGTCGAGCGCACTTCGACCAGCGTATCCTCCATCTCCTGAATGATCAGACGGATGATCTTCTCCGGATCCTCGGCGCGGGCGAGGATCGCATTGATGTTCGAATTGATGATGTCCGTCAGCCGCGAAAATATTCCCATCACCGCCTTCCCGATCTCTGCCGTGTCGACGCACGGGGTCACGGAGCATATCGCGTGCCACTCGGCGGTTGCCTTTCAAGATACTGATATTCAATGATTTTTAAAAAGGGGTTGTGGCAGTATGCCGGGTTGTTATAGCGGATAGCGCCAATCTTTTGCGCTTTTCGCCAGGAGAGACCGCCATTCCGCTCTCCGCGCCGCCCGAAATTCCGGCCCCGATCGGGGAAGCGCGGGTATTCCGGGAAGCGCTTGCCAGGCTGTCGTTGTTGGCCCCGCTCGACCGGCCGGTTCTGGTGGTCGGCGAGCGCGGCACCGGCAAGGAGCTGTTTGCGGCGCGCCTGACCTATCTGTCGCCGCGCTGGCAGCGGCCCTTTATCAAGTTGAACTGCGCCGCGCTCGCCGATAACCTGCTCGACAGCGAACTGTTCGGTCACGAGGCCGGCGCCTTTACCGGCGCCACGCGCCGCCGCATCGGCCGCTTCGAACAGGCCGATCGCGGCACCTTGTTTCTTGACGAGATCGCCAACGCCGCGCTCGCCGTCCAGGAGAAGATCCTGCGCGTCATCGAATACGGCACCTTCGAGCGGGTTGGCGGCAATGCCGTGCATACGGTCGATGTGCGCGTGGTCGCGGCCACCAACGCCGATCTGCCGGCGCTGGCGGCGGCCGGCCGGTTCCGTCCCGACCTTCTCGACCGGCTCGCCTTCGACGTCGTCACGATCCCGCCGCTGCGCGAGCGCGGCGAGGATATTCCGCTCCTGTCCGAACACTTTGCCCGGCGCATGAGCCGCGAACTGGGCCGCGAATTCTTCGCCGGCTTCACGCCGCGCGCGCTGGCAAGCCTTGTCGCCTATCCCTGGCCGGGCAATGTCCGCGAGTTGAAAAACGTCGTCGAGCGCAGCGTCTACCGGGCGACGGAGCCGGAAAAGCCGCTCGACGACATCGTCTTCGATCCGTTCGCCGCGCCCGGCCGCCGCCCGTCCCCGGCCGGTGTCGGGGCTGCCGCCTGCATGGCGGCGGAGCCCGCCCCGTCCGGCGATTTTTTGTCGCGCGTGCGCAGCTATGAGAGAAAACTGCTCGCAGCGGCGCTCGCGGCGAACCGATTCAATCAGCGCAAGACCGCCGCGGCCCTCGGCCTTGGCTATCACCAGCTGCGCCGCTACCTGAAAAAACACGCCCTCGCCGTCCCGGCTCAGCCGGGATAGACCACCCCGCCTTCGGCCGCCAGCCGCGCACCGGGGGTCAGCGTCGCCGGCACGATCTTGCCGGGTCCCATGATGTGCGCCACCGGGATGCCGCGCGCCAGCAGATGGTCGGCGATGATCCGCCGGTGGCAGCGCCACCACACCGCCTCGGCGCACATGATCGCCGCCGTCCGCTCCCCGGCCAATGCCACAAGCGCGTCGAGACCGGCGCGGAACGCCGCGGTCAGCGCGTAATCGGCGTAGTTGCGGAACGCCTCCACCTGCCACAGCGTGTTGCGGGAGGCTTCGGCGCCGCGACGGCGGCCGCGCAGGCCGCCCAGCGCCGGCAAATGGCGATACGCGATCCCCGCGGCCGCGAGCGCCGGCGCCAGGGTCTCGGTATTGAACTGGGGATTGGCACGCGAGCGCGGCACCGAGCGGACGTCGACGAGCACCGCGACCCCGGCCTCGCGCAGCAGCGCCACGAGTTCGGCAAGGGGGCGCGTCGAATGGCCGATCGTGAAGATCGTTCCGGGCTCGGGCACGGCCTGCACCTCGCTGTCCGCTCGGCCTGGATGCGCGGCCGGGGGCGGAGTATGGATGGGTGCGGGCGCGGTCGGCAATCCCAGGCGGCTCAGGAGGCCGAGAATGCGGCGGAATAGTGATAGGCGAGGGCGGTCACCAGCGCGATCAACAGGCCCGAGCCGGCAAAGGCGAGCAGGCCCAGCGCCAGCGCCCGGTTGGCGGCGCGCCGGCGTGCCAGGAATTCGGCCGCATCGGTGATCGGAGCGGCGCGCGCGGCGCTCTTTTCCTCCTGTCGCAGCCGGCGGAAGATCATCAGCAGGCCGGCAAAGGCGATCATCGTGCAGCCCGGAACCCACATCGTGAGCCCGCCGAGCTGCTCGTCCGTCACCGGGCTGACCGCCCACCACCGTCCCAGCTCGTCATAGGCGTGGTACAACGCCACGGTCTTGAAGCTCAAAAATGCGCCCAGCAGGACGTGGCCCATCGAGCCGAGCCACAGCATGAACAGCCTTGCTCCCAGCGAGGCGCCGTAGGGATAGGGCCGCGGATCGAGCAGGCACCAAAAGAAGAGAAGGCCGCTGAGCAGCAGCGTGAGGTGCCATATGTAATGGACCGGCTCATCGAGCAGCGCGAGGTCGTAAAAGCGCGGGATCATCCAGAAATAGGTCGTGCCGACGAACAGCACGGTCGCCACCACCGGCTGCCGGAAGATACCGAGAAGGCGCAGCGGACGGCTGGCAAAAAACGGCGCCACGATATGGCGGCGCGTCCACTCCGGCAGGCCGCGCAGCAGCGCCGCCTGCGGCGCCGCCGCCATGATCAGCGCCGGGGCGACGATGCCGAGCAGCATGTGCTCGATCTCATGCACGACGACGACGTGGTCGGAGACCGGCTCGATCGGCGATTGCAGAGCCAAGAAGATCGTGGCAAGCCCGCCGAAAAAGGCGAGATGGCGCCATGCGGCGAAGCGCTGCGGCGCCCTCGTCCCCTCCCAGGCACCGGCGCTGTAGAGAATGGCGAGGGCCAGCAGGGGAAGCGTGATGTCCGCAGAGACCGGCCATTCTGTCCATGGATTGTCCGGCGCCACGAGATGCACATAAAGGAGCAGCGGCTCGATCATCGCCAGCGCCGGCATCAGCGCGGCGACCAGCGCCGCCGGCCCCAACACCGTCCAATCCACCCGCCGCGTCATCCTTCGGCTCCGCCCGTTGCCTGACGCCGTTCCGCTTGCATCCGGTCCGCTCCGACCGCGGCGGAAATGCCGGCGCCGGCAATACGGGCGACGGCGGCCGCATCAAACCGCGACGGATCGATCTTCAGATAGGCGACCCCCTCCTCGGGAGCGATCGCCGCCTCGACGACGCCCGGCACCGCCTGCAATAGCGCGGCGAGCGAGCCAGCCCCCGCCGTCTCGCGGCTCAGAGGAACGATATGGCTCTTGTAGCGGCCAGGCCGCTTCATCCTCGCAGCGAGCGCTAGCCAGACCAGGGCTACGGCAAGCGTGAAGCCGAACACCGCGCCGCCGCCGCCCGTCGCCAAGGCCCAGCCGCCGACGGCGCCGCCAAAGAAGATGCCGAGGAACTGCGCGCTCGAATAGATGCCGGTCGCGGTGCCCTTGGCGCCCGCCGGCGCGGTCGTGGTGATCAGCGACGGCAAAACCGCTTCCATCGTGTTGAACGCGGCGAAGAACAGGACGAGCCCCGCCACCACCACGATCGCGCTGGCGCCGCCGAGCGCGAGCGCCAAAAGGCTGCCCGCCAAGACCATGATCGTCGCGACGAAGACCTCCTTCATCCGCGAGCCCTTTTCGGCGAGCAGCACGGCCGGCACCATCAGTACGATCGAGGCGGCCAGTACCGGCAGATAGAGCTTCCAATCGGCCGCATTGCCAAGGTGCAAGGCGCGGCCGAGCAGCGCCGGCACCGCAAGAAAGCTCGCCGTCAGGATCGCGTGCAGAGAAAAGATCGCAAAGTCGAGCCGCAGCAGCTCGCGGTCGCGGAGCACGCGCAGCAACAACGCCGGCACCGCCTCGGCGTCGCGGTGGCGCACGACCCGCGGCGGCGTCGGCACGAGGAGCAGGGTGACGGCGATGCCGAAGAGCGCCAATGCCGCCGTCAGCCAGAAAATGCCGGGCACGCCGATAACGGCCGCGAGCAGCGGGCCGACGGCGATCGCGACGACGAAGGCAAGGCCGATCGTCACGCCGACGATGGCCATCGCCCGGGTGCGCACCTCCTCGCGGGTCAGATCGGCGATAAGCGCCAGCACGACCGAACCGACCGCCCCCATCCCCTGCAGGATGCGCCCGATCAGCACGCCCTCGATCGAACTCGACAGTGCGGCGACGGCGCTGCCGACGCCGAACAACGCGAGCCCGCCGGCGATCACGACTTTGCGGCCGACCCGGTCGGACAGCAGGCCGAACGGGATCTGCAACAGCCCCTGCGTAAGTCCGTAGGCGCCGAGGGCGAGCCCGATCATCTCCGGCGTCGCGCCCTCAAGGTGCCGGGCGTAGGCGGCAAAAACCGGATAGATCATGAAAAGGCCCAGCAGCCGTGTCGCGAAAACCGCGGCAAGCGCGCTCGTCGCGTGCAGCTCCTGTCGTGTCATCGCGCGCCGCGCATTGGCGTGGTCACCTGTCCGGCTCCGGCCCTGATCTCCTCCGAGGACAGAATTAAGGATCCTCGCTCCCGAAAGGAGTGGCAGCTTGCCGCATGGTCCGGCGGGCGAAGCGGCGCAGCCTACCGCGGCCGCGGGCGCCGCCGTCCGAGCCGCCGCTGTTTAAAGGGATGTAACCGGCCCCGGCGACCGCGAGATCGGCAAGCTTGGCCGCAACCTCCTCGGGATTGCCGTAAAGGGCGCTGGCCTCGTTGAGGATCCCCGGACCGCCGGCGGCGCTGTCGGTGATCAAGAAGATGCAGGCGACCCCGACCCGCAGCGGATCGAACGCCCGCCCGAACGGATTGGGCCAGGGCAGCGCCATGACAACCGTGCCAAGGCGCAGCCGGCATGTCCTGGCGCCATGCCAGCTCAACGGGTTCAGCGTCGCCGAGACCTCGCCGTGCCCGGCAAAATGGTGCTTGACGACAATCTGCTGTAGGAGCCGAGCTCCTCGGCCTCGACATTATCGTCGATGAAATCGCGAAAGCCTTCGCTGCTGTCGAATTCGGGGCCGCCGCGCCTGGGCGCTGCCGAAGAGATCAGAGCGCATGATCCGCACCTCCATTCCCGGCCAGGCTACGCCGGCGCCGCCCGATTCCCAATACCCCCTTGCGATCCCCGCCATCGCGGCACGGCATGAAGCGCTTGCGGTTCGGGGTGGCGGGTTCGTCGCAATCGGCGTAGAAGCGCTCGGCGATGCGCCTCTTTCGTTTCTTCGAGACCCTGATCGATCCGACCGCGGTCCCCTCCGAGGCGCCGCCGCCCCCGGGACTTGCGGCATTTTATTGGCATTATGCGCGGCAGGCGCGGCTTCTTGTCGTCGCGCTGTTCGTTGCCGGCTCGCTGGTGGCGTTGCTCGACACGACGATCCCGGTGTTTATCGGGCGGGTCGTGACGATGGTGTCGCGACAGGCGCCGGCCGCGCTGGTGCGCGACAATTGGCGCCAGCTTCTCGGCATGGCGGCGGTATTGCTGATTGCCAGGCCGGCGGCGCTGTTCCTGCAGGCCCTTGTCACCAACCAGGCGATCGCGCCCGGCTTCTCCAATCTCGTCCGCTGGCAGAACCACTGGCATGTGGTGCGGCAGAGCTGGACCTTTTTCCAGAACGACTTTGCCGGCCGCATCGCGCAGCGGGTCATGCAGACCGGCCCGGCGCTGCGCGAGAGCGTCGTCTCCGGCACCAACGCGGTGTGGTACATCCTCGTTTACGGCAGCGGCGCGATCGCCTTGTTGGGCCGGAACGACCTGCGCCTGACCATGCCGATCCTGTGCTGGTTCGCCGGCTATGCGGTGCTGCTGCGCACTTTCGTGCCGCGCCTGCGCGCCCGTTCGCGCAAGAGCTCGGAGGCCCGCTCGACGCTGACCGGCCGCATCGTCGACAGCTACACCAACATCCTGACGGTCAAGCTGTTCGCCCGCCCGCAGGACGAGGATGCGTTTGTGCGCGCCGCGGTCGACGATCACACCCGGGCCTTCCAGGCGCAGCTGCGGCTGATGACATTGTTGGGCTTGCTGCTGGCGGTGCTCAACGCCGCGATGGTGATCGGCACCAGCGCGATCGCGGTATGGCTGTGGGTGCACGGCCGCATCGCCGTCGGCACCGTGGCGATGGCGATGCCGCTGACCTGGCAGATCGCGAATCTGGCCGGCTGGGTGGCGCAAAACGTGACGATGATCTTCGAGAATGTCGGGGTCGTGCAGGACGGCATGAAAACGATTGCGGTGCCGCGCCAGATGCCGGACCGGCCCGGTTCGGTCCCCCTGCGGGTCGAGCGCGGGGCGATCCGCTTCGAGGGGGTGAGGTTCGGTTACGGCACCGCGCGCGGCGTCTTGCACGGCATCGATCTCGCGATCCGGCCGGGCGAGCGCGTCGGTCTGGTCGGCCGTTCGGGCGCCGGCAAATCGACGCTCGTCAACCTGCTGCTGCGCTTCTATGAGCCGGAGGCCGGCCGCATCCTGATCGACGACCAGGACATCGCCTTTGCCACGCAGGAGAGCGTGCGTCGCCATATCGCGATGGTGACGCAGGATACCTCGCTGTTGCACCGCTCGATCCGCGATAATATCCGCTACGGCCGGCCGGATGCCGGCGACGAGGAGATCTGGCAGGCGGCCGCCCGCGCCCACGCTCTCGAATTCATCGAGGGGCTCGAGGATTGGCACGGGCGCCGCGGCTTTGACGCGCATGTCGGCGAGCGCGGCGTCAAATTGTCGGGCGGGCAGCGCCAGCGCATCGCGCTGGCCCGCGTGATCCTGAAGGACGCGCCGATCCTGGTCCTCGACGAAGCCACCTCGGCGCTCGATTCGGAGGTCGAGGCGGCGATCCAGGAGCAGCTCGACACCCTGATGAAGGGGCGCACCGTCATCGCGATCGCGCATCGCCTGTCGACGATCGCCCGCCTCGATCGCCTCGTCGTGCTCGACCGCGGACGGATCGTCGAAGAGGGCAGCCACGCCCAACTGCTCGCCGCGGGCGGCACCTATAGCCGGTTGTGGCGGCGGCAATCGGGCGGGTTTCATGCGGCCGAGCCCGCGCTCGGCCTCGACGCCGCCGAATAGAGAGCGGGCGGCTGCGAGAGCGGAGGCAAGGACGGGCAAGCGGGGCCGCATTCCCGGCGCGCCGCCGCGCCGGCGGGGCGGGACGAGCGGCGCGATGAGGGGATCGGCCCCGGGCTCGGCTGATTTGCCGCGCTCGCCCTGCGGCCGTCGCATATAGACTGATAGCCAATGCCCATGCTCGACCGCCTCTACGCCCGAGCGCTCGCGATCGCCGCCGGCCGCCACGCTCTGCCGGCGCTGATCGCCGTCGCTTTCGCCGAGGCCTCGTTTTTCCCGCTGCCGCCCGACCTGCTGCTGATCCCGATGGTGCTGGCGCGCCCGCACCGGGCTTTCCTCTATGCCAGCTTGTGCACGCTCGCCTCGGTTGCCGGCGGCTTTCTCGGCTATGCCATCGGCCATTTCCTGTTCGCTGCGCTCGGCCGGCCGCTCCTGCAATTCTATGATGCGATGAGCGCCTATCAGGCGCTCAAGGCCGGTTTTGCCCGCTGGGGCGTATGGATCATCCTGATCAAGGGGCTGACGCCGATCCCCTACAAGCTCGTCACGATCGCAAGCGGGGTCGCCGCGTTCCCGCTGCTGCCCTTTGCGCTGGCTTCGCTCGCCTCACGCGGCCTGCGCTTTTTCCTGCTGGCGCTGCTGCTGTGGCGTTTCGGCGAGCCGGTACGCGCCTTTATCGAACGCCGGCTGACCTTGGTAACGACGCTTTTTGCGGTGGCGCTGATTGGCGGGTTCGTGGCGCTGCGCTATCTTTAATTCATGGCGCGGGGCTTTCCGGTCTTTGTGCTGTTGGCGAGCGGCGCCGTGCTCGGCGCCGCGCTGGCGGCGCAATATTGGGGCGGGCTGCTGCCTTGCGAACTGTGCCTCTATGAGCGCTGGCCGTGGGAGGCGGCGATCGTCATCGCCGTCGCCGCGACGATGGCCGGCAGCCGCCCGGCGCTGCCGTGGGTGGCGGCGTTGCTGGCGCTGGTGTTCGCCGCCGGCAGCGCGCTCGCCTTCTATCATGTCGGGGTCGAAGAGCACTGGTTCGCCGGGCCTGCCGCCTGCACCGCGCCCGCGACCGCGGCCACTACGGTGGCGGCGCTGGAAGCGCAGCTTCTGCATCAACAGCCGGTGCGCTGCGACCAGCCGGCTTGGTCGCTGTTTGGGGTCTCGCTCGCCGGCTGGAACCTGCTCGCCTCGCTCGTCATGCTCGGCGCCTGCCTCGCCGTTTTGGCGCGGGCGCTCAGGCTCGCGCACGCTCCGCCGTTTCGCGGCGCCGCCCCCGCCGATCCGAAGGTGCGGCGGTGAGCGGGCCCTCCCCGCCCCGCCTGCCGGGAGATCGTTCGCCCGCCGAGGAGGTCGCGCGCATGCTGCGCGTCGACCACGCCGGCGAATACGGCGCGACCCGCATCTATGCGGGCCAGCTCGCCGTGCTCGGCCGCGGCCGCGCCGCCGCGGTGATCCGCGAGATGGGGGAGCGCGAGAAGCGCCACCTCGCCGTTTTCGAGGAATTGCTGCGGCAGCGCCGGGTGCGCCCGACCCTGCTTTATCCGCTGTGGTCGGCGGCCGGTTTCGCCCTCGGCGCGGCGACGGCGCTCATGGGGCGGCGGGCGGCGATGGCGTGCACGGTTGCGGTCGAGGAGGTCATCGACGCGCATTACCGCGACCAGGCCGAGCGTCTCGCCGGAGCCGAACCGGCGCTCGTCGAAACGATCCTGTCCTGCCGCGACGACGAGCTGGCGCATCGCGACATCGCGCTCGCCGAGGGCGCCGAACAGGCGCCGCTCTACGAGCCGCTTGTCGCGGCGGTCAAGGCCGCCTCGCGCCTGGCGATCTGGCTGTCGACGCGTCTCTAGACGGCGCCGGCGGCGCGCAACCGCGCGATCTCCTCGGCCGCATAACCGAGCTCGCCGAGCACCGCCTCGGTGTCGGCGCCGAGATCGGGAGCCGGACGGCGCACCGTGCACGGCGCCTCAGCGAATTTGAGCGCAAAGCCGAGCATCCTCACCGCTCCGTGCCCGGGGTGGTCGACCGTCATCGCCATTTCCTGATCCCTGACCTGCGGGTCGGCGAAGACTTCGGGCAGGCTCATGACGCGGTCGCAGGGCACGCCGGCGGCGTTCAGCTTCGCGATCCAGTAGTCGCTGGTTTCGCTTTCCAGCCGGGCCGCGATCGCCCGGTTGATCGCCGCCCGGTTGGCGACCCGCAGCGCGTTGGTCAGAAAGCGCGGGTCGTCGCGCAATTCGGGCATGGCGAGCGCGTCAATCAGGCGCTGATAGGACTCCTCCTGGCTCGGCGCCACGGCGATCGCGCCGTCCCTGGTGCGGAACAGGCCGTAGGGGGCGACGATCGCGTGATCGTTGCCGGTGCGTCGGGGCGCCTTGCCGGTCGCGAAATAATCGGCGGCGAGAAAGCCGAGAAGGCTGATCATCGCATTGTTGAGGCTCGCTCCGACCCGCTCGCCCCTGCCGGTGCGGCCGCGCCGCACCAGCGCCGCGCAGATGCCGAGCGCGCCGTAGAGACCGGCGACGAGATCGGCGATCGGCGGGCCGGCACGCAGCGGCGGGCCCTCGGCCTCGCCGGTCACGCTCATGAACCCGCTCATCGCCTGGGCGATGAAGTCGAAGGAGGGCCGCTCGCGATAGGGGCCGCTCGTGCCAAAACCGCTGATGCCGCAGACGACAAGCGCCGGGTTCAGCGCTGCGAGCCGCGCCTCGTCAAAACCCATGCGGGCCAGCACACCGGGGCGGAAATTCTCGACCAGTACGTCGCTTTGCGCGATCAGTCGGGCCAGTACCCGGCGCCCTTCCTCGTGCCGCAGGTTCAGCGTCAAGGAACGCTTGTTGCGGTTGAAGGCGGCGAAATACCACGACAGCCCGTCGCGGATCGCGCCCTGCCGGCGCACCGGGTCGCCGCTGCGCGGGGTTTCGATCTTGACGACCTCGGCCCCCATATCGGCAAGCAGCATCGTGCAGAACGGCCCGGCCAGGATGCGGGTCAGATCGACGACGCGCACACCCGTCAGCTGCAAGACTCTTCTCCTTGGATGGGACTTTCCCGCTTTCAGCCGCGCGGCCGCGGATGGGCAGGGCGGTAACGCGCGCCGTCGCGGGTCACGATGCTGCGTCCGATCAGGTCGATCAGATGGGCCTCGACCGAGCGGCCGGCGGCGCGCCGCAGGCGCGGATCGAGGCCGGCATAGAGCCGCGCGACGATGGCGTCGATCTCTTCGACTCCGGCGTGCAGACAGGCAAGGATGCCGGCCTCGCGCTCGCGCCGGTGGGCGATGAAGGCGCGGACATGGCGGTGCGGCTCGGTGATCGCCGGCCCATGCGTCGGCCAATAGACCCGCTCGCCGCGCCCGAGCAGTTTGTCGAGCGAGGCCATATAGGCGGCCATATCGCCGTCGGGCGGGGCGATGACGCTGGTCGACCAGCCCATGACGTGGTCGCCGCTGAACAGGATGCCGTGTTCGGGCCAGGCAAAGCACAGATGGTTCGAGGTGTGGCCGGGGGTGTGCACCGCTTCGAGCTCCCATCCCGGCCCGCTAACCCGCTCGCCGTCGCGCAGCACGATGTCGGGGACGAAGTCCCAGTCGCCGCCTTCCTCGACCGCCGCCTCCGCCGGCGCGCGCCGGCCCCCGGCATGCGGGCCATAGCCGCAGGTCGGCGCCCCGGTCGCCGCCTTGAGGGCGCGCGCCGCCGGCGAATGATCGCGATGGGTGTGGGTGACGAGGATGTGCGTGATGCGCTCGTCGCCGAGCCCGGCGAGCAGAGCCTCGACATGCTCGGGAAGATCGGGGCCGGGATCGATCACGGCGACCGCGCCTTCGCCGACGACATAGGTGCCGGTGCCCTTGAACGTGAACGGGCTCGGGTTCCTTGCAACGATGCGGCGCAACCCGGGCGCGATGCGCTCGAGCCGGCCGTAGGCGACGGAAAAATCGCGATGCAGCGGAAGATCGGCGGCCATGTCCGGAATTTACATGAGAGAATGGGGGCGGAACAGCGTAGCATGGCGCGCCTGCGCCGCTCGTTGCCTTCGACAGGAAAAGGCCGTTCACGATGAAGATCAAGCTGGACATCGACTGCACGCCCGAAGAAATGCGGGCGTTCTTCGGACTGCCCGATGTCAGGCCGATGCAGGAAAAGCTCCTGCAGCAGATGCAGGAGCGGCTGAGCGCCGCGGTGCCGGCGATGGACCCGGAGACGCTGCTGAAGACTTGGCTGCCCGCCACGCTCAAGGGTTTCGAGCAGCTTCAGGAGATGTTTCTCGGGCAGGTCGGTCAGCGCCCGAAGAAATAGGCGGCGGCGAAGCCGGCGGCGCAACGGCGCCGAGATAGGCGGCAAGATCGGCCGCCCGCGCGAAGACGCGCTCGCAGCCGGCGGCGCGCAGCATGTCGGCATGGCCGGCGGCGCAATGGCTGCCGCCGCAGAAGCCGATCGCGGCCATTCCCGCGGCGCGCGCCGCGGCGATGCCGGTCGGGCTGTCCTCGACGACGAGGCAGTCTGCGGGCCGGACGCCGAGCCGGGCCGCCGCGAACAGAAACAGATCCGGCGCCGGCTTGCCGCGCGCGACCTGCGAGGCGCCGAAGATATGGGGCTCGAAGAAATGCAGCAGGCCGGCGATCGCAAGGCGCTGGCGGACGCGCTCGTGATGGCCGTTCGAGGCGACGCAGCGCGGCCGCGCGAGCGCGGAGAGAAGCTCGACAATCCCCGCCACCGGCCGCAATTCATGCAGGAATACCGCCGCCGAGCGCTCCCGCATCGTCTCGATCAATCCCGACGGCAGCGGCCGGCCGAAGCGGGCCGCGACGGCCGCCGAAAGGGTATCCCGGTCCTTGCCGAAGCCGAGCGCGAACGCCTCGCCGAGGCTGATCGCCGGAAACCCCGCCTCGGCCAGGCATGCGGCCAGCACGCGCGCAAAAATCAGCTCGCTGTCGAGCAGCACGCCGTCGCAGTCGAAGATGACGAGTTCGGGCAGGGGCTGCATCATTCCGGCGGGTTCCTCGACAAGGTGGGGCTGCCGCCCTATTTGACAGCAAGCCGAAACTTGCACTCTTTGGCAAGCCCCGCTAGGGTGCGCCGCCGGACCGCACCGGCTCACCGCTGCGCCCGTAGCTCAACTGGATAGAGCACCAGACTACGGATCTGGGGGTTAGGGGTTCGACTCCTCTCGGGCGCGCCAGTTTTTGCAAGGGGTTATAGGACGGCGCCGGGGATCCGAAAGCGTTGCGGACCCCGCGAGCGACCCCCTGCGCCTGTCCGTCCCGCATCGCCGCGCCCGCCGCCCGGCGCGTTTGCGTCGGACCGGCCCGGCCGCCGCCGCCTCGGCATTCCTCTGCCGCCGGCCTTTCCGGAGATGCCGCCCGCCAAGACCGTCTCGAAAACTGCGGCGTCCCTATCCGCCGATCGCCCGCAGGCCATTGAGGATCAAACTCGTTCAAATCGGACTGCGGAAGTGGGGTCGATGAGGGCCGGGATCGGCGCCAATCATATGGTCCCGATCCCGGATTCCGGTTATGTTCACAATGCTGGCCGCGATCCAAAGGCGCATTACGGAGCTTTGATAGCGATGTCCGAGCGGCACAGTGCGGCGCCGGGCGGCGAGCTCACTCCCGATCTGATCGAGGGCTGGGCGCTGCACTATCTCGAGCGGTTTGCCAGCTCGGCGCAGAATTTGCGGCGCGTCCTGCTGCGGCGGGCCTTCCGACGCGGCGCCCGGGACGCGGAACGGCAGCGCGCCGCGGCGGCGCTGATCGACGCGCTGATCGCGCGCTACTGTGCGGCGGGTCTGATCGACGATGCGGCCTATGCCGCGGGCCGGGTCGAGAGCCTGCGGCGCCGCGGCTATTCGCAGCAGGCGATCCGCGCCCGCCTTGCCCAGAAAGGGGTGGCGGCGGCGCTCGCGGCGCAGGCGCTCGCCGCGGCGGCGCCGGAGAGCGATCCCGATCTCGCCGCCGCCTGCGCCTTCGCCCGCCGCCGCCGCCTCGGCCCCTACCGGCGCGGGCCCGTCGACCGGGAGCGCGAGCTTAAGGCCTTCGCCCGCGCCGGCTTCGCACGCAGCGTTGCCGAGGCGGTGCTCGCCTGCGCCGACGAGGAGGCGGCCGCGGCGCTCGCCCGCGGCGGTCGCGGCTGAGCGCCTCACGCGCCGCGCCGCTCGGTCCCTTCGGCCTCGCCGGCGGCGAAGATCGGCACCTCTCCGGTGATCAGGATCGGGCTGGGATCGCGCGAGGCGACGCCGTGCTTCTCGAAGGCAAGCTTGACGAGCCGGTTGAAGGCCCGCCCGACCTTCCACTGCTGGCCCGGCACCGTACGGATGCGCACCAGCAGCACGACCGAATGATCGCCGAGCGAATCTACGCCCTGATAGTCGAAAGGGTCGAGGATCAGCGGCCGCAGCGCCTCGTCGGCCATCAGCTCGTCGCCGACCGCGCGCAGAATGGCGATCACGCGGTCGATATCCTCGCCATACGCGACCGTGATGCGGGCGACGAAATAGGCGAAATCCTTGGTCAGGTTCTTGACCGTCGTCACGGCGCTGAACGGCACCATGTGGACGACGCCGCCAAGATCGCGCAGGCGGATCGTGCGCACCGTGATCGCCTCGACGACGCCGGCGTGGTCCTGGCCGAGATCGACAATGTCGCCGACCGCGATCTGGTCCTCGGCGAGGATGAACAGGCCGGTGATGATGTCCTTGACGAGGGCTTGGCTGCCAAAGCCGATCGCCAAGCCGGCGATGCTGGCGCCAGCGAGGAGCGGCGTGATGTCGATGCCAAGCTGCTCGAGGATAATGAGCCCGGCCATGACGATGATCGCGACCAGCATCGTGGTGCGCAACAACGGCAGCAGGGTGCGCAAGCGCGTTCGCCGCGCCGCGCCGGCCCCATCCATCGCCTTGATGCGGTGCTCGATGGCGGAGGAAAGAAGCTCCCAGGCGGCGATCGCGGCGGCAAGAACGGCGCCGACCGCAAGCGCGTCTTCGGTGATGTGCCGACCGAGGCCGGTGCCGAACCAGGCAAAGGATCGCACGTTCCAGGCCTGCAATATCGCCAGCGCTGCGAACAGATAGACGAGGATGGCGGAAAGCCCGGTCAGCAGCGGCAGATAGCGGTTGGTGCGCTGTTCGAGGGTCGGGAAGCGCGCCCGCAAATCCGGCGCGACGGCGAAGCCGCGCCGGCTCATTTCCCGGATGAAGCGCACGATGAACCGCGCCGCGACGATGACCAGCAGGGTCAATGCCGTCGCGCGCAGCACATAGGTGAAGCCGCCCTCTATGTGCAGCGCATAGATCGCGTAAATGCCGACAATGTAAAGAATGACGAAAACATGCCAGATCTCGCCGAGGCTCCGGCGCAGCCGCCGCCAGCCCGCGGCCGAGGGGGCGCCCGGCTCGCCGGCCGGGCCGGCGATCCAGCCGGCGACCGGTGCGCGGTTCTGCAAGACGAAGACGACCGCCAGGATCGCCAGCACGAGGGCGGCAAGCTTCAGCATCAGGGCGTAGAGCGGGCCGGGAACCCCGAGCCACCAGGCCGCCGCGGGGATGGCGTGACCGTAGATCGTCCAGCCGGCAAAGCGCTTGATCCAGATGTAAAGGTAGTTTCGGCTCTCCTCGTCGAGCGGAAGCGGCACCAGGTCCCCCGCGCGCGACAGCAATACCGCGCGCGCAAACACGAGCAGGGCGCGCAGTTCGACCGTTGCCGCGATCAGGATCGACAGCGTGCTGCGCTCCTCGGTATAGGGCGCCAGGGTCAGCGACAGCACGGCGTAGGCCGCGACGGCGAAGCACAGGATCGGCAGCAGATCGAAAAACAGCCCAAGCAGCGCCAAGCCGGCGCGGAGCGGCAGGCCGTCGCCGCGCCGCACCGGCCGGTGCGAGGGCAACCGGGCGATCAGCCGGCGCAATAGCCACTCGGCCGCCGCGGCGATGCCGAAGACGAGCAGGAACGCCCGCGCGGCCTTCAGCCACAGCCGGGTGAGGCTCGGGTTCGTGACCTGCCAGCGTATCCAGGAGATCAGCCGCGGGGCGTCGACGACGACGGCCGCCCCGGCGAGGATCTCGCCGACCAGGGCGTCGAGCCGCTGCGACAGCTGGCCCCACAGGCCGGCCCTTCTTCTCGGCGCCGGCGCCGCCGCGGCGCGCTCGGCGGCGAGCAGCGCGCGCAGTTCGCCGACAAGCCACGCCCGCTCCGAATCGTCTTGCAGGATATGGAGGGCCCGTTCGAGCTCGGCGGCCGAAGGCGCCGGCGCCGGCGCCGCCGGCATCGCGGCCTGCGCCGCCGGCCACAGAAAGGCGAAAAAAAAGAAAAAAACCGCGGCGGCTTGGAGCCGTCGCAAGCGGCGCTGCCGCGGCTTTCGCATCGACGCCGTCACGCGGCCGACCCGCCCGCGCGCCGCGGACGCGATAGGCCGAGAAGAAACAGCTTCTCCATGCACTCCCTGTCGCGGATCGGAAAAACGGCAGCCTAGATCCTATGTCCGAACAGCAGCATGACCAGCAGCCCCGCCCCGGAGAGCAGCAAGATCCCCCCAGAACCCCGGTTGATCCACAACAACGCGCGCGAATCGGGCGAACCGCGCAACAGGCCCGCACCGAGGCTCAAAAGCAGCCACCAGGACAGCGAGCCGAGCCAGACTCCGAAGACCATCGCTCCCGTCAGGCCGAAAGTGGCGTGTCCCCCGGCCAGGCCGAGGCTGGCAAAAATGCCGACAAAAGCGAGGATTGTCACCGGGTTGGTGATCGTCAGCACAAAGGTCGAGACGAAACCGCGGACCAGACCTTCGGGGTCGCGCCGCCGGCCCAGCCTCTGCTGCGGCTCGCGCCACAGCGCGTTGCCGCCGATGTAAAACAAAAAGCAGGCGCCGGCAAAGCGCAGCCAGTCCTGATAGCCGAGCAGCCAGTTCGAAACCGCGCTCAGGCCGAAGCCGGCGATCGCCGCGAACAGCGCATCGCCGCTCGCCGCGCCGAGCCCGGAGACGAGGCCGGCAAGCCGGCCTTCAAACAGCGTCCGGCGCAGGCACAGAACGCCGACCGGCCCGACCGGGACCCCGATGATCAGGCCGACCACGACGCCCTTCACAAAAAAAGCGACAAACATGGAGAGGCGCGCCTTCGGGCGAGGTGGCATCGGTATCGGCAAAGGCCGCCATCGGGGTGGACGCCGCGGCTGCGCGGCGCGGCGAGCCGCGCTATTGTGCCTGAAAACGCCCCCACTCGCGAGGTTTTCCGATGACTGCCGAGGAGAATGCCCATCGCTTCACTTTCGCGGCGCTCGACGGCGGTGCGCTGCCGCTCGCGCAATGGCGCGGCCGGCCGGTGCTTGTCGTCAACACCGCCTCTTATTGCGGTTACACCCCGCAATATGCCGAACTCGAGGCGTTGTGGCGGCGCTACCGCGAGCGCGGCCTCGTCGTGCTCGGCGTCCCCTCCAACGATTTCGGCCAGCAGGAGCCGGGTTCGGCGGCCGAAATCGAGGCATTCTGCCGCACCCGCTACGGCGTCGACTTCCCGCTTACGGAAAAGACCCGGGTCATCGGCGCCGACGCCCATCCCTTTTACCGCTGGATCGCGGCAACCCTCGGCGAGGCGGGAACCCCGCGCTGGAACTTCCACAAATATCTGATCGGGCCGGACGGCGCGCTTGCCGGGGCGTGGCCCGCCCAGGTCTCTCCGAGCGACCCCGCCATTCTGGCCGAGATCGAGGAGCTGCTGCCGCAGGACGCCCCCGCCCCGCCGCAGGCACCTTCCCGATCCTGACCCCGTTCCCGGCCGGAGGCCGGCCGATACCGGCTTGCGCCCGTGCCTGCGGGCGACCACCTGCATGGCATGAGCGAGCCGGAAAGGCGGCCGCGGCGGCCGCGGACATGGGGTGCGCTCGGCTGCATCCTGATCGGATTGTGCGGGCCGATGCCCGCTCCCTGGGTTACACCCGGCCTCGGACCGGCGCAGAGGGCGCCTTTCTACCGCTATTGCTGGGCGCGGGCGGATGCCGCCTTTCGCCACGAACGGCAAATCGACCAGGACATTCTGGCAACGCGCGGCAATGACTGGCAACGCGCCGGCACTCTTGGCGGCGAGCGGGCGAGCCTGTTCGCCGAGGCCGTCGGCCGCGCCGACGCCGTTTTTGCCCTGTGCATGCGCGCCCAGGGCGTCGCCCGCCCCGGCTGAGCCTGTCCGCGGGCGGGGCGGCCGCATCGGAAAGGGAGGCGCGGGCCGGCCCGCCGCCTATTCGATGATGATCCGCGGCGGCGGACGGCGTTCGGCGGCGGCGCCGGCGACCTTCTCCCAGATGCGCGCCGCCATCTGCCGGAACACGCGCGCATGCGCGCTGTCGGGATCGCTGACCGTGATCGGCCGCCCAGAATCGGAGGTCTCGCGGATTTCAAGATCGAGCGGCACCTCGCCGAGAAATTCGGCGCCGAGCCGCAGCGCCTCGCGGCGGGCGCCGCCGTGGCTGAAAATGTCGCTGCGGCCGCCGCAATGCGGGCACAGGAAATAGCTCATATTCTCGATGATGCCGAGCACCGGCACATCGACCTTCTTGAACATGTTGAGGCCCTTGCGCGCGTCGAGCAGGGCGATGTCCTGCGGCGTCGAGACGATGACGGCGCCGGCCAGCGGGACCTGCTGCGCCAATGTCAGCTGCGCATCGCCGGTGCCCGGCGGCATGTCGACGATCATGATGTCGAGCGTCCCCCAGGCGACCTCGCGCAGCATCTGCTGCAGCGCGCTCATCACCATCGGTCCGCGCCAGATCATCGGCGTATCCTCGGCGACGAGGAACCCCATCGACATGCAGCGCACGCCGTAATTTTCGAGCGGTTCGAGGGTGCGGCCGTCGCGCGAGCGCGGGCGCCCCCTGATCCCGAGCATGCGCGGCATCGACGGCCCGTAGATGTCGGCGTCGAGCACCCCGACCCTGAGCCCGTTGGCTTTGAGGGCCAGCGCCAGATTGGCCGCGACGGTCGATTTGCCGACGCCGCCCTTGCCGGAGGCGACCGCGACGATGGCCTCGACGCCGGGCACGCCGCCGCCGCGGCCGCGCATCCCGGCCGGCGGCGCATGCGGCTGCGCGCGCGCGGCTCCCCGCGCGCGCGGCGCGCTCTCGGCGGTCAATACCGCGGTCACCGACAGGACCCCGGGCAGCGCCTCGACCGCCTTCTCCGCCGCCTTGCGCAGCGGTTCGAGACGCGGTCCGCGCTCGGGATCGACCTCGATCGCAAAGGCGACGTTGCCGTCGCGGATTGCGATGCCCGATACCATCCCGAGGCTGACGATGTCGCCGTTTCTGTCGGGGTCGCGAATATGCCCCAACGCCTCAAGGATTTGCTGTTCGGTGATGGCGGTCATCTGTGGTCCCCGCCCGGCGATCCGCCGCGAGCGGTCGCAGGGGCTCTTGGATACCCGGATTTGGGGCCGGCGGCGGCCCTTGACAACACCCGCACGCGCCCTCTATCGGGACATCGGTCGGGCGTCCCGAAAATTCCGGCGTCACTTGATGCGCGCGGTTCCGGCGTGACGGCCGCGGAAAGGCGCAAGCGCCAATGATCTGGAAAAGTCAGAGCGGCGGCCCATGGGGCGGCAACCCATGGGGCGGCGGGCCCGGGGCCGGCCCGCGTGCGCGCGGCCCGCGCCCGCAGAACCTCGAAGACCTATTGCGGCGCGCCCAGGACCGCATCCGCCGCATATTGCCAGGCGGGTTCGGCAGCGGCAGCGGCATCGCGCTGATCGCCGCCGCGATCCTGGTGATCTGGCTGGCGAGCGGGTTCTATGTCGTGCAGCCGGACGAGGTCGGCATCGTGCTGCGTTTCGGCGCCTACAACCGGACCACCCAACCCGGCCTCAACTATCACCTGCCGAGCCCGATCGAAACCGTCCTCGAACCCAAGGTCACCCGCATCAACCGCACCGAAATCGGCTATCGCATCGAGGAAAACGAGACGACCCACGCCCCCGAGAAGGTCCAGATCCCGGAGGAGTCGCTGATGCTAACCGGCGATGAGAACATCGTCGACATCAACTTCACCGTATTCTGGGTCATCAAGGATGCGCGGGCCTATCTGTTCAACATCCGGGAGCCGGAAAAGACCGTCAAATCGGCCGCCGAGAGCGCGATGCGCGAGGTCATTGGCGAGCATCCGCTGGCCATGGAGCTGGCTGCCGGCCGCGCCGAGATCGAGAGCGAGACCCAGAAGCTGCTGCAGCATCTCCTCGATTACTATCATTCCGGGGTCGAGGTCACCCAGGTCACGCTGCAGCGGGTCGACCCTCCGGCCCCGGTCATCGCCGCCTTCCGCGACGTCCAGGCCGCGCTCGCCGACCGGGCGCGGCTGCAGAACCTGGCCGAGTCCTACCGCAACAGCATCATTCCGCAGGCGCGCGGCGACGCCGTCGCGATTACGCAGCAGGCCGAGGCCTATCGCCAGAAGGTCATCGCCCGCGCCGAAGGCGACGCCGCCCGCTTCGACGAAGTCTATCACGCGTTCCTGGCGGCCAAGGATGTCACCCTGGAGCGGATCTATCTCGAGACGATGGAAAAGATCCTCGCCGACAGCAACAAGGTGATCATCGACAAGGCCGCGCTCGGCGCCCAGGGCGTGCTGCCCTATCTGCCGTTGCCGGGAATACCGGGGATGGGGGCCGGCGCGCCGGCCCCGAAACCCGCCGGTGCGCCGGCGCCGGCCGCGCCGCCCTCCGACGCCGTGCCGGGAGGCGCGCAATGAGCCGCCGCACTCTGATCCTGCTTGCCGTGGCGCTGGTCGTCCTCGCCATCGTCGTGACGAACACGCTGTTCATCGTCGACCAGACCGAACAGGCGCTGGTGCTGCAATTCGGACAGCCGCGGCAGGTCGTGGAAACCCCCGGCCTGCACGTCAAATGGCCGTTCATCCAGAACGTCATCGCTTTCGACAAACGCCTGCTCGATGTCGAGCCGCCGCCGGAAGAGGTCATCGCCGCGGACCAGAAGCGGCTCGTCGTCGACACCTACACCCGCTATCGCATCGCCAACCCGCTGCTGTTCTACCAGACCGTCGGCACCGAGGCGGCGGCGCGCAATCGGCTAACGGCGCTGGTCAGCAGCAGTCTGCGGCGGGTCATTGGCGATGTCCCGCTGTCGGCCCTGCTGTCGCGGCAGCGGGCGGCGATCATGCACGAGATCCGCGACGACGTGCGGAGCGCGGCCAAGCCGCTCGGCATCGCGATCGTCGACACGCGGATCCGCCGCGCCGACCTGCCGCCGCAGAACAGCGAGGCGATCTATGCGCGCATGAACTCGGAGCGGGAGCAGCAGGCGGCGCTCTATCGCGCCGAGGGCGCCCAGGCGGCGCAGAGCATCCGCGCCAATGCCGATCGCGAGCGCACCGTGATCCTCGCCGATGCCCAGCGCGATGCGCAGAAGGTGCGCGGGGCCGGCGACGCCGCCGCGATCGGGATCTATGCCAAGGCCTTCGGGCAGGACAAAAGGTTCTTCGCCTTCTATCGCTCGATGCAGGCCTATCGCGACGCGCTCAGCGGCCCGAAGACCGCGTTCGTGCTGGCCCCGGAGGGGGCCTTCTTCGATTTCTTCAACTTCAACGGCCTCAACGGGCTCGGCGCGGCCGCACCGGCCGCAAACCCGGCCCCGGGCGCGGCGACGGCGGCCAAGCGGGCGCCGCCCGGCCGGCGCTGAAGATCGTCGCGCCCTCTGCCGGCTGTTCCCGGCGCGTCGAGGCGCGGCCGCCGGCGCGTTTGCCGGCGGGCTTTCCGCCGCGCGCAAGGCAAGGGACGGCGAAAGCCGGGCCAATGGGAGGCTGGTTTGGCACCCTGTTCTCGCGTAATCTTGGCGCGCTGCGAAATCCCGCCCCGGAATGGGCAAGGTTCTGTCGATCCGCTCCAGCGCAAGGAGTTGTTCCCGGTGTCCCCGCTGTTCTGGCGCCTGCCGCACGGCATTGCGGCCGCGGCCTTCGGCCTCCTGTTGTCCGCCGCCGCAGCCGCTCCCGCGGCGGCGCGGCCCGCTCCCGCCAGCTTTGCCGATCTCGCCGCCAGGCTGCTGCCGTCTGTCGTCAACATCTCGACGACGCAGCGGCTGGACGTCCCCCGTTCCGGCGCCGAGCGCGCCGGCCCGGGATCCCCGAACGCGCCGGATTCGCCGTTCGAGGAGTTTTTCCACAACTTCTTTGATCACAAGGGGGCGCAGCAGGACCAGCCCGGCGCCGAACCGCGCAGCGCCACCTCGCTCGGCTCGGGGTTCATTGTCGATCCGGCCGGCTACATCGTCACCAACGATCATGTCATCGCCGGCGCCGACGAGATCACGGTCATCCTGCACGACGGCACCGATCTGAAGGCCAAGGTAGTCGGCCGCGATCCGAAGACCGATATCGCGCTGCTCAAGGTCAATACGAAGGAAAAGCTCGTGCCGGTGACCTGGGGCGACAGCGATGCCGCGCGGGTCGGCGATTGGGTGTTGGCGATCGGCAACCCGTTCGGACTCGGCGGCACCGTGACCGCGGGGATCCTGTCGGCGCGCCAGCGCGACATCGACGCCGGCCCCTATGACGACTTTCTGCAGACCGACGCGCCGATCAATCGCGGCAATTCGGGCGGGCCGATGTTCAACATGGACGGCCAAGTCATCGGCATCAACACCGCGATCTATTCCCCTTCCGGCGGCTCGATCGGGATCGGCTTCGCGATCCCTTCCGCGCTTGCCCGCACGGTCGTCGAGGAGCTGAAGAATGAGCCCGACCACACCGTGCATCGCGGCTGGCTCGGCGTGCGCATCCAGGAAGTGACCGGCGAAGTCGCCGAAAGCCTCGGGCTGGCAAAGGCGCAGGGTGCGCTCGTCGCCAGCGTGGCGAAGGACGGGCCGGCGCAGCGCGCCGGCATCCGGCCGGGCGATGTGATCCTCGCCTTCAACGGCAAGCCAGTGACCGACATGCGCCGCCTGCCGCGCCTCGTCGCCGAGACGCCGGTCGATCGCACCGTCCCGGTCACCGTGTGGCGCGGCCGCGGGGAGCGCACATTGCAGGTCAAGATCGGCCGGCTGAAGGAGAATGCGCAACAGACGGCAAGCGCGGCGCAACGGGGCAAGCCGGACGACGCCGGAATCGGCACCGTCAAGGCGCTGGGCCTGACCCTGTCCGGCCTGACCGCCGATCTGCGGCGCAAATTCTCCCTCGCCGCCGATGCCAAAGGCCTCGTCGTCATCGCGGTGGCGCCGAACAGCCAAGCGGCGGCGAAAGACATGCGCCCCGGCGACGTCATCCTCGAGGCCGCCCAGGAAGAATTGCAGCGTCCCCAGCAGCTGATGGACAAGATCGCCGCCGCCAGACAATCCGGGCGCAAATCGATCCTGTTGCTGGTCGATCGGCAGGGCGATCTGCGCTTCGTGCCGCTGCGCCTCGACCAGGGGTGAGGCCGGCGCCCGCGGGCTTTGCGTCCCGGGAAGCGGGGCTTTTACGTCGCCTGCGGGGACACGAAATCCTGCTGGCGATAGCCCTGGGCATAGAGGAGGGCGCGCAGATCGGCGTGGTCGAGGCGCCAGCGCGCCGCCGCGGCGACCCGCGGCTTGGCGCGGAAGGCGACGCCGAGACCGGCCGCCTGCAGCATCGGCAGGTCGTTGGCGCCGTCACCGACGGCGAGAGTTTGCGGCATCGGAACGGCATGCGCGGCGGCGAGCGAGAGGAGCACTTGGCGCTTGGTCTCGCCGGTGACGATCGGCGGACGCACGGTGCCGGCAATGCGCCCGCCCGCCACTTCGAGCCGGTTGGCGACGACATGATCGAAGCCGAGCGCGGCCGCCACGCGTTCGGCAAAGATCGTGAAGCCGCCCGAGACCAGCGCCGTCACCGCGCCCGCCCGCCGCATCGTCGCGACCAGCGCGGCGGCCCCGGCGGTGATGCGGATGCGCGCCGCGGCGGCGGCGAGCACGCTTTTCTCGAGGCCCGCCAGAAGCGCGACGCGCGCCGCAAGCGCGGCGGCGAAGTCGATCTCGCCGTTCATCGCGCGGCGGGTGATCGCGGCGACGCGCTCGCGCAGACCGGCCAGATCGGCAAGTTCGTCGAGCATCTCGTTCTCGATGATCGTCGCTTCGAGATCGGCGACGAGGAGCCGCTTTCTGCGGTTTTCGGCCCCCTGCACGACGACGTCGACGGCGGCGCCGCCCAGCGCGGCGCGCGCGGTTGCGGCAATGGCGCCGGCGTCGTCGGCGTCGAGCGCGAGATCGCACGCGATCGGGCCGAGCCAGAAAGGCCCGTCGGCGGTGCCCAGGGCGGCGGCGACCGCGGCGGCGTGGCGCGCCAGATTGGCGGCTTCGTGCTCCGCGGCGATCAATGTGACGATGAGAGGCATGAACCTTCCTAGGCGCGAGGCGGTGGAGGCGGCAAGGGCTCCCTTAGTGCTGGTCATCGCCGGCCCGACCGCGAGCGGCAAATCGGCCCTCGCCCTGAGGCTTGCCGAGGCGTTCGCGGGCACGATCATCAACGCCGACAGTCTGCAGACCTACCGCGACCTGTTCATCCTGACGGCGCGCCCCGACGCGGCCGCCGAGCGGCGCGCGCCGCACCGCCTCTACGGCTATCTCGACGCGGCCGAGCGCGGCTCGGCGGCGGCTTGGCGCGAGCAGGCGCTGGCCGAGATCGCAGCCGCGATCGGCGCCGGGCGCCTGCCGATCGTCGTCGGCGGCACCGGCCTCTATTTGCGGGCGCTGACGCGGGGGCTGGCGCCGGTGCCGGACATTCCGGAGGCGATCCGGCGGGAGGCGATCGCCCTCCATCGCGCGCTTGGCGGCGCCCGCTTTCGCGAGCGGCTGGCCCAGCTCGATCCGCAGACGGCCCGGCGCCTTCCCGCCGGCGATACGCACCGCCTCGTGCGCGCCTTCGCGGTCGTGCGCGCCACCGGGGTGCCGATTTCGGCCTGGCAGGAGCGGCCCCACGAGACCCCGCCCTACCGCTTTGCGACGATCCATCTGATGCCGCCGCGCGCGCTGCTGTATCGGGCGTGCGATGCCCGTTTCGCCGGGATGATCGCGGCGGGGGCGCTCGCCGAGGCGACGGCCCTCTTCGCTCGCGGTCTTAACCCCGATCTGCCGGCGATGAAGGCGATCGGGCTTCCCGAATTGTTCGCCCATCTGAAGGGCGCGCTGTCGCTCGCCGCGGCGATCGCCGCCGGGCAGCAGGCGACGCGGCGTTACGCCAAGCGCCAGATCACCTGGCTGCGCCATCAATCCACCGCCGATCTCGTGCTGACGGAGCCGTTTTCGGCGCAAGCGCTGGCGCAGGCGCGACAGCTTGTCAAAGGCTTGCTGTTGACCGGATAGTCGGGGCCGACTACGGTGCCCGGTCCCGCCGCGGGCGCGCCCTGCGGCGGCGCTCAGCCTTTGCGAGGGAGCCGAAGATGCCGGCCGAGCCGATCACCGGAGCAGAAATCGTCATCCGCGCCCTGGTCGATCAGGGCGTCGATGTCGTCTTCGGCTATCCCGGCGGCGCGGTCCTGCCGATTTACGACGCCCTGTTCAAGCAGAACCGGCTGCGCCACATCCTGGTGCGCCACGAGCAGGGGGCGGTGCACGCGGCCGAGGGCTACGCCCGTTCGACCGGACGGGTCGGCGTCGTGCTGGTGACGAGCGGCCCGGGGGCGACGAATGCGGTGACCGGGCTTACCGACGCGCTGATGGATTCGATCCCGCTGGTATGCCTGACCGGCCAGGTGCCGACCCATCTGATCGGCAACGACGCCTTCCAGGAGGCGGATACGACCGGCATCACCCGGCCCTGCACGAAGCACAATTACCTGGTCAAGGATGTCGGCGAGCTGTCGCGCCTATTGCATGAGGCCTTTTATGTCGCGCGCTGCGGGCGGCCGGGACCGGTAGTCGTCGATCTGCCGAAGGACGTGCTGTTCGCGAGCGCCGAATATACCGGACCGGAAAAGGGGCTGCACAAGAGCTACCGGCCGCAGCTCGATCCCGATCCGGCCGCCGTCGCCGCGGCGGTCAAGCTGATCGCCGCGGCCAAGCGGCCGCTGTTCTACGGCGGCGGCGGCCTCATCAATTCCGGGCGCGAGGCCTGCGCCCGCTTCACCGAGCTCGTGCGAGCGACCGACGCCCCCTGCACGCTGACCCTGATGGGGCTCGGGGCGTTCCCGGCCAGCGATCCGCACTTCCTCGGCATGGTCGGCATGCACGGCACCTACGAGGCCAATCTGGCGATGCATGAATGCGACCTGATGATCGCGGTCGGGTCGCGCTTCGACGACCGGGTCACCGGGCGGCTCGACGCCTTCTCGCCCGGCTCGAAAAAGATCCACATCGATATCGACGCCTCCTCGATCAACAAGAACGTCCATGTCGACGTGCCGATCGTCGGCGACGCCGGCCGCACCCTGGCCGCCATCCTGGCGCAATTGTCCGCGCGCAACCTCCGCACGGACACGGTAGCGCGCGCCGAATGGTGGCGCCGGATCGCGGCGTGGCGCGCCCGCGACTGCCTTGCCTATGACCGGAGCCGCCGCGACGTGATCAAGCCGCAATATGCGATCGAGCGGCTCTATGCGCTGACCCGCGGCCGCGATCTGTACCTGACCACCGAGGTCGGGCAGCACCAGATGTGGGCAGCCCAGTTCTTCAAGCTCGAGGAGCCGAACCGCTGGATGACCTCGGGCGGGCTCGGCACGATGGGCTACGGCCTGCCGGCGGCGGTCGGGGTCCAGATCGCGCACCCCGAGGCGCTCGTCATCGACATCGCCGGCGAGGCTTCGATCCTGATGAACATCCAGGAATTGTCGACGATCGCCCAGTATCGCCTGCCGGTCAAGGTGTTCATCCTGAACAACCAGTACATGGGCATGGTGCGGCAGTGGCAGGAGCTGTTGCACGGCGGGCGCTATTCCGAAAGCTACACCGCGGCGCTGCCGGATTTTGTCAAGCTGGCTGAAGCCTTCGGGGCGCTCGGGCGGCGGGTCGAAGATCCCGCCCGGCTTGACGATGCGATCCGCGAGATGCTGGAGACGCCGCGCGCGGTCATCCTCGACGTCGCCGTCGACCCGACCGAGAACTGCTTCCCGATGATCCCCTCGGGGGCGGCCCACAACGAGATGCTGCTGGGGCCCGGGGACGAGGCGAAAAAGCCGGTCTCCGAAGAGGGCATGGTGCTCGTCTGAAAGGCGGCGCGGCGCCGCCTGCGGGTTCAGCCGGAGGCGTGGCGGCTGTAGACGGCAAGGCCGCGCAGCACGTCGACCGCCTCGGTCAGCTGCGCATCCTTCTGCCAGCCGCTTCCGCCGCTTCCGGCGGGCGCCGTCGCCGCGGCGGTCGCGGGCTTGGCGGCCGGCGCGTCGGGGTTTTTCAGCGCCCCCGGCAGATCGGCCTCGTGCAGCGTCTCCGCGCTGGCGATGGTCTCGACCTTCAGCGGCTTGACGGTAAGGTCGGGGGTGATCCCCTTGCCCTCGATTTCGTGCCCGTTCGGGGTCAGGAAACGGGCGGTCGTCAGCCGGATCGCGCCGCCGCTGTCGAGCGGGATCAGGGTTTCGATCGCGCTGTCGCCGAAGGTCTTGGTGCCGATCAGCACGGCCCGGTGATTGTCGTGCAGCGCCCCGGCGACCAGCTCGGCCGCGCGCGCCGTCCCGCCGTCGATCAGCGCGACGATCGGCAGGCCCTTGGCGATGTCGCCGCCGGGCGCGGCGGCGATGCGCTTGTCGGCGCCGGGCTGGCGGCCTCTGATGATCGCAACGTCGCCCTTGTTGAGAAAGGCGGAGGCGGTTTTGACCGCATCGGCGAAATTGCCGCCGGGGTTGTTGCGCAGGTCGAGGATAAGGCCGATCAGCTTATCGCCGGTCTGCTGGCGCAGGCTTTGCATCGCGGAAGTGAGGCCGGCGAGGGTCCCTGCGTCAAAACCGGCGATGCGGATATATCCGATATTGCCGGCCACGACGTGCGAGGTCACGGTCTGCAACTGATAGTTCGCGCGCGTCAGCGTGATGTGCAGCGGCTTGCTGCTGCCCTGGCGCAGGACGGTCAGGCTGACCTTGCTGCCGGGCGGGCCGGCAAGCCGTTCCTCGGCCTGCGGCAGGGTCATCGCGAAGGTCGGCTCCTTGTCGATCGCGAAGATCAGATCGCCGGGCTTCAGTCCGGCCTTGGCGGCCGGGGAGCCGTCGCGCGGGGAGATCACCCGCAGCTCGCCGTCCTCAAGGCTGACGGTGAGGCCGACGGTGTCGGTATCGGTCCCGGCCGCCCCCTTGAGCGCCTTGTAGGCGGCCGGATCGAGGTAGGAGGCATGCGGGTCGAGGCCGGACAGCATGCCGGTGATCGCTGCGGTGATCAGCTTGGCGCTCGAAACCGGGTCGACCGCATCGCGCCGGATCCGTTCGAAGGCCTCATCGAACAGGTTGAGCTCCTCGTACACGGTCTCCTTGTCGACAAATTGGGCGCTTGCCGGACCATTGCCGGCCTGCGGCGCGGGGTTCGGTTGGGCCTTTGCCTGGGCAAAAGCGGGGGGGATACCGAGCGCGATCATCAGGATCGCCGCCGCCAGTCCACGCATACCTCTTAACCTCCGCAAAAGCGCCCCTGCGGGCTGCCGCCTCTCGCCGAAGACCCTATGCGAAGAATCGCGGCATTACCATGGCCGTCCGCACCGCGCTTCATTCTTCTTCGCTTTCCCCTTCGGCCGCGAGAATGTCGCAGACTTGGCCGACCCGGCCGGAAGGGCGGCGTTGCAGCTCGGTGCCGAGCTGGTCGTCCGCCATCAGCCAGGTGTGCGCCTCGAGCACCTCGGCCGCAGTCGCGCCGGTGGCGAGGATGTCGAGAATCGTTCTGTCCTCGAGCGGGCCGCAGATGGCGAGGATCTCGCTCGCGGTGGCGGGACGGGACGATGATCGTTCCTGCATCGTGACGGCCTCTGTGTTGGCGGCTCTCGGAAATATGGTCTGTCGCGGCGCGGCGTTCGGTCCGCAGCCGGGCGGGCCCGCCGGCGCCGTTCCCCGTTCTCGTCAACGGGATCGGCCGCAAGCGGTTGCGCCGTTTCGTCCCGCCGCCCGGCGCGTTGCGCGCGGACGATATCGAGCCGCCCGCCGGCGGTAAAGTGCGATCGCGCTCATCGCCGCCTCGCCCAAGACGGTCCTCGCCCGCACACCCGGGCCCGGCCGGCGCCTTAAGGGGTCTGCGCACGGCGATGCGGGGCCGAGCCGCAGCGCCGGGCTATCCGCTCTCGCCGAGAAAGGCGGCCAGCAGGATCCGGGCGGCGGCGCCCGGCGTGCGGCGGCCGGCCGCAACCTCCGCTTCGAGCGCGGCCAGGCGCTCGGCGACGCGCGGCGCGCTGCGAAAGCGCTCGAGGAGGCTTTCGCCGATCTCGGACCACAGCGCCGCCCGCGCCTGCTCGGCGCGGCGGCGGGTCCAGGCGCTGCTCGCCGCGAGCGCCGCCTGAAAGCGCGCCACCTCCTGCCAGATCTCGGCGATCCCGGCCCCGGTCAGCGCCGAGACGGCCCGCACCGGAACCTGCCATTCCTCACGGCCCGGCCGGATCAGGCGCAGCGCGTTGCGGTATTCGGCGGCGGCGCGCTCGGCCGCGGCGGCGAATTCGCCGTCCTTCTTGTTGATCAGGATCAGATCGGCGAGCTCGACGATGCCGCGCTTTAGCCCCTGCAATTCATCGCCGGCGGCCGGCGGCAGGATCAGCACGAACATGTCGACGATCTCGGCGACCGCGGTCTCCGACTGGCCCACCCCGACCGTCTCGACCAGCACCGTGTCGAACCCGGCCGCCTCGCACAACAGGATCGCCTCGCGCGTATGGCGGGCGACGCCGCCGTAGCTGTCGCCGGCCGAGGAGGGCCGGATGAACACCCCGGAGCGGCGCGCCAGCTCGCCCATCCGCGTCCTGTCGCCGAGGATGGCGCCGCCGCCGCGCTTTGACGCCGGATCGACAGCCAGCACCGCGATGCGCCGGCCCTGATCGAGGCCGATCTGTCCGAAGCGCTCGATGAAGGTCGATTTGCCGGCTCCGGGCGGGCCCGAGATGCCGAGGCGGATGCCCTTGCCGGTCGCCGGCAGGATCGCCTCGATGAGCCGCTCGGCGTCGCGGCGATGTTCGGGCCGCGTCGATTCGACCAGCGTGATCGCGCGGGCGAGGGCGCGCCGGTCCCCCCGCTGCAACGCCTCGATCAGGGCCGGCGCGGCGGTCATCGGGAAAGGCCGGCTAGGCGCTGCGCAACGGGAAGAACGACCCGTCGCTGCGCCTGCGGCGCACGCACAGCTTTGTCGTTTCGGCCAGCACGCGCTCGACCAGCGCCAGCAGATCGCGCACGCCGAACGGCTTCAGCAGGTGGGGATGGCCGCTTTGTCCGAGACGCTCGGCATGGCGGTGATCGCCGGTGATCAGAATGACGCCGCAGCCCAGCGTGCGCGCCGTCTCGGCGAGGGCGAACCCGTCCTCGCCGCCCGGCAGGAGGACGTCGAGGATCGCGACGTCGTGATCGTCCTCGTCGAGCGCCGCGCGCATCTGTTCGCCGGTTTCGACCGCCGTGAAACGGAAGCCCTCGATCGCCAGCGCCTCGGCCAGCAATGCCCGTACCTCGTCATGGTCCTCGACGATCAGCACCTTGCAGATTCGCGGCATCGGCGGTCTTCCGGATGGTCTTGTCGGTTCGCAACGGTTCGATCGCGGCCTCCGGCCCGGCGGGTCTGCCGGGGCGGGGGCATGACCGCATAGGAGCGCCCGGGGCGGCGCAGCCGGCCCCTGGTATCGCAGAGCCGCGGCGGCCGAACAAGGGCTGCGACCGCGCCGGCCGCCGCGATGCCGGCTGGACGAAGGGCGGCGGGCGGCCGAAACTGTCCTTTCGGCATCGAGCATTGCGACGGAGGGCGGTCATGGAACTGGGAAGGCTTGGCGTGTGGGCCTCGACGGATGCGATGAGCGCGGCCGCGGCGGCCGCCTTCGCCCAGCGCGTCGAGGCGCGCGGCTACAGCGCGCTGTGGATCCCCGAGGGGCGCGGGCGCAACGCGCTCGTCCATTCCAGCTGGCTGCTCGCCAATACGCAAAAGCTCGCCGTCGCGACCGGCATCGCCAATATCTACGCCCGCGATCCGATGGCGATGGCGGCGGCGCAGAAGGGGCTCGCCGAGCAGTCGGGCGGCCGCTTCGTGCTCGGCATCGGCGTCTCGCACGCGCCGACGGTGCAGCAGCTGCGCGGGCACTCCTACGGCAAGCCGCTCGCGACGATGCGCGCCTATGTCGAAGGCATGCGCAAGGCGGTCTATCAGGCCCCCGAGCCGCGCGAGCGGCCGCTGTTGATCCTGGCGGCGCTGGGGCCGCGGATGCTCGCCCTGGCGGCCGAGCTGGCCGACGGCGCCCACCCCTACAACACCACGCCCGAACACACGCACAACGCGCGCCGCCTGCTCGGCCCGCACAAGCTGCTCTGCCCCGAGCAGATGGTGCTGTTCGAGACCGACCCGGCCAAGGCGCGCGCGGCCGCGCGCCGGACCCTCGCCCGCTACCTGCAGCTCGACAACTATGTCCGCTGCTGGCGGCAGCAGGGGTTCGGCGACGAGCTCGCCGGCGGCGGTTCCGACCGCTTTGTCGACGCCATCGTCGCCTGGGGCGATGAAGAGGCGATCCGCGCCCGCATCGAGCAGCACTGGGACGCCGGAGCCGATCACGTGTGCATCCAGCCGCTTAGCAGCGAGGGCGCGCGGCCGGGCATCGACGAGCGGATTCTGGAGGCCCTGGCCCCGGCCCGCGGCGGCGCCTAACCCTCCTCGCGCCAGCGCGCGAGCGCCTCCTCCCAGCGTGGCGGCAGCTGCGCGCCGGTCAGCGTCCAGCGGATGAAGCGGGTCGCGCCGATATGCGGCGCCAGCGCCGCCATCGTTCGCATATGCGGCCGGGCCTGCACAAAATCCTGCAGGCTTGCCTCGTCCTGCCAGGCCGAGAGCGTCCAGAACCGCTTTGCCGACGGTTCGGCGCGCAGCGAATAGCCGAGCAGACCCCGGCTCCGATGCAATTGCGCCGTGATGCGCGCCGTATAGAGCAGGAACCGCGGGATGTGCCGGGCGCTGATCAGCGGAAGGTAGGTGAGCAGCACCACATAGGACTGATCCGGCGCGGCGCGCTCGAAGGATCTCCAGGGCCGGGTCGGCATCGCATGTCTCTCCTCCGGCGCGGCGACCTTGACGGCTTTCCGCGCGCGATCGACATTGTTGCGGTTGACTGTCCGCTTCACCACGGCCGGCGCCGCCGGCCCGGCAAACGAGGGATATCGGCGATGTATTCGCAAACGACCCGTTCGATCAAAGTGACGGTCAAGCCGTTCTACCTCGAAGACCAGTCCTCCCCGGCCGACAATCACTATGTCTGGGCGTATCATGTCCGCATCGAGAATTGCGGCCACGAGACGGTCCAGTTGCGGCGCCGCTACTGGCGGATCACCGACAACCGCGGACGGGTGCAGGAGGTGCGCGGAGCCGGCGTCGTCGGCGAACAGCCGGTGCTCGGCCCCGGCGAGAGCTTCGAATATACGAGCGGCACGCCGCTTGCGACCCCGTCCGGGATCATGGTCGGAACCTACGACATGGAGACGCAGGACGGCGAGACCTTTGCGGTCGCCATTCCGGCCTTTTCGCTCGACAGCCCGCATCAGCCGGTGCGGATCAACTGACTGGGGGCGGGCGGCCGCCCGCCCCTGCCTTCCGACAATAAGAAGCGAGAGTGTGATGTCGAACATCCTGGCGCCGCCGGTCTCCCTGTCGAAAGCGCGCCCGCGCGAAGTGCGGCGGCCGAGCCGCGAGGAAGCCCTCGAGGCGGTGCGCACGTTGATCCGCTGGGCGGGCGACGATCCCAGCCGCGAAGGGCTGCTCGGCACGCCGGACCGCGTCGTGCGCGCCTATCGGGAGTTCTTCAGCGGCTACGACGAGGATCCGGTGGCGCTGCTGCAGCGCACCTTCGAGGAGATCGACGGCTACGACGAAATCATCGTGCTGAAGGATATCCGCTTCGAATCGCATTGCGAGCACCATATCGCGCCGATCATCGGCAAGGTGCATGTGGCCTATCTGCCGAACAACCGCGTCGTCGGCATCTCGAAGCTCGCCCGGCTCGTCGAGGTCTACGCCAAGCGGCTGCAGATCCAGGAGAAGATGACGGCGCAGATCGCCAACACGCTGGACGAGGTGCTGCGGCCGAAAGGAGTGGCGGTGGTCATCGAGGCGGCGCATCAATGTATGACGACCCGCGGCGTCCATAAGCCCGGCGTGACGATGGTGACGAGCCGCATGCTCGGCGCCTTCCGCACCAATCCGTCGAGCCGCCGCGAGGTGCTGGCGATGATCGGCACGCCGGGCGAGGCCAGGCTGCACAACGTGTGAAGCGATGCCCGCCGCGCTCGAAATCCTCGAACGCCTTGTCGGCTTCGATACGGTCTCGGCCAACTCGAACCTGGAGCTGATCCGCTGGGTCGCCGACTATCTCGACGGCTACGGCCTCCGCTGCCTGCTGACCTATGACGCGGCCGGCACAAAGGCCAACCTGTTTGCGACGATCGGACCGGCCGAGCGCGGCGGCGTCATCCTCTCCGGCCATACCGACGTCGTGCCGGTGGCCGGGCAGGCCTGGGACAGCGATCCGTTCCGCGTGACCCGGCGCGGCGACCGTCTCTACGGGCGCGGCACCGCCGACATGAAGGGCTTCCTCGCGCTGGTGCTGGCGCTGGTGCCGCAGGCGCTCGACGGCCCGCTCGCGGTGCCGCTCCATCTCGCCTTCAGTTTCGACGAGGAGGTCGGCTGCCTCGGCGTTCCGGCGCTGATCCGGGCCCTGCCCGAAGGCGCGGCGCGGCCGCGCCTGGCCATCATCGGCGAGCCGACCGAGATGCGCATCGGCAACGCGCAGAAGGGAGTGTCGTTGCTGAGGACGCGCGTTACCGGGCGCGAGGCGCATTCGAGCCTGCCCGAGCACGGCGTCAACGCGATCGCGGCGGCGGCCGAGATCATCGTCGAAATCGGCCGGCTGGCGGCCGCGGCGCGCGAGCGCGCGCGGCCGGAGAGCGGCTTCGACCCGCCCTATACGAGCTTCAACATCGGCACGATCGCCGGCGGTGCGGCGGTCAACATCATCGCGCGCGAGTGCGCGTTCGAGTGGGAGTTTCGCACGCTGCCCGGCGAGGATCCGGCCGCTCCGCTCGCCCGGATCGAGCGCTTTGTCGCGGCCGAACTGCTGCCGCGCCTGCGGCGCGTCGACGCCGGCGCCGCGGTCGCAACCGAGCCGCTCGCGGTCGTGCCGCCGCTCGTGCCCGATCCGGCCTCGCCGGCCGAGGCGCTGGCCCGCCGGCTGCTCGGCGCCAATGAGAGCGCCGCGATCGCCTTCGCCACCGAGGCCGGGCATTTCCAGAATGCCGGGATTCCCGCGATCATCTGCGGCCCGGGCGCGATCGCCGTCGCGCATCGCCCGAACGAATACATCACCTTGGCCCAGCTCGCCGCCGGCCAGGCCTTTCTCGAGCGGCTGCTCGCCTGGGCCCGCCGCGGCGACGATTGAGCGGCGCCCGCATCATCCCGGCGGCGGGGCGGGGGCGGCGATGGCGATGCTCTCGAGCGGGGCGGGCGGGGTTCCGAAGGTCAGGCGGATGCGGTAGCGCCGCCAGTCGTGACCGTAGGCGACCGGGTCCGGCACCGTGATCGCGGCGGTCGAATGCATTTCCAGCAGCCGGCTCTCGCTCTGCGGGGCGGCGCCGGCCGGGGTCGGCAGCAATTGCTGGCGCGGGCCGATGCCGGCGAATTCGCCGCCATAGGGGTGCGCGGCGGCCGCCTGATAGGCGGTAAAGCCGGGGCTCGGATTGACGTCGATCGCGCTCGCCGGCGTGGCATGCCCGTCGGGAGCGACGAGTTCGGCCCGGTGCAGCGGCAGCCGGGTGAGCGCGTCGACGAGGATGACGTTGACCGGGCCGGTGCTGGCCAGGCCGGGCGGCGGGAAACGGGCGCTGATCCGGTCGAGCGGCAGCGGCGGCAGGCCGGCGGCGCCGCAGGCGGCGAGGGACAGCGAGAGGAGGGCGAGCAGGGCGGCGCGCATCGCAGGAGAGGCTCTGATGTAGCGCAAACGGCCCCGGCGGGGGAAGCGCCGCGGATGACAGGACCGCGACCGGCGTGGCAGAATTCGCCGCCCCGCAGGGAGAACGCCGATGCCCGCCGATATCGGAACCGTCGAGGACCGCTTCTACACGATCCCGCAGCTGCCGCTGCACAACGGCCAGGTCATGCCGCAGGCGCGGATCGCCTATGAGACCTACGGCCGGCTCGCGCCCGGCGGGCGCAACGCGGTATTGCTGACGCACGGCTACACCGGCAGCCATCACTTCGCCGGCCGCAACCCGGCCAACAACAACCAGCCGGGCTCGTGGGACGGGCTCGTCGGGCCGGGCAAGGCGATCGACACCGACCGGCTCTTCGTCGTCGCCTCGAACATGCTCGGCTCCTCCTTCGGCTCGACCAACGGCGCGAGCCTCAATCCCGCGACCGGAGAGCCCTACGGCCCGGATTTCCCGGCGATCGCGGTGCGCGATATCGTCGCCGCGCAGAAGGCGCTGCTCGACCATCTCGGCGTGCGGCATCTGCTCGCCGTCGCCGGCCCCTCCTACGGCGGCTATCAGGCCTTTCAGTGGGCCGTGCAATACCCCGATATGGTCGACGCGATCGTGCCGGTCGTCTCGGCGCCGCGGGCGCAGAACGCCGAACGGCGGCTCGCCGAATTGCTGGCGCGGCTTGAGAGCGACCCCGAATGGAATGGCGGGCGCTATTACGGCCGCGGCGGCCCGCGGCGCGCGCTGACCGAGATGCGCATCGAGACCCTGAAGAACTACGGCATCGCGGCGCAGCTGGCCGCGCGCTATCCGGACGCGGCGGCGCGCGAGGCGGCGATCCGCGCGCAGGCCGAGGAATGGGCGCGGGTCTTTGACGCCAATTCGCTGGTGATCCTGCGGCGGGCGACGATCGGTTTCGATACGGTCAAGGAGTTCGACCGGATCCGCGCGCGGGTGCTGTATGTGCTGTGCCGCACCGACACGCTGTTCCCGCCCGCGTTCGCCGCCGAGGTCATGCCCGCGCTGGCCGCGGCCGGCGTCGAGGCCCGCTATTTCGAGATCGACAGCGAGATGGGGCATCTGGCGAGCGGGCCCGAGCACGCCAAATGGTCGCCGGTGTTGCGCGAATTTCTGGCGCCGCTGATGGCGCAGCTGGGCTAGCCGTCCTCGGCGCGCCGGCCGGGCGGTTATCCGCCGCGCGACCCCGCCGCTTCGCGCACGGCGCGGCGCAGATAGTCGATCGCCGCCCGCAGCTGGGCGTCGTGGCTGGTGCCGATCAGCAGCGGCTTGATCGGGGGCGTGTCGCCGGCTGCGGCGCCGCTCGCGGCCGGCGCCGCGGCGGGCGTGCCGGAGAGCGAGCCGCCGTTGCGCAACGCCCCGTAGAGATCGCTTTCATGGGTGACGAAGGCGTTCGCAACCTGCTCGTCCTTCGGCACCGGGACGATGATGTCGGGGATGACGCCCTGGCCCTGCAGCGAGCGCCCGGAGGGCGTGTAGTAGAGCGCCGTGGTCAGGCGCAACGCGCCGTGCCCGTCCATCGGGATGATGCTCTGCACCGAGCCCTTGCCGAAGGTGCGGGTGCCGATGACCGTCGCCCGATGATGGTCCTGCAGGGCGGCGGCGACGATTTCGGCGGCCGAGGCCGAGGCGCCGTTGACCAGTACCACCATCGGCACCCGCGGCAGCAGGTCGCCCGCCTCGGGCGCGTTGAAGGTGTGGTCGTCGTCGGGGTTGCGGCCGCGCGTCGTGACCACGACGCCGCCGTCAAGAAAGTCGCCGGCCACGTCCACCGCCGAATCGAGCAGGCCGCCGGGATCGTTGCGCAGATCGAGGATGAAGCCGTTGAGGCGGCCGTGCGCCTGCCGCTTCAGCCGGGCGATGGCGGCGGCCAGCTCGACCGGCGTGTTCTCGGTGAAGGTGGTGATGCGGGCGTAGCCGATCCGGCCGGGTTCGAGAGCCGATTTGACCGAGACCACATGGATGATGCGGCGGGTCAGGTCGACCTCGAACGGGGGGCGGTTGGCGCGCAGGATCGTCAGCGTGACGCGGGTGCCGGGCGGGCCGCGCAGCCGCTTGACGATGCCTTCGACGTCCATGCCGTCGGTCGCCTGGCCGTTGATCTTGATGATCCGGTCGCCCGGCTCGAGGCCGGCCCTGGCCGCCGGGGTGCCGTCGATCGGCGCGATGACCTCCGGGACGCGGTTTTCCAGCGTCAGCTCGATGCCGATGCCGCCGAACTGGCCGCGGGTCACGGCGGTCATCTGCCGGTATTGCTGCTGGTCCATGTAGTCGGAATGCGGATCGAGCCGGGTCAGCATGCCGCGCAGCGCGTCCTCGACGAGCTCGCGCCGCGTCACCGGCACGACGTAATCCTTCTGGACCTCGTTCATGACCTCGCCGATGAAGCCGAGGCCGGGATCGCTGGCGGCGGCGCGGGTTCCCGCCCCGGCGCTGCCGCAGCCGTAGAGCGCCGCGGTCAGCAGGGCGGCGGCGGCGAGCCTGAGCGCAACGGGGCGAAGCTCTTCGAGTCTCATGGTCTGCGTTCCGAGACGAAAGGCGGCTCGCGGCGATCCGCGGACCGGCCAGGGCCGGCCGCGGCGCTCGGCTTAACAGATTTTAGGGCGGGCGAGAATGTGCCGTTCCGCCGCCCCGGCTCAGGCCGGCGCCAGGCGGGCCAGGTCGGCCGCGTCGAACGTGTAGCGGGCGTTGCAGAACTGGCAGGTCACGGTGGTGACCTCCTCCTTGCGCATCTCCGCGATCTCGTCGGGCGGGAAGGCGCGCAGCATCGCCGCGATGCGCTCGCGCGAGCAGCGGCAGCGCGCCTCGAGCGGATGGGTGCGGAAGACGCGCACCTCCTCCTCGTGGAACAGGCGGTATAAGAGCCCGTGCGGCGGCAGATCGGGATCGACGAGCTCCGCCGGCGTGGCCGAGCTCATCAGCACCATCGCGCGCCGCCAGGCGTCCTCGACGTCGTCGGCGACGAGCGCGCGCCCGCCTTCCGGCGGCACCCGTTCGAGCATCAGCCCGCCGGCGCGCCAGCGGCCGTCACGCCCGGCGCGGCCGACCGACAGTTTGATCCCGGCCTGGATCTGCTCCGACTGGCGGAAATAATGCTGGGCGCATTCGGCCAGCGTCGCCCCGGCCAGTTCGACGATCGCCTGATAGCGCTCGCTGTCCTCCCCCTGATCGACGGTGAAGGCGAGGTATCCCTTGCCGACCAGGCGCGGCACTGAGGGTCTTGCCGCGCCCTCTTCGGCGAGCACCTGCGCGAGCTTCGCCGTGTCGTACTGGGCGTAGCCGCGCACCGCGTTGGTCCGCGGTCCCGATGCGGCTTTGCCGCGCCGGGCCGGGGCGGTCGACACGTCGGCGACCATCAGCCGGATCGGCCCGTCGCCCTTGGTCTGCAACGTGAACACGCCGTCATATTTGAGCGCCCCGGCGAGCACGATCGCCAGCGTGATGGCCTCGCCCAACAGGGTTGCGACCGGCTCGGGATAATCGTGCTGCGAGAGGATGCGGTCGAGCGCCGGACCGAGCCGGACGAGCCGGCCGCGCAATGCGAACGGATCGATGCGGAAAGGCTGGACGAGATCGTCGGGGCTGGGGGCGGGGGTCGCGGCCATCGGCGGGCACTCCGGATCGTCGCTGCATCGCAAGGCAACATGATGCAACATAGGATGTCGGCGCCGGCACGGCGACCGGCGGGGGCGGCGCGCCGCGGCCGGCGGTTCAGCCGAGGCACCAGACGAGAATGCCCTTCTGGGCGTGCAGCCGGTTCTCCGCCTCGTCCCAGACGACCGATTGCGGGCCGTCGATGACCGCCGCCGTCACCTCCTGACCGCGCTTGGCCGGCAGGCAGTGCATGAACACGGCGTCGGGCTTGGCGTACGCCATCAGCCGCTCGTCGACGCGATAGGGGGCGAGCAGGACGTGGCGGTCGACGCTGGCTTCCACGCCCATCGACACCCAGGTGTCGGTGACGACGCAATCGGCGCCGGCGACGGCCTCGGCCGGCTCGGTGAACAGGAAGACGCGGCCGCCCTCGCGCGCGGCCCATTCGAGCAGCCGCGGCGGCGGCGCCAGCGCGGCCGGGCAGGCCAGGCGCAGCGTAAAGCCGAAGCGGACCGCGGCGTGGATCCAGCTGGCCGCGACGTTGTTGCCGTCGCCGCTCCAGGCGACGACGCGGCCCTGCAGGGGGCCTTTTCTCTCCTGCAGCGTCATCACATCGGCCATCAGCTGGCAGGGATGCGAGGCGTCGGTCAGCCCGTTGATGACCGGCACGCTGGCGTGGGCCGCCATCTCCTCGAGCTTTTGCGGCTGGTTGGTGCGGATCATGATGGCGTCGACATAGCGCGACAGCACGCGCGCCGTGTCGGCCACGCTCTCGCCGCGGCCGAGCTGGCTGTCGGCGGTGCCGAGCACGACCACGTCGCCGCCCAATTGGCGCATCGCCACCTCGAAGGAGACCCGCGTGCGGGTCGACGGCTTCTCGAACACCATCGCCAGCGTCTTGCCGACAAGCGGGCGGTCGCGGCGGCGCCCGCGCTTGAACGCGAAGCCGATCTCGAGGATCGTGCGCAGCGCGCCGCCGTCGAGCCGGTCGAGATCGAGGAAATGGCGCGGCCGCTCGGCGCCGCCGGCCATGCGCGGCGCCGCGCCGGAGGCGGGGTTCATGCCGGCCATTCCCGGGCGACCTTGTGCATGATGTCGAGCGCCAGGTCGATCTCGCGCTCGCCGATGATCAGCGGCGGCAGCACGCGCAGCACGTTCTCGCCGGCGGTCAGCGTCAATAGGCCCTGCTTGCGCAGGGCCGCGACGAAATCGCCGGCCGGCACGTGGCAGCGGATGCCGAGCAGCAGGCCGGCGCCGCGCAATTCGGCGAACAAATTCGGATAGGCGGCGACGAGCGCGGCCAGGCGCTGGCGCAGCAAGGCCGCCACGGCCTCGACGCGGGCGAAAAACCCCTCTTCCAGCATGACGTCGAGGACGGCGTTTCCGGCCGCCATCGCGAGCGGGTTGCCGCCGAAGGTCGAGCCGTGGGTGCCGGCGGTCATGCCGATCGCGGCGCGCTCGGTGGCCAGGCAGGCGCCGATCGGGAAGCCGCCGCCGAGCGCCTTGGCGATCGCCATGATGTCGGGCGCCACCCCCTCCCACTGATGCGCGAAGAGCCGGCCGGTGCGGCCCATGCCGCACTGCACCTCGTCATAGATCAGCAGCAGGCCGAATTCGTCGGCGATCTCGCGCAGGCCGCGCAGATAGCCCTCCGGCGCGGCCCGCACCCCGCCTTCGCCCTGGATCGGCTCGACCAGGATCGCCGCGGTGTCGGGGCGCACGGCGGCGCGCATCGCGTTCAGATTGCCGAACGGAACGTGGTCGAAACCCTCGAACACCGGGCCGAAGCCGTCGAGATAATGCGGGTTTCCGGCCGCCGCCAAGGTGGCGAAGGTGCGGCCGTGGAACGAGCCCTCGCAGGCGATGATGCGGTAGCGTTCGGGATGCCCGCTGGCGCTGTGGTATTTGCGCGCGACCTTCATCGCCAGCTCGCAGGCTTCGGCGCCGGAATTGACGAAGAACACGGTATCGGCGAAGCAGTGCTCGACCAGGCGCTGCGCCAGCCGCTCCTGACCCGGGATCTGGAACAGGTTGGAGACGTGCCACAGGCGCCTGGCCTGCTCGGTCACGGCGGCGACCAGGTGCGGGTGGCAATGGCCGAGGCCGGTCACCGCGATGCCGCTGGTAAAATCGAGAAACTTGCGGCCGTCGGTGGCGTAGAGGTAGGGGCCTTCGCCGCGCTCGACGGCAAGGTCCCAGCGGGCGTAGGTCGGCATTACGGGTGCGATCACGGGGTCTCTCCTGCGCGAAAGGGAAGCGGGTCAAAGCGCGGGCGCATCGCCCTTTATCGTCGTCGCCGCCGCTGCGGGCGCCCCGCCGGCGGGCCGAACGCCCGCAGCTGCGCCGCACCAAACCCGCCCCTGCTGCCGGGATCCGTCATCCTCCCTCTCCGCTGCGGCGCCGTCCGAGCGGCGCGCCGAGCAGGAAAGCCGCGGAGTATGATCAGGGCGCCGATTCCTGTCAATTCGATGGTTGCCGGGGCGGGGCGAGCGGGCGGGCGGCGAGCCATCGAATTTGTGCCGGCCAGCCCTGCGGGCGCGATGCGGAGGCGCCGCCCGCCGCAATTCGTCTTATAAGACGGGATTGATGTCGGTTTTGTGACGGCCGAGCGGCGATGAGCCTGGGGATGGGCCTGCGATGAGGGAAGAGGCACGATGAGGGGCGGCGGCGGCGTCGCCAATCGCGGCGCGATCACGTTTTCGATCATGCTCGCCAACATCATGCAGGGGATCGACAATTCGATCGCCAATGTGGCCTTGCCGCATATCCAGGGCAGCATGTCGGCCAGCCAGGACCAGGTCGCCTGGGTGCTGACCTCCTACATCGTCACCGCCGCGATCATGATGCCGCTGACCGGCTGGCTGGCCGGCCGCTTCGGCATCAAATACGTCTTTCTGCTCTCGGTCGCCGGCTTTACGATCGCCTCGGCGCTGTGCGGCGCCGCCGAGAGCCTTACCCAACTCGTCTTGTACCGGGCGTTGCAGGGGGTCTGCGGGGCCGGGCTGGTGCCGCTGTCACAGGCGGTCTTGCTGCAGATCAATCCGCCCGAGCGCCACGGCCAGGCGATGGCGGTGTTCGGAATCGGCGCGATGATGGGGCCGATCACCGGTCCCGCGCTCGGCGGCTGGCTGACCGGCAATTACAACTGGCGCTGGGTCTTCTACATCAACGTGCCGGTCGGCATCCTCGCCGCCATCGGCATCCTGGTCTTCGTCCAGGAGACGCGCCGCGCCCACCGCGAGGCCTTCGACTTTTTCGGCTTCCTCGCGCTGAGCGTCGCGATCGGCGCGCTGCAGATGCTGCTCGACCGCGGCGAGCTGAAGGACTGGTTCGGCTCGACCGAGATCTGGATCGAGGCCGGGATTTCCGGCATCGCCTTCTATCTGTTCACGGTCCATACGGTGACCGCGACCGACCGCTCATTCCTGAACCGCGAGCTGCTGAAGAACGCCAATTTCGTGGTCGGGACGGTGCTGATGTTTCTCGTCGGCATCATTCTGACCGGCACGCTGGCGCTGTTGCCGACGATGCTGCAGGACCTGATGAACTATCCGGTCGTCACCGCCGGGCTCGTCACGGCGCCGCGCGGCGTCGGCACGATGGTGGCGATGTTCCTGGTGGCGCGGCTGATCAACCGGGTCGATGTCCGCCTGATCCTGCTGTTCGGCTTTCTGCTGACCGCGCTGTCGCTGTGGCAGATGACCGGCTTTTCGCTCGACATGGGCATGGAGCCGGTGATCGTGTCGGGGTTTCTGCAGGGGCTGGGTCTCGGCTGCACCTTCGTGCCGCTGAACACGATCGCGCTGTCCAACCTGCCGCGGCACATCCTGACGCAGGGGACCGCGCTGCGCAGCCTGATGCGCAATCTGGGCGGCAGCTTCGGCATCTCGGTGCTGGAGGCGTTGCTGGCCGACAACACGCAGATCGTCCATTCGCGCCTCGTCGAGGGGCTGCGGCCGGACAATCCGCTGGCCCGCCCGCCTTTCATGCCGCCCCCGTACTCGCTGTCGAGCCCGAGCGGCATCGCCGCACTGAACGCCGAGGTGACGCGGCAGGCGGCGATGGTCGCCTATATCAACGATTTCATGCTGATGATGGTGATCGCGCTGGGCTCGATCGCGCTGCTGCTGCTGGTGCGCCCGGCCGCCGCCGAGCGGCGGGCGGTCGCCGTCGCGCCGGCCGCGATGCGCCCGGGCCGCGCCGGCTGAGCCATCGAATTCCCGACTGGCAGCCGCGCGATTTCGCATCTGCGAAGGGGGGAGCAAATTTGGTACCATGGCTTATTATCACATGAGGGTATCTCTTTCCGGTCCGGGCGGCGACATGGATCTCGACCACAGCTTTGGGTTTCTCGTGCACGAGGTGGCGCGCCTGTTTGCGCGACGCTTCAACCAGCGCGCCCAGCTGTTTCTGGGTCTGACCCGGGCGCAGTGCCGGGTGCTGGGCTATCTGGCGCGCAACGAGGGGATCAACCAGACCGGGCTCGCCGATCTCTTGGAAATCAAGCCGATGACCCTGGTGCGCCAGATCGACCGCATGGAAGAGGACGGCTGGATCGCGCGGCTGCCCGATCCCGCCGACCGCCGCGCCCATCGCCTGGTGCTGACCGAGAAGGCGCGGCCGATCCTCGCCTCGATCCTGGAATTGTCGAACGAGGTGCGGGCCGAGGCCTTTGCCGGGCTCGACAACGAGGAGGGGCGGGCGCTGATCGCGCTGCTGCGCCGCGTCCACGCCAACCTCGCCGAGCGGGTGCCCGCGCTGCCCGCGGCGGAACTGGCTGAGCTCGACGAGCCGGCCGAGGAGCCGGCATCGGTCCGCGCGCAGGCGGAAAGGCGGCTGTCGGCGGTGGGAGGTAAGAGCCGATGACCTCGGTCGACAATCAGGCGCCCCAGACGGTCGGCTCGCTGCGCGCCGCCGTCGACAGCCCCGCCGCCCGCCTGCGCGCCCGCCGCTCGTGGCGCCAGCGGTTGCGGCTGCCGCTGATGATCGCCGGCCCGCTGCTGGTATTGCTGGCCGCGACCTACTGGTATCTGACCAGCGGTCGCTTCGTGTCGACCGAGGACGCCTATGTCGAGGCGGGGCGGGTCGCGATCAGCAACGACGTGTCCGGGCGCGTCGTCGCGATCGAGGTGCACGACAACCAATACGTCAAGAAGGGCCAAGTCCTGTTCCGCATCGATCCGCGGCCGTTCCAGATCGCGGTCGACCAGGCCAGGGCCAATCTCGCCGCCGCCCGGCTCGAGGTCGAGGCCCTGAAGGCCACCTATCGCCAAAAACTGGCCGATGCCAAGGCGGCGGCGGCGACGCTCGCCTATGACCAGACCCAGTACGAGCGGCAGCAGCGCCTGCTCGCCGCCGGCGTCGCCTCGCAGCAGCAGTTCGACCAGGCCGCGCAGGCCTATGCGGTCGCCAAGGCGCAGCTGGCCGCCGACCAGCACGCCCTCGCCAACGTGCTGGCCAGCCTTGGCGGCAATCCGGACATCCCGGTCGATCAGCACCCGAAGGTCGAGGCGGCGCGGGCGGCGCTCGACCGCGCCCTGTTGAACCTGTCCTATACGGTCGTGCGCGCGCCCCAATCCGGCATCGTCACGAAGGTCGATCAGCTGCAGGTCGGCGATTACGTGCAGGGCGTCAATACCGGCGCGCCGCCGACCCCGCTGTTCTCGCTGGTGCCGACGCGGCACATCTGGGTCACCGCCAATTTCAAGGAAACCGAGCTGACCCATATGCGCCCCGGGCAGAAGGCGACGGTCGAGATCGACACCTATCCCGGCGTCGTCTTCAACGGCCGGGTCGAGAGCTTATCACCCGGCACCGGCCTGACCTTCGCATTGCTGCCGGCTGAGAACGCCACCGGCAACTGGGTCAAGGTCGTGCAGCGCCTGCCGGTGCGGATCAGCATTGACGATCCCGATCCGAACACGCCGCTGCATGCCGGGCTGTCGGCCTATGTCGAGGTCGATACCGGTTATCGCCAGCCCTGGCTCGGGCGCATCGAGCACCTGCTGGCTTGGCTCGGCATCAGCGGCACCTCGAACGCGGCGGAGCGGTGAGCGAAGCGCTCCCGTCGCCCGGCCGCGGCCGGGCGGCGATCACGGTGTCGATCATGCTGGCGACGATCATGCAGGGGGTCGACACCACGATCGCCAACGTGGCCCTGCCGCATATCCAGGGCAGCCTGTCGGCCAGCCAGGACCAGATCGCCTGGGTGCTGACCTCCTATATCGTCGCGGCGGCGATCATGACGCCGCTGACCGGCTGGCTGGCCGGCCGCTTCGGCATCAAATACGTGTTCCTGATCTCGGTCGTCGGCTTCACCGCCGCTTCGGCGCTGTGCGGCGCCGCCGAGAGCCTGGTGCAGCTCGTGCTGTACCGCCTGCTGCAGGGGATCTGCGGGGCTGCGCTGGTGCCGCTGTCGCAATCGGTGCTGCTGCAGACGAACCCGCCGCAGCGGCATGCCCAGGCGATGGCGGTGTGGGGCATCGGGGTCATGCTCGGCCCGATCATCGGGCCGGCGCTGGGCGGCTGGCTGACCGACAATTACAACTGGCGCTGGGTCTTCTATATCAATCTGCCGATCGGGATCGTGTCGGCGCTCGGCATTTTCCTGTTCATCCCGCAGGCCCGCCACGCCCGCCGCGAGGCCTTTGACTTTTTCGGCTTTTTAAGCCTGAGCGTGGCGATCGGCGCGCTGCAGATGCTGCTCGACCGCGGCGAGCTGAAGGACTGGTTCGGCTCGACCGAGATCTGGATCGAGGCGGCGCTGAGCGCGCTTGCTCTTTATCTGTTCGTCGTCCATACCGCGACGGCGGGCGAGCGCTCGTTTCTGAACCGCGATCTGGTCAAGGACGCGAATTTTGTCGGCGGCGTCGTGCTGATGTTCCTGATGGGCATCATCCTGAACGGCACCCTGGCGCTGATCCCGACGATGCTGCAGGATCTGCTCAACTATCCGGTTGTGACGACGGGTCTCGTCACGGCGCCGCGCGGCATCGGCACGATGATCGCGATGTTCGCGGTGGCCCGCCTGGTCGGCCGGGTCGATACGCGGCTGCTGATCCTGCTGGGGCTGGTGCTGACCGGGATGTCGCTGTGGCAGATGACCGGATGGTCGCTGTATATGGGCATGGACCCGGTCGTCGTCTCGGGCCTGTTGCAGGGGTTCGGGATGGGCTTCATTTTCACGCCGCTCAGCATCGTCACCTTCGCGACGCTGCCGCGCCACAGCCTGACGCAGGGCACGGCGATCTTCAGCCTGATGCGCAATATCGGCGGCAGCGTCGGCATCTCGATCGTCGAGACATTGCTGGTCGAGAACACGCAGGTTGTCCATTCGCGGCTGGTCGAGGGGTTGCGCCCGGACAATCCGCTGGCCCGCCCGCCCTTTCTGCCGGCGCCCTACAGCCTCAGCCAGCCCATGGGCATCGCCGCGCTGAACGCTGAGGCGACGCGGCAGGCGGCGATGGTCGCCTATATCGACGACTACAAATTCATGATGGTGGTCATCATCGCCTGCCTGCCGCTGCTGCTGCTGCTGCGCCGGCCCCCGCGCCCGGCCGCCGCCGGCGCCTCCGCCGCGCTCGAATAGGCCCGCCGCCGGCGCCCCTCTATGGCGCCGGAGGATCCTCTTCGAGCGCCGGCCGCCCGGTCTGCGGGCGCAGCGCCAGCAGAGCGGCCCCGAGGACGAGATAGATCAGGACGGCATAGGGCCACAGATCGGCCGGGTAGGCCGGCACCGGATAGAGCGTGTTGTAGAGCGGCCACAGCAGCACCAGCGCGCCGGCCGCCCCGAGCAATGCCCTCGCGCCTTGTCGCGCGCGCACGGCCGCGGCGGTCCCGGCCGCGGTCACGCCGATATAGACGAGGATCAGCGCCAGCGTCCCGATCGTACCCGCGGCGCCGTAATAGGCGGCGGCGCCGGCCCGTGCCCCCCACAGCACGATCCCGGCCAGCATCAGGCCGCCGGCGACCGCCGCCGCGGCCGCCGGCGTGCCGTGGACCGCGTGGACGGCGCCGAGCCGCGGCGCCAGCCCGGCCCGGCCGAGCGCGAACAGCAGCCGCGCGGCGGCGCTCAAGCTGCCGAGCGCGCATGAGAAGGCGCTCAGCGCGGCGGCGATGTCGAGCAGCGCGGCAAGGCCGCGCGAGCCGAATGCGAGCGCCAGCGTGTTGAGCGGCGCGCTGTCGCGGGCCAATGCCGCGACCCGGTCGAGGCCGAAACCGACCACCTGCACATAGGAGGCGAACACATAGAAAACCCCGGCCAGCACGACCGCGCCGAAGACGGCGATCGGGATGGCCCGGCGCGGCCTGTCGGTCTCCTCGCCGAGCGTCGCCGCCCCCTCGAAGCCGGCGAAGGACAGCACCGCAAAGACCAGGGCGTAGCCGATTCCGGACCAGCCGAAGCCCTTGTCCGGTGCGAACGGGGCGAGGCTGAGGCCGCCCGCCGGCGCCAGGGCGGCCAGCACGCGGATGCCGAGCGCCAGGATGGCCAGCACCGAGGCCGCTTCGAGCGCCAGCATCAGCCGCGCGGCGCCGCGCATGTCGCGGTGGGCGAGGGCGGTTGCGAGCAGCACCGCGGCGCCGCCGGCGGCGAGCCACAGCCCGTTGATCGCGATCCCGTAATCGGCCAGCGCGGCGTCGACAAAATTGCCGACCAGCACGGCGGTGCCGGTGCCGTAGGCGAGATAGGTCAGCAGCAGCGCCCAGCCGGCGAGAAAGCCGATGCGCGGGCCGAATTCGAGGGTGATGTAGGCATAGGCCGAGCCGGCATGGGCGATGCGGCGGCCGAAGGCGACGAACGAGAGGGCGACGATTGCGAGCGCGGCCGTGCCGATCGCGAAGGCGAGCGGGGCGGCGGCGCCGGCGGCGCCGACGGCGAGCGTGACGTTGAAGGCCATCGCCATGGTCGGCGCGACGATCGCCAGCGACAGGGCGACCGCCTCGATCAGGCCGAGATTTTTTCTGAGGCGCGCTGCCCGTTCCGCCGCCATCGGCACCGCCTTCCCGCAAGACCCGAATTATCGCATGGCGGTGCGCGCCGCCGTCAAGCCGACCCGCCGGCGGCCGGGCCGCGCCGGCGTTGACGGCGGCGAAGGCGTGCGGCGATGATGGCGAAGAAGGGGCGGCATGCGCGGCCATGGCATGCCGGGCGGGCCCTTTTGGGAGGAGAGCGCCGATGAGCGTCGAGCTGAACCATCTGATCATCCCGGCCGGGGACAAATGGGCCTCGGCCCGCTTTCTCGCCGAGATCCTGGGCCTCGAAGCCGGACCGCAATGGGGCCATTTCGTGCCGGTGCGCACCGCCAACGGGGTCACGCTCGATTTTGCCGATGCCGCCGACTTCCGCCCGCAGCATTACGCCTTTCTGGTCGGCGAGGCCGAATTCGACGCCGCGCTGGCGCGTCTGCGCGCGATGGGGGTCAGGCATTACGCGAATTTCCGCCGCGAGCGGCCGGGCGAGATCAATCGCCTCTACGGCGGGCGCGGGGTCTATTTCGACGACCCGAACGGCCATCTGTTCGAACTGATCACCCGCCCCTACGGCCCGGTCCCCGAGGGCGGCTGAAGGGCGAACCGCCCGGGCGGGGCGGGAGGCCCGGTCTCTCTCGCCGAGAGGCATGTCAAGCCGGACCCGATGGCCGGCCTTGTTGCGGCCGCCTGTGCCTTCGACAATCGCCTCCGGAGAGAGGGATGTCGATGCCCGCGGGCCGAGCCCGGCCATGCGGGCGGCCGCCGTCCGGTCCTTCGGCCTCTTTAGAATGCGGCGAAGATCTCACCGAGCCGCCGGATCGAGCCCAGCGCCAATTCCTGCGGCAGCCCCGGCCACTGGCAGCGCATGATGAAGTGATCGACCCCGAGCAGCGCGCGATAGCGCACAATCTCCTCTTTGACCGCAACCTTGTCGCCGATGATGAACCGGTCGCGCGCAAAATCCGCGAAGCTCTGCGGGCCGCGCTCCTCCAGCCCCCAGGCGGCGTAGGCGCCGTATTTGTATTCCAGCGGCCCGCGGCATTCCTCGTGCGCGGTGGCGTGGCGGGCGCCGACATAGCACTCGACAGTGATCGGGAATTCGCTCGGCGTGCGGCCGTATTCCTCGAGCGCGGCGCGATAGGTCCGCATCAGCGGCACGATCTTGCCGAGCCCGGTGTTCATGATCAGCCAGGCGTCGCCGATCCGCGCCGCGCGCCGCACCGAAACTTCGGCCTGGGCGGCGACATAGAGCGGCGGTCCGCCCGGGCGCAGCGGCCTGGCGCCGAGCCCGGCGTCGTCGACCCTATAGAAGCGGCCCTTGTGGGTGACCCGCTCCTCGGTCCACAGCCGCCGCATCAGGGCGATGCTTTCGACAAAGCGCGGCGCCCGCTCGCGGCGGGGAATGCCGAAGGCCTCGAGCTCCGGCTGCCGGTAGCCGAGGCCGACGCCGAGGATGTAGCGGCCGCCGGTCAGCACGTCGAGCGTGGCCGCCTCCTCGGCGACATGCACCGGGTTGAGCGGCGGCAGGATCAGGATGTTCGCGCCGATCGTCATGCCCTCGGCATGGGCGGCGAGATAGCCCGTCAGCGGCGTCAATTGCAGCATCTGCAGCGGCCGGGTCAGCCAGTGATGCGGCAGCCACAGCGAGGCGAAGCCGGCTTCGCGCGCCGCCCGCACCTGCGCGAGGATCTCCGGGACCCGGGCGGCGAGCCCGACCCCCTCCGGAAACTGCGTGTTGACGAACAGACCGACCTTCATGGCGCGGCTTTCCCTTCAGGAAGCGGTATTTGCGCATCGAGACGGCGAGGCGGCGGCGATGGCTTGTGGCGCGTTCCCGGCGCGCGATGATCCCTCTTCGCGGTCCGGCCGCTTGCCGTTCGATCTGCCGGCTTATACCGGATCTCGCCGATCAGAACCTCCACGTTTCCCGCCGTCATCGCGCGGGCCCCCAAGGCTCTTCGCAATGACCGAGGCGGAACCGGTTCCGATCATCAAGATCGGGTGCAATGTCGCTGCGGGGGCGGCGGGAATGGCGAGAAAAAGCCGTAGCAAAACCGTCAGCGCCACGGCAGCGCGACCCTGTCTTCGTCTTCTGGCCGCTTTTCCCTCGCCGTTTCCACCCTCTCGCTGCGATGAAACAGGGCGGGGCGAAACGGCGCCGGGCCGCGCGCGGCGGCGCCCGGCGCGCCGCCTCTATCCCCAGCGGGCCTGGCTGCCGGCCAATGTGATCGTGATGTGTCCCATGGTCGTATCGGCCTTGGCGCCGTGCCAGTGGCGTTCGCCGGCCTTGATGTGGACGACGTCGCCGACCGTGATCTCGCGCTGTTCGCGCTCATTCGCGACGATGCCGGAGCCCGAGGTCACGATCAGGATCTGGTCGCAATCGTGCGTGTGCCATCCCGTCGTGCAGCCCTGGCTGAAATTGACGACGCTGCAATTGAAGTTCGCCGACTCCCCGGGCTCGAGGATGGTCTGGCGCGAGCGGGAGACGGGCCCTGTCCATCCGGCGATCGGTTCGGCGGCGCCCTGCACCGGGACGTTTGGTATGTCTTTCAGCGTGACCACCTTCATCGCGCCCCCTCCTGATGGCGACGGATATGCGGGCTGTGCGCTTCCCGCGAGGGCCGCACTCTATCACGGCCGCGGGCGGAGGGGGACCGCCGGATGCCCCGGCGGGCGGCGGCGCCGGAGCGCTCCGGAACCGGCCGCTGCGCCGCCTGCCGGGGATACGGGAGCAATCCGGCCGGCGGCGTCTTCCGCCGCGGCGTCAGCGCGCTCTCGAATGCCGCAACGGGAAATTTGCTCGGGACATTCTCGACAAATGGTCGAAAACACCCTAGTATGAACATATCATGAACATGAGCGGCTCGCATGTCTGACCCTGAATCCCGTGCCGGCTTCATTGCGCCGCAAAGGCCGATCGCGCATCGGCGACCAGACGACGATGCCACCCACGACCTCGAAGAGCACCTGTGCGCTACCGCGCGCTTGGCGGCCGCTTTTGCCGGGCGGTGGGGCGCCTCTGAAGCCGCCGCTTTGAGTGGTTTGTGGCACGATCTCGGAAAATACGCCCCTGATTTCCAGACTATGATCCGCTCGGCCGACCCGCAGGCGCATCTCGAAGGCGTGCCGGGCGGCCCGCGCCGGCGAATCGATCATTCGAGCGCCGGCGCGCTGCTGGCTTTAGAGCGCTTCGGCGACCGCTTCGGCCGATTGCTCGCCTATCCGATCGCAGGGCATCATTCCGGCCTGCCCGATTGGATCGGCGACGGCGCGAGATGGGGCCTTAAGGATCGGCTTGCAAACAAATCCCACCTGGCGCGGGCGCGGTCTGGACAGCCGCCTGCCACAATTCTCAATTATTCGGCTCCTACGAGCGGCATTCCTTGCGGAGCGGATCCGGGGCTGTGGGTGCGGATGCTGGCCTCGGCCCTGTTCGACGCGGATTTTCTGGACGCCGAGGCTTTCTTTAACCCCGCGGCATCCACGGGGAGAGGCGACTGGCCGAGGCTGGCTTCGCTGGTACCGAAGCTTGAGAGGCATCTCGCCCAAAAGCTGAAGCTGGCGGAGGCGAGCGCGGTGAACCGGATCAGAGCCGAGGTGCTGAAGGCCTGTCAGGCCGCCGCGGACTCGCCCGTGGGACTGTTTTCACTGACGGTCCCGACCGGCGGCGGCAAGACCTTGTCCTCGCTCGCCTTCGCATTGGAACACGCTCGTAACAACGATCTCAGCCGCGTCATATATGCGGTCCCGTTCACCAGCATCGCAGAGCAGACGGCGCAGGTGTTCCGGCAAGCCGTCGGCTCGGATGCGGTCCTGGAACACCACAGCGCCCTCGGCCCTCGTCCGGATCAGGAGACCGCGCGATCGCGGCTTGCCGGAGAGAACTGGGACGCGCCGCTGATCGTGACAACAACCGTCCAACTATTTGAGTCGCTGTTCGCCAATCGCACGTCGCAACTGCGCAAAATCCACAATCTTGCTGGCAGTGTGCTGGTGCTCGACGAGGCGCAAGCCTTGCCGCCCGGCGTGTTGCGGCCGATTACGGCTGTCCTCGAGGAGTTGCATCGGTATTATCAATGCTCTGTCGTCTTGTGCACGGCAACTCAGCCGGCTCTCAGCAAAGTCTTCAGACGCCTGTCACCGCCCCGCGAAATTGCGCCGAACCCGCCGGCCTTGTTCAAGGCTCTCGATCGGATCGAAACCACATTGCCTCGGTCGGGCGAACGGCAAAAATGGGACGATATCGCCAGCGACATCAGGCGCTATCGGCAGGCTTTGGTAATCGTCAATACGCGCCGCGACTGCCGCCTGCTGCACGGTATGCTGCCGCATGGCACGATCCATCTGTCGACCCGGCTCTGCGCCGCGCATCGCAGGATGTTGCTGTGGTGCATCAGACGTCGGTTGGCGCGCGGCGAAGAGCTGCGCGTTGTCAGTACCTCGCTGGTCGAAGCCGGGGTCGATATCGACTTTCCGGTTGTATTCAGGGCAATGGCGGGCCTCGATTCGCTGGCCCAGGCAGCGGGCAGGTGCAATCGCAACGGGCGGCTTGCAAAGGGGCGCTTCGTCGTATTCCGGCCGGAAGGGACGCGGCTTCGCGGCTACATGGTGCAAGCCGTCGAGGCGGCCGAGGCGGCCCTGCGCAAAAACGGCGAAAGCCCGTTTGAACTGGCAGCATTCGAACGGTTCTTTCACGAACTCTATTGGGCGCAGGGCGAGGAGGCGCGTGACAAGTATCGGATGGCCGAGCTGCTTGGCATCGGTATCGAGGGTCGGCGGAAAGGCGATCCCTTTGATTTTCGCTTCCGCACCGCGGCGGAGCGGTTCCGGATGATCGAACAGGACGAGGAGACGTTGATCGTCCCCTATGACCGCACGGCCAGGGAGGCGATCGAGGCGCTCCGTCGTTTCGGGCCGAGTCGGCACCTGTTAAGGCGATTGCAACCGTTCACTGTTCCTATCGAGCGAAGCGTCATGGCAAAGCTGCGCGGGTCGCTCGCGGTGGAGGATCTGGGCGGAGTGACGGTGCTGAAAAGGGAAGCTGGGCTGTATGACGATGATGTCGGGCTTGATGTCGAGCGGCTCGGCGGCCCCGGTATTGAGGATCTGATCCTGTGATCTGACGGGGAGGAGCCTCTTATTGGCTCTCTCCCGCGTTCAACACCGACACAGTTTCAATCCGCACCTTGCGGTGAGGGGCAGAATGTGTCGTGCAGAAGAGTGATTGTCAAAGCTGGTTATTGACACCTACACAGAATTTATATAATGTAACCTTCGTGGGAGGAAACGCTAATGCACGGACAGGTTTCATCTCTGCTCTGTCTTCGCGTCTGGGGGGAGCGGGCGTGCTTTACCCGGCCCGAGATGAAGGTCGAGCGCGTCTCCTACGACGTGATGACTCCCTCGGCAGCGCGCGGCATCCTCGAAGCAGTCCTGTGGAAGCCGCAGATGCACTGGATCGTCGAGTGCATCGACGTGCTGAAGCCGATCCGCAAGGCGTCGGTCCGGCGCAACGAGGTGGGGCACAAGGTCTCGGTCGACACTCTATTGACTGCGATGGCCGGGCGGTCGGCCCGTCTCGGCATCGACATCGAGGAAGTCCGTCAGCAGCGCGCCTCGGTGATCCTGCGCGATGTGGATTACCTGATCCATGCCCGGATCGGCCTGACCGAACGGGCCGGCCCGGACGACATGCTGGTGAAATATGTGGAGATGTTTCGGCGGCGAGCGGCCGCAGGCCAGTGCTTTCATCGTCCCTGCTTCGGCACGCGGGAATTCGCCGCCGACTTTAGGTTGATCGAAGCGAATCCTCCGCCGCCGATCGCGGAGGATCGCGAGCTCGGTTGGATGCTCTATGACATCGACTATTCCGGTAAGGCGCCCATGCCGCTCTTTTTCGCAGCGCGGCTCCAGCAGGGCCGCCTTTTCATACCCGCTGCCGATTCCCCGGAGCTGCACCGATGACCGGGATCCTTCAAGCATTGGCGCTCTACAACGAGCGCCTTTTTGCGGAAGGCGCAGTTCAGCCGCCGGGATTCCAGGAAAAGGAGATCCCATGGGTGATCGAGCTTGACGCGCACGGCGCGTTTATCGCGCTTCGCCGCACCGGCGGCGAAGACGGCCGAGGCCGCAAATTCGTCGTTCCCGCCGAGGTAAAAAAATCGGTCAACATCGCCGCCAATCTGCTCTGGGGTAATGCCGAATATGTGCTCAGTCAGCCCCGGCCGGATCGCAAGGAGGAGCAGGCGGCGAAGGTGCCGAAGCGCCATGAGGCCTTTCTGGCGCGGCTGCGCGAATTGCCGGCGGAGGCGCGCGCCGATCCTGGCGTCGCCGCTGTCATCGCATTTCTGAAAAAAGGCGATTTCACGGCTTTGCAATCAGCGGAGGGTTGGGCGGAGCTGGTGCGGGGTGGCGCCAATGTGTCGTTCCGGCTCGAGGGCGACGACGGGCTGGTTTGCGAGCGAACGAACGTGCGGGCCGCCGTGTCCACATTCGCCGAAAAGCAGGCGGATGATATGCCGGAAGCCTGGTGTCTGGTTACGGGCAGGCGGGCGCGACCAGCGCGACTGCATCCGAGCATCAAGGGCGTGCGCGGCGCGCAGCCGAGCGGAGCAAGTCTGGTCTCGTTCAATCTTGATGCATTCGCCTCGCACGGCTGGAGCCAGGGTGAGAACGCGCCGGTCAGCACGGCGGCGGCTCATGCCTATTCAACGGCTCTCAACCATTTGCTGAGCCGCGACAACGCACGGCAGCGGCTCGTCGAAGGAGATACGACCTTCGTGTTCTGGGCTGCGGCCAAGAGCCCGATCGAAGACCAATTCTCTCACCTTCTCGGCTCCTATGGTACCGGCGAGCAGGAAAGCGACGGAGCTTCCGTCCGCGCGACGTTCGACAGCGTGCGCCGGGGATTGCGGCCGAGCCTCGATGATGCGACGCCGTTCTATGTGCTCGGTTTGGCACCCAATGCTGCGCGTTTGGCGGTGCGCTTGTGGCATGAGGGAACCGTGGCCGCATTGGCGCGCAATATCCTGAAGCATTTTGACGATCTTGAGATCGTCGGGCTTTCTGGCCAGAGCGACGCTCCCGGCCTTTGGCGGTTGATCGGCGCCGCCGCGCGCGGCGGCGATGCAAGAAGATTTTCGGACACTCTGCGCGGGCAGCTCGCCGCCGGGGTGATGGCCGCCGTCCTCGATGGACTGCCTTATCCATCGGCTCTGCTCCCGCGTGCTGTCGCACGCTGCCGCGCGGAGCAGTCCGTCTGGCCGCTTCGCGCCGCCCTGATCAAAGCCGTTCTGAACCGCCGCTTTCCGACAAAGGAGATTACCGTGAGCCTTGATTCCGACGAATCCGACCCCGGCTACCGGCTGGGCCGGCTGTTCGCAATCCTCGAAAATATCCAGCGTACTCAGGGCGATACCAACGTCACGATACGCGACCGCTATTTCGGCGCGTTTATGGCCGCGCCGCGCAGCGTCTTTCCCCAGCTGATGCGTCTGAAGAACGCGCACCTCAAAAAGCTGTATCGCGATCCGGAGAAAAGAGGCCTTGCGATCTTCTTCGAGCGTCAGATCGATGAAATTCTCGATACCCTCCACCCGGCGGAAGGAGTGCCTGCCTCTCTCTCGTTGGAAGAGCAGGGGCGCTTCATCCTCGGCTACCATCATCAGAGGAATCACCGGAGCGGCATCAGGACCGAGGACGACGCGACCGGGCCAACTGATTTGTCCAAACTACAGCCGGCCGAATAAGGAGACCCAGCCATGCCGACGCCTATTGCCAACCGTTACGATTTCGTCTTGCTGTTCGACGTGAAGGACGGCAATCCGAACGGCGACCCGGATGCCGGGAACATGCCGCGCATCGATCCCGAAACCGGCGAGGGCCTTGTGACCGACGTCGCGTTGAAGCGCAAGGTCCGGAACTATGTCGGGATCAAATACGGCAATCAGCCGCCGAATGCGATCTATGTGCGCGAAGGAGCCGTGCTGCAAGAGCAGCGCCGGCCAGCTTATGAACGGCAAGGGTTGGACGAGAAGAACCGGGCGTCGGAAGAAAAGGCGCGCAGGTTCATGTGCGAGAACTTTTATGACGTGCGCGCCTTCGGCGCCGTGATGTCGACGAACAAGTTCAACGCCGGCCAGGTGCGCGGCCCGGTTCAGCTCACTTTCGCGCGCTCGCAGCATCGAATTTTGCCGATGGATCATGCGATCACCCGGGTCGCCCGTGAAACGGCGGCGAGGGCGGAGGCCGGCGGCCAGACCGAAATGGGAGGCAAGGCGACCGTCGCCTATGGGCTCTATCGGGCCCACGGCTTCGTCTCCCCTCATTTGGCAGCGGGCGAAAAGGGCACCGGATTTTCAGATTCCGACCTGGAGCTTTTGTGGGAAGCGCTGGCGGAGATGTTCGATCACGACCATTCCGCCGCCCGCGGCATGATGGCGACCCGTCGCCTCATCGCGTTCAAGCATGCCTCGGCGCTCGGCAATGCCCGCGCCAGCGACCTGTTCCAGCGCATTACGATTGGGGCCCTCGCCGAGACGCCACGGTCCTATGATGATTTCGACGTCACGATCGACGAAAGGGGCCTGCCCGCTGGGATCGAGCTGCTGTACCTGGTGTGAGCCCCTGCGTGTACGCCGAAGCCGATCTGATCCCCCTCTCGGCGCTCCAGCACTACCTCTACTGTCCGCGGCAATGCGCATTGATCCATGTGGAGCGCCTGTGGGCGGAGAACCTGTTCACCGCCGAGGGCCGGATCCTGCATGAACGCAGCAGCAAACCGGGGCAGGATCTCCGCGGCAATGTTCGCACGATCACGGCGATGCCGATCCGCTCCCTCGCTCTCGGGGTGGCCGGTGTCGCCGACGTGGTCGAATTGCGCCGTGCCGGCGAGGCATGGAAACCCTATCCGGTCGAGTACAAGCGCGGGGCGCCGAAAGCCCATCGCGCCGACGAGGTGCAGCTCTGCGCCCAAGCGCTGTGTCTCGAGGAGATGTTCGAGACCGAGATTATCGAGGGCGCACTGTTTTACGGAAAGACCCGTCGGCGCAAACCTGTTGCCTTCGATGCCGAGCTTCGTCGCCTGACTCAGGTCGTCGCCGCCGAAACCCGGGCGCTGATCGCTGCCGGGCGCACGCCCGCCCCGATCTATGAGGCCGCGCGCTGCCGCGGATGCTCGCTCGCCGAGCTATGCTGGCCGAAGCGCCTCTCGCGCCGCGCGTCGGTGGCGGCATGGCTCGCGCGGTGCATCGACGAGCCTTCCTGATGCGGCGTCACCTCAACACGCTGTATGTGACCAGTGAGGGTGCTTGGCTCACCAAGGACGGTGCAAACGTCGTCGTCTCGCGGGAGAAAACCGAGCTCGGCCGCGTCCCGATCCACACCTTGGGCGGCATCGTCTGTTTCGGTCGCGTTGGCATGAGCCCGCCGCTGATGGGCTTTTGCGCCGAGCAGGGCGTCTGCGTCTCCTTCCTCGGCGAGAACGGGCGATTTCTCGCCCGCGTCGAGGGGCCGGTCGCAGGAAACGTATTGTTGCGCCGCGAGCAATATCGCCGCGCCGACGATCGCGACGCCACGACCGATCTCGTGCGCTCGATCGTGACCGGAAAGGCGCTCAATTCGCGTGCCGTCATTCGCCGCGCGCTGCGCGATCATGGCGAGGCCGTTGCCGAGGCGGAAGCGAGAGCGCTGGAGGCTGCCGAGATCCGCCTGACCGACATTGCACGACGGGCGGAAAGGGTGCGAGATGCGGATGCCTTGCGCGGCTTGGAGGGCGAGGCGGCGCAGGTCTATTTCGCAATCTTCGACCACCTGATACGCGCACAGAAGGAGGAATTCCGCTTTATCGGGCGCAGCCGTCGGCCGCCGCTCGATGCCGTCAACGCGCTGCTCTCTTTCCTTTATACGTTGCTCGTGCACGATTGCCGTTCCGCTGCGGAGAGTGTCGGGCTCGATCCTGCCGTTGGCTTTCTGCATCGCGACCGCCCGGGGCGGCCGAGCCTGGCGCTTGATCTGATGGAAGAGTTGCGGCCGATACTGGCCGACCGCATCGCTCTTACGCTGATCAACCGCCGCCAGCTCGCGACGGGCGATTTCCGCCGCCTTGAAAACGGCGCCGTCCTGCTCACCGATGCCGGCCGCAAGACCGTGCTGATCGCCTATCAAGAGCGCAAGCGGGACGAACTTACGCACCCGTTTCTCGGAGAACTCGTAACGCTTGGGCTTGTTCCGCACGTTCAAGCGCAGCTTCTCGCTCGCCATTTGCGCGGTGACCTTGACGGCTATCCGCCCTTCGTGTGGCGATAACGGCCTCGCTATGGATCACGACAGATGATGATGCTGATCAGCTACGACGTCAGCACCGAAAGCGAGGGCGGCAAACGCCGTCTGCGCCGGGTCGCGCGCGCCTGCCTCGATTACGGCCAGCGGGTACAGTTCTCCGTGTTCGAATGCGAAGTTGATCCGGCGCAATGGGCCGTGCTGCGCGCACGGCTGATCAAGGAGATCGATCCGAAGACGGACAGCCTTCGTTTTTACCGGCTCGGCGCCCAGTGGCGCGGCCGCGTCGAGCATATCGGCGCCAAGCCGGCGCGCGATCCGGCGGGTCCTTTGCTGTTCTGAACCTCGACCGCTGCGAACTCCAAGCGGAGGTCAAAACCCCGGCAGGTTCGCGAGTACGAATTGACGAGCGAATCCCGAAGGATAGGCTTATCATATCATGCCCGCGCCGCCCGCTTTTGATGCGTTCTGGCGAGGTTCGCGCAAGCGAGCCTCTTTCGCGCTGTTTGACAACTGTTTATCATAGTCGCGGTCGCCCCCAGTGCGGGGGCGCGGATTGAAACTAATCGGCCATGATGGCGAAAACGGTCCTGCGGGTCGCCCCCAGTGCGGGGGCGCGGATTGAAACTTTTCGCGCGGTTCGCGCCGGCACACGCGCGTCGTCGCCCCCAGTGCGGGGGCGCGGATTGAAACACGCCCGGCAAGCGCGTCGCTCCACATGCCGCTCGTCGCCCCCAGTGCGGGGGCGCGGATTGAAACGATTTCCCAAGCAGGAATCAGATGCTGGAACAGCGGTCGCCCCCAGTGCGGGGGCGCGGATTGAAACCGTCAAGATTTTGAACAGAGATACCAAAAACGCGTCGCCCCCAGTGCGGGGGCGCGGATTGAAACGCCCGTTCCTCCACAACCTAATGTCGGCGCTCCCGTCGCCCCCAGTGCGGGGGCGCGGATTGAAACTTGTTCTGGAGGACCCCGTGACATACTATCACGTGTCGCCCCCAGTGCGGGGGCGCGGATTGAAACTGTTGATACGATCGCGGAGTACATGATGATCGCGTCGCCCCCAGTGCGGGGGCGCGGATTGAAACTTGTAGACCGCAGAAACGCTCAGGACTTGACAAGTCGCCCCCAGTGCGGGGGCGCGGATTGAAACCCTCCTTGTTTAATCGCCGGATTGCCCATGACGGGTCGCCCCCAGTGCGGGGGCGCGGATTGAAACTACTCATCTGCCAAGGATGCCAATATGTTGTGGAGTCGCCCCCAGTGCGGGGGCGCGGATTGAAACCTGAGCGCTATCCACCTTGGTCAAGAAGTGCAACGTCGCCCCCAGTGCGGGGGCGCGGATTGAAACTCGTCCAATTCGACCCGCGCAGCCTGATAGCGGGGTCGCCCCCAGTGCGGGGGCGCGGATTGAAACAAGGTTAACGCCTTGCCGCGCGCACCATCGGACAAGTCGCCCCCAGTGCGGGGGCGCGGATTGAAACTCTAAGTAAGGTTAGCGCCGACCCCGTAAGGGGGTCGCCCCCAGTGCGGGGGCGCGGATTGAAACGCCCACGGATGATCGTGGAGCACCGCGTCATCGTGTCGCCCCCAGTGCGGGGGCGCGGATTGAAACGCGCCTGGCCGCCGATCGTAACGCCGGGACCTACGGTCGCCCCCAGTGCGGGGGCGCGGATTGAAACAACAGTCTTGGCGAGCGAACACGCGCCCAGCAGGAGTCGCCCCCAGTGCGGGGGCGCGGATTGAAACACAATAGCTGCTACGGTAAGTTTGCCCAGTCCGTGTCGCCCCCAGTGCGGGGGCGCGGATTGAAACACAATAGCTGCTACGGTAAGTTTGCCCAGTCCGTGTCGCCCCCAGTGCGGGGGCGCGGATTGAAACTCGATAAAGAGACCGGCTACAAAGACCAGGAACAGTCGCCCCCAGTGCGGGGGCGCGGATTGAAACGCCTCACGAAAGCCGACAGGCTGTTCTCGATCTCGTCGCCCCCAGTGCGGGGGCGCGGATTGAAACCCTCTGTTTCCCGCCGTCCTGCATGCGCCGCCCGGTCGCCCCCAGTGCGGGGGCGCGGATTGAAACCGGAGACGCTCCGTGAAGTTGCACTTCTTGACCAGTCGCCCCCAGTGCGGGGGCGCGGATTGAAACAATGCCGCAGTCGCCACGAGACAAAGTCCCGTGGAGTCGCCCCCAGTGCGGGGGCGCGGATTGAAACGATCGCGCAGATCCAGCCGGGCTGCGACCACACCGTCGCCCCCAGTGCGGGGGCGCGGATTGAAACCCGCCCCCCATATTCCGCCGCTGCCATTTCCGAGTCGCCCCCAGTGCGGGGGCGCGGATTGAAACCTGCAATCGCCTCACCAAATCCCTGCATGATCAGGTCGCCCCCAGTGCGGGGGCGCGGATTGAAACAACCCTCCCCCCCTCAACAGGGACGCGAGTCCCGCGTCGCCCCCAGTGCGGGGGCGCGGATTGAAACTTTATTTTTGCGGTCCGCGTTCCGATCAAGCCGGTCGCCCCCAGTGCGGGAGCGCGGATTGAAACAATGAAGCCCCAGCAATGTGACCGAGGAACTATCCTCGCTCCGGTGGGGGCGAGGATTGAAAACTGGATCCGCCTCGGGCCGGCCGGTCCGTGACGGGAGCGGCTGCCCAAGGCAGTGCCGCCGGCGCGGCGCGGCTCACAGCGGCAGGGTGTCGTGAAAGCGCGTGTAGTCGATGACGCGGCGCCCGTCCGGGGTGGCCGCGAAGATGTCGGCGAAGCGGCGGTCGAACAGGATCTCCTTGCAGGAATAGGAGGTGCGGGCGTGGATCGGTTGCGACAGGGTGCCGTCGATGCCGGTCAGCGTGACGACCAGCTCGGCCTGCGCGGCCGCCAGCGTCTGCGGCGTCGCCCCGTGAAGCGGGCTGTCGCGATCGATCGGGTGCATCACCGTAAAGCTGAGAGCGAAGACCGGGGTGCGCGAGCGCGCCAGCTTCAGATCGTAGAAGCGGCGCAGGAAATGCCCCTCCGCGGTGACCTCGTCGCGCACCAGCGCCAGCCCCACCTCCGCCTGCACGACCTGGTTGCGGCGCTCGTTGGCGATGCGCAGCGACAGCGTCGGCCGCCCGTTGACCGGACCGATAACGGCGACCCGGCTGAACAAGACCCGCGCGGTCGGGCGCGAGAAGCGGGCGAAGGCAAGGCCGGTCAGCAGCGCGATCATCAGCGCGCCGATCAGCACCTCCGCCGTCATCAGCAAATTGGCGTAGCGCGTGGCCGGCCACATGCGGCCGTAGCCGATCGTCGCGATGGTCTGCACGCTGAAGAAGAAGAGGTCGCCGAAATCCCCCGGCCGCGCCCCCGCCACCGCTCCCGGCTGCACCAGATAGAGCAGCGCAAAGCCGGCATTGACCGCCAGGAAGACCAGCCCGCCGGCGAGCAGGAAGCGCGGCCAGGAGACCGTGAAGGCGCGGTGATAGAGATCATCATACCAGGCCCGGCGGGCGCCCAGGCGCGGGATGTCGGCCTCGCCGCCGCGGCCGATCATGCGGCCGCTGCCGGCGGCCCGCACCGCCGCCGCCTCGGTGCGCAAGTGCGGCTTTCGGCTCATCCGCACTGCCCGCGGCGGCCCGCTATCGCCGCGCCTTTGTATAGGGATAGATCAAATCGCCGGTCTTGTATTGCGGCGGCGCAAGGATCGTGACCGTCTTCGGCTCTTTGAACTGCGCCAGATCGTGGCCCTTGATGCCGTGATATTGCACCCAGAGCGGCCGCGCCTTGGTCCATTCGCCGTCCGCGCCGAAGGCGATGTCGCCGACGATCGTGCGGAAGGCGTGGCCGTGCAGATAGCGGGCGAGCACGCCGTCGTCGAGGCTCTTCGTCGCCGCGACCGCCTCGCCCAGGATCTGCAATTCGGCATAGGCGAAGGGCGGCAGGAAATAGCCGAGCGGATCGACTCCGGCGGCGGCCGCGCGCGCCTGGTACTGGCGCAGGAACGCCTTGACGCCGGGGAACATCATCGTCGGCGCCGGCTCCCACAATTCGACATTGACGATGCCGTTCATCCCCGCAATTCCCGCACCTGCGCCGGCGTCAGCCAGCGCGTCTTGGCGCCGCGCAACAGCAGGTAGAGCTTGGCCGTCTCCTCGAGCTCCTCGATCGCATCGGCGGCGGCTTCGAGCGAGGTGCCGGCGACGACCGGGCCGTGATTGGCCAGCAGCACGGCGTGATGCCGGCCGGCGAAGCCGCGCACCGCCTCGGCCAGCGCGACATCGCCGGGGCGGAAATAGGGGACGAGCGGCAGCCGGCCGACCCGCATCACGTAATAGGCCGTGATCGGCGGCAGCACGTCCGCGGGGTCGATCTCGGCCAGGCACGAGACCGCCACCGCATGGGTCGAGTGCAGATGGACGACGGCGCCGGCGCCGGGCCGCTCCTCATACATGACGCGGTGCAGAAAGCTCTCCTTGGTCGGCGCCGGACCGGCGACGGGCCGGCCGTCGGCGTCGAGCTTTGCCAGCCGCGCCGGGTCGAGGCGGCCGAGCGCGGCGCCGGTCGGCGTCATCAAATAGCCGTCGGCGAGCCGCACGCTGATATTGCCGGAGGATCCGGCGGTCAGCCCGCGGGCAAAGATCGAGGCGCCGATCGCGCAGATCGCTTCGCGCGCTTGCGTTTCGTTCATCGGCTCTCTCCGTCAAGCATGGCAAAGGCGCGCACAAAGAAATCGGGCGCGCCAAAATTGCCGGATTTGAGCGCCAGGGCGAGCGCCGGCGCGTCGGGGCTCGCCGGCAGGCTGACCGTCCACGGCACGCCGGGGTCGATCTGCCGGCCGATCCGGAGCGCGCGCACGCCGAGCGCCTGGACGACGGCGCCGGCGGTCTCGCCGCCGGCGACGACGAGCCGGCGCACGCCGCGCGCGACCAGCCCGCGGGCGATCGCCGCCAGGCTCTGCTCGACCAGCATGCCGGCGCGCTCGCGCCCCAAGCGCTGCTGCACGGCGGCGACGCTCTCGGGCGGCGCCGTCGCCGCGATCAAGACCGGCCCCGCGCCGAGCAGCGGCGCCGCCCAGGCGAGCGCCTGTTCGACGACCGGGCGGCCGGCGGCGAGGGCGAGCGGGTCGATCATAAAGACCGGCGCGCGCTCGCGCATATAGGCGAGCTGCGCCTGCGTCGCCTCCGAGCACGAGCCCGACAATACCGCCGCGGCGCCGGCGACCGCCGGCAGCGCGTCCGCGCCGCCGCCGGCGCCCAACAGGCCGCGGCGGCGGAAATTCTCGGGCAGGCCGAGGGCGATGCCGCTGCCGCCGGTGACGAGCGGCAGCGCGGCCGCGGCGGCGCCGATCTGTTCGAGATCGCGCTCGCTGAGCGCATCGACGATCGCGTGGCGGTATCCCGCCCGGCGCAGCGCAGCGAAGGCGGCGGCGATCGCCGCCGCGCCCTCTGCAACCCTCTCGTAAGGCACAAGCCCGACCCGGCCCGTGCTCTGGCGCTGCAGGACGCGCACCAATGAGGGGTCGCGCATCGGCGTCAGCGGATGCTCGCGCATCCCCGATTCCGACAGCAATACGTCGCCGACGAACAGATAGCCGCGATAGACCCTGCGCCCGGTCTCCGGGAAGGCCGGGCAGAAGATCGTGAAATCGCCGCCGAGCGCCGCGAGCAGGGCTTCGGCGACCGGGCCGATATTGCCTTGGTCGGTCGAATCGAAGGTCGAGCAGTATTTGAACAGGATTTGGCGCGCCCCCGCCCCTCTGAGCCAGGCGAGCGCGGCCAGGCTCTTCGCGACCGCCTCCGCGGCCGGGGCCGTGCGCGTCTTCAGCGCGACGACGACCGCCTCGGCGTCGGGGACGGCGGTTTCGGGCGGCGGCACGTCGATCAGCTGCACGCTGCGCATGCCGCGCCGCACGAGCGTGTTGCACAGGTCGGTGGCGCCGGTGAAATCGTCGGCGATCGCGCCCAGCAGCACGCCCATGACGCCTCTCCCCTCGCCGCTCCGCAACGGGCCGCTGCGGCGTTATACCAGATCCCGCCGCCCGCGACCTCTGTCGTCATCTCGTAGCCGGCCCCGCGGGGCCGGCCGCTCCGCCGGGGCTTGTCTTTGGCCGGCCGCCGGGAAAGAGTAGCCGCGTTTGCGCGGGAGAATGCGACATGCCGAAATTCGCCGCCAATCTGAGCTTTCTGTTCCAGGAAGTCGATTTCCTCGACCGCTTCGAAGCCGCCGCCCGCTGCGGCTTCAAGGCGGTCGAGTATCTGTTCCCCTACGATTATCCGCCGGCCGAGATCGCCGAGCGATTGCGCCGCCACGGCCTCGTCCAGGCCCTGTTCAATATGCCGCCCGGCGACTGGGCGGCGGGCGAGCGCGGGCTGGCGGCGCTGCCCGGGCGCGAGCGGGAGTTCCGCGACGGCGTCGAGCGGGCGATCGCCTATGCCAAGGCGACCGGCTGCCGCATCCTGCACGCGATGGCCGGGCTATGGCCGCAAGGCCGCGAGCGCGCCGAGGGCATGTCCGTCTATGTCGAGAACCTGCGCCACGCGGCGGACCGGCTCGCGGCCGAGGGCTTGACGCTCGTCATCGAGCCAATCAACACCCGCGACATCCCCGGCTATTTCCTGAACACGACCGGCGAGGCCGCCGCGGTCATCGAGCGGGTCGGCCGCCCCAATCTGAAAATTCAGCTCGACCTCTATCACGTGCAGATCATGGAGGGCGATCTCGCCCATCGCATGCGGGCGCTGGCGGGGCGCTATGCGCATGTCCAGATCGCCGGCAATCCCGGGCGCCACGAGCCCGATATCGGCGAGATCCACTACCCGTTCCTGTTCGATCTGTTCGACGAACTCGGCTATGACGGCTGGATCGGCTGCGAATACCGCCCGCGCGGCGAGACGAGGGCCGGGCTCGGCTGGGCCGCCCGCTACGGCATCAAGGGATAGAGGGCGATGCGCGTCGTCATTACCGGCGGATGCGGCTTTCTCGGCCGCCGCCTCGCCCATCAGCTGCTGGCGCGCGAGGATATCGCCAAGCTGATCCTGTTCGACAACGCCGTGCCGAGCCTGCCCTTGCCGGAGGACCGGCGGGTGCGCCTCGTCACCGGCGACATCGCCGATCGCAAGACGCTGCGCCGCGTCATCGCGCCGGGCACGGATGCGGTGTTTCATCTGGCCGCGGTCGTCAGCGCAGGGGCCGAGGCCGACACCGATCTCGGCTATCGCGTCAATCTCGACGGCACCCGCGCCGTGCTCGAGGCCTGCCGCGCGCTCGGCACCTGCCCGCGCGTGGTCTTTGCCAGCTCGCTGGCCGTCTATGGCGGCGCGCTGCCGCCGCAGGTCGGCGAGGACACGCCGCTTCTCCCGCAGAGCTCCTACGGGGCGCAGAAGGCGATCGGCGAGCTGCTGGTCAACGACTACACGCGCAAGGGCTTTATCGACGGCCGCGCGCTGCGCCTGCCGACCGTCGTCGTGCGGCCGGGGCGGCCGAACCGGGCCGCCTCGGCCTTTGCCTCCTCGATGATCCGCGATCCGCTGACCGGCTATGAGGCGGTCTGTCCGGTCGCTCCCGAGACGGTCATGGCGCTGGCCTCGCCGCGCCGCGTCGTCGCCGCCCTGATCCACGCCCTCGCGCTGCCGGGCGAGGCCTTCGGCGCCAACCGGTCGCTGCAATTGCCGGGCTATTCGGTAACGGTCGCCGAGATCGCCGCGGCGGTGCGGCGCGCCGGCGGCGAGGCCGCCTATGCCCGCATTCGCTGGCAGCACGACCCCGCGATCGAGGCCATTATCGGCAGCTGGCCGCAGGCGCTCGCCGCGCCGCGGGCCAAGGCGCTCGGCTTTGCCGACGAGGACGGCATCGACGCCGCGATCGCCGCCTTTCTCGAGGACGATTTCGAGCTGCAACAAAAGCTGGTCGGCTGAGCCGCGGGCGATGGGCGCGCATCCCGCTGCGGGCGGGCCCCCCGCCGAGGTTGCGGCGGCTGCGCCGGCCGGCGCGGCGCGCGGCGGCGCGCGGGAATGGCTGCATGTGTGGTCGGGGATGCCGCTTTCCGTGTGGCTGCGCCTGCTCGGGCGCCACCGCTTTGCGGTCTCGCCGTCGCGGCTGCCGCGGGCGCTGGCCATGACCGGCCTGGCCTGCGTCAATTCCTATTTTGCCCGCCGCCAGCGCCGGCGCCATGCGCGCGCGATCGCGGCGACGGCGCTGCCGGCGGCGCCGGTGTTCATCATCGGGCATTGGCGCGCGGGCACGACCTTTCTGCACGAGCTGTTGGCGCTCGACCCGCGCTTCATCTGGCCGCGCACCTATGAATGCTTCGCGCCGAGCCATTTCCTGGTCACGCAGGGCTGGGCCGAGCGGCATCTGGCGCGCCTGCTGCCGGCGCGCCGGCCGATGGATGCGATGCGGTTCGGCTTCGAGCGCCCGCAGGAGGACGAGTTCGCGCTGCTCAATCTCGGTCTCGGTTCGCCCTATGAGACGATCCTGTTTCCGAACCGCCGGCCGGCCGGCGCCGACGCCCTCGATCCCGAGCGCCTGACGCCGTCGCGGCGCGCGGCCTGGCAGGCCGGGTTCGTGCGCTTCCTGCAGCAGGTCGAGCTGCGCGCGGAGCGGCGGGCGCCGCCCGGCGCGGGCGCGCGCCGGCTGCTGCTCAAATCGCCGACCCACACCGCGCGCATTGCGCTATTGCGCGCGCTGTTCCCCGACGCCGCGTTCATCCATATGGTGCGCAACCCCTACGCGCTGTTCGCGTCGACGAAAAAGCTGTGGACGGCGCTGTTCGCGCGCGAGGGCCTGCAGCGGCCGCGGCTGTCGGCGCTGCCCGGCGTTCCCGCCCTCGACGAGTATGTACTGGCGATGCTCGATCAGCTCTACCGCGACTTTCCGCACCAGGTCGCCGCGCTCCCGGAGCGGCAATTCTGCGAGATCCGCTACGAAGACCTCGCCGCGCGCCCGCTCGCGGTGCTCGCCGGGCTCTATCGGCGGCTCGAGCTCGGCGATTTCGCCGCGCTGCGCGAGCGGGTGGCGGCGTATCTCGGCAGCCTCGATTACCGGCCGAACCGGCACTCTTTGACGGCCGCGGAACGGGCCGAGGTCCGGCGCCGCTGGGCGGCGTATTTCACGCGGCACGGCTACGAATAGGGGGGCCGCGCGGCCGCGGGCTCGGGCTTGCCGATTTACACGGCCGCAGGCGGCGTGGCAAGCTGCGGCCATGACGGGACGGTTGGCGGGCAAACGGGCGTTGGTGACGGCGGCGGGGCAGGGGATCGGCCGGGCCACGGCGCTCGCCTTTGCCGCCGAAGGGGCGAGCGTGGTCGCCACCGACATCGCGCCGGAAAAGCTGGCGGGGCTTGCCGGCGCGCTGATCACGACGCGACGGCTCGACGTCACCGAGGATGCGGCGATCGCCGCCCTGGCCGCCGAGATCGGGGCGGTCGACGTGCTGTTCAACTGCGCCGGCTTTGTCCATCACGGCACCATCCTCGAGGTGACGCCGGCCGAATGGGACGCCTCTTTCGCCCTCAATGTGCGCGCGATGTACATGATGATCCGGGCGTTCCTGCCGAAAATGCTGGAGCGCGGCGGCGGTTCGATCATCAACGTCGCCTCGACCGTCTCCTCGCTGAAGGCCGCGCCCAGCCGCTGCGCCTACGGGGCGACCAAGGCGGCGGTGATCGGGCTGACCAAATCGGTCGCGCTCGACTTCATCGACCGGGGCATCCGCTGCAATGCGATCTGCCCGGGCACGATCGCCACGCCCTCGCTGGAAGAGCGCATCGCCGCGCTCGGCGCGCATCTGGCCGGCGGCGTCGAGGCGGCGCGGCAGGCCTTTGTCGCGCGCCAGCCGCTGGGCCGCCTCGGCACGCCCGAGGAGGTGGCGGCGCTCGCCGTCCATCTCGCCGGCGACGAGTCGCGTTTCACGACCGGCGCCGTTCATGTCATCGACGGCGGGTTCACGCTCTAAGGCATGGGAGAGCTGCGATGAAACTGTTGCGCTGGGGGCCGCCGGGCCGCGAAAAACCGGGTCTTCTCGATCATGACGGCAGGATCCGCGATCTCTCCGGCACGGTGCGCGACATCGACGGCGAGACGCTGTCGCCGGCCGGGCTCGACCGGCTGCGCCAGCTCGACCCGGCGCGCCTGCCGCCGGTCGAGGGCAATCCGCGGCTGGGTCCGTGCGTCGCGCGCGTGCCCAAATTCGTCGCGATCGGTCTTAACTACCGCGATCACGCCCGGGAGACCGGGGCGGCGATCCCGCAGGAGCCGATCATCTTCATGAAGGCGACCTCGTGCATCAGCGGTCCGAACGACGACGTGGTCATCCCGAAAGGCTCGGAGAAGACCGACTGGGAGGTCGAGCTTGGCATCGTCATCGGCAGCACCGCCCGCTATGTCGATCGGCGCGAAGCGCGCCGCCATGTCGCCGGTTACTGCGTCGTCAATGACGTCTCGGAACGCGCCTTCCAGCTCGAGCGCGGCGGCCAGTGGGTGAAGGGCAAGAGCGCCGATACGTTCGGCCCGATCGGCCCCTATGTCGTCACCGCCGACGAGATCCCCGATCCGCACCGGCTGGCGCTGTGGACCGAGGTTAACGGCCGGCGCATGCAGGACAGCACGACCGCCAACCTGATCTTCGACGTCGATCATCTGGTCAGCTATGTCAGTCATTTCATGACCCTGTTGCCGGGCGACATCATCGCCACCGGCACCCCGGCCGGGGTCGGGCTCGGCCAGAAGCCGCCGCTGTTCCTGAAGCCCGGCGACCGTATGCGGCTGTCGGTCGAGGGACTCGGCGAACAAAACCAGCGGGTGATCGCCTTTGCCGGCTGAGCCGGCGCCTCCCGGCGCCGGCGCCGCGGCTTCGTGCGGGGCCGCCCGGCCCCCGATCCCGCCGGCGCCGGCGCGCCGGCAGCAAGTCGGGGCTGGCGCCGCGGGATGGTTTTACGCTATGGTCCGGTGTTCGACGCGCTCGCCGCATTCAATTCTACGTTTAGAGGACCTATGTACGAACGCCGCCCCGGCTTCTTCCGCGAGGACGCTCCCCCCGTCCGCCGGGTCGAAGCCAAAGTCAAATGGTTCAACGCCAGCAAAGGTTTCGGTTTCGTCACGCTGGCCGACGGGTCGCAGGATGCATTCCTGCCGATGGCCATCCTGCGCCGCGCCGGCTATGACGATGTCCGCGAAGGCGCCTTAATCACCTGCGAGATCGGCGCCGGCGCCAAGGGCCCGCTGGTGATGAACATCCTCAATATCGACACCAGCACCGCCGTCGCGCAGCCCGGCACCGACCGGCGCGGATCGCGCCCCTCCACGACGATGGAAGGGGCGGTCAAATGGTTCGAAGCCGAGAAGGGCTACGGGTTCATCTCGCCCGACGGCGGCGGCAAGGACGTCTTCATCCACATCACCGCGCTGCGCCGCAGCGGCGTCAGCGCGCTCGGCCCGGGCCAGCGGGTGCGGGTCGAGGTGATCGACGGCAAGAAGGGTCTCGAGGCCGATCGCATCACGCTGATCTGATCGTCGCCAGGCAGCGCCGGCCCGTCGCGGCGCGGGCGGCACCGCCCTGCGGTGCAACCGCCCGCGCCCGCACGCGTTAACCGACGAGCCGCGACGCATGGCTGCCCTGCGCTTGCCGCGATCCCCGGGCCTTCGCGGCATGCTACGGCTCCTTGCCGCGGCGGCGCCCAGCATCCGCGGCCCGGTCCGACGGCTCCTCGCCGGCACGCCCCGCGGCCGCCGGCGCCGGTCCCGCCGACAGGATGGGAGCGAGAGGATGGACTTGCAGGATACGATCAGGACCTATCGGCTGTTCTCTCATTCCTACGACATTGTTTTCGGGCCGGTCTTCCATCCCGGCCGCAAGGCGGCCGTGCGCCTGGTCAATGACCGGCCGGGACAGAGGATCCTCGAGGTCGGCGTCGGCACCGGGCTCTCCCTGCCGTATTTCCGGCCCGATTCGCGGGTCGTCGGCATCGACATCTCGGCCGAGATGCTGGCCAAGGCGCGCCGCCGCGTCGCGCAGGAGCGCCTTGGCCATGTCGAGGGGCTCTATGTGATGGACGCCGAAAATCTCGAATTTCCCGACAATTCCTTCGACGCAGTGCTGGCGCTCTACGTCGCTTCGGTGGTTCCCAACCCGGCCCGGTTTGCCGCCGAGATGCGGCGCGTGTGCATCCCCGGCGGGGCGATCGTGCTGGTCAATCATTTCACCAGCGAGAACCCGCTGCTGCGCTGGGTGGAAAAGCGCCTGGCGCCGCTCGCCCGCCATATCGGGTTTCACGCCGATTTCCCGCTCGAGGCGTTCCGCCGCGACAGCGGCTTGTCGATTCGCGAAATCCGGCCGAGCAACCTGTTCGGCTATTGGCGGCTGTTGCGCTGCGTCAACGACAAGCCGGCCGCCCCGGCCGGCTAGCGCTTGCGCCGCGGCGCGCGGCGCGGCTTGCGGCTCAAGGCTGCGGGTACCATTGCGGTTTGCGCTTCTCGGCAAAGCTCAACAGACCCTCGGCGGCCTCCGGAAGGCGGCGGCGGGCGGCGGCCTCCTGCGCGATGCGCTCGCGGAAGGCGGGCGTGTCGGGGGTCTCGATCGCCTCGCCGATCAGGCGCTTTGTCATCGCCGTCGCCTCCGGGGCGGCCATCAGGACGTGCTCGATGATGCGGGCGGCGGCGGCGTCGAGATCGGCGGCGGGCACGACCTCGTGCACAAGCCCGATGCGCAGGGCCTCGGCGGCGCTGAAGCGCTCGCCGGTCAGCGCGTAGCGCCCGAGCGCCCGCGGGCCGATGCGGCGGGCGAGCAGCGGCAGGATCGGCGCCGGCGTGATGCCCCAGCGCACCTCGGTCAGGGCGAAGACCGCATCCTCGGCGGCCAGCGCGATATCGCAGGCGGCGGCCATGCCGACGCCGCCGCCAAAACAGCCGCCATGGATCAGGGCCACGGTCGGTCGCGGAAAATCGCGCAGCCCCGCGATCGCGGCCACGGTGCGCCGCGAGAAGGCGAGGTTGTCCTGCGGCGGCGCCTGCCGCAACTGCTGCAGAAAGGCAAGATCGGCGCCGGCCTGGAAATGGCGCCCGGCGCCGCGCAGCACGAGGCCGCGCAATGCGGGCTCGCCGGCGAGCCGGGCGCAGGCCTCGCACAGGGCCTCGATCAGCGCCCCGTCATAGGCGTTGTTGACCGCCGGTCGGTTGAGCGTCAGCGTCGCGATACCGCGCGCGTCGAGCGCGCACAGGACGGCCTCCTCACCCGGCATCGTTCCACTCCTCGGCGCGGTTGAATTCCCGCCACAGGCGGATCTCGCGCAACAGCGCCTCCATCGCGCCGCAGGCGAAGGCGAGCGAAACCTCGTCGACCAGCCGCCCGTCGCGGATCTTGTCGCCGGCCCGGGTGATGATGACCTCGCGCGCCAGTACGACCCGCGCCAGCATCGAATCGAGCGCGACGCGCATGTGTTCGAGACAGCGCGCGCCGCCCAGCGGCCCGTGCGAAGTCGCCATGATCGCCACCGGCTTGCCCGCCATCACCGAGGCGAAGGCGGGGCGCGAGGCCCAGTCGAGCGCGTTCTTCAGCACCCCGGGGATGCTGTGGTTGAACTCCGGCGCGCACAGCACAAGCCCGTCGCTGCGGGCGATCGCGGCGATCATCGCCTTGACCTCGGGAGGGCGCCTGTCCCCCTCGAAATCCTGGTTGTAGGGCGGGATCGGCGCCAGATCGTAGAGCTCGAGCGCGGCGCGGCCGGCGAATTTTTCGCGCAGCGTCGCCAGCACCGCGTTCGAATAGGAGCCGCTGCGCAGGCTGCCGGACATGCCGATCAGGCGGACCGGCCCGGCCTCGCGCGCACGCTCCCCGGATGGAGCCTCGGGCATGCGTTGGCGCTCTCTCTCAGAACAGCCGCCTGTCATAGCGAAAGCCCCTCGCCAAGAGCAATCCTCTCGCGCAGCATGCGGGCTCCCTCTCCCTTCGGAGCCTTCGGCATGGCCCTTTCTGCCTCCCGCCGCGGTTCGGTCCCGCCCTTCATCGCCATGGATATGCTGCGCGCCGCCGCCGAGCGCGCGGCGGCCGGGGCCGACGTCATCCATCTCGAACTCGGTCAGCCCGCCACCCCGGCGCCCGCCGCGGTCCGCGCAGCGGCGCGGCGGGCCCTCGCGCAGGACCGCCTCGGCTATACCGAGGCGCTCGGCACGGCGGCGCTGCGCCGGGCGATCGCGGCGCATTACGGCGCGCAATACGGGCTCCGCGTCGAGCCCGCGGAGGTTGTCGTCACGACCGGCTCCTCGGCCGGGTTCCTGCTCGCCTTTCTCGCCGCTTTCGAGGCCGGCGACCGGGTGGCGCTGGCCGCTCCCGGCTATCCCGCCTATCGCAACATTCTGAGCGCGCTCGGCCTCGAACCGGTGCTGATCCCGGTCGATCGCAGCGTGCACTACCAGCCGGCCCCGGAGCTGCTCGCCGCCTGCGGCCGGCTCGCCGGGCTGATCATCGCCAGCCCCGCCAATCCGACCGGCACGATGATCGGCGAGCAGGAGCTGGGTCGCCTTGCCGCCTATTGCCGCGAACACGGCATCCGCCTTGTTTCCGACGAGGTCTATCACGGCATCACCTACGAGCGGCCGGCGGCGACGGCGCGGGCCTGGGACGAGGAGGCGATCGTCGTCAATTCCTTCTCGAAATACTACAGCATGACCGGCTGGCGGCTCGGCTGGCTGCTGGTGCCGCCGCAACTGCGCCGCCCGATCGAATGCCTGGCGCAGAACCTCTACGTCTCGCCGCCGGCCCTCTCGCAACTGGCCGCGCCCGCGGCGTTCGGCTGCCGCGAGGAGCTCGACGATCATGTCGCGCGCTACCGCCGCAACCGCGACCTGCTGCTCGACAGCCTGAGGGCGGCCGGGCTGCGCCGTTTCGCGCCGGCCGAAGGGGCGTTCTATCTCTACGCCGACATCTCGGAGCTGAGAGAGGACAGCACCGCCTTCTGCCGGCGCCTGCTCGCCGAGACCGGGGTCGCGGTGACCCCGGGCTGGGATTTCGATCCGATTGGCGGCGGCGAGTGGATCCGCCTGTCCTTTGCCGGCGACAGCGCGGAGATCGCCGAGGCGGCGCGGCGGCTCAAGGAGTGGCTGCCGCGCGCCGGCTAGAGCGGATTGCGGCCGCCGGCGGCGCCGACCCGGGCCATGGCCGGCGGCGCCGCGGCCTCCTCGCCGCCGAGAGCGATCGGCCGGCCGTGCGTCTCGACGCCGAGCAGCAGGAAGCCCAGCGCCACCAGCAGCATGTTGGCGGCAAGGAACAGGAAGGCCGGAAACACCGCGGCGGCGGTGGCCTGCGGCGAGATGATGTTGCTGCTGCCGGCGATCAGGGCGAGGGCGAGCGGCCCCAGGATCTTGCCGACGCCGTTGGCGGCCTGGCCGAGACCGGAGGAGCGGGCGCCGAGCCGCACCCCGTACTGCTCGACCGTATAAGGGGCGAGATTCGAGAAGCCGCCCTCGCAGAAGAAGGCCGCGGCGGCGGTGAGCAGGACGATGACCGGGAAGCCGCCGAGCAGCGCCGCATGGAAATAGCCCGCCGCGGCAAGGCACAACACCGCGACAAAGGCGAACACGGCGCCGAGGCGGCGGCGGCCGAGCAGCGGCGCGATCGCCGATACGAGAAGCTTGCCGATGACCCCGCCGCCGGCGACATAGACGAAATATTTCGCCGCCTGCCCGACCGGGACCTTGAGGACGAGGGCGACGATCGTCGGACCCCACAGATAGTAGCCGTAGACCGCAGTCGAGGAGGCGCCCCAGATGATCACGGTCTGCCAGAACAGGCGCGGATCGGCATAAAGCTCGGACAGGCGCCCGCGCGGCGGCGCCAATGGCGGCACGTTCGGCAGCGGCAGGCTGCCGGGCGGGAGGCCGAGATGCTTTGCGACGACCTCGCGCGCCGCGGCGAAACGGCCCTTGGCCGTCAGCCAGCGCGCCGATTCCGGCACGAAAGCCCAGATCAAAAGCCCGAAAAACGCCGGCACGATGCCGAGCATGGCGACACCGCGCCAGCCGAGATGCGAGAGCAGCATCGCCGAAGTGTAGGAGGCGAGCAATGTGCCGACGCTGGCGAAGACCACATAGAAGCTCGTCACGCCGGTGCGAAACCGCGTCGGCGTCAGCTCGACGACGATCGTCAGGGCCGGCGTCACCGCCGCCGCGAGCCCGAAACCGACGAGGATCCGCAGCACCGCCAGCAGCACCCACATGCCGGTCGGCAGCAGCCCGATCAGCCCGGCGCTGATCGCGCAGATCAACGTGCCGGTCACGATCTGCAGCTTGCGCCCCCAGATATCGGCGAGGCTGCCCCACAGCAGCGCGCCGATAATTGCGCCGATGCCGCCGCCGTAGAGGATGACCGCCGATTCGCCGTAAGTCAGATGCCACTGCGGCCCGATCACCGCCAGAATGAAGGCGATCAGGAAAAAATCGAAGAAATCGAGCACCGTGATCGCCGACAGCAGGGCGAAGCTGACCCAATAGCGCCGGTTCAGCGGGGCGGCGTCGAAGTGGGACAACAAGCTCTCGGAACTCTGGCTGGTCATGTTTCCTCCCTATCGTTCGGCCCGAAGGGCGGCGGCCCGGCGCCGCGGCGGCGGCGCCGGGGCCGGCTGAGGGCCGCCAAAAGCTCAGTTTCCCTGTTCGTCGAGCGTAAAGCCGATCTTGAGAATGACCTGGTAGTGCTGGACCTTGCCGGCCTCGATATGCCCCCGGGTCTGCAGCACCTCGAACCAGCGCAGATTGTGCAGCGTGCGGGAGGCGCGCGCCACCGCGTTGCGGATGGCGTCGTCAATGCTCTTCTCGGACGAGCCGGCGACTTCGATGATGCGGTAGACATGGTCTTCCATGGGGCGTCCTCCGGAGAGAGGCGGGTTCCTGATGACCCGGCGCTCCACTCTAAAGCCGCGCCGCCCGGCGGGCACCAAAAATTAACGCTCCCGCGCCGCTCCGGATCGCCCGATTCCTTGAAAGAGCGGCCGAAACCGGCCATTTGTTAAGCCAAATCAGGCAGACGAGAGCGCTGGCGGAGGGATGAGTTCCCGCGGTCAGCTCTGTCACGAATGTCGGGGAGGTGTCTTTCGCCGACCGCCTATGCCCGAGGAGTAGTTTATGTCAAAAATCCCGCAGGGCGAATGGAACGCCATTGCAGCGCGGCACGCCCGGGGCGAGACGATCGCCAAGATCGCCCATGATTATGGCTGCACGGCCCCGGCCATCCATTACATTTTGAAGCGCCAGAGGGAACGCACGGGACCGGCTGCGACGGGGGCGGCCGATCCGGTCGCGCCGGCGAGCGAGGCCGCCGCCGACACGGCCGCCAACGCCCGCCCGGCGGCCGAATTGCGCCCGGCGGCGGCGGTCCGTCCGGCGGCGGAAGTGCGGGCGGCGGCCGAACTGCGCCCGGCCCATGCCGAGCAGGCGCGTCGCGACGACCCGCCCGCTTTTGCGGTCAGGCCGGCCGCCGCCGGCGAGCAGCGTGCGGACGCTTCCCGCTTCGAACATGCGGATATGCCCCGGCCCGAGCCGCGGCGCGCCCCGGCGCGCGGCAGCGCGCTCAAGGCGAGCCTTGACGCCGAGCTGCAAAGGCAGGTGGAAGAGGCCATCGAGGCCTTTCGCGCGAACCTGAACGCGGCGCTGGCCGACCGCTCGCCGGCAAGGCGCGAGGAATTGCGTGCGGCGGCCTCGGATTTGATGCGGATGGCGGCGCGCACGATGATCGTGCTCGACCGGATGAGCGCCGGTCACGACCGGGTCCCGGGGCCGGCTCCGGACTATCCGCGCTCGGCGCACGCCCGTTCCTGACCGGGCCGCCTTTTGCTGTGATCGCCGGCGCGCCGCGGCGGCGGAGGGCGCGGGCGGCGATCTGATGCCGAAGAAAACGCGGCCGTGACATCCGGCCGCCGCCTCCCAACATCAAGGGGCGCAGCAGGGGCACCGAGATATGCTCGCCCTCCCGCTTTACGACGACACGCCGATCTGGCGCCCGCCGATCGCGACCTACGGGCTGATCGCGGCCTGCGCCGTCGTCTTTTTATGGCAGCAATCGCTCGGCTATCAGGCCGAGCAGGAGGTCGATTACGCGCTCGGCATGATACCGGCCGTATTGTTCGGTCATGCCGCGCTGCCCTACCCGCTGCGCCTCGTTCCGCCCTGGGCCACGGTCCTGACCAGCATGTTCCTGCACGGCAGCTGGCTGCACCTGCTCGGCAACATGCTGTTTTTATGGCTGTTCGGAAGAGGGGTCGAAAGCGCGCTCGGAGCGTGGCGGTTCCTCTTACTCTATCTCGCCAGCGGGATCGCCGCCGCCCTGGCCCAGGCGGCGATGAACCCGGCGGCCACGCTGCCGATGATCGGCGCCAGCGGCGCCATCGCCGGCGTTCTCGGCGCCTATTTCGTGCTCTATCCGCGCGGCAATGTCGTGGTCTTCATCTGGGTGCTGTTCTTGATCCGGCTGCTGACCGTTCCGGCCGTGATCGTGCTCGGCCTGTGGTTCCTGATCCAGCTGCTGAGCGCGCTCGCCACTCCGGCCGGGGAGGCCGGCATCGCCTTCTGGGCGCATGTCGCGGGGTTCCTCGCCGGGATGGTGCTGGTCGTCCTGCTGCGCCGCCGCGGCACGCGGCTGTTGCAGCCGCGGCGCGGCGCGGCGTTCGCGCTCAGACGCTACGGCGGCGCCTCGGTGCCGCCCGCCGGGCGGCCGCATTGGCCGGCGCGCGATCCCTGGGAGTGAATTTCGCCGCCTGCGCACCGCCGCAGGACGGCGGGGCGCGCCCGTCAGAACGGCACCGTGCCGATGACCGTGGTGCGGTGCATCAGCCGCCGTTCCGGCAGCCGGTAATCGCAGATCGCAAGATGCATCGATGCCGCATTGTCCCACAGCAGCAGGTCGCCGACCTGCCATTTGTGGCGGTAGACGAATTCCGGGCGCACGCAATGCGCATCAAGCTCGGCGATCAGATCGCGCGCCTCATCCTCGGGCATGCCCGCGATGCCGATGCATTCGCCGGCGGTCACGTAGAGCGATTTCTTGCCGGTATAGGGATGGGTGCGGACGATCGGATGGGCGACATCCGGGGTTTCGGCGAGCTGCGCCGCGCTCAGCCGCGGGCGCGGGCTGTCGGCGATGCGGCGGCGCGCGGCATAGCGGTGGATCGCCTTGATGCCGCAAAGCCGCTGGCGCATCCGTTCGGGCAGCGCCTCGTAGGCGGCGATCGTATTGGCGAAAAGGGTGTCGCCGAGAGGCTTGCCGTCGCGATGCGGCACCTCTTTGGCGTAGAGCAGCGAGCAGCGGCTCGGCCGGCGCCGGTAGGAGGTGTCGCTGTGCCAAGTGAAGCCGGCGTCGGCGAGCCCGATATGCTCGCCCGCCTCGTCGCGTATGTTGGAGATCACCAAGATCTCGGGATAGCCGGGCAGCAGGTATTTCTTGACGATATGGATCTCGAGAGGGCCGAAGCGGCGGCTGAATGCGATATGCTGCTCGTTCGACAGGCGCTGTCTGCGGAAGACGACGACGATGTTGTCGTGAAAGGCGCGCTCGATCTCGCGGAACAGAGCGTCGTCGACGCCCTCCGCGAGATCGCAGACGATTGCGGCGCCGCAGGCGGCGCCGCTTTTGCTGATCGCGAGCCTCACGCCTTCTGCTCCGCGGCGAGGGCGGCGACGCCGGGCAGTTCGCGGCCCTCGAGCCATTCGAGAAAGGCGCCGCCGGCGGTCGAGACATAGGACAGCGCGCCCTCGACCCCGGCCCTGGCGAGCGCGGCGACCGTATCGCCGCCGCCGGCGACGCTCAACAATCGGCCTTCGCCGGTCAGCGCCGCCGCCTTCCTGGCCACCGCCGTCGTGCCGGCGTCGAAGGGCGGCGTCTCGAAGGCGCCGAGCGGGCCGTTCCATACGAGCGTTCTCGCCTCTTCGAGAGCGGCGGCGAAGCGGGCGACGGTCCCGGGGCCGATATCGAGGATCATCATCTCCGCCGGCACTTGGTCGATCGCCACGACGCGGGTGGCGGCCGAGGGCGCCGGCGTGGCCGCGACGACGGCGTCTTCCGGCAGCAGCACGCGGCACCCCCGCCCATGCGCCTCCTCGAAAAGCCGGCGCGCCGCCGCGACCATGTCGCGCTCGCACAGCGAGCGCCCGACAGCGACGCCGCGCGCGAACAGCAACGTGTTCGCCATCGCCCCGCCGATCGCCAGAGCCTCGACCTTGCCGATCAGGAAGCGCAGCAGATCGAGCTTGGTCGACACCTTGGCGCCGCCGACCAGCGCCAGCACCGGCCGCGCCGGCCGTTCGAGCGCGGCGGCAAGCGCTTCGAGCTCGGCCTGCATCGACAGCCCCGCCGCCGCCGGCAGCAGGCGGGGAAGGGTCGCGATCGAGGCGTGCGCGCGATGCGCCGCCGAGAAGGCGTCGTCGACATAGACATCGCCGAGCTCGGCAAGGGCGCGCGCAAAGCCGGGATCGTTCGCCTCTTCGCCCGGATGGAAGCGCAGATTTTCGAGCAGCGCGACCTCGCCGGGCCGCAATGCGGCGACGACCCGCCGGGCCGGCTCGCCGATGCAGTCTTCGGCGAAGGCGACGGGCCGGCCGATCGCCCGGCTCAGCGGCTGCACCAGCGCTCGCAGCGAAAAGGCCGGGTCGGGCCGGCCCCGCGGGCGGCCGAAATGCGACAATACGACGATCCTGGCGCCCTGTTTCGCGAGCGCCTCGATCGTCGGTACGAGCCGCTCGATCCGGGTCGCGTCGGTGACGGCGCCGTCCTGCAACGGCACGTTCAAATCGGCCCGCAGCAATACGCGCTTGCCGCGACAGTCGAGATCCTTAAGGGTGCGGAAATGCGGCATTGAAATACGGCCTCCTCGCCCGAAGACGGCAGACGGCTAGCGTGCAGCGGGCTGCAGGATCGCGGCGGCGGCCCCGGGGGCGTAGCCGGGGGCGACGCGCACATCGACGACGCACACCTGCCCCGCGCGCACTTGGGCGACCGCCTCGCGCATGGCGGCGACGAGCCGTTTCGGATCTTCGACCGGACCGATGCCGGCGCAGCCCTGGCCGCGCGCCATCATCGCGAGGTCGATGTCGGGATCGCGGATCGCCTGGCCGATCCAGCGGTTCTCGACCGGCCGGCCGCGCTGCCGGGCGACCCGCTCCTGATGCAGCTCGTCGTTGAAGAACGAGCGGTTGTTGGCGACGACGACGAGCAGCGGCACGCGGTTGCGCACCGCCGTCCACAGCGCGGTGACGCCCATCAGAAAATCGCCGTCGCCGAGCACCGCGACCGGCAGCCGCCCGCTGCCGCGCAATGCCAGCGCGGCGCCGACCGCCATGCCCGGGCCGGAGCCGATGCCGCCGCCGCCGTCGGTGCCGAGATAGTCGAGCGGATGGCGGAATTCCCACAGCCCGTCGGCCCAGGACAGCGGCAGCCGGATCAGCGATACCGGCGCCTCGCCGAGCGCTTCCTGCAGCGCCGTCGCGATGTGCGGCACCGCGATCGTCGCGGCCGCTTCGAGCTCGGCCAATGTCGGCGGTCCCCGGCGCGGCGCCGGCGCCGGCAAGGGCGGCGGGCTCGGCCGCAAGGCCCTGACCGCGGCGAGCAGCGCCGGCACCGCCGCGTCGGGCTCGGCCAGCAGATGGCAGTCGACCGGCGGCAGGCCCTGATAGTCCATGCTCCAGCCGTTATGGACATACTGGTCGATCGAGACCTGGATGACCTTTGCCGTCACCGGCTTGCCGGCATGCGCGGTGGCCAGCGTGCCGGCGAGGTCGATCCAGTCGAGGCTCAGGATCACATCGGCCCCGACGAGGAGCTCGGCGCCCGCCGTCCCGGCCGGATTGCCGACATGCAATGGGTGGTCGGTCGGAAAGGTCGCGCCGGACTTGCGATCGGTCATGACGCGGGCGCCGACGGCCTCGGCGAGCGCGACCCGCCGCCGCCACGCTTCGAGATCGCGCGAGCCGCGCCCGGCCAGAATGAGCGGGCGCCTGGCCGCGGCCAGCAACGCCGCCGCCTGCTGCACGAGCGGGCCGGCGGGTTCGGGAGAGGCCGGCGGCCGATGGCGGGCGATCTCGGGCGGAGGCGGCAATGCGTCGATCTCGTCTTCCTGCAGGGCGAGGTCGAAATTGACGTAGACCGGGCCCTTGGGGGCGGTGTTGGCGATCAGCCAGGCCCGCAACAGCGCCTCCTGGGCGGCGCCGACCGAGCCCGGCTGGTCGTCCCATTTGGTGAAATTGCGCACGAGCGCGCCCTGGTCGCGCGCGGTGTGGATCCATTCGATCCACGGCCGCCGGCGGGTCGCATCGATCGGGCCGGTGGCGCCGAGCACGAGGATCGGGACGCGGTCGCACCAGGCGTTGAAGATCGCCATTGTCGCATGCATCAGCCCGACATTGCTGTGCACGATGACGGCCATCGGGCGCTCGCTGACCTTGGCCCAGCCGTGGGCCAGCGCCACCGCGCTCTCCTCATGCAGGCACAAGAGCATGCGCGGGCGGGTATTGCCGAGATAATTGACGAGGCTGTCGTGCAGACCGCGATAGCTCGCCCCCGGATTGAGGGCGACATAGGGGATGTCGAGCGCGCGCAGGACCGCGGCAATCGCATCGCTGCCCCAGACCCGGTTTGACGGCGGGCTTGCGAGCGGCCGGTCGATCTCCTCCGGGGCGGGATTCTGGGCCGTGTCCATGCTCTCCTCCTCGCTGGCGGCGCCGGCGATTAGGCCGCATTCCGGCCGCGCCAACAAGGGGGCACGCGCATTTGTGCGGGCCGCCGGACGCGTTCGGATCGGCGGCGCGAGCGGGACGCGCGCGGCTTTAGCCCCCCGATCTGTTCTGCGATCACCCTTGCAGGCTCTCTCGGATTGCCCGAAGCTTGCGAGCACGGCGATGCGGTGCGGAGCCGATCAGAGAGCGCCTCGTCATAGCGCCCGCGCGGATTGCCGCGCGAGGACCGCGGACAGGCGGCCATAGACGCGACGGGCGTTGCCCTCGAAAATTTTCGCCTTGTCCTCCGCCGACAACGGCAGCTGGTCGATGTAGCGCTTGGTGTCGTCGTAATGGTGGCCCGTTTCGGGATCGATGCCGCGAACCGCGCCGATCATTTCAGAAGCGAACAGGATGTTGTCGACCGGGATGACCTTGGTCAGCAATTCCTGGCCGGGCAGGTGATAGACGCAGGTGTCGAAGAAAATGTTGTTCAGCACAAGCTCGGACAGCCGCCCGAGCCCGGCGTCCTGCGCCAAGCCGCGGAAGCGGCCCCAGTGATAGGGCACCGCGCCGCCGCCGTGCGGGATGATGAACTTGATGGTCGGAAAATCCTTGAACACCGACGAGGTCATTAGCTGGTTGAAGCCGACCGTATCGCCGTTGAGATAGTGCGATCCCGTCGTGTGATAGGCCGGATTGCACGCCATGCTGACATGGATCATGGCGGGAATGTCGTACTCCGCCATCTTCTCGTAGATCGGGTACCAGTAGCGATCGGACAGCGGCGGGTCCTGCCAATGCCCGCCGGAGGGATCGGGGTTCAGATTGATGCCGACGAACCCGTATTCGTTCACGCAGCGATCGATCTCAGGGAGGCAGTTGCGCGGCGAGACGCCGGGGCTCTGCGGCAGCATCGCCACCCCGACGAAGTTCTTCGGGAACAGCGAGCAGACGCGGTGGATCAGCTCGTTGCAGGCGGCGGCCCAGGCTTCGCTGGTTGCGGCATCACCGAGGTGATGGCCCATGCCGGCGGCGCGCGGGGAGAAGAGCGTCAGGTCGGTGCCGCGCTCGCGCTGCAATTTGAGCTGGCCGCCCGCGATCGTCTCGCGGATCTCGTCGTCGGTGATGGTCGGGCGCGGCGGCGGCGGTTTGCCGGCCGCATGCGCCGTGATCTGCTCTCTGCGCCATCGCTCGTGCTGCGGAGGGGCGGTCGTGTAATGGCCGTGGCAGTCGATGACCATCGGCTTCCCCGCATCTTTCCGGTCACTGCCAGCCGCGCACAACGGCGGCGCGCGCGCCCGCCGCCGCCATCAGGAAGCCGCTGTCGCCGCCGGTCAGTACCAGCTTCGCCCCCATGCCGACATAGCGCTGCAGCAGCTCTTCGGTGTAGACGCCGCCGACGCCGGGCCATTTGTTCGCCTGGCGGCAGGCGGCGATGACGCTCTCATAGGCGGCGACGATCCGGGCGTGGCCGAACTCGCCGGGGATGCCCATTGCGGCGGCGAGATCGTTGGTGCCGATCAACAGCGCATCGATGCCGGGCACCGCCGCGATCGCCGCGGCGTTCGCGACGGCGGTCGGCGTCTCCAGCATGACCACGGTCAGCAGCGCCCGGTTGGCGGCTTCGGCAAACTCGCCGATCTGGACCGGCCGGAAATCGGCAATGGCCTGCGCGCCGGCGAGCGAGCGGTGGCCCTGCGGCGGATATTTCAGATGCGCGACGATGTCGCGCGCCTGTTCGGGCGTATCGACATGCGGCATGACGATGCCGAGCGCCCCGCCGTCAAGCATCCGCGTCGCCATATGATGCTGCATGAACGGCACCCGCACGATCGGCGCGATGTCGGCATCGAGCGCGGCGACGCACAGGCTCGTCGCCGTCTCGATCGAGAACGGGCCGTGTTCGAGATCGATGAAAATCCAGTCATAGCCGCAGGTCTTCATCATCTTGGCGATTTCGACCGTGCGCACCGCCCGGATGCCGACGCCGAGAGCCAGTTCGCCTTTTGCAAGGCGCTCGCGGGCCTTATTGCGTATTTCCATGGCCGCCCCTCTCCCTACTCGCGCGCACAGGTAAGCATCGCGGCGCCGGCCCGGTCAACTCCGCGGTGCCGGCGCGTTCAGGCCGTCCAGGCGAGAATGGCGGCGGCGACCTCCTGCGGCTTGTCCAGTTCGGCCAGATGGCCGGCCCCGGGGATCGTGCGGATCTCGCTGCGCCCCCGGACCGCCTGCGCGAAGCGCTCGACATAGCTCATCGGCAGCACGCGGTCCTGCTCGCCCCGGATCAGCAGGGTCGGAGCCGTGATCAGCGGCAGGCGCCGCTCCAGGCGGGTATTGCACAGCGGCCAAAAGATACGCGCCGCGGCCTCGTTGGCGCGCACCTGCTCGATCGGCCATTCCGGCGCATTGGCGCCTTCCGGCTCGGCTTTCAGCGCATTCCAGCGCTCGGGATCGGCGCACAACAAGCCCGGCACCTCGGGGGCGCGCTGCGCCCACGGATCGGCCATCGGTTCCTTCTCGTCGAACAGGCCCCACGGCGCGACCAGCGCGAGGCGCCGCACCATCTGCGGCCAGATCGCCGCGACCTCGGCGGCAAAGGAGCCGCCGACCGTGCTGCCGGCAAGGTCGGCACCGTCGAGATCCGCCTTTTGCAGCAGATGGCGCACGGCCAGAACCCAGTCGAGATGCGTGTCGAGCACGGTATGGCCGCGATCGCCGCCGGGAAAGCCGGGCAGGGAGGGGACGATCACGGTGCGCTCGGCGGCGAGCGCATCGAGAAACGGGATCCACCGCGGCAGCCCGCCATAACCGGCCAGAAAACCAAGCTTCGGGCCTTTGCCCTTGCGCCATATGCGACAGGGAAAGCCGTTCAGCTCAACGCTTAGAGTTTCCAGCTCGCTCACGACACCCTCGTTGCAAAGTTCCCCTCCCGCAACCGGGGCCGGGAGGGCCTGCCGCACGGAGACGGGGAGAGAGCGGCGGCGGATCGACGGGCTCTGGGCCGTCCTCGCTTCGCGTCAACCCTTCAACTCCGCTGATCGCAAAGCCGCTTGACCGACGCATCACTCCGCCGCCAGCGCCGGCGCGAACGGCGCCGGACGGGCGCGCGCCGCCGGCGGCATCGGCCGCGGCCACCAGCGGTCCTCCCATTCTCGGAAGACCTCGCGCAATTGCGGCATCACCCGCTCGGCAAACAGCCGCGTG